>ENA-UOYA01001371-UOYA01001371.1-activated-sludge-metagenome-genome-assembly--contig:-NODE-1371-length-26278-cov-7.946154_pt1 | contig 26278 bp, 20 predicted proteins | sample MGYA00238163_ERZ764804 | MGnify/ENA primary metagenome ERZ764804 (study PRJEB28919, sample SAMN05720223) | activated sludge metagenome | isolation source: Anaerobic digester | place: Hong Kong... | reverse complement strand
ATGTACCGGGTGGTGCGGCAAACCAAGAAGACCTGCCTGGCATTCAAGATCCTGGCGGCGGGAAGGCGCTGCGGTTCGGCGGCCGAGTTGGACCGCGCGTTTCAGTTCGCTTACGACAGCATCAAGCCTCAAGACTGTGTCATCGTCGGCATGTATCCGCGTTACAGCGACCAGGTGAAGGACAACACTGACCGCGTGCGGCGGATCCTGAAGGCATAAGCAATTCGACTCGAATAGAATAGGAGCCTATGGTGAAGGACAATTACGTCATCGGGATTGATTTCGGCACAGAGAGCGGGCGCGTGATGCTCGTGCGCGTGACCGACGGCGAGGAAATCGCCTGGTCGGTGGTTCCCTACCCGAACGGCGTCATGGACCGCCAGTTGCCTTGCGGCACGCCGCTGGGGCACGACTGGGCGCTGGAGGACCCGCGCGACTATATCACCGTACTGAAGGAAGGCGTTCCCAGGGTGATGCGTGAAGCCGGCATCGATGCCGACCAGGTGCTTGGCATCGGAACGGATTTCACCGCCTGCACCATACTGCCCACGCTTCGAGACGGCACACCGCTGGCCACCCTGCCGCAGTACGGCCCCAATCCGCACGCCTGGGTGAAGCTCTGGAAGCATCACGCGGCCCAGCCGGAAGCCGTGCGCATCAATGAGATCGGCGCGGCGCGCAACGAGCCGGTCATGCGCATGTACAACGGCCGCTACTCGTCGGAGTGGTTCTTCTCGAAGGTTTTGCAGATCGTAGACGAAGCGCCGGAAATCTACGCGGCGGCCGAGCGCATCGTCGAAGCGGCGGACTGGATCGTCTGGCAGATGACCGGCGAGCTGCGCCCGAACGAATGCACGGCCGGCTACAAGGATATGTGGACCAAGGGCGTCGGCTATCCTTCCAAGGAGTTCTTTGCCGCGCTCGACCCGCGCCTGGAAAACGTCGTCGCGGAGAAGCTGTCCACCGAATTCTATCTGCTCGGCTCTAAGGCGGGCGGACTCACGCCTCAGATGGCTGCGCTTACCGGACTGAACGCCGGGACGCCTGTCGCTGTTGGCAACATCGATGCCCACGTGGCCGTGCCGGCCTGCGGCGTGGTGAAGCCCGGCGTGCTGTGCATGATTATGGGCACGTCGCTCTGCCATATGCTGATGGCGAACGAGAAGCATTTCGTCGAAGGCGTGGCCGGCGTGGTGGAAGACGGCATCGTGCCGGGTTTCTGGGGTTACGAAGCCGGACAAGCCGCCGTGGGCGACATCTACGCGTGGTTCTTCCGCGCCTTCGGGGCCAATCCCGATGAGGTCACCGCCAAGGCGTCTCAACTTAAGCCCGGACAAAGCGGTTTGGTGGCGCTCGATTGGTGGAACGGGAACCGCTCCGTGTTGATGGACGCGGACCTGACGGGGCTGATCGTGGGCATGACGCTTAGCACGCAGCCGGAGGAAATCTACCGCGCGCTGATCGAAGCCACGGCATTCGGCACTTACACCGTGATCAAGGCGTTCGAGAAGAAAGGCGTGCCCATCGATCAGCTGGTGGCCTGCGGCGGCCTGCCGCAGAAGAGCCCGCTGGTGATGCAGATCTTCGCCGACGTAACCAATCGCGCCATTCATCTGCCGAAGTCGCTGCAGGCCTCGGGCCTCGGCGCGGCGATGCACGGCGCCGTGGCGGCAGGCGTTTACAAGGACATCGCCGAGGCGGCCGCGAAGATGGCAGGGCTGCAGGACCTCTGCTACCAGCCGAACGCGGAAGCGCACGCAGTGTACGAGAAGCTGTACGCCGAATACATCACCCTGCACGACTACTTCGGCCGCGGCGCCAACGACGCCATGAAGCGGCTCAAGGCGCTGAAAAGGTGACAGGCACGCCGCTTACGCCATGTATTTCACGACGCTGTCGGCCAGGCGGACGGCGGCGGCCATCATTTTCACGTTGTGAACGCGGACCAGGTGTACACCGCGCAGAATCGCGGCGGTGACGGCCGCTGCGGTCGCATACTCTGTCTCCTCCGCGGTCGGTTGGGCCAGGAAGTGCTTCCGCGAAGGGCCTACCAGCACCGGCAGGTTCAGGCGGTTGAACGCGTCCAAGCGCGCCAGGACCTCTGCGTTCTGCTCTTTGCGCTTGCCGAAGCCCAGGCCGGGGTCCAGCACGATCCGTGCGTGGTCCACGCCCGAACGGATCACGCGGTGCACCGCGGCTTCGCACTCGTTCACGATGGTCCCCATGACATCGGGCAGCGGCGGCAGCTTGGCCCAGGTTTCCGGAGCCCCGCGCATGTGATTGAGGATCAGGCCGGCGTTGTGGTTGGCAACCACCTTCGCCACTTGCGGATCGTACGTCAGGCCGGTGGGATCGTTGATGATCTCGGCCCCCAACTGCAGGACCTTTTCCGCCACCCCCGACTTGTAAGTGTCCACCGAGATCGGGATGCCGAGCTTTCCCCGCAGCCGTTTGAGCACCGGCACCAGGCGGCGCAGTTCCTCAGCTTCGCTCACGCGCGGCGAGTCGGGCCGCGTTGATTCGCCGCCCAGGTCGATCAGGTCCGCCCCCTCCTCTTCGAGTTCGATAGCGCGCGCAAAGGCGCGGTCTGGATCGAGGTAGAGCCCGCCGTCGGAGAACGAATCCGGGGTGACGTTCAGGATGGCCACCAGCAGCGTGCGGTCCCCCAACTGCAGGCTGCGCTCCTTGAGGCGCCATTCGTAACGTTTTCTCGCCATGGTCTTATGCCACCACGACCCGGCAGAACTTCCTGCCCAGACGCAAAGTGTGCTCACCGGATGTTACCATCAGCTGCGGCGCGGAGGCCCGTGCGTGATTCAGTTCGACGGCGCCCTCCTTGACTTTGCGCGCGGCCTCGCTGACGCTGGCGGCCAGGCGAGTGTGCGCCAGAAGCTTGTCCAGCCGCATGGCGCCCACGATGGAGAACAACTGCATCTCGGCCGGATCCTCGCCGCGCCGGACCACGCGGGTAAACTCCTCGGCCGCGCGCGCGGCGTCGGCGCTTGAATGAAAATCGGAAATGATCAGGCGCGCCAAATCCATCTTCGCTTCCATCGGATGCAGTCCGCCGGAAACGACCCGCGCCCGCAACTGCGCGATCTCGGACATGCTCTTGTCGGTGAGTAGCTCGTAGTAGCGGAACATCAGGTCGTCGCTGATGCTCATGAGCTTCTTGAACATCTCCTCGGGCGGCTCGGTGATGCCGACGTAATTGCCGAGCGACTTGGACATCTTGTTCACGCCGTCCAGGCCCTCGAGCAGCGGCGTGGTGCCCACGATCTGCGGCTTCTGGCCGTAGTCGCGCTGGATCTCGCGGCCCACCAGAAGGTTGAACTTCTGATCCGTCCCGCCCAGTTCGACATCCGCCTCCAGGGCTACGGAATCGTAAGCCTGGGCCAGCGGATAGAGCAGCTCATGAACGGAGATCGGCGTGTTCTCCTTGAAGCGCTTGGCGAAGTCGTCGCGCTCCAGAAGGCGGGCCACCGTGTACTTGGCGGCCAGCCGGATCATGCCCTGGAAGTCCAGCTTGAGGAGCCAGTCGCTGTTGAAGCGGACTTCCGTCCTGGCTTTGTCCAGCACTTTGAACACTTGCGCCTTGTATGTCTCGGCGTTGCGTTCGACTTCCTCGAAGGTCATGGGCGGACGTGACGCGTTGCGTCCGGTGGGATCGCCGATCAGCGCGGTGCCGGCTCCGATCACGAAGATCGCCGTGTGGCCGAGATCCTGGAAGTGCTTCATCTTGCGCAACAACACGGTGTGGCCCAGGTGCAAATCCGGGGCCGTGGGGTCGAAGCCTGCCTTCACACGCAAGGGGCGGCCGGTCTTGGCGCATTCGGCCAATCTCTCCCGCAAATCCTCTTCGCGAATCAGTTCGGCGAGGCCCTTCTTTATATAGGAAACCTGTTCATCAATCGGTGGAAAGGGCACATTACTATTGTACGATTGGTAGGTTGTGCTTTGCGGCGAGACGCGGTGGAAAAAAGGAAACTGGATCTGGTTCACATGGTTAGCGGCGCTTCTGGCGCTCACCGCGAAACCGCTGCTTTGGCATTTCGAGTACTTTAAGAGCCCCGGCCTCCAGTTCTACAAACTGCTCATGGGAGGGCTGCCCGTGTTCGCCGCGGTGGTGGCGGTCTACACGCGGGTTCGCCGCCGGGCGCTTTGGCGCTATGAGCCCGTGATTCCGGCCGGAGTCCTGTTAGTGGCAGCTCTCGCCTGCGAACCGGTTGCCACGCTCGTCTCGGTGGGCTTGCTTGTCGCGGCCTATGCGGCGGGCAGCGCCCTGCGGCGGCGGCTGTGCCTGGAAGCCGGAGATCCCGCCGGCGATATTGCGATCGCAGCAGCGGCGGGTTTCGCCCTTTTCTCCTGGGTTCTCTTCTGGGCCGGTCTCGCCCGCCTGTATTACCCGGCAACGTTCGCGCTTCTCATCGCGATCCCTTGCGTCCTATGGCGCCGCGAGCTTCCCGTTCTGGCGCGCGCCTTCCACAGCTTGTGGAAGAACTGGGGCGCGGACGCTGGGCTGAGCCGCCCGCTCGCCGGCGTACTGATGGCGTTCGGGGCGGTGCTCGCCGTATCGTCGGCAATGGTCGTGATTGCGCCAAGCGTGGCTTTCGACGCGCTCAAGATGCACCTCACGCTGGCCGCCACTTTTGCCCGTCAACACTCGCTGGAGCCGCTCGCTTTCCTTGACTACTCGTACTTCCCGCAAGGCGCCGAGGTGTTGATGGCGGCGGCGTACTCTCTCGCGGGCCAACCCGGCGCGCAGATGCTGCCGGCCGTCTTTTTCGCTCTCATGCTGCTCCTGCTCGTCAGCATCCTCCGGCGCGTCGGGACGGACCGTTTGGGAACGCTGGCGGGCACGACGGCCGCCGCCTCGATGCCGTTCCTGCACTGGACCGGGAGCGTCGCGAAGAATGACGCCGCCCTTGCGCTGTATCAGTTGGCCGCAGTAGACGCTTACCTGCGCTGGAAGGAGAGCGGGCGCTTCCGCTGGATCTGCCTGGGCACATTTCTGCTTGCCGCAAGTTTCAGCGTGAAGCACGTGGCGCTGCTGGGCGGCGTGGCCATCGGCCTGTTGTATCTACACGCCGTTTGGAGCGAGCGGCGAAAGCTGCGCGCTTTGGCGGCGCTCGCGCTGGTTTTCGTCGCGTTCGGCCTCTGCTGGCACGCGCGCGCCTGGTGGCTGACCGGCAATCCCGTCTACCCCGAGCGCGTGAGTCACAGCGTCAGCCTGCAAACGCGCGCTGCGCCGGCACAGCGCAAGTTCACCCGTCTCTGGCGCCTGCTTTACAACGGAAAGGCGTTTTTCGAATCTCCGCTGGACTATCCCATGGGCGCGGTCCTGCTGCTTTCGCTGCCGGCCTGGCTGCTGGTGCACCGGCGGAAATCGTCCGGCGGCGAGAGAGCTTGCCTCGTGTTCATCGCGATTACGCTGACCTATTGGGCTTACCACATACCCGCGCTGCGCTACGCCGCCGCTCCGCTGGCGCTATTGGCCGCTCTGACGGCTGCGCGGCTGCCCACACTGGCCAGCTCGTATGGACGCTGGACAAGCGCATCCGTCACCGCTGCGCTGGCCTATGCGCTTCTATTCGGGGTGTGCGGCGTCCTGATCGTGGAGGTGAATGGACCGCAACTGGACTATTTCCGGCGCCGCCTGGACAAGGCTGGCTACCTCAGAGAGGCGCTGCGCACCTATGGATCAGTCGAGTTCGTCCGGAGAGCGGCTCGGCCGGACGAGCGGGTGTTCGGGGTCGGGAACTGCTCGTACGCGTATGCTCCGGAACCGTCCAGTATGCGGTGCTATATGAATCGCAACGAGTTCTACACGGAGACCGATGCTGAAACGGTTCGTACGCAGTTCGTTCTTGGAGAGTTCCGCTACCTCATCGTGCCGCAAGGTGAGTCCGGGCGCGCGATCCTTCGGGCTGCCGGGCCATCGATCGAGCCCGCGCCCGCCTACCAGGACGCTTACTTCGCCGTCTACCGGGTGCCGCCCTCGCCCCTGGGCGTGTCGCACTCGCAGCAATCGCTGCAGCGGTGACACTTCTCGCACAGGTGATTCGGACAGGCGTCCTTGGTGCAGTAGACGCAAATCTCGGTCGACGGCTCGCCGCAGATGCTGCAGGAAAAGACTTGCGCCGGTGTTTCGTTCACTGTTGTCCCGCCTTCCTTGCGGGCGCGGCGGCCTGCGGCTGGCGGAGTATGTTCGCCCGGCAGCGCTGCGCCTCTTGGTTGATTACCTGGAATTCCTGCTCCTTTGTCTGAGCCAATTCGAGCAGGTAGACGCGCAGTTTTTCGCGGTTCCCCGAATTCTCCACCATAGCTCCCTGGATGAGATCGGCAATGGCCGGATTCTGATACTTGCGGACCCCTCCGGCGAGCGAATCGAGCAAGGACTCAAAGGAGCCTAGGCGGAGAAACGTGTCCAGCGCGAAAGTGAGCCGCTCCGGCTCCCTGGCGAGGTTGTCGGCCGAGGTCTTCATGTGTTCAAGGCTCGTCCTGGTGGAATTCCACTGGGCGATGTAAGCCTCAGGCGCGCCTTTGGCGACCCATTCTTTCGGGTTCACCTGATCCAGAAGCGGTTTGAGCCGCTGGCACTGCGCGGTCACGGCCTGGATCGTCTTGCGGATCTCCCATTCTGGGACAAAGCCCCCCTGCTGGGCTGCTGACGGCAGTGCGACGGCGAACATAGCCGGCAGAAGAAGAAGAGGCAGACGAACGATTCTTGGTCTAGGCATAGAACAGTGCATCTAACCGCTAGTTTCGCACGCTCAGTCCTGGGGTGGCGGCGGAGGGTCGGCGGGAGGCGGAGGAGGCGGCGTCCCGGTGTCTACATCGCCGGGCAGCGGCGCGCTTCCGCCGGCGGTTCCGGTACCCGCGCCCGGAATCCCCCCGCCCGTACGAGGCGTACGGTAAACCAGCGTGTAGAGCGCGTCCCGCAACGAGCGGAAGGCGTACTTGACGGCGGAACCCTTGTCGATAAGCTTGTTCGCCAGTGGTTCGTTCTTGTAAACCCGGAGATACTCGCCGGCGTTCACCAGCTTGGGGTCTCCTCGCGGCAGAAGGCGATGCTGCACCGCAACTTGGCCCTCTTCCACTAATACCAGCGTGGTGTCGTCCTCGTCCTCGAGCGAAACATGGAAAGTCGTGCCGCGAACGCTGATGACGGCGGTGGGCGTATGCACCCGGTTGTGGTTGGGCAGCCCGCCGGGTTTCTGGATGTGCACTTTGATGCGGCCAAGCCACAAATCGATGAGGTCTTTCCAGTTGCCGGGGGTGCTGCGGAAGGTCACGCGAGAGTTGGGGTACACCTCGAAAGTGCTTCCGTCGGAAACTTCAAAGACCGCAAAACCGTCCGCACCACTGATGATCATCTGTTGCGGCTGTACCCAGGAGCCCACGTTCAGCGCCCAAGGCACCGAGTCCCGAAGAACGGAGACCTGCCCGGTGACGACCACCACCTTGGCCGCTGCCGGCGCGCCGGCCCAGGGGACCTCAGCGGCACACACGCTCGCCAGTGCCGCCGCTAGCAGCATTCTGAGCCCCGGATTGAGACGCGGTCGCCTCATCACGCACTTCCAGCTTTTGGGGACACTTCGTGCCCCCTCAGCAGAAACTTAGTCTACCACCAAAAGTGCTCAGCAAGTAGGTGTCCGTAACAGAAAAATCGGCAACTCCGTCTGAAATCAACAGGTACTCAGGGAAATAGCCGATAGAAGAGGGTAAAATAGACACAGCAGATGGCCCTGCCTGACACATACCGGATCCTCAAGACCGTCTGCGCCATGATTGTAGGGGCGAACCTCGCCCTGGCACAGTTGCCGCAGGCCGAGCCCGGCGAATACCGGGGAGACTGGCGGCGGATCGGCAATTCCGCAGTGGAGCTGAATCTGGCTTCCCCTGCCACGGGGCCTGTCGAGAGGGTGTGGTATTCGCCCGACGGCTCGAAGCTTTATGCCCGCGCGGGATCAGGCCAGATCTACGAGTCGGCCGATTTTGAGAATTGGGCCCCCAGCGCGACCGCCGAGCCGTCCGTGGATGACAATCATGTGCCGGTCGTGAATAGGTTGCCGGAGGCTGCGGCGCGCTTGCGGGTGAGTGCTTCCGGGAGCCGGCGCGTGTACGCTTTCGGCCGGCAGGCCTACCGCAGCGAGGACGGCGGAATCAGTTGGGACAGCCTTACTTCCTATCGCGGCGAGTCCATTATCGGGCCTGAAATGAAAGACTTAGCCGTTTCTCCGAGGGACAGCCAGGATGTCGTTATCGCCAATTCCAGGGGTGTCTGGAGATCGCTCGACGGAGGCCTGACCTGGACGGGCTTGAACCAGGCGTTGCCCAATCTGCCGGTGCGGCGTCTGACGGCGCTGCCGTCCGGATTGCGCGGCGCCCGGGTGGTGGTGGAAGGGATGGGCGAACTCGAATGGAGACCGGGAGAGAAGCTCGCCTGGCGGTTGACAGCGAATCCCTCGTTCGAGTCTGATTCAGCAATCCGGCAGCGATTCTCGCGGGTGATCGGCATCGACGTGACGGCTGTGGCCTCGGCGGGCGACTGGACGTATGCGGGCGGCGCGGACGGCAGCCTGTGGGTCTCCACTGATCGGGGACGCTCGTGGCGGGTCTCTCGCGCGGCGGATGGCACCCGCATCGAGGGTCTGTACGCCGATGCAGGCGAACCCCGCCTGGCGATTGCGGTCAGAAGCGGATCCACGGACCCCGCCCAACGGGCGGCACGCGTGTTGCGCAGCGCCAACGGCGGTCTCTTCTGGGACGACCTGACAGCAAATCTTCCGGAAACGGCTGTGCACGCGGCCACAGTGCACAGGGCCTCCAGCACTGTTTACCTCGCGACGGACTCCGGCATCTGGTTCGGCGTGGCGGACCTCACGGGCGGCAGCCGGGCTGCATCATGGTCTCAGATGAGGGGCAACCTCCCGCGAGGCACTGCGTTCGACGTGCGGCTGGATGCGGGCGGCAATCAACTGTTCACGGCCGTGGACGGTTTCGGAGTCTTCGCCACCATGGCGCCGCACCGGCTGCGCGAATTGCGCGTGGTGAACGCGGCGGACTTTAGCGCGCGCTCAGCGGCTCCCGGCACGCTGCTGAGCGTGTTGGGGGCGCGCGTCCAGTCGGCTCGCGCGGGTGGTGTGAATGCGCCGGTGCTGGCCGTTTCCAACACCGAATCGCAGATCCAGGTTCCCTTCGAGGCCCAGGGCTCCACGCTCTCGCTCGCCATGCGGGCGGACCGGGGCGCTTTCACGGTCGGGCTGGCGATGGAGAGCGCGTCTCCGGCGATTTTCGTGGACCGCGACGGTGCTCCGATGCTGCTCGACGCTGACACCGGCGTGCTGCTGGACGGCATGAATCCCGCGCGCTCGGGATCGAGAGTGCAAATCCTGGCCACCGGCTTGGGACGCGTCAGTCCCGATTGGCCCACCGGCGTGGCGGCGCCGCTCGACAGTCCTCCGCGTGTAGTGGCCCCGGTGCGTGTGTACCTGGACCGCGCTCCGGTGGATGTGACGCGGGCATCGCTGGCGCCCGGTTACATCGGCTTCTACCTGATCGAAGTTCAACTGCCGGCACTGGTGAATTCCGGCCCCGCCGAGCTCTACATCGATGCCGACGGCCGTTCGAGCAACCGCGTGCCCCTGTATATCGAACCTTGAAACTGACAACTCACCGCCACTCGATTCGCGGTACACTGCTTTTAATTCGAGGCACTAACTTCATGATCCGAAGTGTTTTAGCAATCATACTGGCAGCGATGAGCGCCGTCGCGCTCCAGGAAGCCAAGACTCCCGAGAAACTGGCGCCCTACTATCCGACGCCGGAGACCGTGGTGGAACGGATGCTACTGTTCGGCGAGTTGAAAGCCGGGGAGAAAATGTTCGACCTGGGCAGCGGCGACGGCCGCATCGTGATCATGGCCGCGCGCAAGTTCCACGCCGACGCGACCGGCGTCGAATTCGACAAGGACCTTGTCAAGCAAAGCACCGAGAAGATCCGCAGCCTGGGCCTGCAGAAGACCGCGCGTATCATCCCGGGCGACATCATGTTACAGGACTACAGCTCGGCGGACCTCATCGCCGTGTATCTGCTGCCGGTCTCCAACGAGAAGGTGCGCCCGCTGCTGGAGAAGCAACTCCGCAAAGGCACCCGCATCGTGGCGCACGATTTCGAGTTCGCGGGTTGGACGCCGGAAAAGACCGAACACATCGAGGACGACGGCGAAGGGCGCAGCCACACATTGTTCCTGTACCGCAGGTGAAGCAACCATGTTTGGAGAGAAATGGGTCAAGGAGCGGCAGTCGGCCCTATTCCGGGCCCTGCTCGCGGCGGCCTGCCTGGCAGGCCAAACGCTCTCGCATCCGCAAGCTTCGTTCACGGGGACGGTCTTCGCGGCCTGCTTCCTGCTTTACAGCCTGACACTGCTGGCGCTGGCCACGCGGATCCGCCGGGAGAAGACCGACAAGCTGCTGCTGCTCATCACGGACACGGTTCTGTACCTGGGGTGGGTGTCGCTGGCCGCGCCGGGAGCCGTCTGGTTGGGGGCCGCCTTCTATTGCTTTCTGCTCTTGGTGGCCATTCTCGAGCAGGGCTGGCGGCAAAGCGTGGTCGTGGCAGGGACGGTGACGGGCTATCACCTGATCGCGGATCCGCCTGGAACCGAATTGCTCTGGCCGAGCATCCTGGCCACGGGCCTGATGGGCCTGGTGTTCTCCTACCTCCGCGCGAAGCTCTTGGACAGGGCGCGACGCGCAGAGGAAATGACCGCCCGCGCGCGCGAGGAAGCCGCAGGCATTCGCGACCAGGAGCGCCGCCGCGTGGCCGCCGACCTGCACGACGGCCCACTGCAGAGTTTCATCAGCTTCCAGGTGCGTTTGGAAGTGTTGCGCAAGATGCTGGACAAGAACGTGGGAGCGGCGCGAACCGAACTGGAGAATCTCCAGGAACTCTGGCGCTCGCAGATCGGCGAGTTGAGGGCGTTTCTGCGCGGCATGAGACCCCTGGAAGTAGAGGCGGACAACCTCGACGCATCGCTGCGCCGGGCGGTTGAAATGTTCAAGAAGGACAGTGGCATCCCCGCCACGTTCACCAGTGATAGCCGTGAGGCAAGGGTGGAGCCGGAAACCGCCGTCGAGGTCCTGCAGGTCGTGCGTGAAGCGTTGAATAACACGCAGAAGCACTCCAAGGCCTCGCGCGTAGCCGTCGTCGTGGAGAAGCCGGCCAAGGCGCTTTCCATCACGGTCCGCGATGACGGCACAGGGTTCTCTTTCGGCGGCGCGTTCAACCTTGGAGAACTTGACCGTCTGGGCATCGGCCCGGCCAGCATCAAGCAGCGTGTGCATAGGTTGAGCGGCGAACTCCTGGTTGAATCCAAACCCGGCCGGGGCGCCGAACTGAAGATCCGCATTCCGTTATGAGACGGCCTCTCCTGACCGCCATCCCGATCCTGATCCTGGCCGCGGGTTGTGGCCGCTACGCGGATTTCACGCTGCCCGCGCCGGCGGGCGCCGCCACCGGCACCACCTTCTCCGCCGAGGCGTTTGCATGGCCGGTCCTGGGCCGCGGCGCCACGGGGGAGTGGGACGGCGTCGATACGCTTAACCCGTCGGTCGTAATGCGCGGCGGCACCTACTACAACTTCTACTCGGGGTTTGATGGCAAGACTTGGCACACCGGGTTGGCGACATCGGCCGATGGCCTGCAGTGGACGCGCCGCGGCAAGGTTCTTTCGCCCAACCCCGACACGTGGGAAGGAGACTATATTGCCGCCAACGGCTCGGCACTGCTGTCCGGCGGCATGTTCCTGTACTGGTACCAGGCCGGGGGAAGGAGGCCTTCCATCGGCATGGCGTCCTCCGCCGACGGCACTCACTGGAAGCGGGAGCCACTGCCGGTATTGCAGCCCGGCCCGCGTGGAAGCTGGGACGAGCGCGGTGTCGCCGATCCGTGCGTGATCTGGACAAACGGCGTGTTCTATATGTTCTATTTGGGGCAGGACCGCGCGGGCCGGCAGCGTTTGGGCGTGGCGCGATCCACCGGCGGGAAGCATTGGGAGAAGCTCCGCTCCAATCCTGTGCTGGAACTCGGCCCCGCCGGCGCATTCGACGAAAACGGACTCGGCGAGCCTGCCGTATGGACCGGTCACGGCTGGTACTGGATGCTTTACACAGGCCGCGACCGCGAGGAGAATCGCCGCATGGGCTTGGCGCGTTCGCGCGACGGAGTGCACTGGAATCGCGCCTCGTCCAAGGCGGTCTTCGAAGGCGGCCAGCCGTGGAATTCCAAGGTCGTTTGCGACCCGTCGGTTCTGGTGGAAGGTGGCATCGTGCGCGTCTGGTTCGGCGGCGGAAACGCGGCCTCGCCCGACGAACATCTTAACGGGCAAATCGGCTTGGCCATCTTGCGGCCCGTTGGTGCTAACCTGTCGAAGTGAAAGTCGGCATCACCTGTTACCCTACTTACGGAGGCAGCGGCATTGTCGCCACGGAACTGGGGCTGGAGCTCGCCAATCGGGGCCACGAAGTCCACTTCATCAGCTACGCGAACCCCATTCGGTTGGATGCGGACACGCCTCGCATTTACTACCATGAGGTGGAAGTCTCCACGTATCCGCTGTTTCAGTATCCGCCGTACTCCTTGGCCCTGGCCTCGCGCATGGCCGAAGTCGCCGAGAGGAAAAAGCTGGACCTGTTGCACGTCCACTATGCCATTCCCCACTCGATCTCAGCGCTGCTGGCCCAGCAGATGATGGCGTCGCGGAGGCGTCTACCGTTCGTTACGACGCTGCACGGGACCGACATCACCCTGGTGGGCGCGGATCGATCCTATTTCCCCATCACCAAGTTCTCAATCGAGCAATCCGACGGCGTCACCAGCGTCAGCGAGTATCTGAGGAAGCGTACCGTGGAAGTCTTCGGCGTGGAGAACGAGATCCGCGTCATCACCAATTTCGTCAACTGCGACATCTACCGCCCCGACCGCGACCGCTACCCGGCCATCCCGGGCGTGCCGGATGGGGCGAAGGTGCTCATCCACTTGTCGAATTTCCGGCCCGTGAAGCGCGTCGCCGACTGCGTGCGCATTCTCGAAAGAGTGCGGCGCGAAGTCGACGCGCATCTTGTGCTGGTGGGCGACGGTCCCGAGCGCGGCCCAGTGGAAAGGATCGTGCAGGATCTGAATCTTGTGCCATACGTAACGTTCCTGGGTAAGCAAAACCACGTCGAACGCATCATTCCGCGCGCGGACGTGCTGCTTCTTCCGAGCGAGCTTGAAAGCTTCGGGCTGGCGGCGCTGGAAGCCATGGCCTGCGGCGTTCCCCCGGTGGCGACCGGCGTCGGCGGCGTCGCCGAACTCATCACTCACGGAGAGGACGGGTACCTGGAAACCGTGGGAGACGTGGAGGCCCAGGCCGCCAGGGTGAGTGAACTTCTGAGCAACGGGCCGCTTCACCAGCGGATGCGCGACGCCGCGCGTCTCACTGCGCTCACGCGCTTTTGCAGCGGCATGGTGATCCCGCAGTACATTCGCTACTACGAGGAAGTCTGTTCGCGTTGACGCGGAGGCTCGCAGCGGATGACAAGCCGGCTCGTCGATAAGCTGGATCACATCAAGGCCCGCTTCGAAGCGGGCGACGCGGCGCGGAAACTCGGCCTGCTGCGGCGGCTGTCTACAGCCGGGATCACGGATGCGGCCACGCTCATACGCTTTCACGAGATACTGCTGTTCCTGCTAGCCTATCCACAGAACGCCGCGCTGGCAAAGGCGGCCGCGCGCTCGCTGGGTTCTGTGGCGCAGCGCCTCGCCCTCTTGCGAAGCCGCGAGGCGGACCTGACGGCGTGTGAGGAGCCGGAAGTCTCCGGCATCACCGGGACGGGCCTTTCGGCGCTTTTCAGCTATCCGGTGGCGCGGCACCTGGCGCACGCTCATCCGTCGGAAGTGAGCATCGATTGGGAAGGCTATACGGGACAGGCGCGTCTCGGCTCGACGCTGCCGCGCTTCATTCCCCTGCTGGCCGACGACGCCATGGTGGAGGCCCATCCGCCGTATCCGGCGTGGCTGGCGGCGGCTGCTGGCGCACGGAGTCGCACACTGCGCTGGCTGCTCGACCACCTTGAGCGGCTGCCCCTGTCCGCCGGTGAGAAGGCCGAGCTGTACGACTCGCTGGAGCTTTATCTGCGATGGGATCTTACGGGATCGCCCGCGGCGCGCACTGTGACACGGCTGGCCGCGCGGAAGTTGTTTTACCATCGCGGACCGCTCATCCGCCGCTCGGAAGTCTCGCTCGAAGATGAGATTGGAGGGCCCGAAATTCCTGTCGCCCGGGTGCCGGCGCGGCAGGCCGCCAAACTTCTCGCTCTGGCGCGCGACACTTCCGCGGTGCGCTATCGCGAGTTGCACGGGTTCACGTACGGCGATCCCGAATACATGGTGGAAGCGGACCTGGGCCGGGGTATGCGCGTGTTTGTGTGCGGCGTCGGGCCGGCTCACCGGCTACCACTGCGCGCCTATCACGCCGGCATGTTCTTCAAGAACGGAGTCCCCTCGGGCTACGTGGAGGGCATTTCGCTCGCCGAAAGGATGGAGGTCGGCTTCAACCTTTACTACACGTTCCGCGAAGGGGAGACGGCGTGGATCTACGCGAAGCTGCTCGCGCTGTTTCATCAATTGCTCGGGATCCAGTGCTTCTCGGTCGACCCTTACCAGATCGGGCAGGACAACGAAGAAGGCATCGAGAGCGGCGCGTTCTGGTTCTATCGCAAGCTCGGTTTCCGTCCGGTGGAGACGGATGCCCTGCGCCTGGCGGAAGCCGAGGAGCAGAAGGCCGCCGCGCACCCCGGCTACCGCACGCCGGCCCGCATCCTGCACAAACTGGCCCAGACTCATATGGTGTGGGAAGCGCCGGGCGCCGAGCATGGCGCCTGGGACGGCTTTGAGGCGCGGAGGCTCGGAATGGCCGTGGCGCGGCGCATACGCTCTCGCTATGACGCGAATGCCGGTACGGCTCGCTGCGCCGCGGTACGCCGCGTGGCGAAGGCGCTGGGTGTCTCGGAAGCTAAGGTGGCAAGCGTGCCGGATCTCGCGCTGGTGCTCGACCTGATCCCGGACTTGGAGCGCTGGAGCGCGCGGGACAAGACACTGAGCCTCGCATGGCTGCGCGCGAAAACGGCAGCCGACGAGACCGGCTACCTGAGGCTGCTGGCAAGCCACGAGCGGCTGCGGCGTGAGTTGATACGATTGGGATCCCGGGAGGAATGACTCTGTTGCAGGCTGGCTGGAGCAAAATCGCAATCACGCCGGAGACCGGCGCCACACTCACGGGCTTTTCGGCACGCGAGGGTGTTTCCACCGGGGTGCACGACGATCTGTACGTGCGCTCATTGGCGATCGAGTCGGAGGGGCGGGCCGCGGCGCTGGTGAGCGTTGAAGTCCTGGCGCTCGACGGCGATTTCGTCGGCATGGTGAAACACGCGATCGAGCGCCGCTCGGGCATTCCGGAGGCCAACATTCTGATCGCTTGCACGCACACGCATGCGGGTCCCGTCACCGTCAAGTCCTTTTTCAATCCCGATGAAAAGGTGGACGAAACGTACATGGCGCGCCTGGCCGCGGCCATCGAGCAGAGCGTGGTGGAGGCGTGGGAGCGGCGCGCGCCGGCCAGTGTGGGCTGGGGCGTGGCTCGCGTCGCTGGGGTTGGCGTGAACCGGCGCGATCCCGAACACGGTTACGTGGATCAGGACGCCGGCATCCTGAAAGTTTGCGATGGGGAGGGCGCCGTCCGGGCGGTGCTCATCCACTATGCCTGCCACCCGACAGTACTCGGCCCCAATAACCTGCTGGTCACGGGCGACTTTCCATCGGCGGCGCTCGCCGAGGTGGAACGCGCGACCGGGAGCTTCGCCATGTTTTTCAATGGCGCGCAAGGGGACATCAGCATGGGCCACTCCTCGGACCTCAGCGCCATCGGAGTCATCGCCCCTGGCCGTACGTTTGAGCATGCCGCCGAATTGGGCGAGCGGCTCGCGGGCGCGGTGCTCGCCGAATTGCCGCACATAGCCACGTCGGCAGTCACGCTGGATTCCGCGTCGGTCCTGGCCGAGATGCCGCTAAAGAATTATCCGCCCTCGGAAGAACTTGCCCGCGAGTCGCGCATCGCGGAGGAGCGTCTGGAATCGCTTGCCGGCCGAAGCATTGAAGATCCCGAGTTGCGCCAGGCAAAGACGGAGGCGCTTTACACTTCGATCAATCAATACCTGGCGGGATTCAACAGCGAGTACCCCGCCGGCTTCCTGCCTCTGGAATTACGGGGGCTGCGCATCGGCGAAACGGTGTTGATCGGGTTGCCGGCGGAGGCGTTCGCCGAAGTCGGCCGGAACATGAAAAGCGCCTGTAGAAGTAAGATCTTGATAGTTGGCCTGGCGAACGGCTATTTGGGATATATACCCTGCCGCCAGGCGCATTTTGAGGGCGGCTATGAAATCGTGTCCTCGCGTTTCGCCCCGGAGGCGGAGGACGCCTTAGCCGCCGCCGCGGCGAAACTCGCGATCGAGATGTCCGAAGAGAGGAAGCCCCAGCATGGAGCTTGAACAGCTACACAAACAGTACCAGCACGACCTATTCGACGACTGCATTCCCTTTCTTGACAAGTACGTGGTGGACCGGGTGTACGGGGGCTTCCTGTGCAACACGGATCGCGATGGCAGCCGCCTGAGCGAGCGTAAAGAGACCTGGTTCGAAGGACGCGGCATCTGGGTGTACTCGTTCCTCTATCGCAATTTCGGCGGCAGCCCCCAGCATCTCGAACTGGCGCGGAAGACCATGCAATTCATCTTGGGTGCCCGGCCGGAAGGAACTGATACGTTGTGGCCGGACCGGCTTACGCGCGAGGGTGAGCCGCTTTCCCCATCTTCGGCCATGATCTATGGAGACATGTTCATCGCCGAAGGCCTGGCCGAATTCGCGCGGGCATCCGGCGACATGCGCCCGTGGGAGGAAGCCAAGCGGCTGATCCAGAAGTGTCTGCGCGTTTACGAGCGGCCCGGCTACGCGCCCGACGTCGTGGCCAGCTACCGCTGCCCCAAGCCCGTGCGCTTTCCCGGTGCGCGGTCGCAGGGCGTGGCGATGGTCCTCATCCGCGTTATCAAGCAGATGCTGGAGTACCGCGCAGACCCGGAATTGCAGCGCGTGATCGACGGTGCCATCGATGCCGTGCTGAACCGCTTCTACAATCCCGATTACTGTCTAAACAACGAACTGCTCAACCACGACTTCACACGGCCCACAGGCGACCTGGCGCGCTTCATCTACACGGGCCATTCGATCGAAACCCTGTGGATGCTGGCCGACGAAGCCGTGCGCCGCGGTGACCGCCAGATGCTCGAAACGGCCGCCGCGCGTTTCCGCCGCCACGTCGAGGTTGCCTGGGATGATGTCTACGGCGGCGTGTTCCGCGGGTCGAGCGACATCGAACAAAACCAATGGGTGCTCGACAAAGTGCTCTGGGCGCAGGAGGAGGTGCTCATCGGCGCCCTGCTGTTCTGGGAACACCTGAGCGCGCCTTGGGCGCGGGACGTTTTCGAGAAAACGTACAACTACGTGCAGGAGTATTACCCGTTGCGCAAGCACGGTTTCGGCTACTGGATCACTTCCGCCGATCGCAAGGTCACTTTCGAAAAGCACTATGACCGGATCGAGAACTATCACCATCCACGCCACCTGATGCTCAACCTGCTCGCCATCAAACGATTGATCGCCAGGGGCGAAAAGAGCTTGTGATTAAAGACTTCAAGGAGCGAATCGCATGAAATTCGGCGTCAACACTTTCATCTGGACACCCACCTTCGATAAATCCAACGTGCCGCTGCTCGCCGCCATCAAGGACCACGGCTTCGACGGCGTCGAAGTACCCTGCTTCCGGGCGCAGGACTTTCCGGCCGCCGACATTCGCAAAGGCGTGGAAGCGAACGGCCTGGAGTGCACGGTCTGCTCCGTGCTTCCCCAAGGACTCAGCCTGGTCAGCGAAGACGCGGCCGTGCGTGCGAAAACCGTCGCCCACTTGCGCGAGTGCATCGCGGCCGTGGCCGAGGCCGGTGTGCGGGTGATCGCCGGCCCGCTCTACTCGCCCGTCGGTTTCATGACCGGCCGCAGGCGGACGGCGGATGAGTGGAAATGGGCCGTGGAAGGCTACCAGGCCGTCACCGGAGCTTTGGAACAAACGCACGTGACGCTGGCTATCGAGCCTCTGAACCGCTTCGAAACGTATTTCCTCAACACCGCCGAAGACGCCGCGCGCCTGGCCGCCGAGGTGAACCATCCGAATTTCGGCATCCTCTTCGACACCTTCCATGCCAACGTCGAGGAGAAGAGCATTGCGGCCGGCCTTCGCACGGTGGGACCTTACCTGAAGCACCTGCACAGTTGCGAAAACGACCGTGGGATCCCCGGCACCGGACACGTTGATTGGATGGGCGTGTTTCAGGCGCTGCGGGACATGCGCTACGACGGCTGGGTGACCATTGAGAGCTTCGGCTTCGCGCTGGGCGAGCTTTCCGCCGCCGCTTCCATCTGGCGCGACATTGCCCCGTCGCCCGAAGCCATCGCGTTCGAAGGCGTCAAGTTCCTGAAGAAGCACCTGGCGTAAGTAGGTGGAGGATCCATGCGTAGATCGGTTCTCGTTCTGCTGCTGGCGGCCGTGGCGGCTATGGCTGCCGCGCCCGCCAGGATCGTGCTGGTCGCCGGGAAGCCCAGTCACGGCCCCGGCGCACATGAGCACAACGCCGGTGTCACGCTGCTGGCGAATTTCCTGAACCAGAATAAGGGCGTGCAGGCCGTGGCGGTGCGCAACGGATGGCCGGAGGACACTTCCGTGTTCGACGGCGCCCGGAGCATCGTACTGTACATGGACGGCGGCGCGCATCATCCGCTGCTCGAAGACGACAGGATGGCGTTCATTGGCAAACTCGCCGGCAAGGGAGTGGGCCTCGCGTTCCTCCATTACACGGTGGAGGTCCCCAAAGAGGTTTCGGGACCCCTGTTCCTCAAGTGGATCGGCGGTTACTACGAGCGGCCGTACTCGGTGAATCCCATGAACGAGGCGGACCTTGTGCAGGCGTCCCCGAAGCATCCCATCTCACGGGGCTGGAAGAGCTTCCATCTCAAGGATGAATGGTACTACCGCATCCGCTTCGACCCGGCGGACAAACGTCTCACGCCGATCCTCACCACCATGCTTCCGAAGGACGCGCCGAACAAAGAGACGGTGGCCTGGGCGGTGGAACGCACCGACGGCGGGCGCGGATTCGGGTTTACCGGCGGGCACTTCCACACCAATTGGGGCGTGCTGGAGTTCCGGCGCCTGATTACGAATGCGATCCTGTGGTCCGCCAAGGTCGATGTACCGCGCAACGGCGCGCGCTGCGACCTCCAGCCCGGGGAACTGGAACAGAATCTGGACAAGAAGCGCTAGTGACTTAGGACATCTTCTCCGCCACCAGGAGAAGGGATTGGCCGACGGGCAGGTTGAGCCCCGCTCGGAGCCAAAGGCTCTCAGCGTAGAGAGGCAGCTCAAACAGCGCGTTCAGCCACCAAGGCGGCAAGTCAATACCGGTGGCGGGAGCTTTTCCGATTAACGGCTCCCATACGCGAAAATTGAACCAAGCCACGGGAACCAGCAGCGAGTTGCAGTACGTCACGCGCACGACTCGCAAGCCGTTTTGCCTGGCCAACTCCGCCAGACGCGCGCGCGTGCGAGCCACTGCCAGCCCATGTCTGCGGGAAAGATGCGCCAGCCATACTTGTGTTCAAGAAGAGCGGCGGCGTGACCGGTACCGCAGCCGGCCTCCACTACGCGTTGTGGATGCAGGCCGGCGATGTGGCGGTCCAGAAGCCCGGACAGGATGCGCAGCATACCGCGATACCACCAGTGCTTCTGCTCGGCCGCGGCGATGTTCGCGAACTCGGCCGGATTCATCATGGCCGCGCCGGCCGCCGCCCGTTGAGCGCGGGCCAGACGACAGCCGTGAAGTGCAACCGCGTCAAGCGGAAAATCAGGCGTGCGAACCGGTTGTAGAGGTGTCCGGTCCAGATCCTGTGCCACGGGTCGTGCCGCTCGAGCTTGTACCCATTCACCAACCCGGCGCCTGCATCCATCCGCTCCAACAGCCGTGGGAGTTCGCCGGCGTCGTACTGGCCGTCGCCATCCGTGTAGAAGACCAGGACCTTCGTGGCCGCCGCGAATCTGCTCCGCAACGCGCCCCCGTAACCGCGATTGACCTCGTGCGTAATCACGCGAAGCCTTGGGCTGAATCGGCGGGCAAGTTGCTTGAGAACCTCCGCCGTGCCGTCCCGGCTGCCGTCATTGACCACGATCACTTCATAATCTTCCGCGTAATCCTCCAGCACCTCGAAAGCTCTTTCAATAAGGCGCGGCAGTGACGCAGCGTCGTTGTAGGCAGGAAAAAAACACTAATACTGGTTTGTTGGCCTCGGCGCAGGACGACAAGCCCGCGCCGCGAACAGTCTCAGTTTTCACAACGATCCCCTGTTACGAGTTCCACGCCGCTCACCCACGGCCGGAACCAAATAGGGGATTCCACGTCACTTCCACTCCGGCAGAGAAACGAATCAGCCGCCGATGGCGTACATGGGGCGCGGAGGAGGGACAAAGTGCGCGGTGTTGATCTCGTGACCCTCCCACTTCTTCCACACCGTGGCGCGCACGGTGCCGGCGATCTCTTCGTCGCTCGCGCCGCCGCGCAACGCTTCCAGAAGGTCGGTCTCCTCGATTGCGAACAGGCAATGGCGGAGCTTGCCGTCCGCTGTGAGGCGGATGCGGTTGCAGTTCTCGCAAAAGGGCCGGCTCACCGAAGCGATGAACCCGACGTGGCCGATACCGTCCGCGTAGCGATACTCGGCCGCCGGGGCACGCGGGTTTTCCTCCGGGATGGGCAGAAGCGGCGAGATTTCCCTCGAAAGCACGTCCACGATCTCGGCAGCCGTGAGCACACGGGAGCGGTCCCAAAGCCCTTGCGCATCGAGGGGCATGAACTCGATAAAACGGACTTCGAAGCCGTGTTCGCGGCCGAACCGCGCCAGTGGCACGATATCGAATTCGGTCAGGCCTTTCGCCGCGACGGCGTTGATCTTGATGGGGTCGAAGCCGAGCCGCTTGACGGCGGCCAAACCTTCAAGCACGCGGGACAGGCCGTCGTACCGGGCGATCGACGCAAAACGCTCCGCATTCAGAGTGTCTAGATGCACGTTGAGTCGCCGCAGGCCGGCGGCGTAAAGCGCTTCGGCCTGTTCGGCGAGCAGGATGCCGTTGGTGGTCAGCGCGAGGTCGTTGATCCCCTCGATCGAGCGCAGCATGCCGATCAAAGCATCGACACCCTTCCGCACCAGGGGCTCGCCGCCCGTCACGCGGACTTTCGTGATTCCCAACCCGGCCGCGACGCGCACGAACCGGGCTATTTCCTCGAAACTCAGGATCTGCTCCCGGGGAACGTACTTCACGTCGTGCTCCGGCATGCAGAAATAGCAGCGGATGTTGCAGCGATCGGTGACACTGACGCGCAGGTTGTCATGAAGCCGTCCGAACGTGTCGTGTAACCGGCCGCCGGGCTCCATCGCGGTCACCGTCCGGTGATGGCGAGCATACGATCGAGTGGGACTCGCGCGCGCTCGATGATTTCGTCCGGGAGCTCTACGCGAGGGCTGAGGGTAAGCAGCGAGTCGCGCAGCTTTTCCAGGGTGTTGCGCTTCATGTAAGGGCACTCGCTGCAGTTGCACTGCTCGTTGGCGATGAAGTGGAACCGCTTGCCGGGCGCCACGCGCTTCAACGAGTGTGCCACGCCGCTCTCAGTGACCACAATGATGTCCTGGGCATCGGCCTTGGCGCACCAGGTAATGATGGCGCTGGTGGAGCCGACGAAATCGGACTTCTCCAGGACCTCCGCCGGGCACTCCGGGTGTGCCGCAACCTTCGCATGTGGCATTTCGGCGAGCGCCGCGCTCAGCCTGCGCGCCGTGAACGTGGCGTGCACAACGCAGGTCCCCTGCCAGATCTTCAGGTTCTCTCGGCCCGTCTGGCGCTTGACCCATGCGCCCAGATTGCGGTCTGGCAGAAACAGCACGCCCCGGTCGGCCGGGATCGAATTCACCACTTCGACGGCGTTGCGCGACGTGCAGAGGATGTCGCTTTCGGCCTTCACTTCCACCGACGTGTTGATATAACTGACGATGGCGTCGTCCGGGTGGAGCCGGCGATAAGCGCGGACGTTCTCGGCCGTGCAGGCGTCCACCAGGCTGCAGCCTGCCTCACGATCCGGCACGACAACGATCTTGTGCGGGCTCAGCACCTTCGCGGTCTCGGCCATGAACCAGACACCGCAGAAAGCAATGACGTCGCCGTCCATCTCCCGGGCCTTGCGAGACAACTCCAGGCTGTCGCCCACCGCGTCGCCCAGGTCCTGAATCTCCGGTTCCTGGTAATGATGCGCGAGAATCACGGCATGGCGTTCGCGCTTGAGAGTAAGAATCTCCTCGACGATGTCGACAGCGGTTGGCATGAAGCGCCCTTGTGATTTCATTGTAACAAGCGCAAACCGGGAGCCGCTTCCCCTCACCCTCAAGAGCACGTCTGGCAAGGACGCTGCTACTCCTGTTCGTTGGACACATCTCACTTCTTGTCGGCACTGAGCTACACGATGGTAGATAATCCGGGGCATGGGAGGAATTGGCGAACTCAGACGGTGCTGGTTGTTCTTCACCGTACTTGTGAGTCTCGTCGACAAGTACGTGACTGTACTGCGGACATTTGCGGCCGCGTGATGTGCGTGAGACCGCGATTTCTCCGGCACCTTACTCCGGGCCCGGGTCACGCTTGTGCCTTCGTTTTCGATTCACTTCAGTATGGCCCTCGTCACTGGACGTAGTAATCCGAACCACCCAGGAATTTGTTGAGCCGTGAACACGGCTCTTCAGCCTCTTCGCCTTCGCAGGCTGAATCGCACGTTGCGCCGGGCCGGCGACCTCCATTTCCGCTTTGATGCACTCGTGGAGGACGCGAACTGGCTTGTTCACTATATAAACAAGCATTTCTGCTACTGTAAACGGTCTATACAGTGGCACGATCATGGTGTCGAGATTATTCCCTCTAAATTTTTCTTGACATTTTTGGGATCCCGCTGTAAAAGTCCCTGAGCACATATGCGTCTGGTGTTCATTTTGTGAACAAGGAGTGAGATCGTGAGAATGATCACTAAGAGCTTCGCAGGGTCAACTATTGTATTGGCTGCGGTTGTTCTGATGTCAACAGCCTTGTACGGGCAAACAATTTCGAGTTCGGTCGTGGGTTCGGTCGTGGATCCGAGCAACTTGCCAGTGGCGGGTGTTGCCCTGGAGTTGCGTCAAGTCGACACGGGTGCGGTGCGAAAGATCTCCACTGGCGCGGACGGCAACTTCGTCTTCAGCAACCTTGTCCCCGGCGAGTATACGTTGACCGTCGAGGCGTCGGGGTTCAAGAAGATTGAGCGGAAGGGTCTGATGCTAAGTGCATCGGAAGTCCTGCCGGTCGGGACGCTTACGCTTGCTGTGGGCGCCGTGACTGAAACGGTCACCGTCGTCTCGCAAGGCGCGTTGGTACAGACGGCTAGCAGCGAGCGCTCCGGAGTAGTCACATCCAACCAGGTTGAGGATCTACTCACGAAAAGCCGCAACGTCATGTCACTTTTGGCGCTGCTGCCCGGAGTCGTCGACACGGCCCCTGACGCCGACAACCTGGCTCGCGGGTGGAATCTCAACGTCCAGGGCAATCGAAGCAACACCAACAGCATGTCCGTCGACGGGATGGTGCTGAACTCCTGGGGACTTGGTAATGCCACTGACGTCGCGCTTAGCCAGGACAGTATCGCGGAAGTGAAGGTGCTCGTTGGAAACTATCAGGCTGAATACGGGCGAAGGTCGGGAGCCAACATAACGCTTGTCAGCAAGGCCGGGACCCAGCAATTCCATGGCCTTTTCTCATACTTCAAGCGTCACGAACAGTTCAACGCGAACAATTTCTTCAGGAACCGGAACAAGCAGGCCAAGACCCGCTACCGCTATAATACGTGGACCTACAACATCGGTGGCCCAGTTTACATCCCCGGTAAGTTTAACAAGAACAAAGAGAAACTCTTCTTCTTCTGGAACCAGGAGTTCTGGCCGCTGGAATCGAACGCGTCGGCGAACTTGACGGTTCCCACCGCATTGGAACGGGCGGGCGACTTTTCCCAGACTCTCGATCTGAACAAGGCGCAGATTGTCGTTCGTGATCCATACACTCAGGCACCATTTGCAAAGAACATCGTGCCGGCAAGCCGCATTGACCCCAACGGCCAAGCGCTGCTGAAAATCTTCGCCGCGCCGAACTTCACCGACTGGAACATCTCCGGGGGAAAATACAACTACATCTACAACACGAACGTGTCGAAACCGACCCGCATGGAGACGCTGCGGCTTGACTATAACCTGAACCCGAATCACAGGTTCTCCGGTTCGTTCTATGGCTACGCGAACGATCAGAAGGGCTCGGTGGGGCTCGACACCGGGAGTTCAAACTGGCCGTTGATGGCGATGGGGTATTCATACAAAGGGCAGAACTACCTGGCTCGCTATACTGCCGTCCTGTCGCCCACACTGATCAACGAGTTCACCGCCGGCTTCACCAACCGGCCTCAAAAGAACACCGTAATCGAGGAAGAGCTCAAGAAGGCCCAGCGAACCACAATCGGCTTCGCCGCCGGCCAGTTCACGCCGGCAAATAACCCGTTGGATCTTGTCCCCAATGCTACGTTCGGGGGCGTGCAGAACCCCGCGAACCTGGCGATCGAAGGGCGATTCCCCTTCTGGCAGAACGGCAAGGTGATCAGCTTCACGGATACTCTGACCAAGACGATGGGCTCCCACACGCCCAAAGTGGGCATCACGATCGACATGCTCAGGCATCACGCCACCGCTGCCGGGGCCGTGCCCTTCGGCGCCTTCGATTTTTCGCGCAACGTCGCAAATCCGTTGGATTCCAACTACGCCTACTCGAATGCGATCCTCGGCGTGTATAACACTTACCGCGAATCCAATGTGCAACCTGTGGTTCGTTTCCGCCAGAGGAATATCGAGTGGTTCGCACAGGACAGTTGGAAGGCCACCCGCCGGCTCACGCTGGAATTAGGAGTCCGGTTCAGCATGATCGGCCCGATGTGGGACAACGCGGGCTTCACCGCCGGGTTCACCTTCGAGAGGTTCGACACGGCACAACAGGTTCAGCTGATTTCGCCGACTCTCGTCGGCGCGGCCCGAAAGGGTTACAACCCAGTCAACGGCTCGATAGTCGCTCCTGCCCTGATTGGCTCCGTCGCCCCAGGCTCCGGCAACGCCACGAACGGAATGCTGGTCGTTCGGGAGAATCCTGACTACCCTCGAGGCCTCTATGAGAATCGCGGCGTACAGTACTCCCCGCGCGTCGGATTCGCCTATGATGTCTTCGGCAACGGCACGACCGCAGTGCGCGGTGGATTCGGCATGTTTTACAACCACCCGGGGTGGAACGTTTACGAGCCTTTTGCCTTGCAACCGCCACTGGTTATGACGCCTACCCTTTACTACGGCGAAATCTCAACCTTCCGTTCATCGTCTGGCGTCATTTTTCCGCAGGGGGTCGCTTCAGCGGACAAGACGAGCAAGACTCCTAGCACCATGAATCTGAGCCTCTCGATTCAACAGAAGCTCCCCTTTGACACGATCCTGGATGTTGCATATTCCGGTTCGTTGGGGAGGAATCTATTCTGGACCCGGGAAATGAACGCAGTCCCGATGGGGCGGCGATTCGATCCCGCGTACGCGGATTCGACGATCAAGGGGGCCTCTCTTCCAACGGCCTTCCTGACCCCCATCCGGGGATACACCAGCATTCTCCGATATGAGGCGGCGGCATCCTCGAACTACCATTCTTTGCAGGCGACCGCCAACCGGCGCTTTGTGGCTGGGTTCCAATTCGGACTCTCCTGGACTTGGTCCAAAGCGATGGACTACGTGGATAACGACAGGGACGCCATCTCGCCGTTCGTTTCGCCCCGAGTGTGGAACTACGGCTTGGCCGCCTTCGACCGGACGCACTTGTTGAAGGCAAACGCCGTTTGGAATACCCCCAAGACACCGTGGAAGAATCCACTCGTGGCGGCCGTTCTTCATGACTGGCAACTCTCTTTCATGCCGAGCTTTATCAGCGGCCAACCGCTGG
>ENA-UOYA01001370-UOYA01001370.1-activated-sludge-metagenome-genome-assembly--contig:-NODE-1370-length-26303-cov-5.550099_pt1 | contig 26303 bp, 22 predicted proteins | sample MGYA00238163_ERZ764804 | MGnify/ENA primary metagenome ERZ764804 (study PRJEB28919, sample SAMN05720223) | activated sludge metagenome | isolation source: Anaerobic digester | place: Hong Kong... | reverse complement strand
GAGGGAGTATTCATCCCTTTCACAAAACCATTGGGATGCTTCATGCGGGCCGCCTTGCCGAAGTTGGTCTTGACGGGACCGGGACAGAGGGCAGTAACTGTAATGCCATGTTTCCGGCATTCGTAGGCGATCGCCTGCGAGAAACTGGCCACATATGCCTTGGAGGCAAAATAGACCGACATTCCGGGTCCCGGCTGGAAGGCTGCCGTGGAGGCCACGTTCAGAATCTTTCCCCGGCCGCGCGAAATCCAATCCTGAAGAAAAAGATAACAAAACTGGGTTAATGCAGTCATATTCAGATTTATCATCTGCTCATGTCTCTCCCATTCGGTATCTGAAAAATCACCAAAATCGCCAAATCCGGCGTTGTTCACCAGATAATCCACTTCGATCCGGTCCGCCTTTATCTCGTCGTAAACCGACCGGACATTTTCCGGCAGGCTAAGATCACTTACAATCGTCCGAACCGATATGTTAAATCGATTTTCCAACTCACTCTTTATCTCCTTCAACTCGTTTTCGCTGCGGGCAACGAGGATCAGGTCTACCTGCTTCGAAGCGAACAAGCGGGCAAATTCGGCACCCAACCCCTTCGATGCACCTGTTATTAATGCGGTACTCTTCATATCTATTGTTTTGGCAACACAATTAAACTTTTTTTCCTCTACTGCGGTCAAAGCATCTGAATCAAACAATCAGCGCGAAAAGAGCTGTGAATGATTTATAATTGGGTTCTAATTGATATGGTGCACGCCGGTTGTGAAACTGGCGTGCATTCAATTTCAGGCTTTTTTCCGCCCTTTATCTATCCGGAGGAAGATAAAAAGCAGGATGGTGAACCCCCACAACGACGACCCGCCGTAACTGAAAAAGGGTAACGGGATACCGATTACCGGCATGATGCCGATCACCATCCCGATATTCACCAGCAGATGGAACAGGAAGATACTTACCACCCCATAGCCGTATACGCGTCCGAAGGTTGTGGTCTGACGCTCCGCCAGGTAGATCAGTCTCAGGATAAAAAGGCCGAACAGCATCAGGATAACTGTCGAACCGATAAATCCCCACTCCTCACCGATGGTGCAGAAAATAAAGTCGGTGTCCTGTTCGGGAACATACTTCAGCTTGGTCTGTGTACCGTTCAGAAAGCCTTTCCCCGACAAACCGCCCGATCCGATGGCAATCTTCGATTGACCCACATGATACCCCGATCCGCGCAGATCCTGCTCAATCCCCAGTGTAACTTTGATCCGCATCTGCTGGTGCGGCTGCAGCACATCGCTGAATACATATTCGCTGGACTCGACAAATGCAAAGGAGCCTATCACAAAGAGGAAGATATAGAGATAGACCCTCTTCCAGAAACGGAGTGAGAGAAAGATCAGATAGAGCAACACTAACCCTGAGGCGATTAGAGCCAGCAGACCGGGATCGACCGGGAGATGAAGGAGGTGCAAGACCCATCCTGCAATTAGCGCCAGAAGGCCAAACCCGATAATCATAAAGGCGGCACCCATTTTTTTCGCATAACTCCAGACAAGACCTGCCGTAAAGAGAATAATCAGCACCAGCGAACTGAACTCGCCGACTGACAACATGCCGAGCTGGCTTTCGGAGAAACGGATGGTCAGTACAAAGTAGAGAATTGCAGCTACCCCCATGAAAAGGATGCCACCGGGCAACCCTTCACGATACAAGACGAATATCAGACTCAGATAGACCAGCGCCGTACCTGTTTCACTCTGCAGGATCACCAGTATCAACGGAAGGAGCAGGATTGCAGAGACCACAAGCAGGTTCTTCCTTTCCATCAGCTGGAAATTATAGACATTAAATATCTTCGCCAAGGTGAGTGCCAGGATAAATTTCATGAACTCGGCAGGCTGCAAGCGGACCGGACCGATCACCAGCCAGGAGCGTGATCCCTTGATCTCTGGTGCAACTGCAAAAGTGATTACCAGGAGTGCGATCCCGGCAATATAAGCTACGAAGGCATATGTCTCATAAAAGGAGGTATCGATCTTGAGCAGGGCAAAAGCAAGCAACAAGGATGTTCCCATCCATACCAGCTGCATGCCGGCACGGCCAGAAAGGTCGAAAAGGCCGACCGCGTTCTCCAGGTCGAAGCTGGCTGCATAGATATTGAGCCAGCCCAGCACGATACAGATCAGGTAGATGATTACCATGAACCAGTCCACCCGTCCATTCTCCTCAATATCGTTAATCCCTTTGTACATCTCTCTCTTTTATTGCAGTTGTATCCACACGTTGTACGGGAGTAGTCTTCCTATAGGCAAAAGGCAATATTACCCGGTTCGCAATGGTCTCTTCCAACACTTTATCCTGCGGCATGATTTCACCCATCAGGTACTTCTGCATCATCAATCTTCCGATGGGGACGGCATTTGTAGCCCCGAATCCCCCGTTCTCCACAATGACGGCGATGGCCACCTGCGGATCATCCTTCGGGGCGAAACCGATAAAAAGCGAGTGATCTTCGCCGTGCGGGTTTTCAGCGGTACCGGTTTTGCCACAAACGGTAAAGTAGGGTTCCATGTTTGCCCTGCGGCAAGTTCCGTGTCTGACGGCATCCGCCATTCCCTCTATTGTCAGTTCAAAATGTTCGGGGAGGATGTTCGACTCCCTCCTCTTGCTGTAAAGCGTGTCCGGGGGTGCACCTTTCCGTGCTTTTACCACGTGTGGCTTGTAGTAGTACCCCCGATTGGCTATGATGGCCGTATAATTGGCAAGCTGAAGGGGAGTAGCCAGTATCTCTCCCTGACCGATGGCAATGGAGATGATGTTGTGCGCCACCCACCTGTCGGTCTTGAACGCGTTTGAATAGTATTTGCTGTTTGGAATAAAGCCCCTCTTCTCCGATGGCAGATCTACATCTGTCTTGTAGCCAAAACCCAAATCAACCATATGCTCTTTCCACACTTCGAAAGCTTCAATGGTACTGCCGTACTTGGTCCGGTCATTCAGCATGGCGTTAAGGCCATAGCAGAAAAAGGAGTTACAGGAGGTGGCCAGTGCGGGCTGCAGGTTGAGCGGTGATGCGTGACCGTGACAGGCAGGTCGCCCGCCCAAGGGCGGATACCCGCCGAAGCAGCTGTACCTGGTGTCGGCGGTAATTATCCCCTCTTGCAGAAAAACCAATCCCTGTGAGGGCTTGAAGGTTGACCCGGGTGGGTATAGTCCCGAAATGGCCCGGTTGATAAGCGGCTTATAGGGATCCCGTTCAAGTTTGAGGTAGTTCTGACTGAAATTCTTTCCGGTAAGTATGGAGGGATCGTATGAGGGTGCAGCCACCATGCAGAGAATCTCGCCCGTTTTGGGTTCGATCATGATGATGGAGCCGATCTTGTTTTGCATCAGATATTCTCCGTATGCCTGCAGATTGACGTCGATGGAGAGCGTCAGATCACGCCCTGAAACAGGCATTTTGTCGAACTCCCCGTCGCGGTATTTTCCCTGCACGCGACCATGCGCATCGCGCAGAAGCACCTCCACTCCCTTTTCCCCTCGCAAATCCTCCTCGTGCGAGAGTTCCACGCCAGATTTACCGACATAGTCACCACGCACGTAGTAGGGGTCGGCAGCCATCTTGTTTTTATCCACCTCGGCCACATAGCCCAGGATCAACCCCATGTAGGGATACTTGTATTGTCGTTCCGTCCGGTTCTGGATGTAAATGCCGGGAAATTTGTACAACTTTTCCTGCAGCAGTCCATACTCCTCCACGTCGAGCTGCGACATGAAGAGTTGAGGGGTATATGAAGAGTATCCGGGATTCTTGCGTGGATCCTTCATATCGGCTTCCAACTGCTTGAAAGTTGCCTTGTCGATATTCAACGTATTGCAAAAATCGAGCGTGTCGAAGGCTTTCATTTCACGCACAACCATCATGACATCGTAGGTTGGCTGATTGTAGACCAGCAATTCGCCATTCCGGTCGTAAATCGCTCCGCGGGCAGGATAGAGTGTTCTTCTGAAAAAGGCGTTGCTGTCGGCAAAATTACGGTATTCTGGACTCAATATCTGCAGGTTAAACAGCTGGGCAATATATACCAGCAATGTTATGACGACAACAGATGCGATGACATACCGTCTCCCCTCGTATTTCTTTTTGTTAACCACCTTTCTCCCTCCTGATTGATAAGGAATCCAGCGCCAGTATCAGAAAGATTGTCAATATCGAAGAGGTGACTATCCTGATAAGGGTACTGGTGAGATTAAACAACGTAAAGGCTTCGATGAAAAAGAGCAACGTTTGATGCAGCAGCACCATGGTAACCGTATACTTTACAAAGGCCGCCGCAGAAGTATGGATACCGGGAATCAGTTCCTCATACTCGTTTTTGGGATAATAGAGGTTCAGCACAACCCCTCTCATCGCAGCAACCATCGTGGTCGCTGCAGCATTCATTCCGGGAGTGTTTAAAAAGATATCGATAATCAGCCCCAGCAGGAAGCCCGATATGATGACGTAAAAGGGGCTTCTTCCATAGGGCAGCTTGATGAGAAAATAGATATAGAGAATGGGCACAGCCAGTCCGAAAACAGCGATACGGTTAAGCAGCAATACCTGCAGCAATACCAGTATCAGAAACCATAGAAACTCATAGAACAAGGAAACTGCTTTCATTACTGAATCGAGTTTTCTAATTGCTTTTGCTCATCATAACTTTTGTCATCTATAATGAGAACATCCCTTACGGAGTGGAAATCCGTGGCTATTCGCACGTCTAATGTATTGAAACTGTCATCTTTAGATGGAATCTGTCCAATGACATATCCGATGACGATATCTCTCGGAAAGATACGCGAGAAACTGGTCAACACCGTATCGCCCGGTTGAAAGACTTCATGTTTGGGCAACTCTCCAAGCTGAGCCACTCCCAACTCCTTGCCGTTCCATGAAACCGAACCGGTATTGCTGGAGTTCTTCAGCCTGGCACTTAGCCTGAATTTAGGATTCACGATGGGGATAATCACCGAGAAAGATGAAGAGCTCTTCAACACCACCCCTACCACGCCGTTTTGTGATACTACCCCCATGTCGGGCCTGACTCCATGATCAGAACCCTTGTTCACCGTTATGAAATTATTGGGACCCGAGAAACTGACGTTAATCACCTCCGCCGGAATAAACGAAAAGCGTGATGCCGGTACGGAGTCCCCCTGAAAAGCATTCGTTGTCAACGAATCCATCTGCAGATCTGCAAGATGGGTTTTCAATGCATGCAATTCGGCAGCAAGTTGTGCATTCCGTTCCAACAGGAGCTTGTTGCTCTTGTTGAGATGAATAAAAGCGGTCGTCTTACCGGACAGATCATAGATCCAGCCGGTTACCCGGTTTGCCGATGTAAGAAAGACACTTCTCTGGTATGAATTATAAGAAAAAACCAAGTAGAAGCTGATAACAACCAAGACAATTGCTACCAGCCACGAGCTATTTCTGATAATAAACGCGAGAAGGTTCTTCATCCTATCTCATCAGGAATGTAAACTTGTCGATATTCCTCAAGGCAATAGCAGTTCCTTTGGCTACCACATGCAACGGATCATCCACTACTTTGAACGGGATACCGATCTTGTCGGTCAACCGCTTATCCAGACCGCGCAGCAAGGCACCACCACCTGTCAGATAGATTCCGTTCCGCACGATATCTGCATACAACTCAGGAGGAGTCTGTTCCAAGGCACTCAATACTGCCGAATCAACTTTGGAAATAGATTTTTCCAGACAGTGAGCAATCTCCTGGTAAGAGACTGGCACATCCATGGGCAGGAAGGTCATGCGGTTGGGACCGTGAACAATAAAATCTTCTGGTGGATCCTGCAGTTCGGTCAGCACGGAACCTACATTAATCTTGATCTGCTCTGCCGTTCTCTCCCCTACCTTCATGTTATGCTGGCGACCCATATAATCCATGATATCTTCGGTCAGATCGTCACCTGCAATCTTGATCGATTTGTTCGATACGATTCCGCCGAGCGAGATAACGGCAATCTCCGTCGTTCCACCGCCGATATCCACAATCATGTTTCCCTCCGGCAGTTCCACATCAAGTCCAATACCCAGTGCCGCCGCCATCGGTTCGAAAATCATATAGACATCCCGGCCCCCGGCATGTTCGGCAGAGTCGCGTACGGCACGGATCTCCACTTCGGTACTTCCGGATGGGATACAAATGACCACGCGGAGCGAAGGGGAGAAGAGGCCACCCTTGTTTTTCGTAGCCATTTTTATCATGCCGCGAATCATCTGTTCGGCAGCGTTGAAGTCGGCGATCACCCCATCTCTTAAAGGTCTTACTGTATGTATGTTCTCGTGCGTTTTTCCGTGCATTTGGCGGGCTTTCTCACCCAGCGCAATCATCCTGTCGGTCTTGCGGTCCAAAGCAACGATGGAGGGCTCGTCCAGCAGAATTTTCCCGGCGTTGTTTACAATAATGGAATTGGCCGTTCCCAGGTCCATTGCCAACTCCTGTGTGAATGAAAATAATCCCATATTAATTATGCTTGTTTTAAGTTTGCTTCAATTTATTTTAAGGAGGTCTACGTGCATGGACCCAGTTAATGTTTGAAATGTCTGATTCCAGTCGTCACCATCGCCAGGCCATGCTTGTTGCAGTATGCAACCGACTCGGCATCCTTGATGGAACCCCCAGGCTGAATCACAGCTGTTATCCCTGCCTTATGCGCAATCTCCACACAGTCGGGAAATGGGAAGAAAGCATCCGATGCCATAACGGCTCCCTGAAGGTCGAACTTGAATGTTCTGGCCTTCTCGATAGCCTGGTTCAATGCATCCACCCGTGATGTCTGTCCGGTTCCGCTGGCAATCAACTGTTTGTTTTTTGCCAGCACGATGGCATTCGACTTGGTATGTTTCACCAGTATATTGGCAAAGAGCAGATCTTCCGTCTCCTTTTCAGTGGGAGATTTCTCGGTTACAACCGTCAGGTCCTGCCTGGTCTGTACAGCCGTATCCCTGTCCTGTACCAGAAAACCATTCAGTACCGAACGGATCATGAGGTTGTTTACCTCTCCGGCAATCAATTTCTGTTTCAGAATGATCCTGTTCTTCTTCTGTGAGAGTATGGCAAGTGCGTCAGGCAGGAAGTCGGGTGCGATGATCACCTCAAAGAAAATTTCGTTGATAGCCTTTGCCGCCTCTGCATCTACCGGCCGGTTGGTAACCACGATCCCACCGAAAGCAGAGATCGGATCGGCGGCCAATGCTGCCTCCCAAGCCTCTTTGACCGTATCTCGGCATGCCATGCCGCAGGCGTTGTTGTGCTTCAGGATGGCCAGGGCAGTCTCGTCAAAATCGGCAATCAATGAAACAGCAGCATCAATGTCGAGCAAGTTGTTGTAGGAGATCTCCTTGCCGTGCAACTGCTCAAATGCCTCACTGAAATTTCCATAGAAGATTCCCTTCTGGTGCGGGTTCTCACCATATCTCAGTGTTTTACCGCTACCTGCAGTCACCCTTAGTGCCGAATTCACGCCGGTATCGAAATAGCTGAAGATGGCGGAATCATATGCCGACGAAACTGCAAAAGCCTCTTTGGCAAACCAGCGGCGATCTTCAATATCGCTGTTGCCGTTCTTCTCCTTCAACAGATCGAGCAGAGGTTTATACTGCTGCTTCGATGCCACCACAATCACATCTTTATAATTCTTGGCTGCACCGCGGATCAGGGAGATACCTCCGATATCAATTTTCTCGATGATTTCTTCTTCGGTTGCATTGGCTGCAACTGTTTTCTCAAACGGATAGAGATCAACAATCACCAGGTCGATAGATGGAATATCGTATGACTTGATAATCTTCCGGTCCTGTTCCTCGTCACGCCGATAAAGGATTCCACCAAAAATCTTGGGATGCAGCGTCTTTACACGTCCGCCCAGAATTGACGGATAGCCGGTAATATCTTCCACAGATTCGCACTCATATCCCAACGACTGGATAAAATCACGGGTTCCTCCCGTGGATATGAACTTCACATTTAGGCTGTTCAGCAGTTTCAATATTTCTTCCAAACCATCTTTATGAAACACTGAAATCAGCGCTGAATTGATCTTCTTTGACATTAGTGATTCCTTTTTTTAAAGAGTACAAAGGTATAAAATCTATCGTAATTTTAATAAATAAAAAATGTTAGATTCAACAAGGTACGAAAAAATTCTTATCCCGGTGACAGACAACAATCCTTAAACAGAAAAACCGCCCCGGATACGAGGCGGTTTTTGTCTTTTCTAGTCAACTGGATGGTTATCTTACCTCCCAACCGAGTGCACTTGCTCCGAGTACGGCTGCATCGCTCTCCTTGAGTTCGGAGAAGAGCAGTTTTACCTTGTTCTTGAAAATGGGCAACAGGTTCCGTTCCATCGATTCGCGGACTGGATTCATGATGAGATCACCCGCTTTGGCCAATCCTCCGAAAAGGATGATGGCTTCGGGACTCGAGAACGCCACGAAGTCGGCAAAAGCTTCACCCAGCATCTCGCCTGTGAAACGGAATATCTCCTTTGCCATCTCATCGCCGGCCATAGCTGCATCGAAAACATCCTTCGAGGTAATCTCGTCGATGGGAATATTGCGCAACTGGCTCTTTGCGTCGTGCTGAAGCTCGAGGTATTCGCGTGCAGTACGTGCCACACCCGTTGCCGAAGTGTAAGCCTCCAAACATCCCGATCTTCCGCAACCGCACACCCGTCCGTTTGAACGACGCATAATGACATGGCCAAGTTCACCGGCAAAGCCGTCATGACCGTACACCAGCTGGCCGTTGACCACAATTCCGCTTCCGACACCAGTACCGAGCGTGATCACAATGAAGTCTTTCATACCACGGGCTGCTCCGTAAGTCATCTCCCCGATTGCCGCCGCATTGGCGTCGTTGGTCAGTGCTACGGGAATACCCACCCTCTCTTCCAGCATTTGAGCAAACGGAATAATACCCTTCCAGCGGAGGTTGGGCGCAAACTCAATGCTACCGGTGAAATAGTTGCCGTTTGGCGTTCCGGCTCCGATTCCCTTGATCTGTTCTTTGGTGGCGATGTCCTTGATCACATCTTCAATCACCTCAGCCAACTCATCGAGATAGTCTTCCACATTGGCATGTTTGGCAGTTTTAAGGCTTCCGCTACGCAAAATCTGTCCTCTCTTGTCGACGATACCAACTACTGTATTTGTACCGCCCACGTCAATACCTATTACATAAGGTTTATCCATGAGTTTATTTTTAAATGTTATTCAATGAGATTAATTCTTCTCGCAAATATACGATTTATTTGTCATCATGCCTTTATATTGTTAAAAAAAATGGTTGATGCTCATTTTTTCAATTTAAACTTGAATTTAGGTTTGAAATGTTATATTTTGACATATCTTTGCAAATCGTCATAACAAAACGACATGTTTTTCTCTAATATTTTGACCGAATAAAGCAATAGAGACTTTTAACTTTACAAACAATAACAAGAATTATGCAGGAGATTAAATTTTACAGCGGTGAAGAGATACCGTTGGAATTGCACAAAGTACGTGTTGTACAAAAACTACATTTAGTACCTATCGAGCGCCGGTTGGAAGCATTGCAGGAGGGAGGATTTAACACATTCAGACTAAACACGAAAGATGTATTTCTGGACATGCTTACCGACAGCGGAACCAATGCCATGAGCGACAACCAGATGGCTGCCATGATGCAGGCCGACGATGCATATGCCGGTTCTCAGAGTTTTTACCGGCTGCAGAAAGCCGTAGAGGAGGTGTTGGGTAAAAAGTACTACCTGCCGGTCCATCAGGGACGTGCAGCCGAGAATATCCTGTCGAAAGCCTATATCAAGCAGGGCAGCCTGGTTCCGATGAACTACCATTTCACTACCACACTGGCACATATCACCGAGTGCGGGGGGCGTATCGTGGAACTGCTTTACGATGAGGGGTATGTGATGAATTCAGATCATCCGTTCAAGGGCAATATGAACATCGAGAAGCTGGAAGAGAACATCAAGCGTCACGGTGCAAAAAACATCCCCTTTATCCGGATGGAGGCATCCACCAACCTGATTGGCGGACAACCCTTCTCGATCCAGAATCTGCGCGATGTGCGAGCCATTGCCGACAAATACAATATCCGCCTGGTGCTCGATGCCAGCCTGTTGGGTGAAAATGCTTATCTGGTGAAATTACGCGAAAAGGAGTTCAACGACTCCTCCATGGAGACCATCATCAAAACAATGACCGACATGGCTGATATCGTTTACTTTTCGGCCCGGAAACTCAGCTCTTCCCGAGGTGGAGGTATCTGCACCAACAACGAGGCGATTTACAAGGAGCTGGAAGCACTCGTTCCGCTCTATGAGGGATTCTTGACCTATGGAGGCATTTCGGTCCGCGAGATCGAGTCGATGGCGGTGGGACTCTATGAGACACTCGACGAGACCATGATCTGCCAAAGTCCCGAATTTATCCGCTACCTCGTAAATGAGCTGGACAAAAACGGGGTTCCAATGCTGAAGCCGGCCGGTGTACTCGGCGCCCATCTGGATGCCATGGACATCTGTTCACATATCCCCCAAACCCAATATCCTGCCGGGGCACTTGCTGCAGCCCTCTTCCTGATTTCCGGTATCCGGGGTATGGAGCGTGGCTCGGTCTCCAATCAGCGCGACGAGTATGGAAACGAGACCTATGCCGACATGGAGCTGGTACGGCTGGCCGTTCCACGGCGCGTCTTCACCCTCTCGCAGATCAAATATGTGATCGACCGTGTCAGCTGGCTCAATCAGAATCGCACCCTTATCGGCGGGCTGAAATTTGTCTATGAGCCTCCTGTACTCCGTTTCTTCATGGGAGGACTGGAACCGGTTGACGACTGGCCACAGAAGCTGATAGCCAAGTTCAAGGAAGATTTCGGTGAGAGCCTGTAGCAAAAAAAGGAGTTCCGATTTTACCGGAACTCCTTTTCATTTATGCCGTTAACGGCACAATCTATTTCTGCTTCTTTACATTGTGTATGGCTTCACCCAATACATCGGCGCAAGCTTCGAAGAGTGCTTCGGAATAGGTGGGGTGACCGTAAATGGTTTTGACCACTTCATCCACGGTAATCTCCATCTCCATCAGCAACGATGCCTGGTTGATGATTTCGGCTGCTGCCGGACCCACGATGTGAATGCCAAGGATCTCACCATACTTGTTGTCGGCAATCACCTTTACAAACCCAACGTTATCGCCGGAGGCCATAGCCCGTCCGTTAGCTGCAAAGTCGAACCGGCCTACACGGATATCGTACCGTTCTCGGGCCTCCTCTTCAGTCAGACCAACCATAGCCACTTCGGGATGGGTGTAGACAACTGATGGAGCTGAATGCAATTTCAATTCACGGTGATTCCCTTTTACAGCGTTATCGGCAGCCACCTCGCCCATACGGAAAGCTACGTGAGCCAACATCTTGATGGCGTTGATATCGCCCGGCGCGTAAATTCCCTTCACGCTGGTCTCCATATATTTGTCGACCTTGATCCGGCCCCGCTCCATTTCGAACTGGATTTCACCCATTCCTTCGATATCGGGCAGACGTCCGATGGAAACCAGCGCCTTCTCAGCTACTACCGATTCGCCACCTTCGGTCCGGACCTCCACCTTGCCTTTCTTGTCGACAATCTCCGTAATCTTGGTAGAGGTCATGATCTTCACATTCCTCTTCTTCAGCAGTTTGGTAAGCAGAGCCGAAGCTTCTACATCTACCGACGGGATGATCCGGTCCATCATCTCGATGACGGTTACCTTCGTTCCCAGTGCACTGAAGGCCTGTGCCATTTCGATCCCGATCACGCCACCACCAATCACCGCCAGGCTTTCGGGCAGCTCCTCCAGGGAGAGCAGATCATCGCTGGAGAGCACACCGGGATGATCCACACCCGGGATGTTGATTCTTGAAACCTTGGATCCACCTGCCAGAATGATCTTGTCACCCTTTATCACGGTAGAACCGTTCACTACCACATCCTTGTTTTTGTTGATCCGGGCAACACCCTTGAAGATCTCCACCTTGTTGCTTCTGAGCAGTGCCTCCACACCGCTGGTCAATTTCTTCACCACCGAGTTCTTGTGTTGCACTACCTTCTTCATATCTACCTTGTAGTGGGTGCTGTCGAAGAGGATTCCCCGCGAAGCGGCCATCTCTACCTCCTCGATGATCTCTCCGCTCTTCAGGTATGCTTTCGTCGGAATACAGCCCTGGTTGAGACAGGTTCCGCCAAACTCCTTCTTTTCCACGATGGCCACCTTTGCGCCGAGCTGGGCTGCACGGATTGCCGCCACATAGCCGGCCGGGCCACCGCCGATAACGATCACGTTGTAGGAATCCTCAAGCCGGGTCAGCGATCCGTCTGTGGTCTCTTCCTCCACTGCCGGTTTCTCTTCCTCCTGGTCGCTCGTGACAATCTCCTCGCCCTCTTGGCCGATATAACCGATAACTTCGGTTACCGGAACCGTTTCGCCATCGTGACGAAGAATCTTGAGGAGCACGCCCGAAGCCTCCGCTTCGAGTTCCATGCTGGTTTTATCGGTCATGATCTCGAGGATAATCTCTCCCTCTGTTACGGGATCACCTTCTTTCTTCAACCATTTTACAATTTGCCCCTCGGTCATGTCGATCCCGGCTTTGGGCATTATAATTTCGTATGCCATGTTCTGAGTTGTGAGTTATAAGTTTTGAGTAGACATCAACTTTTTTATATTAATAGTGAGAGCGGATTCTCAAGCAATTGCTTCAGATCGGTCATGAATTTGGCTGCCGTCAGTCCGTCGATGATCCGGTGATCGCTTGTGAGGCTTACCTTCATTATCGGGCGGATTACCGCTTCCCCGTTACGTACCACTAGCGTCTCCTTTGTAGATGAAACACTCAAGATAGCAGCATTGGGCTGATTGATGATCGCCGTGAAATGCTCCACACCATACATGCCCAGATTACTGATGGTAAAGGTGCTGCCGGTCTGCTCGTCGGGCAACAGTTTCTTGTTGAGAGTCCGTTCGGTGAGATCCTTCAGCGAGACGACCAGTTCACTGAGCGACATTTTGTCGGCATTCTTCACTACCGGTACCAGCAATCCCTCATCCATCCCTACGGCCATTCCCAGGTTCACGTAGTTGTGGAAAGTGATTTCCGTAACCTCGCTATTCAAACTCGCATTGATATACTTGTGCTTCATCAGTGTCTTCACCACGGCAAACGAGATCAGATCGGTGACGGTCAGTTTCTTGCCGGTTTTCTCCTTTATCGGTTCCAATAGCCGTTTGCGCAGATCAAGCAGTTCGGTCATATCGATTTCCCAAGTCTGGATAAACGAAGGGATCGAGAAATAGCTTTCCGACATCCGCTTGGCTATCACTTTACGCATCATGGTCAAGGGAACGGTCTCCGAGGCTGTGGCCTCTTCAACCCTGGCCGGCTGACCAGGCTTCGGTTCGGTCTGTACTATCTGTAGCTGCTTGCTGATTCCAGTCTGGATTTTCGGCGCTGCCGTAGCCTCGGCAAAAGAATCACGCGTAAGCCGTGCTTTCAGTACGGGATCGGAGATCAGTAACAGCACATCATCCTTCATGATTTTACCGTTGTGTCCGGTGCCCCTGACACCCTTCAGGTCGATGTTGTGTTCCTCGGCAATTCTACGTGCAAGCGGCGAAACATGAGTCTTGCCCTGGAAATTCCATCCGGCAACATCCTCTTTATGAATCCGTCCCTTGTAACCTGTCCCGGTCACATTCGTCAGCAACACATTCATCCGTCTGGCCAGCAATCTCGCCGCAGGGGTTGCCCTTACTAATTGTCTTTCTTCCATAAACTTAAGCAGTAGTTCGTTGGCAATTCGAAACGCAACGCCGAACTACCTTTTATTAACCAATTTGAGGATGTATTTTTTAATCCTTTCAACACTGGGCAGCATAGCTGCTTCGAGTTTAGCGTTGTAAGGAACAGGAACGTCTTCTGCCGCCAATCGCAGAATGCGGTTGTCCAGAAAGTCAAAGGCATCGCTTTCAGCAATCATGGCGGCAATTTCACCGATGAATCCACCGGTCTTGTGTGCATCGTTGACGAGCAGCACGCGACCGGTTTTCTTCACCGAATTAAGAATGGCCTCTTTGTCAAGTGGCATCAATGTTCTCAAATCAACCACTTCAACGCTTACGCCTTCAGCCTCCAGCACTTCATCGGCTGCCTGCAATACGCGTTCGAGCATTCTTCCATACGTAACAACAGTTACGTCTTTTCCCTCCCGTTTAAGGTCAGCCTTACCCAACGGAATGGTAAATTCCGGGTCGAGAGGTACTTCTCCTTTCATGTTGAATTGCGCTTTATACTCAAGGAAAATAACAGTGTTATTGTCCCTGATAGCGGATTTAAGTATTCCCTTAACATCGGCAGGTGTACCCGGAGCAACAACCTTTAGCCCCGGAATATGAGTAAACCAGGCCTCGAGCGACTGCGAGTGCTGCGCAGCGGCGCCCACACCCGATCCTGCCGCACAGCGGAACACGACAGGAACCTGTCCTTTTCCGCCAAACATATATCGGGCTTTAGCCGCCTGATTCACTATATTGTCCATCATATAAACAATAAAGTCCATAAAAGTCACGTCAACGATAGGTCGCAGGCCCGTCATCGCTGCACCGATGGCGCAACCGGAGATAGCATTTTCAGAGATCGGTGTGTCGCGAACACGCTCCTTACCGAACTCCTCAAGCATTCCAACCGATGTTCCGAAATCGCCACCGAAAATACCCACGTCTTCGCCCATAAGAAACACGTTTTCGTCTCGTCGCATCTCTTCGGACATTGCCAAAATAATGGCGTCTCTTACAGACATTACTTTTGTTTCGCTACTCATTGTATGTTGTATTGTATGTTTTCTGTTTGTAATAGGATTTGCACCGGGCTTTGTGTCGGCAACACGAGGTCTGGTATGATACCACGGCAGTTGCCCGCTGCCTTTAATTAATCTGCAAAAATATCTTCAAATGCCGATTCCAGGGTTGGTTCAGGGCTCTCCAGCGCAAATTTCACTGAAGCCTCAACCGACTCAAGCGATTTGCGGTCGATCTCGTTGAGTTCCTCTTCGGTTGCCAGGTTGTTATCGATCAGATACCTCTTCTGTTTCAGTATCGGATCCTTTTTCTTCCACTCGTCAACTTCCTGTTTGGTACGGTATTTACCTGGATCGGAGGTAGAGTGTCCGTACCAGCGATAGGTAAGTGATTCAACCAGAACCGGTCCATTTCCATTACGTACATAATCCACCAACTCAACAAATTTGTTATAGACAGCCATCAGGTCGTTCCCATCTTCGATAAAATGACCAGGTACGCCGTAGGCAGAAGCGCGCTGATAATTGTAATCGACGTTGATTACACTCGAGATCGGGGTACTGATCCCATAGAAGTTATTGATGGAATAGAAGATTACCGGCAACTTCCAGATAGAAGCCATATTCATTGTTTCGTGGAAAGTGCCTTCGTTCACGGCGCCGTCACCGAAACAGCACATCACGATCTTTCCGGTCTTCTTCATCTGTTGTGTAAGGGCCGCGCCAATCGCCATGCCCATTCCGCCACCCACGATTCCGTTGGCTCCCAGATTCCCCTTGTCCAAGTCAGCAATATGCATCGAACCACCTTTACCTTTGCAGGTACCTGTAGCCTTGCCCATAATTTCTGCCATCATCTCGTTCAGGTCTATCTCCATGGCGATGGCCTGTCCATGTCCGCGATGATTTGAAGTAATCAGATCACCCTCCGTCAGGGCCGCAATAGCTCCCACGTTGGCAGCTTCCTCCCCCACCGAAAAATGGGTCATCCCGGGAACCATGCCCCGCTTGACCATGTAATTGACCTTCTCATCGAAGTTACGGATATCGCACATCAACTTGTACATGTGCAGCAATTTCTCCTTGGGAATCTCTTGTTTAGCTGTTGATTTTTTTGTTTTTGCCATAATATATATGTTCTGTTGTGTTGTTGGATCAACCCACACTGTAAAACCAATACAGATCAGTTACAATAACATCTCTTGATTGACAATTGTTTATCATATCTCTTTTTTTTATCGTCAATAAAGCGAGTTGATCGTAAACAGGAAGCTGTGATTTTGCCGCAAAGTTATTTAGAATTGGTTTAAATTACAAAACAGTTTTGTTTATTTAACTTTTGCAGCCCGTCTGAAGAGATAGAGACAAGAGCGCCTCTTCCGCCGAATTGGCAAGATCCACCTCACACCCCTCATTCTCCAGATTGAACTGCAATATGTCGCAAATATCCTTTTCGTCGTCAACAACCAGAATTCTGCCCCTTTATATTGCCGGTCAGTCCGTATATTTTGCGGTTTGAGTCACAAAGTTACGATTCTAAAACCAAGAAAGTGATCATTCCAGGTTACAAAAAAATTAAGATTTATAAAGTTGATGAAAGTTCTTTTTTGCAAAAACAACAAAAAAAGAGAATACTAATAAACTAATGTTCAACATTTTAATCGGTTGACCCCTTCCGTCTTTTTGAAATATTTGCTTTAATCCCAGCCATCTGTTTTGTGTAAAGACGACATTCCCCTATATTTGCACCCTGATTTTTTCATCTCTCGCAACCATCCCTTGTCGCAGTCGCACCGTGTACTGCAACAACAAGATATCATTGCGAGACTTAATTCATTCATAAAGATGCTTTCAACGAGATCAATTATTCTATTTTTCTGCTCTCTGGCTCTACTGTCCCACTCATGTAATACCTCAAGCAACTTCTCGGAACTGAAAGAGGGTGATCTGCTTTTTGTAGTTGGTAAAAGCCAATCGGAGCAGACCAAGGCCATCAAGGGCAGCACATCGAAAAAAGGCGACATACCCTACTCTCACGTTGGGATTGTAAGATTTGTAGAAAAAGATGTTTACGTTATTGAGGCTACCCCTTCGGGAGGAGTTATCCAGACACTTTTATACGAATTTATGCAGAAGGCAGAAAAAGTGGAAGGGAAACCACTGATCGCAGTGGGGAGGTTAAAGCCCGAATATCAATACCTTGTACCTCGCGCCGTTGAGCGGGCCGCAAATCAACTGGGCAGACCATATGACTATGCATTTGATGAGGAAAACGATGACTATTACTGCTCGGAACTTGTGCGCTTTTCATATCTCGATTCCCTTGAGAATCCGATTTTCCCCCCAATTGCAATGACATTCAAAAACAGGGAGACCGGAGAGACGGAGGCATACTGGAAACGACATTTTGCCGGGTTGCAACTGGAGATTCCTGAGGGAAAACCCGGGACCAATCCCGCGGACTTGTCAAAATCGCCGGCAATCGATATCGTTCACCGCTATTATTAGTATCCGAATGCTGTTGCAATGTCTGAAAGTCTACTGTAACCAACAATTCTCATAAAAAATAGTTGTAATTTTGCCCTTCAGAAAAAAGATGAATATGGAGAATAACAGGAACAAGGAGATGAAATCAGGGGATATGGAGACCCGCCGACTGAACCCATTAACCGATTGGCTTATAAGGCTAATCAAAGGAATCATAGTGGGGATAGGGTTTATCCTGCCCGGGTTATCGGGCGGCGTGTTGGCTGTTATTGTCGGCATGTACGATCCGCTGATCAGGTTCCTTGCCAACCTGAAGGAGAGGTTCCTGAAAAATCTGCTTTTTTTCCTCCCGTTTGCAATCGGAGCCGCGATTGGTATCGTACTTTTTGCGGTAGTGGTGGAAAAGGCATTCGGGAAATATGCTGCACAGTTTGTCTGCCTCTTTGTGGGATTTGTAGCAGGAACATTTCCGTCACTCTATAGAACCGCCGGAAAAGAGGGTCGCAAGAGTCGCGATTTTATCGTACTGATACTCTCTGCAGTTGGAATCTTTGCCCTAATGCTCGCCGGAGGCAAACAGTTGACTGAGGTCGATCCCAACATTCTCTCCTGGCTTGCATCGGGATTGCTGATGGGACTGGGGTTGATTGTTCCCGGACTAAGCCCCTCCAATTTCCTGATCTACTTCGGGATGTACGACAAAATGGCCACCGGGATCAAAGATTTCGATTTTGCGGTAATCATTCCCCTGATAGTTGGATTTGCTCTCTGCGTGATTCTCTTCTCGAAACTGGCGGCACACCTTTTCAAGAAATACTACTCGGGGATGTATCACTTTATCCTCGGCCTGGTTATCGGCTCATCATTGGCAATCTTTCCCACCGTTGTCATGCCCGCATTTCAGCCCGACCAGCTGAGTGTGGCAGGGTTAAGCACAGCAGGTGCATTGCTCTTCTGCCTGGTACTCTTTGTTGCAGGAACCATCGCCTCTTACCTTTTCAGCAAACTCGAAGAGAAGTATCCGAGAGAGGAGATCTTTTAACGCTGTATGTTCACCGTTTTAAAGGTCGTGCCTCCACACCCTCGTGTGTCATTACAACAGGTACGATTTTTCCCTCATCGTCGAACTCCAGTTTCTCGATGCAGGTCATGCGGGAATTCCCATCTCTTTCGGTCAACGGGCGACGATGGTATACAATGTACCACTCGTCGGTACCCGGCACATTTATGACCGAATTGTGGCCGGCTCCGTTTGCAATACGGCCGTCCTGCTGCAATACGGTACCCAGCCGCTCGAATGGTCCCAGTGGTGAGTCGGCTATACCATAGGCCACCCGGTAATCGGGTCCGGTCCATCCCCCTTCCGACCACATAAAATAGTATTTCCCGTTGCGGATAAACATTACGGAACCCTCAACATACCCTTCCGGGGTTATCTCCTTGAAGAGGGTACCGTCGTCAAACGGGACGAATCCGGTAAAGTCATCATTGAGTTTCACTACGTTACAGTGACGCCATCCGCCATAATACATATAATATTGTCCATCAATATCCCTGAATACAAATTGATCGATCGGCTGTGCCCCGTTATGAAACTTATCGATCAACGGCTTTCCCAAATAATCGCGGAAAGGACCTTCGGGCCGATCAGATACAGCCACTCCAATACCACCGGTAGTTTCGTTGTTCTGAATATCGTTGGCTGCGAAAAAGAGGTAATATGATCCCTCCTTCTCCACGATGGCGGGTGCCCACATGGCCATTTTTGCCCACTTGACTGCAGTTGTATCTACAACACGGGGATGTTTGGTCCAGTTTACCAGGTCGGGCGAGGAGAATGCGTCCAGAAAGACCTGTTGGTTGTAGGGAGCCGAATAGGTAGGGTAGATCCAGTATCTGTCGCCAAAAACCGTTGCCTCAGGATCGGCATACCACCCCGGGAAAAGAGGATTACCCGATTTTTGTGCATTGATTGTTATACAAAAGATCAACGACAGAGAAAAGAACAGCGTAAATTTTCTGATTTGCATGAATACTATTTTGATTAATTATTGACTGGTTCCGTTTTTTGCCGCTAAATTAAAGCGGTTGATTCCATATAGCAACTCTATATTGCAAAAAAAACTTAAATTCGCAAAATTGTCGAGTGTGTAGACAAATCGGTAGATTTTATCGACGAACATCCGAATGGATCGCACAAACAACCTATTTTTTTGATAATATATTGATATAATACCGATTATCACAGTAAAATTATCGTTAATCGACAATTTTCCTATTAAACATTTTACTATCTTTAAGCGTCAAACCGGCGAAGGATATACAAATTTATTACACTTTTTAAAAATAGTTTGAAGTATGAAAAAGTATGCGATGATTATGTTGGTTGCCATGTTGGCGATCGGGTTACAGGCTTCGGCACAGAACAGACCCAGAAATCAGAGGAGTAACGACAATGGCCGTCAACGGCAGGAGATGAGAATGAGTGCCAAGGAACGGGCCGATCAGATGGCCAAGCAGTTGGAGCTGACAGCCGATCAAACGGCAAAGGTGAAAGCATTACTGGAGAAACAGGATGCAAAACGGGCCGAACAGATGGCCAAATTCCGCGAGCAGCGTAGCCAAGTGGCTCAAAACAGGGAGAAACAGCGTGAAGAGATGCGTGCCCTGCGTGAGAAGGAGATGAAGGAGCAACGTGCAGAGCTGGAACGGATCATAGGGAAGGAGAAGATGAAAAAGCTCGACTCTTTACGTGAACAGCAGCAACGGCAGAGACCACGCCGCAACAACTAGGCTGGAAAAACTTGCAATGATAAACCCTGAAAGTCGCTACTGAACTTTCAGGGTTTATCTCTTTAACACAGCCGTTACCTGGCAGCAAATTTCAGACAGACCGGCCGGCCCACATATATATCCTGCCGGGTATCTGAGAGCAGTCCGGTCTCTGGGTCGATGGCAAAGACCTGAATCCTGTTTTCATCACGGCTGGCGGCCAGCAGAAATTTTCCATTCGGAGTAATTACAAAATTCCTGGGGTGTTTACCGGTTAATTGATAACCGATGCGGGTAAGTGTTCCGTTCTCCCGGTCAATCGAAAAGATGGCAATACCGTCCGCCATGAGCCGGTTGGAAGCATAGAGGAATCTCCCGTCCGGCGAAACATGTATATCGGCACTTCCCCGGGGCCCTTCCACCGAATCGGTTGCAATGACCTGCTTCTCATTGAGCTCACCACCATCGTAATCGTAAACAACCACATCGCCAGACATCTCGCCCAGTAGATAAAGATAGTTGCCGGAAGGATGAAAATCAAAATGTCTCGGTCCCGATCCGGCGGGAGCAGAAAACTCTTTCAGGCTCGACTGCGAGATCACCGGCTGACCTTCGAAAACCGAACCGATGGCGTTATAGCGATAAATCTTATCGGTACCCAGATCCGTTGCGAACAGGAATCTTCCATCAGGCGAATAGCGGACGCTATGCAGGTGAGGGGCCTTCTGGCGAACCGTATCGGGCCCGGAGCCCTTAAACTGGATTACCGCATCGGCAGCCGATAGTGATCCGTCCTCATTTACCCGGAACAAGGAGATGCTCCCACCGGTGTAATTTGCTGTCAGTACGCTTTTACCTGCCTCGTCAATCTCAATGTAGCAGGGGCCGGGACTTCCCGTTTGGCTCGCATTCAGGTAGCGGAGTACCCCACTCCTCTTGTCAAGGGCAAATGCAACCGCAGCGCTGTTACTCTCCTCATTCTCCCCGACAGCATAAACAAACTTCTCGTCAGGACTCAATGTGAGGTAGGATGGATTATCTGTACCGGCAACGCTCAGTGAATCTGATTTCCCGGTAGCTGCATCAAAACTGTAGAGATAGATTCCCTTACTGCTTCCATCGGAGGTGTAGGTACCCACCAGCAATAACAGGTCGGTTGTTAATGGCGATAAAACTGTACCTTCAACACCATCCGTTTTCTCTGCTCTACTCTTTCCGCCGTTACAGGCCACAAAAGAAAGAGCGCAGAGGCATGCAACAACTATTTTACTCTTCATTTGTATCGCGTTTGTTTGTCAGTTAAATCGGGTCAATCACCTCCCCACACAGCAAATTACATTCTGCCGCTTGCCTGAGTGAAGAGCCGGCCAATTGCGAAATTACATCTTTTTTTGTGAATATGACCACCCCTTCTATAAAACAATTGCAGGTATCTGTTGTAAAATTGATGGAGACTCTGTATTTTTGCATACTGTTTGAACAAAAATATTACGTATGCTAACAAAGGTATTATCGATTTCCGGAAAACCGGGTTTATATAAACTAATCTCCACCAGTAAAAATCTTAACATTGTTGAGTCGCTACTCGACGGAAAAAGGGTTCCAGTCTATCTTACCGAAAAGGTAGTTGCTCTCAGCGATGTCTCCATCTACACCACCGAAGAGGATGTACCTTTGCGCGAAGTTTTCCGTAAGATCAAGGAAAAAGAGAACGGGGAAAAAACGACGCTTGGCTCAAAATCATCCAACGCAGAGGTCTTCCGTTATTTTGGGGAGGTTTTGCCCAACTACGATACGGAGAAGGTCTACGCTTCAGATATAAAGAAGATACTCAGCTGGTACAATATCCTTATCGGCAACGGAATCGATTTCGAGAAAGTGGAAGCAAAAACCGAAGAACCGGCCGGGAACGAACCGGAAAACAACGAAAAATAGAGTACATTGAACCCAAAAAACCTGTTCACTCGAATAATAGCGGGAATTATCTATATTACCGTTATTTTGATGGGTATCCTGGGAGGTAAATATTCCTTTATTGCTGTATTTGGTCTATTTCTGGTTATCGGTCTGTATGAGTTTTACCGGATGACCGAAAAAAATACGTCTCATGCCATCAGTAAAGCAATCAATATTGCCTCCGGCTTCTCTATTTTTCTCTCTGCCTATCTTTATCTGGAAAATATTTGCAGAATTGCCCTGCCCCTAAGCTCCATCATATATCTGCTTATCCTTTTTGTGTCGGCAATATTTATAAACCGGAAGGATATACTTCATGCCATAATCTACTCCTTTTTCGGACAGATATACATCACACTGCCTCTTTCCATCCTGATGCTCCTGTCGTACCAGCATCAATCCCTCTCCAACGATTACCATTTTGCTTTTGTACTAGCTATCTTCATCTTTATCTGGGTCAATGATACTGCAGCCTTTGTGGTAGGTTCACTCCTCGGGAAACATAAGTTTATCGAAAGGATTTCACCCCGGAAAACAGTGGAAGGCTTTATTGGCGGGATACTGTTTTCGGTCCTGGCCTCCTTTGCCCTATCTACTTTCTTCACCAACTATACCCTGCTGTTCTGGATCGGGTTCGGTATTGTTTCGGCACTTTTCGGCAGCCTGGGCGACCTGTTCGAATCACTTATCAAACGGACCTACGAGGTAAAGGATTCCGGCACCCTCATTCCCGGACACGGTGGAATTCTCGACCGTATCGACAGCCTGCTTATTGCCATTCCCGCAGTCTATATCTACCTGGCTGTCGTATTTGCCTGATCGCCTTTTTTGAAAAGTGGTTGTTCCCGTTGAACATTTGCGGCCTGTTACTGTTTCAATTGAAATGGGTGATATCGCAATATGAACAAGAGATCAATCGGAACAAATGCCGGAATCATCTGGAACCTATTAAACAACAATGAGAAATGGGATCTGTCTCAACTGATGAAAAGATCTGGACTGACTGAGATGGAAGTGTACACGGCTATAGGCTGGCTGGCCCGTGAGAACAAGATAGAGATTGAAGAGAGGCCCGACAGGCAACACTACTATTACCTCATTACAGATTACTATTTCTAGGTAGATGCATGATCTAACGGCAGAAATGCCGCATACTCCTCCCGAAACGGGAAGAATATGCGGAGTTGATCTATTGCGTTCGCAGGTTGCGCACAGAGACTACATCACACCTCTTTCACGCAACCGTTGTTGCCATCTCCATGCCGAAGCCACTGTATCCTCGATTGTCTCCTTGGCTGTCCAGCCCAGTACCTTGTTCGCTTTTTCCGGATTGGCCCATATCTGTTCTATATCGCCTTCTCTACGGCCGACAATCTTGTAGTTCAATTTCTGTCCGGACACTCTCTCGAATACCTCGATCAGTTCCAGGACAGAGACTCCTCTTCCGGTACCCAGATTGAAAATCTCAACCTTCTCTTCAGATTTACCGGCAAGCATACGCTCCACGGCCGTCACGTGTGCCTTTGCCAGATCCACCACGTTGATAAAATCACGGATACAGGAACCGTCGGGGGTATTGTAGTCGTTGCCAAAAACACTCAATTGTTGGCGGATACCTATACCGGTCTGGGTAATATAGGGTACCAGGTTCTGTGGCACACCGATGGGCAGTTCGCCGATCTCTGCCGACGGATGGGCTCCGATCGGGTTGAAATAGCGCAGGATAATACTTTTTACCGGGGCACCGGAATGGATGAAGTCGCGGATAATCTCTTCGTTGATCTGTTTGGTATTTCCATAGGGCGATTCGGCGGGCTTTATAGGTGCGCTCTCGTCAATGGGATTGTGATCGGGTTCTCCATATACCGTACAGGATGATGAGAAAACAATGCCTTTTACATCGTACCGGGGCATCAGCTCCAACAGATTAATGAGCGAGACCAGGTTGTTCCGGTAATAGAGCAACGGTTTTTGCACCGATTCGCCTACCGCCTTGCTGGCTGCAAAGTGGATAATGCCGTCAATGCCGGGGTACTTTTCAAACAACGTTTGCAAGGCCGGCAGATCAATACAGTCCAACTCCTCAAAAGCGGGCCGTATACCTGTAATTCTTACTATCCCTTCGATGACGTCTGCATTCGAATTGGAGAGATTATCGATAATAATCACCTCGTAGCCGGCCTGTTGAAGCTCGACTACCGTGTGAGAACCAATATAGCCGGTTCCACCCGTAACAAGAATTCTTTTTGACATACAGAATATTTTCAATCTTTTTATTATAAGCTACAAAGTTAATAAAATAGTAGCTTATTCAACCCATTTTTTCCTGATTTCCTGCCGGAAAAACGGCTTCACTGGTGTGATATTCCAGCTGCCCCTCCCATAAGGAGGAAATAGGCAGTACAATCGCTCATTATTTGTGTTGCCGTATGCTTTTATCAAAGTTTTTTCCTATTTTTGTACTATTCACAGCCCATGAATTACCAGGTTAAAACATATTACCGCAAAGAAGAGATTCCCCCACTGAACGACGTGAAGTTTTTTCACTACGTCTCCTCGTTTGACTGGAACAGGAACATCTCGTTCTACCGCCCACTGATGCTTGTCGTGTTTTGCGGGGAGAAACCAGTAGCCGCCATGTTTGCGCTGATCATGCGCATCAACCGGCTGTTGCACGGCTCGATATTCAGAAGGTGTTACATCTCGCAACAGCCCAGTTTTTACGACGAAAAGGCGAACAAGATAGCCGTTTTTGACCTGTTGATCTCTTCTTTGGTAAAAGAGGTGGAAAACAAGGTGTTTTTTATCGAATACCGGAACCTGAACGATGCAGTTTTCGGGTATAAGGGATTTCGCGAGAATGGATTCTACTCCGTCAAATGGATCAACGTGAGAAACTCGTTGCAGCGGAAACGGAAAATTTGGGACCAGCTATCATCCACAAGAAAGAACCAGGTTAACAAAGCCAGGCGGAAAGGGGTGGTATTGGAGGAGTTAACCTCACACGACAATCTGCGGGAGATCTATAAATTGATCGACAAATCCAATAACTGGAAAATGTCTAACAAATTCCCCCCATACCAATACTTCGAAAATTTTTTCAACTGCTATGTTTTACACGGCAAAGGGAAGATCCTGCTCAGCCGTCACAACGAAAAGATTATTGGCGGAATCATCCTGGGGTTTGAACAGAAAACCGTCTACGTGCTCTATTTCTGGGGGAAGGAAAAAAGATACAAAACCTATCATCCAACCGTCTTTACGATCTATTCGGCCATGGAACTGGCCGAGAAGGAGGGCTACGAGTATTTCGACTTCATGGACTCGGGTTACCTGAACATCAATGCGGGCAAGCCCCGTTTCCTGCTCCAATTTGGAGGAAAACCCAAATCAACCAGGCGGTGGTACCGTTTCAACTGGGGTCTGCTCAACTTTCTGGCCAAGAAAATTTACGATTAGAGAGAGGGAAAAAACTCCTGATTTTTTTTTGCAAAATTGTGTAAACAATCCTATATATAGGGGATTATGTCACCCTATTTAGATTAAATAAAGTTAAGCATGCTTACTTTTCCACCTATTCATTTGGTCACAAATAGAAAACACGCTATATTTGCATCGTGTTTTTCATGGTATTAGATTTAAGGTTAACAATGGAGATTGGTTGTCGGGATGACAACCATTTTCTTTTTATTTAAACCGCTCCCACAAGTCGGCATGGATAATCTCTCTCGTCTCTTCGATCAACGCCGGAATATCCTCTTCACTCAGATTTTCAGTAGATATGGGCTTGTGGATGATCAGCTCCAGCCTGTTGGGGTTTAAACGCAAAGAACCCCGTTTCATCACGTCGAAGGGACCATTGAGCGTCAACGGAACGATAGGCAGTTTCAGGTCGTACGCAATCTGATAGGCTCCCCGTTTGAAACGGCCCATCTTACCGGTACGAGTCCTGGCTCCTTCGGGAAAGAGCATGATAGAGACGCCATTAATTATCTTTTTTTCGGCCTCTTTAATGGTGTTTACCCGCGCGGCCGCACTTGAATTATCCACGAAAACATGTCCCGCCATCTCCGATGCCAGACCCACCAACGGAATCTTCCTCAAACTTGCCTTCTGTACCCACTTGATATTCTGGTTCAGGAAGCCATAGATCAAAAATATGTCGAAAGCGCCCTGATGATTGGCTACGA
>ENA-UOYA01001369-UOYA01001369.1-activated-sludge-metagenome-genome-assembly--contig:-NODE-1369-length-26314-cov-61.455082_pt1 | contig 26314 bp, 27 predicted proteins | sample MGYA00238163_ERZ764804 | MGnify/ENA primary metagenome ERZ764804 (study PRJEB28919, sample SAMN05720223) | activated sludge metagenome | isolation source: Anaerobic digester | place: Hong Kong... | reverse complement strand
GTTTCAGAAAATATAAAACAGTAGAAGATTCTTACAAAGATCACTCAGAGTTTCTAAGGTACAGAGAAAGATATCAATTTCTTTTTGATCTCGATCCAAAAGATTATAAAAGATGGGCTGAAGGGCTTCAAAAAGCTGGATATGCAACCAGTCCAGACTATGCACAAAGGCTCATCAAAATAATCGAAGATTTCAGCCTCATGCAATATGATCTTATGGCAGATTCTGTTCCGCCAAGTCCAAATGAAATTATTGCAGATAAAGAGTATAAACCGATTAAAACAAGTTCTCTCTATAAAATTTCTCTTACTAGAAAACTATTTAAGAAAAATGGAGTCGCTTATATAATTGGCAATCATATGGATACATATGAAGATATAGCAAGGGAATACAATTTGTTTACCAAAGAACTTCTAAGGTTTAATGATCTCGACAGGTCCAGACCAATTGAAGATGGGACTATTATATATGTTGAGAAAAAGAGGACAAAAGGAGATACTCTACTCGACAAACATATCGTAGATTCCGGAGAGACTCTGTATGACATATCACAGAAATATGCAATCCAACTAAAATCTCTATATAAGATTAACGGTCTGAAAGAGGGAGCTGAGATTAGTGAAGGTCAGGAGATAAAACTTAGATAAACGTGAACTTCAAAAAAAACTATAAAATAATATTGATAGTTCTGCTGACTGTAAGCTTTATTTTAGCTTTAGGAATTTATTTTACATTCTTCAGACCTAATGTCAAAGGCGAAATAACATATTTATACATACCACACCATTCAGAATATAAGCAAGTAATAGATAGTCTTGAGAAAAGTGGATGCATAAAATCAATAATCAGTTTCAAAATAGCCGCCAGCATTGAACATCTTGACAAAAAAATATCGCCAGGCAGATACAAAATAGAAAAAGGAATGAACAACCTATACATTATCAGAGCAATAAGAAATGGGTGGCAAACTCCTGTAAGGCTGACAATTTCAGGTAATATTCGCAATCTGGAAAAACTAGCATCTATTATATCAAAAAAAATCGAGAGCGACTCTTCAGAAATCATATCTGTTCTCAGGGATACCTGCCTTATTGACTCCCTTGGCTTTAATCCTACCACATTTCTCACAATGTTTTTACCTGACACCTATGAGGTATTTTGGACAGTAAGCCCAAAAGAACTTCTTTTTAAGCTAAAAAAAGAATATGATAAATTTTGGAACGAAGAGAGAGTTGCAAAAGCTTCAAAAATTGGATTGACACCGGTAGAGGTAAGCATTCTCGCATCAATAGTATCAGAAGAGAGCAATATAAAGGATGAACAGCCTGTAATCGCAGGTGTATATCTTAATAGACTTAAAAGAGGAATAAAGCTTCAGGCTGACCCTACCATAAAATTTATCCTGAACGACCCATCTGTAAAAAGAATACTTTACAAACATCTGACAATTGACTCACCATATAACACCTATATTCACAATGGTTTACCTCCAGGGCCAATTGTTATACCTCAAAAAAGCACAATAGATGCTGTCCTAAATTATAAACAACACGATTATTTATATTTTTGTGCCGCACCGACACTAAACGGTTCACACAACTTTGCCAGAAACATTACAGAGCACAACAAAAATGCAAGAGCCTACCAGCGTGCTATAAGCTTGAAGAATTAATCACCTCAAGCGCTTTCTTAAAGGTTTCGTCACTTTCGGCATTAATCACTCTGTAATATGCACTGCTTCCAAATACTGTTCTTGCCGCGAGTGCTTTCATAATAACCACAATTTCATCTTTTGATGTTTCAAAACCTTTCTCATCGAGTGGTAATGATTTTTTTTCAGCAAAAGAGATCAAGTCTTTCAACATTTGATCATCTATTCTGAATTCTTTCTCAAACTGCACAAATGTCTTATATTTTGCTGACCATTCAACCCGGTTCTTGTCTCCAAGACCATTCATGAAATCATTCAAAATACCCTTTCTGATTAAATTGGAATAATAATCGGAATATTTTGAAGTATCAGCAGGAACAAATATGTCCGGCATAATACCACCGCCACCATAGACTGTTCTTCCCTTGACAAGCGTCTTATATTTAAGAGAATCAGGAAAACTTATGCTATCTCTGTTAAATAGCTCTCCACTCTTATATCTCTCAAGAAACGCCTTATAATAATTGTCTGCCTCACCGGCCTTATAAGGACTTTGAATCACTCTTCCGGAAGGTGTATGATACCTAGCCACAGTAAGTCTCAGCTGAGAGCCATCATTCAAAGGAAGCATCTGCTGCACAAGCCCTTTGCCAAAAGATCTTCTGCCCACTATTGTCCCTCTGTCCCAATCCTGGATGGCGCCTGCTACAATTTCACTTGCAGAAGCAGAATTTTCATCAATCATTACTACCAAAGGACCTTTTTTATAAAAGCCTGTACCGGTAGCTACCTCTACCCTCTTTGGAGATTTTAGTCCCTCTGTATATACAATTGTCTGGCCTCCATCAAGAAAAAAATTGGCAATTTCGAGCGCTGTACCCAAAAAACCTCCTGAATTACTTCTCAGATCAAGAATAATACCATTTATCTTATTGGCCTTTAAATCTATAAGAGCTTTAAGTATCTCTTCAGAAGAATTTTGGGCAAACCTGCCAAGCTTCAAATAATAAACTCCATTTGCAACTTCATAGGCTGCATCAAGACTATTGATGGGAATTTTATCTCTTTCTACCACAAAATCAATTCTTTCAGAAACACCTTTTCTAACTACACCAAGTGTAACTTTAGTCCCTTTTGGGCCTCTAAGATATTTATGTACTTTTTCGGTTGTAAGACCTATCCCTGTAATTAACTCTCCATCAACCATTATAATCCTGTCACCTGTTCTTATTCCCACTCTTTCACACGGACCTCCTGCAATAGGAGCTGCTACAGTTAGTGTATCTCCAATAATGGCAAATTCGATACCCACTCCTTCAAAATTGCCTTCCAACGGTTCATTCATGGACTTTACATCCTTTGCTGATATGTAAGTAGAATGTGGATCAAGTTTTGACATCACCGACTTAATAGCCTCATCAGTCAACATTCCAACATTTACTGTATCCAAATAATAACTATTGATATAAAAAATAGTCTGCCCATATTTTGTTACCTGTTTGTTAACATCGTTAATAACTTGTGCTGAAGCCGCAAGTGAAAACAATATCAGAGTCAGAAGAGGTAAAACATATTTAATTCTTTTCATAAAATTAATTTTCTATATTTTCATTGGTATATCAAACTCTATGCCCTCTTCTGCAAGATATGTTTCAGGAAATATTTTCTTTGCTTCGTCAAGCAATTTCCCCAAATCTTTGTAACGAGAAGAGTAATGACCTATTACAAGCTTGCCTGCACCTGCTTTTTTAGCAGTAAGTGCTGCATCAGAAGCCGTAGAGTGCATGGTGGCTGCAGCCATTTCAGCCATTTCAGAAGAAAAGGTCGCTTCATGATAAAGCAAATCAACTCCTGAAATATACGAAACCAGCTCTTCAAAAGGAGCAGTATCACTGCAATAAGCAAAAGAACGAGGTTCATATGGGATATAAGTATAATCAACGTTAAGCAAAACTTCTTTTTCTCTTATCACATCCTTCCCGCTTTTCAACATGGCAATCTCACTAAGAGTCAGCGATTTCTCTTCAATACTACTTTTGACAACATTGCGCAAAGGCTTTTTTTCTCTAAATAAAAAACCATAACATTTTATCCTGTGATTGAGAGGAAATGAGAGTACTTCAAAATTTCTCCCCTGAAAAATAATTTCCATGTTTTTTCCATTAAGAACTATATGATTTATTTCATACTTGAACATGTCACCAAAATGTCTCATAAATTCAGAAAGAATCTCTGAAAATTCCGAAGGTGCATAAATAAATAGTGGAGCAGTCCTTCCAAGCATTGACATGGTTGAGAGCAGACCATAAATACCAAAGACGTGATCACCATGAAGGTGAGAAATAAAAATATTTTGGATTTTCAGGATTGAAAATCCAAATCTTCTCAATTGCATCTGGCACCCTTCGCCACAATCGATAAGGAACAAGCGCTCATGCACATTAAGGACATGAGCGCTTGGAAATCTGTTCACAGTGGGAAGAGCCGAAGCACAACCCAAAGATGAAAACGAAAATTTCATCTACTGCTGCTTATTTGCCTGGTCTTTACTTTCCATTTCACTTTTAAGAGCTGCAAGTTCACTGATGTCTCCCAAAGTTGTCTTTTCAAGATTGGCTTTCAATTTCTTAACAGCTTTTTGTGTTGAGTCTGCCTCACTCTCATGCTTCTCTTTCTGTTCTTCTTTCTTGGCATCTTCAAATATCTTTGAGTGTGAAAGTACGACTCTCTTATTACTCTTATTAAATTCAAGAACCTTAAAATCGAGTTTCTCTTCGAGTCTCCCTGTAGTACCATCTTCTTTTACAAGGTTCTTCATGCTGACATATCCTTCAACTCCATAAGGAAGAGCAACTGTTGCACCTTTATCAACAAAGGAGGTAATAGTACCTTCATGTATAGACCCAACTGTAAATACTGTCTCAAAAACATCCCAAGGATTTTCCTCAAGCTGCTTGTGACCCAGACTGAGACGACGGTTTTCCTGATCTACCTCAAGAACTACTACGTCAAGTTTTTCTCCGACAGAGGTAAATTCCGAAGGATGTTTAATCTTTTTAGTCCATGAAAGATCACTTATATGAACAAGACCGTCAACTCCCTCTTCGAGCTCAACAAAAACACCAAAATTTGTAAAATTACGGACTGTAGCAGTGCATCTTTTACCAACAGGGTATTTATCTGCTATTGTAGCCCAAGGATCTGGTTTAAGTTGCTTGATGCCAAGAGACATCTTTCTTTCATCCCTGTCAAGTGTAAGAATAACCGCCTCAACTTCATCTCCAACTTTAAGAAAATCCTGAGCACTGCGAAGGTGAAGAGACCACGACATCTCAGATACATGGATCAAACCTTCAACACCGGGCTGTATCTCAATAAATGCGCCATAATCAGCAATAACCACAACCTTACCCATTACCTTGTCTCCAACCTTAAGATTTGGATCAAGAGAATCCCATGGATGAGGACTCAATTGTTTAAGACCCAGAGCAATACGCTTCTTTGTGTCGTCAAAATCAAGGATGACGACATTTATTTTTTGATCTAGCTGAACAACTTCCTCTGGATGATTTATTCTGCCCCATGAAAGATCTGTGATGTGAATTAAACCGTCAACGCCGCCAAGATCGACAAATACACCATAAGATGTTATATTCTTGACAACACCCTCAAGAATCTGGCCCTTCTCAAGTTTACCTATAATATCGGCCTTTTGTGCCTCAAGTTCGGCCTCTATGAGAGCCTTGTGAGAAACAACCACGTTTCTGAATTCGTGATTTATCTTGACTATCTTAAACTCCATAGTCTTGTTGACAAAAACATCGTAATCCCTTATAGGTTTAACATCTATCTGCGAACCAGGAAGAAATGCTTCTATTCCAAATACGTCTACAATCATGCCGCCTTTAGTTCTGCATTTAATATAACCTTTAACAATCTCGTCCTTTTCAAAAGCCTCGTTAACTCTATCCCAAGAACGAAGTGAGCGAGCTTTCTTATGAGAAAGAATGAGCTGTCCTTTCTTGTCCTCTGCATTTTCAACATATACCTCAACCTTATCCCCTACAGCCAGGTCAGGATTGTAACGAAATTCATTGATACTTATAACACCCTCACTTTTGTAACCAATATTAACTATCACCTCTCTTTTGTTAACATTAACAACAGTCCCCTCAACAACCTCATTTTCAATCACTTTAGAAAGGGTCTGACTATAACTGTCCTCTATTGTAGATTTGTCAGCATCGTACACAGTCTCTTTTTCAAATGCATCCCAATCAAAATTGTCACCGGATATAGAGGCATTGCTTTTACGTTTATTGGCTGCTTCTTCTGCAACAACAGCAGCTGAATCATCATCGATGAAAGCTTCCAATTTCTCTTCCCTGCTCATAGGGATCACAGGTTCTTCCTGTTCGAGTTCTTCTTTTTTAAGATCTTTTACCATTTTTAATTTTTAAAATTCAAGTAGTTAGACATTATTTATAGTATATCCTATAATTTGGCAAAATTAAATATAATTTTCGCTTATACAAAATAACTGCAAACAGCCATTTTGAATTATCTTTGGAAAAAGAAAAGTTATGAAAAACACAAATGGATTTCGCTCCTTCCCACGTAATTTCTGGATAGCAGTAACAATGGAATTTCTTGAACGTGGTGCCTATTATTCAGTGATGTCCATACTCTCTGTGTACCTGATACTCTCTCCTGAGACTGGTGGACTCGGATTCACAAAAGAACAGGCAGGTGCAGTTCTTGGAATAATTCCCCCTTTGCTCTATTTTTTGCCCATAGTTGCAGGAGCAATAGCGGAAAGATATGGATACAGAAGGGTACTTTTCTTCGCATTTGTATGCATAGTTGCCGGATATCTATTCACCGGCCTTTCTCATACTTACGCTCTTGTTTTACTTTCACTTGTAATTCTTGCTCTGGGAGCCGGATTCTTTAAACCGGTTATTTCAGGCACAATCGCAAGGAGTACAAATGACAAAAATTCAAGTCTTGGATTTGGAATTTATTATTGGTCGATTAATCTGGGAGCATTTCTTTTTCCACTTATTTTAGTGCCAATACTAAAAAACATATCATACAGTTATGTATTTTACATGGCTTCTATTTTAGGATTTGTACTAATCCTTCTAAACCTCTTTATTTATAGAGAACCCGAAAAGGCAGTTTCAGATAAAAGTCTGAGCCAAGTACTTAAAGAGATGGTACTTGTAATTAAGGATTGGAAGTTCCTGCTTATGATATTACTCTACTCCGGATTCTGGATTCTCTATTTTCAAATGTATGGGACTGTATTATGGTATGTTAAGGATTACATGGATATGACACCTGTAAATCAGGTAGTAAATTCATTCCTGTCAATTTTCGTAGAAAATCCCTCATGGAAATTTGATGTAGAGCATGTGACAGTAATTAATGCTGGAGTTATTATTCTTCTTCAACTTGTTGTCTCCAATCTGGTGAAAAATTGGCCTGCTCTTCCTACAATGATCATGGGAATTGGATTTGGTACGATTGGGATGGCAATTCTGTCTCTATCTACAAGCCCATGGGTTTTTATATGTGGCATCATGACATTTACATTGGGAGAGATGACAACTCATCCAAAATTCATATCATATATCGGGATGATTGCCCCTTCCGATAAAAAGGCGCTTTATCTCGGTTATTCGTTTTTATATGGAGTTATAGGAAGCAGTATTGGAGGTTTTCTTGGTTCAAGGCTCTATGTCAAATATGTAGATAATATGGGAAACCCTTCTGCACTTTGGCTGATATTCTCGTGCATAGGAATTTTCAGTATAGTTTCTCTCCTGCTGTACAACAAATTTCTCACACCTAAAAAGATGCTTTCAGATAGTGTAAAAGTCAATTGAGCATCTTTTTTCTGAAAAAAATAATTGAGACAATCATTACAGCCACTACCATCAACAGCATTATGGCAATAAAATCAAATCCCCCGAAATTTGGAAGTTCCACGTTCATTCCGAAAATACTTGCGATAAGTGTAGGTGGCAAAAAGAGAAGAGAGACAAAAGTAAAAATCTTCATTATTCGGTTCTGTTCCAGATTGATAAGACCGAGAACAGTGTTTTGCAAATACTCAAGCCTCTCAAAACTGAAATTTGTGTGATTGATAAGAGAATTTATATCCCTCAACAATATATCAAGTTTAGGAAAAAGGTCTCTTGGGAATTTGTCGCTTTTAAGGATTCCCGATATCATTCGTTGTTTATCTACGATGTTCTCTCTAACTAACATTGTATTCTCCTGCAACTGGTTAATATCCAAAAGAAGATCCTCGCCCATTGTTCCGCCCAGACTTACCTTCTTGCTGTACTGAGCAATTTCCTTTGACATCAATTCAATCATGTCCGCATCCAGATCAATCCTGTTTTCGAGAATACCTACCAATATATGATAACCGGTAGGCATGGTTTTGTAGTTAGCAATAATTTTTCTCTGAATGTCAGTAAAGCTCCTCAACGGAACATGACGGATAGTTACGATTATCCCTTCACAAAGAATAAACGAAACTGCCTCCAAACTATAATTCTCCGGACCGGGTATCAAAAAGTTGGTATTGGCAAAAATTGTATTTTCATCTTCCGAATAGCGAGAAGAACTTTCAATTTCCTCTGCCTGAGCACGGCTTTGAAGATTGGTATTCAAAAACTCCTCTATAGCCCTCTTCTCCTCACCGGTAGGAGAAGACAAATCTATCCACAACACATCGTCATAGCCAAGATTCTCAAGAGCGCTTAATTCATTTGAGGTTAGTACCTGTCCTTTATTCTTGTAAAATATTTCAAGCATGTCAAAATCATTTAATGGTTTATTACTAAATATTTACCGGCTTAGGGTATCAATTTAGCCAAACCATCGGACTTTTGACTTAAGTTCCTCAAGTGCAAGTGACCAGAATTCAGCCAGACCCTTTCTTTTATCTGCACTAAGATTAAATGAGACATTGTCAGCAAGATACCTCAGAGCATATTCTCTTTCAAATCCGTTTGTATATTTCTCGACCGCTTTGTCAATATTATTTACTCCAAATTTAAGAGCTTCATTAAACTCTGCCACAAAAGAAGAATCAAGATCTTTGTTTGATGTCCAGCAAGCAAAAACGAAGGGCAACGAGGTAAATTTAATCCACTCTTCAGCAAGGTCATAAACATACCGAAATTCACCACAATGCCTCAACGCCTTATCTCCTATTAAAAGATAGCTCATGTCCGTATTTAACCGTGAATCCGCAAAATTGAAAGAAACATATTCAGGCCTGAGCTTCCAGAAACGATCAGCCAGCAATTTTGTTAAAAGTACAGATGTTCTTGATTCGGAATCGAGATAAATTGTATGAATCTCGTTTAAAGGCACCCCGCTGCAAAGAATGACGGATGCAACTTTACCCGTAGCACCTATGCAGTAGTCCGAAAAAATGAGATTGTTTTCAACCTGGGGGATGACGGCAACCGGAACAATACTAATGTCTGTATAGCCCTTGATAAGTTTTTCGGCAGATTTTGCAGGAGTCGAAAACTCCAAATCAATATGTCTGCTTACAGGATGATTTTGCAACCCGTAAACAAAAGGCACTGTATTCAAATATGATATTGCTGATACACGGAAAGGCATTACTTATCAATTTTATTATCTATAGCTTCCGCTGGCAGCAAAGTTAAGACAAAAAATTCAAATGCTCAATCAATATTTTTATACCAATAGCTATAAGGATAATTCCTCCAATTATTTCTGATTTACTCCCGACAACCAGCCCAATTCTTCTACCCCATTTCAATCCTACAGTAGAGGCAAGAGCCGTTGTAATAAAAATAGCTCCCATGGAAAATATAAATTCGAACATTACTATGTCAATAATAGCCAGTGTCACACCAACTGCGAGAGCATCAATACTGGTTGCAGCAGCTGCAATAACCATGATCCTGAATTTCCTTATATCTATGCACTCCATTTCTCCTTTTTTAACAAAAGCATCCCATATCATTTTCCCTCCAATGAAGAGAAGAACCGCAAATGCAACCCAATGATCATACATTTTGATAAGATTCTCCAGACCAAGCCCTAACAACCACCCTGCAACCATGAAGAGAGACTGAATAATTGCAAAAGTAAATACAATTTTAAGAAACTCTCCCCGCTTAATTTGAGGCAGACAAATTCCCGATGAGAGCGAGATTGCAAACGTGTCAAAGCATAAGCCTACTGCCAGTCCAACAATCTCAATAATTGACATCATGCTTTGGCCTCCTTAAGTCCTCTTTCCCTCAAGAGGTACATGGCAGTAAATGTTATAAGCCCATTAATTATCAGGATAGTAAATCCAAATCCAAAACCGAGAAATCTCTTCCCTGCCACATCCAGAAGATAACAAAGCAACGGAGAACAAATAGCCACATAAGGCATATATTTGTCCTTAACCTGATATTTTGTGAGAAGTCCAAAAAAGAAGAACCCGAGAAGAGGGCCATATGTATATGAAGCAAGCAGGTAAACAAGATCGATGACCGTCTGATTGTTAACCACATACAATATCACAATAATTATAAAAAAGAGAAGTGCGAATGCTCCGTGAGCAATATGTCTGATACGTTGCTTTTTCTTTTCGGTAAGGTCCTTTCTTTTGTTAAATCCCATAAAATCAATGCAAAAAGAGATTGTAAGAGATGTAAGAGCACCGCCTGCGCTCGGATAGGAGGCTGAAATCAAGCCAATAATAAAGAAAAGCCCTACTGCAAGTCCAAGATACTGACTCGCTATGACAGGAAAAAGTTTGTCTGTTTGAGCCTTTGTAAATACACCAGAAGCATCTGCAAGACCAATACTGTGCATACCCCCCAGTTTAGAGTTTACAAAAATAGCAAGAAGAGCGCCCATCAAAAGAAAGAAAAAGTTAACAACCACAATTGTAATGCTCGTTGTATAGACATTTTTTTGAGCCTCTTTAATATTCTTACAAGAAAGATTTTTCTGCATCATCTCCTGGTCAAGCCCCGTCATGGCAACGGTGATAAATATCCCACTTATAAACTGCTTTATAGCATTTGTGCCATGAGACCATTCCCAGTCAAACCACTTTGAATAGTCTGTAGAGGACACTGCTGAAACCATCTCTCCAAAATTCCAGTTCATGGCCCTGGAAATAGAAATTATTGTGAGAAAAACTGCGAGAAGCATAAAGGTAGTCTGCAATACATCTGTCCAAATAATAGTCTTAACACCTCCCTTAAAAGTGTACAGAAAAATCAGCAACATGAAGATAAAGGCAACTACCCAAAACGGAACAGAACCTGCAGGCAAGAATGTATGAAGCACCAAAACCACAACAAATATCCTCACAGCTGCACCAAGCACTCTTGACACCATAAATACCGAAGCTCCTGTTTTATAAGTAAAAAAACCAAAACGATGTTCGAGATAGGTATATATTGAAGTTAAATTCATTTTGTAGTAAAGAGGAATAAGTACTTTGGCAATAATTATGTAACCCACCACAAAGCCCAAGACAAGAGGCATATAATAAAAATTCTGATTAAGTACATTCCCGGGAACAGATATAAACGTAACTCCTGAAATTGATGTCCCTACCATTCCGTAAGCTACTATATACCATGGGGATTTTTTGTTCCCAGAAAAAAATGCTCCTGTATCTGCTTTCCTCGATGTATACCAGGAAACGGCAAAAAGCATTATTGTGTAAAGTGTGAAGGCGATTAAAAGCCAAGATACCGGAAATTGATGCATAATAATTAATTTTTATTTTAAAGGCACAAAAGGTTGTCTGTTCTGAATAGATCTGCCAAGGGTAACCTCATCGGTATACTCCAAATCATCACCAAAACCTATACCTCTCGCAATAGTAGTAATTTTAACATTAAGCTTGCTTAGTTGCTTGTATATGTAAAAAGAAGTAGTCTCCCCCTCCATGGTAGTACTGAGCACAATTAGCACTTCTTCAACATCTTTCTCCTCCACTCTTCTTAAAAGTTGTTCTATTGTCAAATCAGAAGGACCGACTCCGTCCATTGGAGAAATTATTCCTCCAAGCACATGATATATACCATTATACTGCATGGTATTCTCAATACTAATGACATCTCTGATACTTTCTACCACACAGATAATTGAGTGATCCCTTCTACTGTCAGTGCAAATTTCACAAACATCAGAATCAGAAATCATAAAGCAATCCCTGCAAAATTTGGATTCATTGCTGAGACGAATAATAGATTGGCCGAATCTCTCAACATTTTCCTTAGGCTGTTTAAGAAGATGCATCGCAAAACGCAAAGCACTCTTACGCCCGACGCCTGGAAGTGAAGATAATTCTTCCACAGCATCTTGAAGCAGTCTTGAAGGATAATTATGATATAACATCTATGCCTGACCTTTTGACGAATTGTAAAAGTCGACAGCTTTTCTCACTGAACCGTACTTAAGAAGAAGCGACTTGGCAAATTCATAATCATCACATTTGATCTCTTCCATAATCATCCTGGTGCCTCTATCTATAAGTTTTGCGTTTGTAAGCTGCATGTCTACCATTTTGTTACCCTTTACGTGGCCAAGTTTGATCATGGTAACAGTTGAAATCATATTTAAAATGAGTTTTTGTGCTGTACCCGATTTCATACGTGTGCTGCCCGTAACAAATTCGGGACCAACCACAGCAACAATAGGAATATCAACTTCATTAGCAAGTGGAGAATCGGGATTACATGTTACACATGATGTGAGTATTCCTCTTTTTTTAGCCTCTCTCACAGCGCCTAAGACATACGGAGTAGTGCCTGAGGCAGCAATGCCGATCACTACATCGTCTTGGTCTACACCATATTGCTGCATATCTTGCCAACCACCCTCAAAACTGTCCTCTGCCGCTTCTACCGCCTTTCTAATAGCTTTGTCTCCACCTGCAATAAGCCCTATCATAAGATCATAAGGGGCACCAAATGTAGGTGGAATCTCAGAAGCATCAAGTATGCCAAGCCTTCCACTCGTTCCTGCTCCCAAATAAAAAACACGACCTCCATTTTGGATGCGTGGTACAATATTCTCTACTAATTTTTCAATCTGAGGAATACATTTTTCTACAGCATATGGCACAGTTTTATCTTCCCGATTAATGTTTTCAAGAAGTGCTCTTGTAGACATCTTTTCAAGGTCACTGTAATTCGATGGCAACTCTGTTATCTTCATATTTTAAATAAATTACATATTCAAGTGGTAGTTAACAAGCCCCTCTATTGGAGATTTGAGAATTTTGCCAAGTATAACCCCATATTCCATAGCAACTTCTTTAATTTCATCCTGATAATAAAAGGCAACAGACCCCACAATGTTAAGAGAATAGTTTTTATAGTCGTACTGAAGAATATTACGAGTTATAAAATCATTGAAACATTTTTTCAATAATATTTTGATATAGGGGTTATCGCGCTTTTCATGAACAAAAGGGGAAAATGAGGCAAGAAATCTGTTTGGATAAGGCTGCTTATAAACCTTTTCCACAATTGCTCCATAATCGAGACCGAAACGTTCATCAAAGCATTTTCTCAGGTCTTGAGGTATCTGCCTTTTAAGATAATCTGAGATAAAGTTTTTGCCAATCACGGCACCGCTGCCTTCATCCCCAAGAATAAATCCGCATGCAGGAACATTATCCACGATTTTGGTTCCATCATAAAAACAAGAATTACCCCCTGTGCCGAGAATGGCTGCAATCCCCGGTTCATGCCCACAAAGAGCCCTTGCAGCAGCAAGAAGATCTGTAGATGCAAAGACCTTGACATCATCAAAAAGCGCATTAAAACAAATGTTCAGATTACCGGTCTTTTCGGGAGTAACCCCAGCACCATAGAAGTTCACCTCATTTACTTTAACGTTGGATGGTATATTAGGGAGAAGATTTTCCCTAAATTCTTCAATTATTTCATCATCTGTCTGATAATAGGGATTAATTCCGGGCGTGGTAAAACCTTTGACACTCCTGTCACTTCCGACAGCTCTCCAGTCAATCTTTGTTGAGCCACTGTCTGCAATTAAAATCATGCCGTCTTTAATATTGAAATTTATACAATAGCTTGACAAAAGTACGGTTTTTGATATTTTATTGCAAACATCAACCTAATTTTTCACAGAAACTGCTGACAGTTTTAGCCAATGCTTGTAACCAATACAAGACGAGATCAAATAGACAATATATAGAAGCACAGTCGGATAAAGAGCCTGACTTGCATAGAGATAAATTGCAATAGCATTGTTTATTATCCACACAATCCAATTTTCAGAATGACGCCCTGTTACCCAATAGGTGGCCAGCAGGCTAAGAACAGTTATCAAAGAGTCAACGTACGGCATTGGATCTGAACTAAATTTAACCAGTAAAAATGAGACAATCACATAAAAAACTAAGGAGCAGATAATTGAAGCTACTAACTTATTTCTTTTCAAATTTACCACTTTCGGCGCATCCTTGCCTTCTGCTCTACCCCATGCAAACCAGCCATAAATACTCATACCAAAAAAACAAAGCTGGAGAAAGGAGGCAGCAATAAGTCCCGATGCAAAAAAAACAACTATGTAGATCAGGGCGGATACACCGCCCACAATCCACATAGATTTCCGTTGTACAATCTCAAGATAGACATAAACTAACCCTGTGATAGCACCAAATAGTTCAATGACAGTGTTCTGATCCATTAAATTTAAAATCTGAAGGTAGCCTTTAATGAATAATTTCTGCCAGGTTGAGGGAAAAGACCCTCCTCGATATATTTTTCTCCATCTGCAAATTCTGCCAGATATACCCAGGCATTTGAAAAATACATTTTATTGAAAAGGTTGTCTACATAAAAATTTATGTCGAGAGAAGACTGCGATCCAATATGAAAACTTTTGCCTAATTGCAAAGCAGTAGTGCAATATGAAGGGATAGATCGTGAATCATCAGAAGTATTATCGTAATATTGCTTCCCTACATATTTTGAAGAAAGCGCAATAAGATATCCGTTTTTATTCACTAAAGTACCTCTACACATTCCTATGACAGACGGTGAGTAAGAGATGTCAGTCTTTTTATAAAATGTACTCTTTTGTGGAAGAGGATTCCAATCATAAGAATTATCAAACATGTCAGTCCATAAAGTATAATCAAGAATCTTGTTACTGCTCAGAGTAAGATTACCATCAATTTTCAAAAATGTAAAAGGCTCCCATGCAGCCGAAAATTCCACTCCCCTCCTATAAGATTTGTCGACATTTTCCTTGATAACGTATCCTGTCTCACTTAACTTACCAGTAGGAACAAGCTGATTTTTATACTCCATAGCATAAAAGTTTGCAGAGAATGCAACTTTTGATGACTCAAACTTATAGCCTGCCTCATAGTCTAACAAACTTTCAGACTTCAGCCTGTCTGCTACCCCTGATTTAATGGATTCCTTAATGTCCGAACGACTTGGCTCTCTGTTACCTACAGCAAGTGATAAAGAAAACTGATGATGTTTATTCGGGTTGTAAGTCATTCCTATTTTAGGATTAAAGAAATTGTACTGCTTATCAAAGTTCATTGATACAAAATCCTTGTCAACACCTTTGATCACATATGAAACCCCTCTGTACTGCAAATCAACGTAAGCCATAACCCTATCTGTAAAATCAAATTCTCCCTTTGCATATACTGAATAGTCATTTTTATAGCCCGAGTTGAGATACCATTGATATTTCTCAGGAATATTATTGTTATACATAGACCAGATAAGTTTTCCAAAATGATCTCCGTCGTAATAAGAATATGATATTCCTCCTGATGCTGTAAGTTTCTCTCCAAAATAGGTTACACCCGATAAACAAGTAATATTAGAATTATCCATTGCCTGCCTGATAATAAAATCAGACTTTTTGTATTCAACACCGTTTATAATTTGATTTTCAAGCCCATACTCCGAAAATTTTTTAGACTTTTTATAATTCTCATCGTAACCATCACCCAGTGTGAAGTGAATAGTGGAGTTAAATATCAGATTTTGCGAATGACGATACAAATAATTAAGCTGAAAATGTTGTTGAGTATAATTATCAGTCTCATTGTCATAATAATGAGGATTTCCTGCCTGGTCAAAATATTCTCCTGCAGGATTATATCTTCTGTCTACTGCCATTTTTTCTCTACTGATACCCTCCCAGGTAATGCCAGAACATTGATCTCCCATAATATAAGTCAGCCTTAAGGATGAATTGCCATGTAACCATCCTCCTGACAAATAAAGAGATTTAAGATCAGTTTTGGCGTTTCTAATATAACCATCCCCTGAATTACGAGAAAACCTGACATCAAAAGAGAAGCCATTTTTGAGTAAACCTGTCCCGGCTCCAAATGTTGAAAGATAAGTATTATAGCTTGCAACTCCTGCTTCTGCCAAACCATATGGCAAGCTTTCTGAACTCAGAGTTCGCATATTGATACTTGCACCAAAAGCTGCAGGACCATTAGTGGATGTCCCGACACCTCTTTGAAGCTGTACATCCTGCAAAAATGAAGTTAACGAAGGAATATTCACCCAAAAAACTTCCTGTGATTCTGCATCATTGAGTGCTACACCATTGAGAGTCACATTAATTCTTGAACCTTCACTGCCTCTCACTCGAATCGTTGAATTCCCCAATCCATTACCTCCTTCATTCAAACTAACGACAGACGGCATTAAAGAAAGGACCATTGGTAATGATTGGACAGGTGACGCTTGTCTAATCTGACTAACAGACAGCTCTGAATGGGCAACAGGAGTTTTACTGCCAGCTCTGTAAGCTTGCACCACTATGCTGTCCAGTTTTGTAATTGTTGTTTTCTCATTTTGCCCTGTATTTTGGGCAAGGGTAAGAAAAGGCATAAAAAGTACCCCGCAGAAAAAAGTTAATTTTTTCATAATTAAATATTTATCAGCAGGGGGATATAAGAAAAAGACGCTTTCCCTTCGCTGGCATTACCCAGATCAGGTTAAAGGGTATAATCTCAGCCGAAACGGCACCCCCAAGTATTATTAATTATGCAAAGATACAAAATTAACTTGCATAAGGCACTTTTTATTTACCTTTGTACAAGGTGGGTCACTCTATCGCTCTCTCACAAAGGGAGAGGAAAGTCCGGACAGGGTAGAGCAAGACTCTGTGGAAATCACAGCTAGGGGTAACCTTAGGGCTATCGTAACAGAAAATTACCGCCTCTGTGAGGTAAGGGTGAAAACGCGGGGTAAGAGCCCACGCCAAAATATGGTGACATATTTTGGGTACGACCAGTCTCCTGCAAGGCCATGTATACCGGCTCAGGACTGCTCGTCCGATAATGCCGGGGGGTAGGCTGCATCAGATAAATGATAGAGGCCTCAATGAGGCACAGAATCCGGCTTACAGACCCACCTTTTTTATTTACTCAAGACATTATTTTGGAGTTGCAACTCATATTCTCCAGTAAGCTGAAGAGGATACTTCTTCTTTGAAAAAGAAAGCCATTCAAGAGCCAGATCTTTATTACCCTGCATCTCGCAAGCTACAGCCAGATTATATGCAGCACAAGCTGCCACTTTATTCTTTGAAGATGAAACTATCCTCATCCATGTTTCAGATGCTCTTCCCCAATCAAAAGAAGCTGCAGCGTTAAGTGCTTCTTCCCATTCTGAGCCAAAGAGATAGTACAAACTTCTGGTTTCACTCTCCCATTTTTCAAAAAAGTTTTGAGAAATATTGTCTCCTATATCGAGAGCCGCACCCGCAAAAATTTCATTGCTTTTTTGATTCAGCAAGCTTTGTTTCAATTCGTTTCTTGAAACAATTTCCCATACAATTGTATCCTTTACAGACAAACGAGCAAGTGTTTCAGCTGTTATACCGTCATAGACATCCAGAGAGAGAACAAACGGCAACTGAAGAAAAGTAGAATGATATTCAGATCCCGGCACTTTATTGGGATATATACCTGGATTACCAATTGAGACATTACTCAAAATAAAGACAAGATCTGAATTTGACTCAACAGAAAGATCCCTGATAATGTCAGGATCAATCCCGGAAGAATCTTTTTTCAAACTAAAAACAAAAATAGAGCCTTCCTCTCGCGAAAGCCTCTTCTCCAAAGAAGTAGCCAACCCTTGAGCGAGGTTAGAAACCAAAGCCGAATCACTTTTCCCGTCAAGTGATGCAAAGATTGAAATACTTTTGTCCGATAACTCAACCTGGTAGCCTGGTGCCACTCTTTTCTCCACATCAATCAATTGAACACCCGGTGCACAGGAAGAAAGAATCCAAATAGCAACGAATAACAATCCGATGGTTGAAAGGTTGGTTTTCATGGTATTCTTTTTTTACATTTTCATGCCACCACATACAGATATCACTTGCCCAGTGACATATGAGGACAGATCAGAGGCAAGGAAAGTACAAACATTTGCAATATCTTCAGGAAGTCCACCTCTTCTAAGAGGTATCTTTTCTGCCCATTCTTTTTTAACTGCATCAGGTAATTTTTCTGTCATATCTGTTAAAATAAAACCGGGAGCAACAGCATTTGCCCTGATCCCCCTTGAGCCCAGCTCCTGTGCAACTGATTTGGCAAGTCCTATCATTCCTGCCTTAGAGGCAGCATAATTGGCCTGTCCAGCATTACCAGAGACTCCCACTACTGAGCTCATGTTAATAATACTGCCACTCTTCTGTTTCATCATAACAGGTGTTATAGCGTGAATATAATTAAATGCAGACTTGAGGTTGACATTAATTACAGCATCCCACTGCTGCTCACTCATCCTCATTATAAGTCCATCTTTTGTAATACCGGCATTGTTGACCAAAATATCTATCCTACCGAACACCTTTACTCCCTCATCCACAACTTTGTGAGCCTCCTCAAAAGAAGCAGCATTTGAAGCGAGGGCAAGTACTTTAACACCAAAAGATTCAATTTCACGTTTGGTTGCCTCTGCATTTTCATCAATTACAAGGTCAGTAAAAATAATATCCGCTCCTTCAGAAGCAAACTTTAAGGCAATTGCCTTACCTATTCCTCTTGCTGCTCCAGTAATGAGAGCAACCTTTCCTTCAAGTAATTTCATAATGTAGCTGTTTAATTTAAAATATCAACTTTGCGTACAGATCATACTCATCTGCACCTGTAATCTCAACATCAACAAATGTACCAATTAAATCTTTAGAATTTAAATCTGCGGAATTAATTACTCTATCTGTCAAAATCTCACCATCCACCTCCGGACTTTCATTTCTACTCCTTGCTATTAAATACCTGTCAGACACAGAATCAATCAAAACTTTCTCTCTTGTTCCAATCCTCGACTCGTTATATTCCATAGAAATTTTCGATTGTAATTCCATGAGTCGTCTATATCTTTCCTCTTTGACCTCGGCACGAACAGTATCTTTTAGGTTACGAGCACTCCAAGTACCTTCCTCCTCCGAATAGGTAAATGCACCCAACCTCTCAAATCGAGTCTGTGAAACAAAAGACAACAATTCTTCAAAAGCTTTTTTGTCTTCACCGGGATGACCAACCATCATCGTAGTCCTCAAAACAATACCCGGAACATTTCTCCGAAACATCTCCACAAGCCTGCGAGTCTGCTCTCCGTTCACTGAACGTTTCATATTTCCAAGAACTTTGTCAGAAACATGCTGGAGAGGAATATCCAAATATTTACACACCTTGGAATTATTTGCCATAACCTCGAGCAAATCCTCCGGGAAAGCAGCAGGATAGGCATAAAGCAACCTTAGCCATTCTATCCCCTCTATATCTGAAAGCCTCTTTACAAGTTCTGCTATACATCTCTTTCCATACAAATCTACTCCATAATAAGTAGTATCCTGAGCAACAAGGATAAGCTCCTTAACCCCAAGTGAAGCAAGATATTGCGCTTCATTTACAAGCTTTTCAACAGGCACAGAAACATGCTTCCCCTTTATAATAGGAATTGAACAATAGGAACACGTTCTGTCACAACCTTCTGATATTTTAAGATATGCATAATGTGATGGAGTAGTCAACACTCTTTGAGTTTCATACTTGCTATTCCAGCAAGAACCTAAGGCAGCAACAACTTGTTCAATGTCAAAAACACCATAGAATCCATCAACTTCGGGAATTGACCTAATCAACTCCTCTCTGTATCTTTGGGACAAACAACCAAAGACCAACACTTTGGAAGTAAATCCATGCTTCTTGGCTTCAACTGCTTCCAAAACAGCCTGAATTGACTCAACCTTTGCATCTTTAATAAACCCACATGTGTTGATGATTAAGACATCTGCTCTTGCGTCTTCTACAGACTCACTTTCAGGAGATATCTCAATGCCTGACTCCTCTATTTGTTTAAGAAGATGCTCCGAATCAACCCTGTTTTTAGAGCAACCGAGAGTTATGAGCTTAATTTTGCTTTTCTTCATCAGGCAGTTCAAAGTCGAGTGAGGCATTATCTTTGAGGATATTGTACCAGTCGACAACCTTTTTCATATGAGAATGATAAAAACGAGCTTTGTCATAGTTAGGAATTACCTCCTCGAAAAAAGTTTTTAATTCTTCGGGTGAAGATTTTCCACTTGGAGCACTCTGATCTCCAAGCTTTTCATGCATTTTCGTAAAAACAACTTGCAAAGGCAGTTCATCGTCCGAAGTATAAATAGAGATATCAGAAAGCGCAGTAAGTCTGAAAGAAGAACCACAGATTGTTCTCTTTTTAGTTAACAGTGATTCCACAACAACTCCGGCATTGGCGTTTGACAAATAGTGATAAAGCCCCGGTTGGCCGGAAATCGAAAGAATTTTCTTTAAATTTGTTTTCATCATCCTAATCTTTAAACAATTCCTCTATATTTTTTTATCTTTTCATATGCTTCGGAAATACTCTTAAAACGCTCTTCAGCAGCTTTTTGGACATCAGAACCGAGATTGGACACCTTGTCCGGATGGTGTTTGGCAGCCAATCTTCTGTAGGCTTTTTTCACCTCATCGTCTGTCGCATTCTTGTCAATTTCAAGCACTTTGTAGGCAGCTTCAAGTCCGTTGTCAAACATTGCAAATATGGACTCACTCTCTTCTCTTGAGATCCCCAAAGCGGCAGAAATCGTTTTTAGAACATCCAGTTCAGACGAACTTACAGAACCGTCTGCTTGAGCAATGCCTGTCAGATAGTGAAGCAATTGGATTCTGGCCTCATAATTCATGTAATTCCGAATCTGCAAGCCCACGGCATTAATATCTACATCCTTTTTAAGCAAATCTCTTAAAAAAAGAGATGCCTCTCTTTCTGCATCTTCGCCAAAATTTTGCCTGATAAATCTTTTAACATACTCCAGTTCTGACTGCATTATCCTTCCGTCGGCCTTCATGACTGCAGAAGAAAGAACCAGAAGAGATACAAGAAAACTGTTTCTTTGCTCTATATTTGAGTAACTACGACCGGCATACTGTTCTTGCTGTTGATATTGCTCGCTCTGTTTGCCTTTTTCAAAAATTGAGCCTATAGCAAAACCTATTATTCCGCCAATCGGTCCTCCCAATGCCCACCCCAGGGCGCCTGTAATCCATTTGCCGTATCCCATTTCAACACTTATACTTGACACTTTCCAAAATACTCAACACTTGTGGCAAAACAGCTCTCCTGCCATCAGTATAAATAACGAAATCCGCCCTTGAAATCATGCTGTCATAATCCATCTGATTTCTCATTCTCTCCCGTACTTGTTCCTCACTTAGGCCATCTCTTTTCATAACTCTCATAACTCTGACATTTTCAGGTGCAAAAACCACAATAACCTTGTCTGCCAAATGCCAAAAAATAGGAGTCTCAAAAAAAATCGCAGATTCGTAAATAATGATATCAATTCCTTCTGATATTTTCTGCTCCCTCCACTCATAAAAATCTTCCAACAATCTTGGATGGACAATCTTATTGACTTTCTCCAGAAGAGTCCTGTCAGAGAAAATCATTTTTGCCATAACCTTTCTTTGCAATACGCCATCAACAACTATCTCTTTGCCAAGCAAGTCAACAAGTTTGCCAATAAGATTTTTGTCAACTTCATACAAATATTTAACTCTGTCGTCCGCCACATACGCCGGCACCCCTAAAGCAGAAAAAATTCTTATTACATAAGATTTTCCGGCACCAATACCCCCTGTACAGGCAAAGCAAAACATACTTTTTGATTTATTGCTCAATAATCTTACACTTAATGAATTTAGGGTCCAGTTCCACAGAAAGAACACTTTCCGGCAGTCCTGCGACCATTGGTTTAACAGTGTTGCTGATTGAAGCAGTTATTTCCTTGTAGTCAATCGTGGCTGCAAAGATAGTATTTTCCCGCTTTTGTTTATTACTAAAAGGAATTCTGTATGTAACCCTGACCGTATTGGGAAAGAATTTCACATACTTACCCTCTGGCACATTTACCGGTTCAACAGCAATAGTAACAGAATTTTCAACATATCTTACAACCTCAAGAGTGTAATAAATCTCTTTGGTCTCAAAACGCAATCCACGAACAGGTAAAAGTTCCACTATTCCACTTCTAGTAGAAGAGAGATGGTCAAAGGTAAGATGTTTTGTACGAACAGAATCAATGTTCTGGAGCAGAGAAATATCTCCGTAAACAGTAACAGTTGAAGGAGATATCTTTATTTTTCCCACAGGCATATACTGATCCTTAAATCTCGCCGTATAATCTACAGCAACAGGAATATTTCGGTGTGACTGACGGGGTAAAGTCAGATAGAGAGTATCGGAAGTGTAGGATTCAATCTCCACATGCCCACTAAGTGCATTAGCAATTAAATCACTCACTTCACCAACCACGAAAAAGAATTTATCCTCTGTTCCGTAAACAGGCTTAAGCAGACGGCCTGGAACAGATAAAGTAATTACGTTGCCTTGAATGCCAAATCTGTTCTGTAGAATATAAAACCCGGAAGCTCTGCCTGTAATTGAAAGTTTATTGTCAGCAAATGCTTCGGCAGAATGACCTCTTTTCTGAGCAATAACATGAACAGAGTAATTAAGATTAACACTGTAATAATCTGAAAGATTGTGAATTGCCCACAAAACAAATGCCAGAAAGAGACAGAACAAGAAAAGTAACACTTGTCTGCCTCTTTCATAAGAGATCCCTATTTTCCGCCATTTAAGCATAAAAAGGGGAATTATTTACCTGCTGCCTGAATATCAGAGCTGTCCTTAACAATAGAGCCCTTATCAATTTTTAACTTAACATTATTGTCAACCTCAACAATAACATATTGATCTTTAACGTCGACTATAACTCCGTAAATCCCTCCCATTGTGATAACTTTATCACCTTTGGCAAGGTTGCTGCGGAATTTTGCCAGCTCTTTCTGTCTCTTTTGTTGAGGACGAATCATAAAGAAGTACATGACAGCAAAAATCAAGAGCATCATTATCAGGAAGCTCCATGTCCCGCCACTTCCCTGTTGTGAAGCACCGGCTTGAAGAAATACCAAAAAATTCATATTAAATGTGTTTAAATTTTTACAAAATTAGCTAATCTATTGAGCCTACCAAACCTCTGCCCGATTTTTGAATAACTCCCTCTTTTTGCAGCCCGAGCAAAACCTTGTCCAGTACACCATTTACAAATATCTTACTGTTTTGAGTACTGTAAAACTTTGAAAGTTCCACATATTCATTAATGGTAACCTTAAGTGGAATATTGGGAAAAGCAATAGCCTCGGCGATTCCGAGAACTATCAGATTCATATCTGTAGAGGCAATCCGGTCTGGTTCCCAGTTAAGAACATATTTTGACATCAACTCCACATATTCGTCATAATTGAGCATTGCCTTACCAAGCAACCTAATGGCAAACTCTCTGTCGTCCTCTTTGATAAAAACTTTGGGAAATGATATTTTAGAGCTGGTCTTTAAATGAGAAAGCCTCTTTAAGATAACATTGATGACATATGCAAGATCATCAACCCAATAAAGACTGGCATCTTCAAGAGAGTTGGAAAGATCTTCACAATCTTCCAGTTCCTGTTCAAAAATATTCATTACAATTTTAAGGTCATCTTCAAAAGTGTTTTCAGCTGCATTCATGTAGGAACGGTAATATTCACTTTCTATCAACGATGAATGAATCTTTTTGACTACAGAGTCGTAATCATTCCACAAAAGACCCTTTTTTTCGCAAAAAACGGTCAACTCCCTGCAATTCTCCAGCATTGCAATTACTTCATTCTCAATAAAACGACGGTTTGGGTTTGCCTCCTCTTCTGTAGGATGAAATTTTCTGAGACCTGATTCAATCTTGGATTCAGAAAGTCTCTTCAGAGCAGATGGCAGAGTAAGAAGAAAATAGTAAAGTTCCAGCGTCTTTTCACAACTCATAAGCAACTCCTTTTCTGCACCATCAATTGATTCAGAACCTGAACTCATCCTGCTGAAAAGAACTTTAAAGACCTTTACCCTAATCAATCTTCTGTTAATCATAATAAATTATTCCAAATATTTTACAAAGATAGGTTTTTGCTCAATAAAAATAATTTTATCTTTGTGTAATAAATTTAAAAATAACAAAAATGTACTTCGAAGATTTTGACAATGCTGAGGCACAAGAACGCAACGGAGATGACGTGTACTCAAAACCGGTAAGAGCAGGGAAAAGGACATATTTCTTTGATGTTAAGGCAACTAAGAACAACGATTATTACCTTACCATAACTGAAAGTAAGCGGAGACTCGACAGAGATGGCAGATTTGTGTATGACAAACACAAAATCTTCTTGTACAAAGAGGATTTTGATAAGTTTTCACAAGGTCTTGAAGAGATAATTAAGTTTATAAAAGAAAAAGCGCCTTCAGTCGAAGCAAAAAATGACAAAGAGAATAACAGTGGAGTAACACCCTTCTCAGATATCAATTTTGAGGAGCTGTAGCCCCCTCCTACCTGTCGCAGTTTGTTGTAAAACACTGATCTATAAAGGTTTAATCTTTGCATTTTCTAATAACTTGATTTTTAGACAACTGTTTATCAACGTTTTACGACAAACTCCGACAGGTGAGATTAAGAGAAATAACAATTTTTTTGTAGCTATCCCTTATTGACTCTAAAGGGTTGTATTCCCGACTTATTGTTTGTACATCAGTAAGCAGGTAGGCACATTGGATATATGTTTTCTTATCCCCTTGTATCCCCTTGTATCCCCTTGTATTGCAACAAAATCAACTTCGCCTTTTCTAAAAACACCAGTATAAACCTCATATCCCGCTTTGCGAAGTTCGAGATAAACAAGATTTTCCAATTTATAACCAAACCCATATCCAAAACCTCGGTAAAGATAATTTTTAAAAGACAAGTCGTTAGAATAAAACTTACAAGTGCCTGCTATCGTTTGTTTTCCTCTAATATCATACCGTTCAACACGATGTACCAAGAACGCATTTTCCATATAACCAATATAGTTTAAAACAGTATCGTACGTTGTATTTCTTCCGTTACTCTTAAAAAAGTTTACTATATTGCTTATAGAAACCAAATTTGACGAATTATTAACAATATAAACAAAAAGATCTTCCAGAAGCTTATGATCTTTAATGTTATACCTTTGTATTATATCACGTAATAGAACAGTATCCTTGACACCAGAAATATAGTTGAGTTTCGTTTCGTCATTAGGTAAAGCAAACAATTCAGGCATACCTCCACTTTCCATGAATTGAATATAACTACTTTTACCTATGTCTCTTTGTGTTATACCTAAGAATTCATTATAACTGAAAGGGAAAATTTCAAATTTGACATACCTTCCAGAAAGTTGAGTTGCCAATTCGCCAGAAAACATTTTAGAATTAGACCCACTTATAAACAATTCATAACTATCCACAAAATTCACAAAATTTTGAGAGTAAGAACTGGTAAAATGTTCCCAACCTAAGATGTTCTGAACTCATCAATAAACAACAATACCTTACCATCCGGATTAAACTGCTTTCTATACTCATTCAATAATATTTCAAGAGATCTGTAATCATCAATAAAAATCAAAATCAGCAAATTCCTTATTCACATAAAAAATATTAATTATTGGGATCAACGCCTTCTTCAATGAGTCTACAAGCTATTTGACGCAAAAGGCAGCTTTTACCGGTATGACGCTGTCCTACAAGCACTTTTATCAGTTTGTTTCCGGCATACTGAAGTATCTTATCAGTATAATCTCTCCGCTGATAACCCAAGTCAGGAATATTTCCTTTCCAAAAATTATATTTTTCTAAAGCGTGCAAATTTTCGTTCATACTCGAAAAAATTTACACAAATACAAAAATATTCTTCTTAACTCTAAAATTCTTTCACCCGCCTCCCACCTGTCGGAGTTTGTCATAAAACGCTGATAAATAAGGATCTAAAAATTGAGCCAATGAAAAACCCAAAAATTAAACATTTGTAAACCAGCATTTTACAACAAACTCCGACAGGTGGGTGTGCCGAGGGGCCGGAGAAATGAAAAAGAAAATCCGACCAGCATAACTGGTCGGACTTTCTTTCTTAGTTGAGAGGTACCCAGCAGAATCGAACTGCTGTACACGGTTTTGCAGACCGTTGCCTAAC
>ENA-UOYA01001368-UOYA01001368.1-activated-sludge-metagenome-genome-assembly--contig:-NODE-1368-length-26317-cov-9.438542_pt1 | contig 26317 bp, 15 predicted proteins | sample MGYA00238163_ERZ764804 | MGnify/ENA primary metagenome ERZ764804 (study PRJEB28919, sample SAMN05720223) | activated sludge metagenome | isolation source: Anaerobic digester | place: Hong Kong... | reverse complement strand
TGATTATGCGCACACAGATGGCGTATGGTGTTGATTTTATGCAAGGACAAGGCAAATGGCACGGTAACGCACCAAGCAACGAACAGTTGGAAAAAGCATTGGCACAATTGCCTGAAACGGTGGGAGATTACTAAAACGCAAAGGTATTCGTCCCTAGGCTATCTTTATAAATATAGTTCACTACCCTTGGCCAAAGCGGCTGAATCATGTTTTTTTCCCAAGCATCAAAATCTTTTTGAAGCGCCTCTACAACTTCCGGATGCTCGGCATAAACATTCTTTGTTTCTCGCACATCGGTTTTCAAATTATACAACACATTCGTCTTGTCGAATTCATTCATCAGCATCTTCCATTCCCCTTTGCGAATGCCTTTGTTGAATTCCGAACGCCAACACAATGCACGGTTTGGAACATTTGTCTTATTGGCTAATTGAAAAAGGTCAATGCCGTCATACTCTCTATCCGATGGCAAAGAAATCCCCAATGCATTAACCACAGTTTTGAAAATATCGAGCGAAATCACTGGCGTAGAAACGGTTGTTCCGGGTTGAATTTTTCCTTTCCATTGCATCATGAAAGGTACACGAATACCGCCTTCAAAATTGGTGAGCTTACCTCCGCGATAGGGAAAATTATCCGTGGTTCCATTGTACACCGCACCTCCGTTATCGCTTAAGAAAAAGATGATTGTATTGTCCTCTAACCCATTTGTCTTCAAATAATTCATCAGTCGACCTACTTCATCATCCAAATTTTTAATCATAGCAGCATACACACGTTTTACCGGGTCTTTGATGTTTTTGAATTGATTGTAGTATTTGTTCTGCGCCTGAAGTGGGGCATGTGGAGCATTATAAGGCAAATACAAAAAAAACGGTTTTCCTTTGCTGCGGTCGATGTAGGCGATGGCTTCGTCCGTTAATTTATCGGTGAGGTATTTGTTCTCCTCTTGGCGTTCGCAACAATTGCGGAGGATAGCACAATTACCTGTTCGGCCTTCTGCCTCTTTCCATTGATGTTTGTCCATGTAATCGCCTATTACAGGCACATCGGTTACACTCGTATCTGACTTTGGTGCATATAAAGTAAACGCTTCGTAAAAGCCATACTGATATTCAAATCCACGTGCACAAGGTTTAGCAAAATCGGCTGCCCCTAAATGCCATTTACCGATAATACCCGTATGGTAATCGTATTTTTTCAACACATCGGCTAAGGTAATTTCAGATGGCGGAAGACCTTGTCGCAAGCGCTCTTCAGCCTCAGGCACTTCTTTGGATTTAATGGGACTCAACGGACGAAATCGAGGCAACAATTTAAACCCATAGTATTCAATCATACTTTTCAGATAGCGATTACTGGGTTGAATTTCATGCCCGAAACGTTGTTGATATCGTCCTGTTAACAATCCTGCTCGCGAGGGCGAACACACTGGGGAAGAAATATAACCTTCTGAAAAAGTCGCCCCGTTTTTGCCAATTGCATCAATGTTTGGCGTGCTCACTTTTGTACCTCCGTAAAGCGAAATATCTGTCTGCCCCAAATCATCAGCTAAAATAATTATCACATTCGGACGTTCATGTGATGAAATATCCTCGGGCTTCTCCGCTAAATAATCGGCTTTGCCCTTGATTAATTTCTCGTTCCAGTATATTTTGAACTTGTCGCTTTCTTTAGTGCCGAGAAAAAACGCGGTAGTTAAGATAAAGAAACAAGCAAGGAGTAAAATTACTTTTGTTCGCATGCAGTAAATATATAATTTGTGGTTGCAGAACTGTAGAATTTATAAGAAGAAGAGAATGAAGTTGTTCAAAGTCAGTACATATAATATTCGCAAGACGTATACATTTGTTGATAGATCAAAGCCGAAAAATTGAAGCCATTCGTCATCTTTATTTTTACACTGTTACTGTTTAGTAATGTCCAAGGCCAAGAAGTAAGGCGCTTTAAAGCTAACGATGTACGTATTCTTTTCTTGCTGGATGTTTCCGGAAGTATGAACGAAACTTGGAATGGCAGAAAAAAAATTGATGTAGCAAAAGAAGTGTTGCGCGATTTGGCAGATTCTATCCAAAAAAAATATCCAAAAGTAACGTTTGGATTACGTGTATTTGGTGCCGATTTTCCGCGCGAACAAAAGAACTGCAAAGACAGTCGCTTGCTCATTCCGTTTTCCAATAAACAAAGCGATTTCACCCAAAACAACTTTAGTGGTTTAACGCCTAAAGGAATGACACCCATTGCCTATTCGCTGGAGCAAGCTGCCAAAGATTTTCCTAACGATAGCAATGCTGTGCACTCCATTGTTTTAATTACAGATGGTGACGAAAATTGCAGTGGCGACCCTTGTAAATCGGCTAACTTTCTGGTGCGTAAAAAGATTTCCTTTCGCCCGTTTATTGTTGGCTTGGGTGTAGCTGAAAAGGTGGCCAAACAGTTTGATTGCATCGGTCAATTCACCAACACTACTGATGATGTATCGTTGAAGCAAACGGTAGGAGTGATTATTCGTCAAACGATGAACAGCACCTCTGCTCAAGTAAATTTGTTGGATGCACAAAGCAACCCAACGGTTACGAATATTCCGTTCACGCTCTACGACAGTGAAACCGGAAAAGTGGAATACAATTTCATCCACACACTCAATGCAGCGGGAATGCCGGACACGCTGTTTCTTAATCCGCTTGGCATGTATAACCTTGTCGTACATACCTTTCCACCCGTACGCAAAAACAATATTGAATTGGCGGTAGGTATTCATAACATCATCTCTGTGGATGTTCCGGTGGGCACACAAACCACGGTTTGCAATGGCTCAGCCATCACCAACAACGATGCTCAGGTAGTAGTAAGATTGAAAGATAACAGTATCTTGAATGTGCAAGATCTGAATGAGAAAGAAGATTATTTGGCGAACACATACACCTCTCAAGTGCTCACCAATCCTTACTATCAAAAAGATGTAGCCATTGCCCCTCTCACGGAAACAGAAAATAAAATTCCGGGATTCGGCACTATTATCGTAACAAGTATGCAAAACAAAAGAGCTACTGTATTGTATGAATCGAATCGATTGTGGAAGAAAGCGGGTGAATGGTCGATAAGCACAAAGCCCGAAACCATTAAGCTTCAGCCGGGTAGCTATAGAATTATATATCAGCCGATAGGGAATACCGACACCGAATCATGTAAAACTAAATTCGTGGAATTGGAAGAAGGGAGAACGTTGACTTTAACTTTAGATTAATGATGCTAGTAAACAACATATCGTTTTTTAATGGGCGAATTGAAGTTGTATTGCTTCTAGCGCTCATGCTTCCTCTTGGTGTTTTTTCACAGAATCATCAAAAAACCAATATTCTCTTCTTAATGGATGCCTCTTTCAGTATGCGTAAAGAATGGGATGGCGGAACAAAGTGGAAAACGGCTGTAAATACGCTCACGGAAATTGTAGACAATACATCCCAAATCGACAACGTAAATATTGGTCTTCGCTTATTCGGACATTTGTATGACGAATCAGAATCCAATTGCAAGGACACGCGTTTAGAATTGCCTTTAGGCAAATACACCAAAGAACGATTCGCAAATAAAATTGGGATTATTCGTCCGAAAGGCATCACCCCTATTGCTTATTCGCTCGAAAAATGTGTAGCCGATTTTGGGGAAGATAACAACGCCAAAAACATTCTCATTCTAATTACCGATGGGGAAGAATCTTGCACGGGAGATCCTTGTAAAGCAGCCTGGATGTTGCAGCAGAAAGGTATTGTACTAAAACCATTCGTTATTGGTATGGCGCTCACCGAAGCCGCTACCAAAAACTTTTATTGCATTGGGCAAACTATCAATACGGGAAGTGATAAGGAATTTAATCAAACGTTGAAAAACATGGTTGACGAATCCATTGCAAAAACCACATTACAAGTCAATTTGCTCGATTCGAAAAACAAAGCCACTGAAACGGATGTAGCGATGACCTTCTACGATTCGGAAACACATATCGCGAAAGAACATTTCATTCATACATTGAATAGTCGCGGCAATCCGGATACCATCACCATTTCTCCTTTTTTCAATTATGATATTCAAATACACACAATTCCGGAGTTATGGATTAAGAACGTTACTTTAAAACGAAACATTCATAACGAGGTATCTGTGGATGCTGCACAAGGAAATTTAGCTTTCAAGTTACAAGGTGTGCTTTCCAAGACCGCTGTAGTAGATCGTATTAAGTGCATTATTCATCAACACGATTCTATAAGTACTGTTTATGTCCAAAAACTAAATACAACAGCAAAATTACTCACCGGAAAATACGATTTGGAAATTTTGACCCTGCCCAGAATTTTCATCAATAACATTCAAATCGATGACGACAAAACCACGCACATCGAAATTCCTACCCCCGGCATTCTAACCATGAATAAAAGCTATGAATACTACGGTGTGCTTTTTATGCAAGAAAAAGGCGAGCTGAAAAAAATCTACGATTTGAAACCGGCACTAAAACAAGAAACTATTGCTTTGCAGCCGGGTAAATACAGAATTGTCTATCGCGCCAAATTTGCCAAATCCGGACATAATACAATAGAAAAAGAATTTGAAATTTTAAGCGGTGGCAGTATAAGTCTGCGGCTTTAAAGCTCTTTTTCGTCTTCGCGCTTTAATCGAAGCCAAAAATTATTGTAGCCTTCACCAACAACAATCATTAAAAACTGCTCTTGGATAAGTTCCAACATCGATAAGAAAGTAAAAATCGCATGAACGCGATTTTCAACCCCTTCAAACACTTTTTCAAAAGTAACTTCACTGCCATCTTTCACTAAATCGCGGAGTAACATCTTTTCCCCTTCAATAGTATATGGCGGTTGAACGATATTATGAACAACTTTGTTCTTCTCCTTATCTACCCGCAACAAAACATTTTGAAAAGCCTTCATCAAGCGAAACATGGTTAACGCTTGCATTTCGTATTCCGTCTCGAACAGCGATGCAATTTCTTTTACTTCTTCCTCGATATTTCCACGTTTGTTAATGCTTTGGCGATCATCTTCAAATAGGCGTAACGCATCGGAAGCTTCTTTGAATTTTTTGTATTCCAACAATCGACTTACCAATTCTTCCCGTGGATCGATCTCTACTCCTTGTGCATCGATTTCCTTTCTTGGCAAAAGCATTTTAGCTTTAATGCGCATCAAAGTGGCCGCCACCAAAATAAACTCACTAGCCAATTCAATATCCAAATGCTCCATTTGGTGGATATAGGATAAGAAATCGGTGGTTATTTTGAAGATAGGAATATCGTAAATATCCAACTCATCGCGCTCTATGAAGAACAACAATAAATCAAACGGACCTTCGAATTGAGGGAGCTTTATGGAGTATGTTTCTGACGTAGCCATAGCAAAAAATGAGGGGTGAAGATAATAGTGAAAACGGATTAAACCATTTTTTAACGACTGGATTTGACTTTCTTTTGGCTTAGAATTGAAATTTCTTTTATTTTCACCAACCTTTTAGGGGATAAAACTGTCTTAATACCAAAATCAAACTTTCAAACACACATATGAAAAAACAATTACTTGTTTTTGCACTCGCTATTTTTTCAGCTTTTTCAGCTTTTTCACAAACACCGCAGGGCTGTAATATAGCCGCAATTAGAGCTGCTTTTGCCGGTGCTGGCCATTACACAGAATTACCTGTATCTGGGCAATCGTGCAGTATGTATTTTGTGGACAACAATTCCTATGATGCAGCCACTGCGGAAAGTAACGCGAATACCTTAGGCGCACATATGGTGGTATTTAATGATGCCGCAGAAAACACAAATGTGGTTGCAGCACTTAACGCGGGAGGATACCTAGCAGGTGGAGCAACAGTATGGATTGGCGTGAAAAGGGTAAGTACAGGTAACCCGCTTTTTTATATGCTAGATGGATCTTCCGGTAATTTTACTCCGGGTCCTGCAACACCATCGCTTTATCAAAACTGGTCGGGTGGTGAGCCAAACAATAATGATTATCAGTGTTCTCCTGGATGCCTTATTGGCTGTAATGCTTACAAATGTAATAACGGTGAACAATGTGTACAGATTTATTCGGGTGGACAATGGAATGATTTACCATGTGATGAAACTAGTAAATCGGTAATTGAGGTTAACCTTTGTCCTCAGATTACAGCTTCTAACGACACGATTGTTTGCTCAGGTGGAGCTACCCCTTTAAAAGCTAAAACGATTTTAGGATCTGCCCCTATTAATCAAGTATGGAACCCGGGTGGATTAACCGGTAATTTCCAAATCTTTTACCCTACAACTCCCACTTCCTACATCATCACATCTACAGACAGATATAGTTGTTTTGCTACCGACACTATCAATGTAGGTATCAATACAGGCTGTAATGCCCCTCCGGCTCCTAAGGGTTGTGGTATACAAGCTATTAGAAATGCCTTCACTGCTGCCGGTCACTACACTGAATTACCTGTAGTAGGGCAAGCTTGTAGTATGTACTTTATTGATGAAAACCCAAGCGATGCTGCAACAGCTGAATCGAATGCAAACGCATTGGGCGCTCACATGGTGGTTATGAATGATGCTACCGAAAACGCAAACGTTGTAGCCGGAATTAATGCCGCGGGTTATTTATCGAGCGGTCAAAAAGTTTGGATTGGGTACAAACGAACAGGAACAGCAGCGCCAACATTCTATGCGCTAGATGGATCTACTGGATCATTTCTTACGCCAACAACCGGTGGACCTACTCCCGGAATATACCAAAACTGGAATGGCGGAGAGCCCAACAACTCAGGCTACCAAGGTTGTACAATATGTAACCTGTTTTGTGGTAATACTTACACATGCAACAATGGAGAACAATGCGTACAAATCTATTCCAATGGATTATGGAACGATGAAGATTGCTCCGATGGAAGTAGTAAGTCGGTAATTGAAGTGAACCTATGTCCGCAACTTCGTGGAACGGCCAACGACACAACCATGTGTAACCCCGCCCCTATCAACCTTACAACCAATACTATCTTAGGTTCAGCTCCATATACGTATTCTTGGAATCCCGGTGGACAAACAACCCCAAACATTACCGTTACACCTCCTGTAGGCGTTACTAATTATATTGCTAGAGCGACCGACCGTTATGGCTGTTATGGCGAAGATACTACAAGAGCAAATGTAGTTCCGATCAGCGCTCCGGTAATTAGTTCTGTGCCTACACCTCCAACGGTTTGTGTGGGTCAAAATATAGATATCGATTTTGCTAATATCTACACTACAACCGCAATTCAAAACTGGTATTTTGACGGAGGAACCATTGCAGGAACTAGCGGTGTTTTGCCCTATGGAGTAAGCTGGAGTACACCTGGCGTGAAAAACGTATCCATGTTCATTATTGACCAAGGCTGTACTTCACCAAAAACAACCTACCCGGTTACTGTAAATCCTTCCCCAACTCCAACTGCAGGACCTGATTTGCAAATTTGTTCTGGAGTAAATGCCAACCTAGGAGATCCTGGTGCTGCAAACACTACCTATTCGTGGATTCCAACATTTGGCTTGTCTTCTTCAGCTATTTCAAATCCAATTTTCAATGTTGTCAACCCTGGAGATACAGCCCTACATTATCCTTATGTAGTTGTAGCCACTTCGAATGGTTGTATTGGTGTGGATACCGTCAATCTTACACTCTACCCACCCGTCACGAGTACCTTTAGAGTCAGCAAATCCGCTATTTGTTCCGTAGAAACCGATTCCGTGATTTATACGGGCAAGAATACTGCCGGGGCAACATACACTTGGAATTTTGATGGAGGAACGGTCGTCTCGGGAAGCGGACAAGGTCCTTATATTGTTCAATGGAATACAGGAGGAACGAAAAACATCACTTTAGATGTTACAGAAAATGGTTGCCCGGGTACACAAGGCACACAAACTGTTATAGTAACACAGCAACCAATAGCCAATGCAGGTCCAGATGTAAGTGTATGTCCGGCTACCAATCAAACATTGGGTGTTGCTGCGATTGGAACAACCACTTATTTCTGGGATCCACCTACTTTCCTGTCTTCAACTTCAGTAGCAGATCCAACATTCAATGGCACAAATAATACTACTGCAAACATTACGCAGCAATATACACTCGTGGCGACAGAAGGCGTTTGTGTATCAAGAGATACAGTTGTTGTAACACTCTACAACACACCAACCAGTACCTTTACTGCTTCACCAACCAACTTGTGTGTGAGCCAGCAAAGTACAACGCTTACTTATACAGGCAATGGAACAGCAGGTGCCACTTACACATGGAACTTTGATGGAGGAACAAATACAGGCACGGGCCAAGGTCCTATTTCAGTGCTTTGGAATACCGTAGGCACGAAAAATGTGACTTTGGATGTGACACAAAACGGCTGTCCTTCTACTCAAACTGCTGTTACTATTAACGTGGGCAGCCCACCAACAGTAAATGCAGGACCTGATGTTACGGTATGTTCCGGAGGCACTGTAGCCATAGGTTCAGCGCCAATTGCCACTTATACGTATCAATGGAATACACAATCGGTATTAAACGATTCAACCTTAGCCGATCCGAATTTCAGTTATTTAAATACCGGTGCAGCAGCGCAAACATTTACGCTAACAGTTACAGCTTCCGACAATGGATGTAAGGCTTCCGATGATGTGAATGTAACCGTTGATGCTCCACAAGCAACGACTATTATCGCTAACGATCCAACTACTTTCTGCGATGGTGGAAGTGCGAACTTAGCATCTAACGATCCGAACATTATTACTTGGAATTGGTCTACAACTGAAACAACTCAATCGATTACGGTGAGTGCATCAGGTACATACTCGTTAAATGGTTTTGACGCTAACCATTGCTACTATGAGAGCAACACCATCACTATCACTGAAGTTCCAAATCCAATCGTTGCTTTATCCGGACCGGGTATTGTGGATGAAACGTGTTCGAATTACAAAGACGGAGCCATCACCGTTCAAGCTTCTAGCGGAACACCTGCATATCAATACATTTGGAATACCACGCCACCACAAACCGGAAATACCATCAGTAATTTAAGTCCTGGCACATACGATGTATTGGTTACAGACTTAAACAACTGTACCGTTAACGGTTCTTATACGGTGAATACAGGTGATGTATTCTTCGTTGTGGTAGACAGTGTTTGGCATGCTTCCTGCTTTGGGTTTAGCGATGGAGCCATATTTGCCTCAGTAAATGGAGGCATTGCCCCGTATTCGTACCTTTGGTCGAATGGCAGTACTAAACAAGATTTAACGAAAATAAAGGCAGGTAATTACTCAGTAACAGCAACTGATGGTAAAGGCTGTAAAAACGACATGCCTGTTGTGATTGGAGAACCGGCAGAAATTGTAACAACTACTTCTTCCAACTTAAGTATTAATTTTACTGAAGAGACTGACATTGATGTTACTGTTACTCCAGGTGCTGCATATACCTATTTATGGTCGCCAGCAGCCTCTTTAAGTTGCTCGGATTGCGAAGACCCGCATGCTTTCCCGGTAAGAACTACTTCCTATACGCTGATTGTGACTGACCCAACTACGTTATGTAAAGATACATCCATCATTAAATTACTTGTTGATCCGGCTAAAAAGGTATATATCCCGAATGCCTTTACGCCTAACAACGATACTAAAAACGATGTTTGGAAAGTGTTTGCATATGGTGTAAAATACTTCCAGGCAACAGTGTTCAACCGTTGGGGAGAAAAAGTTTTTGAATCGGCCGACATCCAAGGCGGCTGGGATGGAACCTTTAAAGGTGCTCCGGTACAGCCGGGTATTTATACCTACTTGGTGAATGTGACTTACCTCGATGGTGAAGTGGTAAAAAACCAAGGTAGTTTAACGGTTATAAAATAACTAAGCGATTTTTTTCACTGAAAACCACGAAGCAATTGACTTCGTGGTTTTTTTTGCATGTTTTTTTACAATAATATAACAATCTCTTTGTTTTTTTTATCTTCGGACACCATACTAAAAACCATTATCAACCAAACCTATTGAACATGAAAAGATGTTTACTTTTCTCCCTTTCCTTCTTTTTTGCGATTTGTACTTTCGCTCAAACAAGAACAATTTCAGGTCGTGTTGTTGACCCATCAAGCAAGGAAAATCTTTTTGGAGCATCTGTAATCGAAAAAGGCACAACCAATGGTGTTACTACCGATGCAAACGGAGCGTTTAGCTTACAAGTTTCTTCTGGCGCTAAAACATTAACGATCTCCTATGTTGGCTATACTACCCGCGATTTGGCATTAACCGCTACAACCAATTATGTTGTTTATTTAGAATCTTCATCGATCCTGACAAAAGACGTAACCGTTACTTCTACCAGAACACCCGAAACCGTAAAGCAAGCCTCAGTTCAAATTGAAAAAATGGGTATACGAGAGATTAAAAGCTCAGCTTCAGGAGACTTCTACCAAGGTATAGGAAACTTCAAAGGAATAGATGTAGTGTCTTCCTCATTCGCATTTAAAACCATTAACCTAAGAGGATTTGGCGGAACATCTGCTGTTCGATCACTTCAAATTATCGATGGTGTTGATAATGCTGCTCCCGGCCTCAACTTTCCGGTAGGGAACTTGGTAGGGGTAAACGACTTGGATTTACAGAGCGTAGAAATCATAAGTGGTGCCGCTTCCGGACTATACGGAGCAAGTGCTTTGCAAGGGGTAATCAATATGCAATCTAAAAATCCATACGATCATCAAGGCTTTTCTGCCATGATTAAGGGTGGTGCTACAACAAGACCTGCAGGCTATTACGAAGGACAGTTCCGCTATGCGCAAGCCTTCGGTAAAAATAAAAAATGGGCATTTAAAGTAACAGGTTCCTACTTCCAAACAAAGGATTGGATTGCTGATGACGATTCGTTAAACCAATATGGAAACATTGTAAGCACCCAAAATATTTCTGAGATTCTTAGAAAAAAAGCGCTTCAAAATGTAAGCTCAACGTTTTCACAAGAAGATAAAGACAAATTGGTTCGTTTGAACAACTGGTTAGATTTTAACCCTATCGCCAATCCAAACAACCTAGAAATACATGCACCTGGTTATCAAGAAAAAACACTTACAGACTACAACACCTACAGTTTGAAACTTGGCGCAGAATTGCACTATAAAATCACAGACAACACAGTAATTTCCTACATGGGTAAGTTTGGTATGGGTTCAACCGTGTATCAAGGGGTAAATCGTTATCAAATTAAAGACATACAATTCCAACAACACAAATTGGAGCTGAAAGGCAAAAACTTTTTCATTCGCGGTTATGGCGTAATTGAAGATGCCGGTAACTCTTACGACATCAAATTTACCGGTATCAATATTTCAAAAGCTTCTTTTACTGATTATATCACAGCCTTTAATACATCATATTTTGATTCTTTGCGTGTATACACCGATGGATTTAAAGCTGATAACGAAGCAAAAAACTGGATGGTTGATTCTGCTAGAAAAGCAGCCATTGCGCATGCAGATGCTACAGGTTGGGTACAACCGGGCTCTTCTCGATTTGACTCGCTTCAAAAAGTTATTACTAAAGACGGAAGATTATCGGGTCTTGGGTCTAAATTCATCGATAAATCTTCAATTTGGCATGTAGAGGGGCAATACAATTTTGATATCTTGAAAAAAGGCAAATTGTTCAATTGGGATATGGCTGTGGGTGGTTCATACAGAATTTATTTGCCAAATTCCCAAGGAACAATTTTTGAAGATTCGCTTGTAAATCCAAACGACACGATTGAAGGAGGCGTCCCAAATCCTAAAGGGACTTACTACAAAATTAAGAACGATGAGTTTGCTTTCTACGCCCAATCACAAATGAAATTTTGGGACAATCACATTCGTTTAATCCTTACCGGAAGATTCGATAAAAACTCAAACTTCAAAGCGCGGTTTTCTCCGCGTGCGGCATTGGTATTCAATTTTGGAGAGCATACTTTCCGTATCGGAGCAGCAACAGCATTCCGAAACCCAACATTGCAGAATCAATACATTCACTTGAATTTAGGTCCAATTACACTTGTAGGTAACTTGAATGGCAACGATAACCTATATACTTTGCAATCGTTGAAAGATTACAACAACTATCGCGATACCGCTGCTATTCCAACGGCAGAACAAGCCGTGAAGTTTTTGCAAACCACGAAAGTGGATGCCATGCGTCCTGAGCGTGTAACCTCTATCGACTTTGGTTATAAAGGCGATTATTTGAAGAAACGATTGTCTATCGACTTGTCGGGCTATTACAGCTGGTATAAAGATTTCTTAGGCTTTACAAGAGTGGTTTCCCCTAATATCGGAAGAGCAGGTCAGCAATCCGGTGAAGATCAAATTTTAGGTCAAAACTACACGGTTCTTCAAATGACCGCTAACTCTTCAGGAACTGTACCTTCGTGGGGCGCCATGGTAGATGTTCGTTACTACATCGGCCACGGTATTCGTCCGTATTTCAACTATACCTACACCGATTTGAACGATAAAAACCTAAGCACTTCAGGCAATTTAGTGTTATCGGGTTTCAACACGCCTAAACACAAAATCAATTTAGGAATTGAAGCTTATAAAGTTTGGAAAGGATTAGGCTTTACGGCCAACTTTAAATGGGTAGACAAGTACGCTTACCAAAGTGCGTTTGCCGATGGAGTGGTACCTTCATTCCATACCCTAGATTTACAAATTGCTTACGAGTTTGAAAAATACTTCTCTACCCTACGTGTAGGAGGTTCAAACATCTATAACAATCGTCACATCGAAGCCGTAGGTTCGCCTAAAATTGGTGGATTGTACTATGTATCATGGACATTTGACTATGGTAAATTCTTGAAATAAACGATTTACTTTTCTTTTGAAAACGCTCCAACTCTTTGGGGCGTTTTTTGTTTTAAATGTTACTTTCGCAACTCATTTTCCCCGAAGCGGATCCCGTTTCGGGTTAACCGTTTTTGTGTAAATCGAAAATATTGAACGCCATGCAACTATCCGACATCATAAAACAATATTCTTCTTCTCCTCCGGTGGAGGCAGTGAATACTTGGCTGAAAAGCACCACTAGTGGCGATTTACGGCTAATGGGCTTAGTAGAGTCGAGCGATAGTTTTGTGGCTTCCGGAGTTTTCAAATCAGGCAACTTTCACCATGTATTTGTTTTGAACGACAAAGAAAGTGCCGCCTATTTCCAAAACAACTTGGCTTCTCTCATCGAAAACAAAGACATTCTTTATTTCCCCGACTCGTTTAAACGCCCACAACAATTCGATGAGTTAAACAACAATAATATTCTCATCCGCACCGAATCGGTAAATCGTTTGATTCATCCAAATTCTAAGGCAGAATTGATGGTGACTTACCCCGAAGCCCTGATTGAAAAGGTAGTAACGGCTGAAAAGCTGAATGAGCAATGCTTACGCTTAGCCATTGGAGAAAATTTTGACGATGATTTTGCCATAGATTTACTCATCGAATTTGATTTCGAACGTGTAGATTTTGTGTACGAACCCGGTCAATTTTCAATACGCGGAGGAATTATCGATATTTTTTCCTACGGGAATGAATTTCCTTATCGTATCGAGTTAGATGACGACACCATTGAATCAATTAGAACCTTCGATCCAAACTCGCAGTTGTCGCAAAAGAAAATTCAAAGCATATCTATTGTACCCAATGCGCAAACATACTTTGGCAACGAATTTAAAATTCCGTTTACGCAAATTCTTCCCGCTAATACGGTGTTCTGGGTGAAAGATATGGGGCTGATGATGGAAGTGATGGAACAGGCCTTGGAGAAAGCTAAGCAAAGCTACGAAGCCAATAAAGAAAAGGTGTTCGATACCAAACATCCATTTCAAGACGGTACACCAGAAGAAGTTTTTGTTACTTCACACGATACCCTCCAAGAGCTCAAAAAGTTCCGCATCATTGAGTTTGGCAATAAATCGTTTTTGAAAAACACAGAAACAATATCGTTTCATACTCGTCCGCAACCTTCGTTCAACAAAAATTTCGAATTGTTGATTACCGACCTGAAAACCAACACGGAAAAAGGCTACGAGAATTTCATCTTTTCGGAAAACGCAAAACAAATTGAACGCTTCTACGCTATTTTTGAAGATTTAAAAGCAGATGTGAAATTTACCCCTGTGTATCACGCTATTCATCAGGGTTTCATTGACGATGATCTAAAAATGGCTTGCTACACCGATCATCAAATTTTTAATCGCTATCACAAATACAATCTTCGTCAGGGCTTTTCTAAAGATTCGCAACTGGTGCTGAAAACCTTGAAGGAATTGAAACCGGGAGATTTTGTTACCCACATCGATCATGGGGTTGGGGTGTTTTCAGGCTTAGAAAAAATTGAGGTAGGCGGACAAATGCAAGAGGCCGTTCGTTTGATTTATTCCGGTAACGATGTGCTGTATGTGGGCATCCAATCGCTCCACAAAATTTCGAAGTATGTAGGCAAAGATGGTACCGAACCGCGCGTCAATAAACTCGGCACCGATACATGGAATAACCTCAAGAAAAAAACGAAAAAACGAATCAAGGAATTGGCTTTCGATTTGATTCAGTTGTACGCGAAACGTAAAGCACAACGAGGGTTTGCCTTTGCACCAGATAACTACATGCAAACAGAGTTGGAGGCTTCGTTTATGTATGAAGATACACCCGATCAAGCGAAAGCTACAGAAGATGTGAAACGCGATATGGAAAAGATGTCGCCCATGGACCGTTTGGTATGTGGCGATGTGGGCTTCGGCAAAACAGAAGTAGCCATCCGAGCGGCTTTCAAAGCTGTGCTGGATGGCAAGCAGGTAGCCGTTTTGGTGCCTACTACTATTCTAGCCATGCAGCATTTTAAAACGTTCAAAGAGCGTTTGGCTGAATTTCCGGTTACCGTTGACTACATCAATCGTTTTAAAACGGCAAAGGAGAAAAAAGAAACATTAAAAGCGTTGGCAGAAGGCAAAGTGGATATTCTGATTGGCACACATGGTATTGTTGGAAAATCAGTCAAATTCAAGGATTTGGGCTTGATGGTGATTGACGAAGAACAGAAGTTTGGAGTAGGTGTAAAAGAGACCCTAAAAGAATTACGCGCCACTGTCGATTCCCTCACGCTCACAGCCACACCTATCCCTCGAACCTTGCAGTTTTCAATGATGGGAGCGCGCGATTTAAGTATCATTAATACGCCACCACCGAACCGATTGCCTGTAACCACAGAGGTGCAAACACTCAATCCGGATGTGATTCGGGAAGCCATTGAATATGAGGTGTACCGTGGCGGACAAGTATTCTTCGTGCACAACCGCGTAAAGGATATTGCAGAAGTAAAATTGATGCTAAAAAAAATAGTGCCGGACATCGAGATTGGGGTTGCGCACGGACAATTAGAGGGAGAAGAACTCGAGAATATTTTAGTGCGGTTTATGAATCGCGAGTTCGAGGTGTTATTGTCTACGAACATCATCGAAGCCGGCATCGACATTCCGAATGCAAATACGATCATTGTAAACAATGCACATCATTTTGGGATGAGCGATTTGCACCAGTTGCGCGGCAGGGTGGGACGTTCCAACAAAAAAGCTTTCTGTTATTTATTGGCACCTCCGCAATCTACGCTTACACAAGAAGCGAAGCAGCGTTTAAAAACTTTGGAAGAATTTGCTGAACTGGGAAGCGGCTTCAACATTGCCATGCGTGACATGGATATTCGTGGTGCGGGAAATTTATTAGGCGCTGAACAAAGCGGTTTTATTGCCGATATAGGTTACGATGTCTATCACAAAATTTTGGAAGAAGCCATTCGCGAATTGAAACAAACCGATTTCAAAGAGTTGTATCAAGACGAAATGAATCGCACGAACGATTATGTGAAAGACTGTGCCATTGAAACCGACTTAGAGATGCTGATTCCGGATGCTTATGTGAAAAACACAGCCGAACGGATGATTCTTTACAAGCAACTCAACGAAACGAAAAACGAAGAAGAGTTGAAAAAATTCGAATCCAATTTAGCCGATCGTTTCGGAAAAATTCCGAAGCAGATTTTCGAGTTGTTTAATGGTGTTCGTTTGAAGTGGATTGCCACACAACTGGGCATGGAACAAATGATTATAAAAGGCCGACACCTGCGCTGCTACTTTATATCGAACCAAGAATCTTCGTTTTATAACTCACCGGTTTTCGGGAAAATTCTGACCTATGTACAACAACACAAAAAAGGGATTTACTTGCGCGAAACTGAAAAATATTTGGTACTAAACATTGAAGGCGTTACTTCCATGAAAGAAGCCAAAGAGCAACTAGAAAATATTGGCGCCTTTGTGTTTGGGAAAGAAGAAGCATCAGCATAAAGCCTTAGTACTATTTCTTCTTCAGATATTCTGCAACACGCAATGCCACGTTTTTTCGGATATCCATCCAATACAAATTGTAGTCCATCAGGTGCAATACGTTCCATGTTTGGACAAAAGGAGTATTGGTCTTCACCCACAAATAATTGTTGTGTATTTGTGCAGTAGACTTAAAGCGTTTTTTGGCTTTCACACTCAACAACATTCCACCCGAAGTGCTAGCCGGTAGGGTATCGATTGTCCACGATATTGGATTCACACAAGTTTTACCTACAAGCAAAGATCCCTGTTCAGGCACATAGCCCCGTTTGAAGGAAGCCCATGTGATGTAGCAGTTCGTTTCCGTGGCTTCCTTACATGGAGTGAGCACCGAATACCATTCCGGAAAAATTCCGTAGCCGATGATATAAGCGCAAACGAGCTTCTTTTTCATTTCAGGCGTGTCGAAAAAATCTTTTATTAACTGGCGGGCATGGCGCGTACCTTGACTATGGGAGGCAATAATGACAGGTCGTCCGTGATTGTAATGCTCCATGTAATATTCAAAGGCGCGCTTTACATCACCGTAAGCGAAATTGAGTGCTTCCTCACCTGTGCCCGTATTGTCGTAAAAACATTTGATGATGCCTTGTCGGTAGCGTGGAGCATAAACACGTGCCACCTGATTGAACGGAGAAGCCTGAAACTGCACCGGTAATTTATCTAAGCGCTTATTTAATTTCTTATCGTTCACATCGGCACACCAGGTTTTGCCTTTGCTGTAGAGTGTAGGGTAGATATAAAAAACATCCACGTCTTTCAACGAATCGCTCACCCATTTTTCGGCTTTGGGTATGGCATCGGCTTTATCGGGGTGAAAGGGCAAAGCACTCCAATTCTTCTCGAGGCTGTAATCGGGTGCCGGGGGTTGATCGGTTGCAACAAATTTAGCAGGTAAGGATTGAGAAAAGCACGCCAATTGGACACTTATGAGTGTAATAAAAATACCTTTTTTCATATCGGTGAAAATAATAGGTTATACGGACAATTACGATATTCCGAGCGTTTGTGTGTATTTAAATTGTTCCTGGCTGAAATTCTCCCAGTGTTAGTACTTTTTTTGGGTCAAAAATTGTCTTTTCCATATTAAAATGTGAATATTTGGTTACCGAAAAACTAATACCATGAACAGATATTTTCAGCGATTCGTTACACTAGCCATTTTTAGTTGTTGCTTCACTTTCGTTTTTGCGCAAAACAAAGACATCGATAAAGGAAAAGATGTATTGAAAAAAGCATTCGAGCAAAAAGATGCAGCGAAGAAAAATGAGATGATCCAAAAGTCTATTGAACTCTTCACCAAAGGTGGATTGAAAAAGGAAATGAACCTTATTATCGGGGATGAATTTTTAGAGCACAACGATTTAACTCAAGCTTCTAGCTATTACAACCGTTGCGATAAAGGCGAGAAAGCCAACGGATTGGAAAGGGTAGCACAGGCTTATCAAGACCAGGCGTTTGGTGATGCAAAGAATGAAGCGAAACTACTAAGAAGCGCTATGAGTTTTTACACCAAGAGCGGTAAAGCAAAAGAGGGCGCAAAATCAATTGGCGATAAATATTTTGAAAAAGGAGAACAGTATTACCCAAGCGCTATTGATTACTATTTCATGGCACAAGACTCTGCTTCTGTGGAGAAAGTGGCCGACACCTATGTGGAGAAAGGAGGAGAAGCCGCTTTTAAGTCAATTGATATTTTAAAAAGAATTGGCAGCAAGACTGCATTAGAGAAAGCCGGTAATATTTGCTACGATAGAAAACAATTCGACCGAGCCTATGAGTGCTATTCGAATGGCGATATTACTGCAGGCTTAGAGAAAATTGCCGATAAATACAATGAAGTAGGCAGAACTACAGAAGCAGGAAACATCTATGTAAAAATCGCTGAAAACTATATGAAAACGGCTAATACCGATGCTGTTGAGAAACTAGGAACAGAGAATGTAAAAGCCATGAACTTCAGTTTAGCTTCTCGTATCTACGACAAGGCCGGCAACATGAACAAGTCGAAAAAATATTTAGCCTATCACAAATTCATGGAGTTAGACTTGGATAGCGCCAAAATGTTGCTTACCGAAGTGGGTGAACTTGATTTAGTGAAAGCCATTGAAACAAACATGAAAAACCTGGACAACATCAAAAACAACGTAATGGTGTTAAATGATTTCGTGCAAAATCAACCGTTTGTAACTATGGAATCGGATCCTGAAACCGGCAAACAACGACCTGCAGTGAAAGACGAAAACATTTTGATAGAATATTATAAAGGCATTAAAGATGCTATTGTTGAAACCTTCCACGGTATTTCAAAGAGCACTTTGGCTATTACTAATCCTGAACTGAAAAAGATGATGATTAAACATTTTCAACAATATCCGGCAGGAACAAAAATTCTTGATCCAAATACTTTTGCTGTGCGATTACAAAAATCTACAGCACAGGTTAAAGATGTTTATTTGAAGTAATCGAATTGCTCAAATGAAGGAAGACCGCTGCGCTTTGGTGTAGCGGTTTTTTTATATCGTTAGGTTTCGAATCTTCCGGAAGAACAACAGAACTATAAATACAATGGAGAGCGAAAATACCCCACCAAACAGCACGGCATTTTGTAATCCAAAGCATTGAGCTGCAAGTCCCGACTCGAAGTCGCCAATTTCGTTTGATGACTTAATGAAAATAGAATTGACAGCCGCCACACGTCCACGCATATCATCGGGGGTGAATAACTGAATAATAGTGGAGCGAATCACCACACTCACACCATCGAACACACCGCTTAGAATCAAAATACCCAGCGACAAATAAAAATTAGTTGAAAAGGAAAAGGCTATCATACACACAGAAAAGCCGCCAACGGCAATCAATAAGTTTCGGCCTCCATATTTAGTAGGTGGGTAGGCAGTAAGCACCATCGCAATCATGGCAGAACCCATAAACTGTGCTGCACGCAAAAATCCTAATCCCGATTGACCAACATGTAAAACATCTTTGGCGAAAGCCGGCAACAAAGCAATAACACTACCGAAGAGCACTACGAGTAAATCGAGTGTTATAGAGCCCATAATAGCCTCCGTTCTCCAAGCGAACTTCAATCCAACTGATAAATCTTGAAAAAAAGTATTACCCGTTTCTTTTCGCACCACTTCCATTTCGGGCAAACGAAGTGTAAAAAACACAGCTACAAACATTAAGCACACCACTACCATGTAGGCGATGTGAATGCTCGTTAGTTCATAAATAAATCCGATACTGATGGGGCCTAGAATAGCTGCCAAATTCCAAGTTAAGCTTCCCCACGAAGATCCATTGGCATAAAGATCACGAGGAAGGACTTGCGCTTGAAATGCGGTAGCCGCAGGTGCAATAAAAGCTCTGCTTATCCCTACCACAGCAATAATGCAATAGATTGGAAATGGCCCGGTGTGCTCCAATAAATGCGTACTTCGGGTAACCGCTAACAAAGCCAATGAACAAAGAAAAATGGCTATACGCGCACGAACAATTATTTTCCTGCGACTGAAAACATCAGCAATATACCCGGAATAGAATGTCGTTAAAATAAAGGGTACAGCCTCCGACAAGCCAATTAAACCCAAGGCTAACTTATCACCCGTTAACACATATACTTGCCACCCAATAATGGTAGACTGCATTAATAGTGCTGCCACAAAAAATAAATTCGCCAACTGGAATTCGCGGAACGCCTTGATTTGTAATGCACCAAATGTAGCCGTTGATTGTGTGTTATTTTGTGTCATTGTTATTTTACGATTCAAAAATAAATAAATTGCGTCCTTTATTGCTTGTGAAACATAAATGAAATACCCTTTCCAAAATGCTAGAATGCGCAAAGATGAATATTCGCTTCATTTGACATAAGCAATTAACAAACAAATCATTAGTTGATGAAACATAAAATAGGATTTTATACTGCACTATCCATTGTAGTGGCCAACATGGTAGGTACCGGAGTGTTCACCAGTCTTGGCTATCAACTCCTTGGACTGAATGATTTTGCTGCGATTATTCTATTGTGGAGTGTAGGTGGACTAATTGCCTTGTTTGGTTCTTTTGCCTATAGCGAATTAGGTGCTGCTATTCCGCGTTCCGGAGGGGAGTATCGGTTTCTTAGTGAAATTTATCATCCGTTTGTTGGATTCCTTTCCGGCTGGATTTCTGCCACCATTGGCTTTGCAGCCCCTATTGCTGCAGCGTCATGGGCATTAGGAAAATATGCAGCAACCATTTTTCCGAGTGTTTCTCCACAACTATTAGGTGCACTGGTGATTGTTTTAGTAACGTTGGTTCAATCGTTGAATCACAATGTTGGCGGCCGTTTCCAGTCAATAGCAACTACACTTAAAATCATATTAATTTTGGTATTGGTTGGCTTTGGCTTGTATAGTGCTCCCGCTTTGAACATCACTTTTGCTCCAACTGCAGCCACTTGGAAAGAAGTAACCAGTGCTTCTTTTGCCATTTCGTTGGTGTATGTATCCTATGCCTATTCGGGTTGGAACGCATCATCCTACATTGCAGGAGAGATGGAGAATCCGAAAAAAAATATTCCACTTTCCATTTTAAGTGGAACTGTTTTGGTGTCAGTATTATACATTTTGCTGAACTACGTTTTTCTACGCACTGCACCGGTAGAGGAAATGAAAGGCGTTGCGGAAGTAGCGTTTGTTTCGGCCAAATATATTTTCGGTGATTACGGCAGTAAGGTTATCTCGGTAATGATTTCGCTTTTGTTGGTGTCTACTATTAGTTCAATGGTAATTGTTGGTCCGCGGGTAATTAACGCTATGGGTGAAGATTATCCGTTATTTGCCATTATCACCAAAAAGAATAGTCACGGCATTCCGGTTTATGCTATCATTCTGCAATCGTTGATTGCTATTGTATTATTATTTTCTTCGGGCTTTGATACCATTATCACATACATTTCTTTTACGCTCACCTTATTTTCTACACTTACCGTATTAGGCGTTATTGTTTATCGCATGAAACAACCTGATGTAGAACGCCCATATAAAACATGGGGTTATCCGGTAACACCAATTGTTTACATACTTGTGAATTGCTGGTTTTTGTATTTTGTAATTAAAGGCAAACCCTTCGAATCGCTTATTGGCATTGGCATAGTGGCCCTCGGTGCAGTAGCCTATTATTTGACTAACCATTTCTTATCTAAAAAAGACCTTTCAAAATGAAAAGATTAATTGCGCTTTGTATCCCCGTTTTATTGGCATCCAAAATTCTGGCACAAGTTACCATTGTAGCTTCAGTAGATAAAAACCCTGTAGGTGTTGGCGAGAAGATTCAGCTCAAATACACAGTAATTAACCACAATGCCAATTCACTTACTACACCACTATTTGTTGGATTTGAAATTGTTAACGGTCCTTCAAGTGCAGAAACAACGACTGTACAAAACGGTATTTCTAGCACATCAGGGACGGTTTCCTATACACTAAAACCGGTTCAAGCCGGCACATTTAAAATAGGCAAAGCCACTTTAGTTGACAGCGGTAAAACATATGCATCTGAAGAAATTACAGTAGTAGTCACCGAAAGTAAAGTAGAGGAGATAAATGATGCGATGCTGACAACAACAGCTTCAACTCCGCCTTCTAACGATAGCCTATATTTTAAAGACGGCACAGTGATTGCCGGAAAAGGGGCTTTAGTACAAGAATGTGTGAGCGGAATGGGAAAAAAGAAAAAGAAAAAAGATGATTTGAATGTAGATGCTGAATCGGCATGTACTTGTATGATGGAGAAAATTGCGAAACACTATACCTATGCTGAGTTTATTGGAGAAGGTAGCAAAAATGGAGGAAATTTGTTTACACGCTCACAAAATGAAAACCCGGAAGCCTACAAAGAAATGCTGAGTTGTGTATTTGAAAACATGGGGTCTGGTGCAAATAACAACGGAGAGAAAAAAACTAAAACACAATCTGCAAGTACCTCTTCTACCCCGGAACCAACCGGAGATGCTATGGAAAAGTTTTTTGTTGATGCATGCGTTCAAGCAGCAACAAAATCGAAAGAATATAAGCAAATGAATGTTGATGTTAACAGCTATTGCCAATGTACATGGGATAAGATTAAAGAAAAAGGTTTGTCGATGGATAAGTTGGGCGACTTAAGTGATCCCAATTCGCCATTGTTTAATGAAATAATTACTCCGTGTATTATGTCGGCTATAAAAGGCAAAAAAGACGAGCCACAAGGCAGCACTACATTTCTGAGAAACCCTGACGATATCAAAGGCGCAAACCCATCGGAAACGGTGAGTTTGACAAAGTTGATGAACGTATACAAACTGAAAGTGACCTTCGGCAGTATTGAAAAATATTTCACCTTAGATTCAGGGGCAAACGATGTATTTATCAGCAGTGATTTTGAGCGCGATTTGTTGTTGGAAGGATTGATTAAAAAATCAGACTACCTCTCTGCACGCTCCTATAGAATGGCCGATGGTAATCAAGTAGAGTGCAGACGATTGAAATTAAGCAATATCAAAATCGGAGGATTCACGATCAACAATGTAATTGTTGCGATTACAGAAAACTCCAACGGCATGTTGCTACTCGGCAAATCGTTGCTAGATAAATTCAGCGACTGGAAAATCGACAATCAAAAAGAGCAGTTGATTCTAACGCGCTAATTAAAAACACATACCGGTAGCCACTTCCCAATATTGTGCAACGGAAGTATGCGATTTCACATTCATACCAACAAAGCATTTGAAGCCTTTGCGTTTGCCAAATTCTGCGAGGTAATAGTTACAACCTGTTTTAAAATAAATTGGCTTAGTCATAATCTTTGACCCGGGCACATATACCCCTAAGCCAATAAAATAGCCGATTCTACCCACAAGCACTTCATCGCCCCAAAATAGAGAAGTTACAAAAGCACTTTTTTTAGCGTCCTTTTTGGAGGTTAAATCGTTTACATACAGAAAGTCGGATAGACCCGGAAAATACTCCAATGCTACCCCGGCAAAAACCTTATTAGCGGTGCTGGTATAACGTGCATAGGCAATAGAGGCTACATGGGCAAAATAGGTTGGTCCATTTAATCCGTTTTTTTGATAGAGCCCCAATCCATAACGAACAATTACTTCATCGTGCTTTTTAGGTCGAACTTTAGTGCAGTTATAGTTGTATGTTCCCAATTTAGGATAGACTTTGAGCCCTACTGTACCCATGGCCAAATTAATGCCGTAGTTGGGCAATTTGGCTGAACCATTTGAAAAGTGAGCAAATGTAAAAGCTGTATTCAACAATACTTGTTTGCTGATTTTCCATTCAAAACCCAAACGAAACGAAAAGGTTAGATTAACGGTTGAACCCACAATGTTGTTGTTGGGATTGCTGATATAATCGTAGTGCCGAGTAAGGAAACCCAAACCAACGCCAATACGGGCGTAACTGTTCACCACTTTAGTGCGGAACAAGTAAAACTTTACAAAATGAGTAAGGGCATAAGCATCGCCAAAAATTTTATTGTCGCCAAAATGGTAGTAAGTAAAAGAGAATCCTGTTTCGGGAAAGTTAAGCGCTTTATGCCAAGGTTTTTCTCCGAATGTTTTGCGTGACGCAGCCAATTCAAAAGAATGCGTAAGGCCTTTGGGCACATTGTTGATTTTGGCCGTATGCTTGATAAATGAACACACTTGATAATTGCCTTCGATATTCCATTTACCCACATTCACTTCTTGCGCCAGAAGCGAAAAAGAGAGCAGGGCAAAAAGTAAGGCAATAGGCTGTTTCACAATTTCTAATGTAGTATATTTTCGATGATCGAAAAAATTCTTTCGGCAAGCGGAAATCTCTGAGCAGCAAAATAGTATCGATAGTCGTTCAATCTAAAAACAAAAGCTATTTTTGAGGTCAAATTTTTCTCATGTCGAAGACAAAGCAAAGCTTTAGGGATCTTACCAACCGTATAATACGCTACTTTCTTCAAGGTTTATTGCTTATTGCCCCTATTTTCGTAACACTTTACTCGATTTTTGCGCTCTTCAATATGCTCGATTCGAGCGCTAACGATGTGTTTGAGGCCATCTTCAAATTCCGTTTTCCGGGCGTAGGCTTGTTGGTCATGTTTGTAGTGGTTACTTTTATTGGTGCTGTAGGTTCAACCATTTTTATTCAACCTATTATGGATGGTTTGGAAAGTTTGTTGGAGCGAACCCCTTTAGTGAAAGATATTTATTCCTCTATCCGCGATTTTGTTTCCGCCTTTTTGAGTAACAAGAAAAAATTCAACAAACCGGTGATTGTTGAAATGGGCAAAGGCCTTGGGATTTACAAATTGGGATTTATTACGGATGCCAATTTAACCGAGTTTGGTATATCCGATAAAGTAGCGGTTTACTTTCCGCATTCCTACAACTTTTCGGGCAATTTATTTATTGTGAATGCCGACCAAGTAAAAGAGTTGCCCACCACCAACGGATCGGCCGATGTGATGAAATATATTGTATCGGGCGGAGTAATGGAAATGGAAGAGTCTTCGAAGGATGCGACCGCTGAAAAACAATAGTCGTTAAACCTTCAAACCCATTATTATATTGGTATCTATGGAACTGAGCGAAACTACAAACCTCGAAATTGTCCTCTACCAACACGAAACCTATACCTATAAAGACGCTGCTATATTAACGGTCGTTACTCCCATTTTTACGTATTGGCTCTTCGGTATAGATTTTCCTTTCCTGGTTTTTGTTTCCTTACTTGTTTTCCCGTTTGGTTTTTATTTGTTGCACAATATGGCGGTGGTTTTTGACCTTGAAAACCACGTGGTTTACCGCAGACTGCCGCTTTTGGGGCAGTTTAAAATTATAGACTTCAGTGCTATTTACAGCATAGAAGTGCTACAACCCAGTGGATTTAATGCCCTGTTTAACGGTAAGCATATTTGTTTTTGTATGATTCGAAGAAAGTTAAACCCTTTTGGATTGGGCATTCCGATTATTAGTAATCTGGATACGCGGAGCAAGGAGTATGAAACATTCTATAACGAAACATTGCCCAGATTGCAAGATTGTATTGACTCCTACCAGCAACAAACAGCGCAAAACAAAACGCTTTTGCTACTAAAACATCAAGGCAATGGCATATACACGTATTCCAATTTTGGTATTGCGCCTATATTATCGTCTGTTTTTCTACTCGTTGTTGGTATTATATTATTTGTGAAAATGCTTGATACCGGGGTGCATGGGCTTTTTGATGTGTATTCGCTCGTGTTCATTCCATTGAGTTTTTTTGTGTTTTTCAAGAACACCCTAAAACTTACTTTTGATACTGAAAACGGCACCTTTTCTGTGGCTTATCTATTCGACATTAAAAAACAAACGTATTTATTTGAAGCGTTTTCGAATTTTACTGCCATAAAAAACACACATAATTTTTTCTTTACAAACATAGAAGTGAGTATGCTATTAATCAACCAAAAGAAAATAGAGATAGCTAAGTTTACGAATGAACGAAAAGCAGAGATTTTAATGCATGAAGTGTTGATGGTGTTGGGGCGGTAGCCAATAATAACTAGGACGGAATAGATTGAACTCTAGTATAGCTGATCCTTTGCATTGAGCACATCGGTGGCAAAAAATTATCAATGAACTAAAATGTGCGTGAGGGATTTCTATGGCAAAACCAAATTTTTCTGATAAACAGTTTTGTTGTTGATTAGAGCAAAAATCCGGTGAATAATTTTGTTTCTAATGGCATTAATAACGCTCATCTTATTTTTCCCTTCTGCTACTTTTCTCAAGTAGTACGTTCTTAGATCATTATCAATTTGTATGGCGCTCATGG
>ENA-UOYA01001365-UOYA01001365.1-activated-sludge-metagenome-genome-assembly--contig:-NODE-1365-length-26424-cov-10.921840_pt1 | contig 26424 bp, 28 predicted proteins | sample MGYA00238163_ERZ764804 | MGnify/ENA primary metagenome ERZ764804 (study PRJEB28919, sample SAMN05720223) | activated sludge metagenome | isolation source: Anaerobic digester | place: Hong Kong... | reverse complement strand
CACTCCGCTCATTGTCAACTCCTTTTTGTGAGCTTTTTTGACACATTTTCTGGAGGCTCGATTGAAAAACCAATTGCCCCCCATTAAACGATGCTGCTTGTCAGGTGCATGGCCGCGATTAGGCGGTTTACGGGCTAAACCCGAAGACGGCCCTTATAAATCCCGCGCCTTTGTATCATTCTTTTGAAACGCATTTTTGTATAAGGAACCTTCCGGTGTCGTGCATATATCTGTACGCCTGCGGGAGAAGCTCCTCCGGCACGCCCAGCACGAAATTGTCGGCCTCAAAGGTGAAGTCGCCGTCGTAGCGTATATCCTTTAACGCGGCGGTTATGGCGTCCCAGTCGAGCTTTGCCATATACGGTAGAGTGTGCATGTCGACTTTATAGTCGGTGTCGTGCACATGCAGCGCTTTGAGCCGTTCGCGCCCTAATGTTTTGATAGCGTGGGCTTCATCGATGCCGGCCAGCCCGCAGTGGCCTATGTCAAGGCAGCCCGTAAAGTGTTCGCCGCCGAGGGTGTCGAGAAAATCGGCGAACTCCTCGGGGACGCTGCACACGCTCGGCACTATGCAGCCGCGACGCGGGTCGCGCATCCACATGTTTTCAATGGCCACCCTGATGCCGAACTGCCTGCAGTAACGCTTTAGCCGGCCGAAAAATTCCATATTAAACTGCTTTTTATCCTTTTCCACATAGATAGGGTGCACCACTATGCTCGACGCGCCTAAAATGGCGGCCACCTCTATAGCCCGCACGATTTTCGCGAAGGTTTTGTCGTTGTAGCTTTCGTCTCCGGCCTTATAGGACGGGAACGGCGCATGCGCCTGGTTGAAAAACACGCCGCACTGACCGGCGACGCTTGCAAGCTGCCTTGCGCGCTTCTCGTATCTGCCCGGGCTCATGATGTCGGCGTCGTCTTCGACGGAAAAAAGGGAGTAATCAAGCGCGTCAAACCCCGCCCCGGCTATCATCTCGATGGCCTTGTGCTCCCCGATTTTGCGCGCCACGTTGAACTGCGTTGACAGTACCATTTTCCATCCTCACCTTAACCTTTTTCAAAAGCATTATATCACAAGCGCCGCCCGCAATCAACGCCGCCGGCGCGCTTCGGGCAACAACCGGCGCCTGCTCCCCGCGAACGCCGGTTGTTGTCGTTCATGATGCGGCCGCCCTGAGGCAGCAAGCGGCTCTATTTCGCGATAAGGCTTCGCCCGTCCATCTCGGCCGGCTGGGGCAGCCCCATAATCTCCAGCATGGTGGGCGCGATGTCGGCAAGCCTGCCGCCCTCGCGGAGCCTGCACGCATACCCTGCGACCATGAAGATGACCGGATTTGTGGTGTGTGCGGTGAAGGGCGAGCCGTCGGTGTCGTACATGCAGTCGGCGTTGCCGTGGTCGGCTGTCAAAATCGCGACGCCGCCGGCCTTTTCTGTTTCGCTAAGCACCCTGCCAACACATTCGTCGACCGTGCGGACGGCTTTGACCGCCGCGTCGAACACGCCCGTGTGCCCGACCATGTCGCAGTTGGCGAAATTTAGGATAATAACGTCGTATTTGCCGCTGCGGATACGCTCGGTGACCGCGTCGGTCACCTCATAGGCGCTCATTTCCGGCTTCTGGTCAAACGACGCCATGTTAGGCGTTTCTATGAGGACGCGGTCCTCGCCGGGGAACACCGTCTCTACGCCGCCGTTGAAAAAAAAGGTGACGTGGGCGTATTTGGTGGTCTCCGCAATGCGAAGCTGGGTAAGCCCGCGCTGCGCGACGCATTGGCCGAAGGTGTTTTCCAGCGACTGCGGCAAAAACGCCACCTGTACGTTGGGCATCTTGGCGTCGTACTGGGTCATGCAGACAAACTTTAGCGGGAAAAAGCCGTGCCGGCGTTCAAATCCCGTAAAATCCGGGTCGACAAAGCTTCGGGTAAGCTCCCGCGCGCGGTCAGGGCGGAAATTGAAAAAGATGACCGAATCGCCGCTGCCCACCGGTTCGCCGCCCTCTATGACAGCCGGCACGATGAACTCGTCGGTCACTCCGTCGGCGTAGCTGCGCGCCACAGCGCCCGCCGCGTCGGACGCGAAAACGCCCTCGCGGTACACCATCGCGACATAGGCCTTTTCCACCCTGTCGTAGCGCGACTCGCGGTCCATGCCGTAAAAACGCCCCATGACGGTGGCTATTTTGCCGACGCCTATCCGCGCTATCTCGCGCTCAAGCTCGTCAATATAGTCCTTGCCTGAAGTCGGCGACACGTCGCGCCCGTCCATGAGGCAGTGTATATACACCCTGTGAAGCCCCTCGCGCCTGGCGAGCTCCAAAAGCGCGTAAAGGTGTGTGTTGTGGCTGTGAACGCCGCCGTCGGACACAAGCCCGACAAGATGAAGCCCGGCACCCTTCTCTTTGCAGTTTCGCACGGCAGACATAAGCGCCGCGTTTTTGAAGAAATCGCCGTCCCGGACGGATTTGGTGATGCGCGTCAGCTCCTGGTAAACCACCCGTCCCGCGCCGATATTGGTGTGTCCCACCTCGCTGTTGCCCATCTGCCCGTCGGGCAGGCCCACATCCATGCCGGACGCGCCGATGGTGGTCCAGGGGCATTTGGCCATATATGAGGATATGACGGGCGTGTTGCCATAAACGGCGTTGCCTTTTTTTTGCTCGCTGTAGCCAAAGCCGTCAAGTATAATGAGTATAAACGGTTTTTTCATCGGGTACGTCCTTCCGTAACAGAAATGAATAGCGTCATCCGCCCGCAAACGGATTTAGGTGCGCCATATTGCGGCTAAAAGACCGTCTTTCGAAGCCCCGCCGCATCCAGAAATGCGCCGGCTATCAGCGCGTGCCCCGATGCGGTGGGATGTACGCCGTCGGCAGCCCAGAATTCACAGGGCCGTTTTACACAGGCGGCGGCGAAAAGGCCGTCAAGCGGCACGAATGCATCGGCGAACTCGCGGGCCAGCCGGCGCACTGCGGCAATCTTCAGGTCAAGGTCCTCCCGCCAGGTCTGCCTGTCGGCGGGAAACGGCAGCACAAACGGCTCCATTATGACAATCTGCGTGTCGGTATTCTCGTGCGCACTTTTCAGTATGCGCCGGTAACCGGCTTCAAAATCCTCCACCGGTGTGGGGTCTGCGCTGTCATAGCGGCGCCATACGTCGTTGATGCCGATGAGAATGGAAATCACGTCCGGCTTTAAATCAAGGCAATCGGGCTGCCAGCGCGCCTCAAGGTCGCGCACCCGGTTGCCGCTGATGCCGCGGTTTAGCACCTTGAAGCCGCAGTGTGGGAAAAAGGCCTTCAGGTATTCCCATACGACAAGCGGATAGCCGCTGCCAAGGCCCCGTTCGGCGTCAGCGAACCGGCCGCAGTCCGTGATGCTGTCTCCTATGAACAGAATGGTCGCGCCGTCTGAAACAGTCATGTTTCTCCCTCTCTATCTGGTACTCCGGCGAAAAATCCTCACCTGTCCGCCGCTTTAATTATGGCCGCGAAATCGGCGGCCTTGAGAGACGCACCGCCGATGAGCCCGCCGTCGACATGCTCCTTGTCAAGAAGCTCGGCGGCGTTTTTGGCGTTCATGGATCCGCCGTACTGGATGGTTAGCGCGTCGGCCGCGCTTTTGCCGTAAAGGGACGCCACCGTTAAGCGTATAATGCCGTTTACCTCGTCGGCCTGCTCGGCGGTGGCGGTTTTGCCGGTGCCGATTGCCCATACCGGCTCGTATGCGATGATGATATTGCAAAGCTCGTCCGCCGGGACGCCGAGAAGGGCCACCTTGGTCTGGAGAGCCACCAGCTCGCCGGTAATGCCCTGCTCCCGCTCTGCGAGCTGCTCTCCGACGCATATGATGGGCTTAAGGCCGGCGGCAAGCGCGGCCTTTACCTTTTTATTGACGGTCTCGTTTGTCTCGGCGAAGTACTGCCGGCGTTCGCTGTGGCCTATGATGACATAGGAAACGCCCAGCTCCTTAAGCATGTTCGCCGACACCTCGCCGGTATACGCGCCGCTGGTTTCCCAGTGCATATTCTGCGCGCCGACCTTGATGTTGGTGCCGCGGACGGCTTCAACCGCAGCCGGCAGCGCTACAAAGGGCGTGCAGATGACGACGCCGCAGCCGGCGTCCTTTACAAGCGGGATGAGCTCGGCGATAAGCGCTTTGGCCTCGCTGGGGGTTTTGTTCATCTTCCAGTTGCCGGCTATTACGGCCCGGCGGAGTTTTTTGTTCATAGAGCCTATGTCCTTTCGTGTTAATGGAATTTGGCGCAAGGGCCGCCCCGAAGCCGTCGCCGGCTTTCGAAACGGCCTTTGCAACTTGACCGCGCTGGTCGGTGGGTATTATTTGTCATTGAGGCAGGTGATGCCGGGCAGGGGCAGCCCCTCGAGAAATTCCAGCGAGGCGCCGCCGCCGGTGGAGATATGGGTCATCTTGTCCGCGTAGCCGAGCTGCTCGACGGCCGCGGCCGAATCCCCGCCGCCTATGATGGAAACGGCGCCGCTTTCCGCGACCGCCTTGGCGACGGCCTTGGTGCCGCCCGCGAAGGGCTCCATCTCAAACACGCCCATGGGCCCGTTCCAGACGACCGTTTTGGCCTTTTTGATGGCGTCGCTGAATGTCTTGATGGTCTGCGGGCCGATATCCATGCCCATCCAGCCGTCCTCCATCTCGTTGGAGGGGACGATTTTGGTGTTTGCCGACGCGTCGAATTTATCGGCCACGATATTGTCCGACGGCACTAAAAGGGTCACGCCCGCGTCCCTTGCCTTTTCAATCAGGCTTTTGGCGAGGTCCACCTTATCCTCCTCGAAGCGAGAGCTGCCTACCCTTCCTCCCGTCGCCTTTATAAATGTATAGGCCATGGCCCCGCCGATGAGGATGGTGTCGCATTTCTCTATAAGGTTGCTTATAACGCCTATTTTGTCGGAGACCTTGGCGCCGCCCAGTATGGCGACGAAGGGCCTCGCCGGATTGGAGAGGGCCTTGCCCATCACGTTGATTTCCTTCTGGATGAGGTATCCGCACACCGCGGGCAGATAATTGGCCACGCCGGCGGTGGAAGCGTGGGCGCGGTGGGCCGTGCCGAAGGCGTCGTTTACGAAAATGTCGGCCATTGAAGCAAGCTCCTTTGCGAAGGCCGGATCGTTCTTCTCCTCCTCCTTGTGGAAGCGGACGTTCTCAAGGAGGACCGCTTGTCCTTGTCCCACCGACGCCGCGAGAGCCTTGGCGCTTTCGCCAACAACGTCGGAAGCCATTTTCACCTCCATGCCTATAAGCTCGCTAAGGCGGGCCGCGACGGGCGACAGCGAGTATTTCATGTTAAATTCGCCCTTGGGCCGCCCCAGATGGGACGCGAGTATCACCCTCGCCTTTTCTCTCAGCAGGTATTTTATTGTGGGCAGCGACTCCACTATGCGCTTGTCGTCGGTGATGCATTTGTTTCCGTCTAAAGGCACGTTGAAATCGCAGCGCACCAGCACGCGCTTGCCCGCTACGTCGATGTCCTCTATGGTTTTCTTGTTTAACATCTTTTAATTCACCTCATGGTTAGTATAATCTGTCCTGACCCGACTATTTTATAACAAACAAGAAATATTTTCAAGGGAAAGTTTACGCAAAACCGCGCGGCGTTAAAAATAATACCCGCCCCGTCAAAGGTTCGGGCCGCCGCAGGCGGCGGGCGACATGCGTTAACGCCGCAAATCGGGCCGACATACTATATATTAGGTTATCCAATACTGGCGCCAGCAAAGACCGCGCCCCGCCGCGCCCAACGTCCGGCGAATGCAGCGTCTTTGCCCGCGCAACGGATTTTTTAGCCGCTGATTTTTATATAGAACTTAGAAAGGGAATTGTTATGGCAACAGAGAAGCAGACGTGTGATATAGCAATAAATTATTCCGAGATAATAGGAGAAAGGGTTCTCCCGTTTCTGATATCGCTTGACCTGGAGCGCTCGGTGATAATGCCCGCTCCGGGTCAGAACCAGAGGTTTTGCTACAACGTGACGGGCGTCGGCTCCAAAATGAATGCCGAAGCCGACCTGGATTATCTGATTTTCGGCATACGCGGCGATATCCCGGAAAGCCTGTTCGCTAATATCTCTGTGGAGGTAGACGGCGAGCCGGAGCAGATTTTTTTCGGGGAAAACGGAAACGTCTGTCTCATAACGGCGGAAGCTTCCGACCCGCAAACCGGGTACTCCGGGCTCAAATTTGCTTTTCCCCTGAGCAAGGCCGGCGGCGTCATGCGACTTTGCTATGAGCTGACCTCCCCGCGCCCGGTTGGGAACAACCCCGTCCGCCTGTTTGGCGGCGGAATGTCGGTCGGCGGGCTTAGTATTTGCGGGCCGGTCTGCGGCCGGTCGCCGGACAGCGGGGAGAATACGTCTTTTGTACAGTCCGCCGACGGCACGCCGCAGGCGTTTGCAAAGCATGCCGCCTGCGAAAGCCCCCAGTCCTGTGAAACGGTGGGCTGCCAACCCGCCAAGCTGCGCGTGCCGGTCGACCTCACGCCTTGCGTGCGCGTCAAAACGCCCGTCACCGTATGCTGCGGCAGCCCGGTCGTGACGCCGTCCGACCGCCCCGGCTCCGACAATAGCTGCAGCTTCGTCATCACCCAAAAAATCTGCGTGGCCGTCCCGGTGGAGATAAGCGCCTGCGCAAGTCTCGGAAAGGTGTCGGTAAAATTCGAGGACGCCGCCGGGGAGCATGCGCTAAACGACTGTCTTTACGGCATCACGTTAAAATAAGGGCGAAAGGCGAAAGGCGCGCTGTTAAACGTTAATAGAGCAGGCGCCCGTTTGCGCCTGCTCACAGCTTGTCGAAAAACCGACAGAGCGCCGAAAACCTTGAAGATAAGGCGCAAGGCCCTGCAAACAAAGGCGCATAACTTGTGTATGCGCCTTTGATGCCCTTGCCGCCATGTCCCGCCGCCAAGGGACCGCGTTTAACCGGCTTATTTTTATGTACGCGCCGCTAATCGCCCAAAAACCCGACAATTAGGAGAAATGCCACTATAAGAATAATGTCGTCGTCCGCCCGCTCGGTCAAAAGCAAAAACAACAAAATGAGCAGCAGTATATCGTCGAACTTGAGGTTTGAGAACAGCCCGCCTAACAGCCCCTTGCCTCCCCCGAACAGCCCTTTTCCGCCGCCGAAAAGCCCGCCGAAAAGTCCGCCCTTTCTGCTATGGGAAAGCGGCTCCGCGCTCATTTCCTGGGGCGTAGGAGGCTCGGCAGCCGCGGGCGGCGCCTCCGAAGCCGCGGCCTTTTCGGGCTCGGTGAACAGGCTGTATGTCGGAGGCTTGGGGGGCGGAGGGGGAGGCGGAAGCGTCGCGGCCTTGGACATCTCCCGCGCTCTACGGATGGCCTCCTGCTGCATCTTGAAAAGGTCTCCGTCCGATTCCACACTGTAGCTGTTAGAATACATGGTTTACACGAAGCCCTCCTTTGCGGCCGGAAGCGCCGTCAATCGGTACCGCCTTTTACCGGCGCGCTGTATTTATTTTCCCCTGCCCAAAAGCCTGGACAGGCTGAGAATACCCATCGCGGTGTCCACATACCCTGCGCGTTTTTGAGACATATACGGTCTTAACGCCTTCAGCAGCATGGTGCGTTTATCGTCCTCCGCCACAGGCAGCTTGGCAAAGGCGGATTTGAGCATATCGGTAGTAATCTGCGGCGGCGCCGGGGCGACGGCTGGAACAGCGTCCTGCGCGGCAGCCGGAGCGATGGCTGGAGCAGCGTCCTGCACAGCAGCCGGCGGGGCGGCCAAAGCGTCCGCCCCAATATCTCCGGTGTCGTCCCGCGGGGGGCCCTCCTCCGCAGCCGGCGCGCCGCCGCCCGCGCTCGGCGGGCTTGACGAGCTTCCGGCAAAAGCGTTCAGCACGGCCTTCAGTTTTTCAAGATTTTCGGGGTTGCCCAAAAAGGAGCCTATCAAAGAGCCCAAATCATCCATGTAAGCACATCCCTTTCCGCCCGCGTGATAAAAGCCGCCCGGGCGGGCGCAGCCGGGCACCCGCCTCGGCCCCGGCGCCGTTCATCCCGGACCTTTGCGCCGGCAAAGCGAGATCAGTTCTCATCGAGAAACTTTTCTATGTTTTGCCTTATCGTATCGTTTTGCAGCAGACGCACGATATTGTCGGGGTTTTGCAGCATGGTTTCCAGCGTCTGCATATCCTTTTGGGAAAGCTTTGAGGTAAGCTGCTGCATGCGCTTCGGGTCGTGCAAAATCTCGTCGATCTTCTTGGATTTGCTCCCGAAAGCAATCTTAGCCATATGTACGGCGCGCTTGATGTTTTCGTCGTTGGCTTTCCTGAATTTTTCAAAGGTTTCGTCGCTAATGCCCATGTGAATCCTCCTTTCGGGCTTATGTCAAAAAACCCTGCGTCAACGATTTCTCCTTAAATATTATGCGGATATTGACGCGATTAGTACTTTGCTATATTATTGTATGTGATAATCGCGCGTTTGCCATACAAAGCCCTAAGACGTCCTTATTTCAAGGCAAAGGCGGCAGGCTCGAGGTGAGAGGCATGAAATTTCTCGTTTGCTCCGATTCCCACGGCGCCGTTCGGCCGCTTCTCGGCCTCGTGCGCGGCACCGCCCCCGACTGTCTTCTCTTTTTAGGGGACGGCGTCCGCGACGTCCGCACAGTCCTCGCCGCGCACCCGTCCCTTCCGGCGCTCTGCGTCGCGGGAAATAACGACGCGTACGACGACACGCCGACACAGCGAACGGCTTTGCTCTGCGGCAAGCGCGTATTCATGGCCCACGGGCATACCTACGGCGTCAAACGGGGGCTCTGGCGGCTTATTGCCGCGGCGAGGCTTTCGCGGGCTGATATCGTGCTGTTCGGCCACACCCATACGCCGCTCTGCTCCTATGAGCGGGGTATGCTGGTCGTCAATCCCGGCAGCGTTTTCATGTGCCCCGACCGGCGCCGCACCTATGCGCTGCTGTCGATAGACGAGACGTTAGGGCGTGCAGGCGCGGCTGTCCACAGCCTAAATATATAAGCGCCGCCTGCGGCCCGTCTGGTGGCACAAAGCCAAGTATATGATAATGTCAACACTTTTGGGAGGCGTTTTCCTTGTACAGGGAAATCCATTCGGTGGACTCCGGACACTTGATGGCAAGGTCCCTTGCCACGGTGACGGCGGGCTTTATCATGATGGCGCTGCCCGCTGTCGCCGGCGGCATGCCGCTTGCGGGTCTCTATGAGCTTGCCGTGTTCGCGGCTATGTGCGCAGCACTGTTTTTTCAGATATGCCGCAGCCGGTTCGTCTACATCTACCAGTTTATAGGCGACGAGCTCGTCGTGCGCCGGCAGACCGGAGGCAGGGTCAAGGTGTGCGCCCTTATCAGAATAAAAGAAACGGCGGCGCTTATACCGTATAAGGAGACGACCTTCGCAAACCGCAGGAAAATCCCCTGCAAAAATTTATGCGGGCGCATTCCCGGCAAAAAGGATTACTACCTTTTGAAAAAGGGCAGGCTCGGCATGGAGGCAGTGATATTCGAGCCTTCCGCGCACCTTGTTTCCATCATTAGTAAAAGACTGAGCGAAAGGGAGACGCGGCAATGAGGATGCGCAAAAAAAAGCACGCGCGCGAGCGTCTTGCCAATTGCGGCGAGCTTGTCTTCACCGGGCCGGAGCAGGTGCGCCTTTTGGGCGGATGGCAGGGCGTGTTCAAAAACCAAGCGCCTTTGCATATTGAAATCGGCTGCGGCAAGGGCACATTTATAGCGGAAACGGCGCGGCGTTTTATGGATGTTAACTTTGTGGCCCTTGAAAAAAATACAGACGTAATGGTGCTTGCGGCCGAGCGCGTCCGCGACTCGGGGCTTTTGAATGTCCGCCTCGCGCTGTGCGACGCCCAGACCTTCCCGGAATGGTTTGCGCCGAACGAGGTTTCGCGCATCTACCTTAATTTCAGCGACCCCTGGCCCAAGAGCGGCTACGCAAAGCGGCGGCTGACCCACGAACGCTACCTCGATCTGTACCGGCGCGTTGTGGTGCCGGGCGGGGAAATTCATCTGAAGACCGACAACGAGAATTTTTTCGAGTTTTCGCTGGAGACGTTCGAGCGCCGCGGGCTTTCGATAAGCGAGGTGACTCGCGACCTGCACGCGAGCGCATACGCCAAGGATAACGTCATGACCGAGTACGAGGCTAAGTTTACGGCCGAGGGCCTGCCCATCTGCCGCTGTGTGGCGGTTTTTCCGCCCTCGGGCGGTGCAAAGGCGGCCGGCAGGCAAGACGCTTTTTGACGGCGCGTTTACCCGCCGGGGCAGCCAAACGCGTTTTCGCGGAAAAATATTCTTGCAAAACATGCAAATATGGGGTATACTGGTTGATGTTAATTCTGGAATGCTATATGGAGGAAGTGTCCGATGATATCAGCGGGTGATTTTCGCAACGGCGTTACCTTTGACATGGAGGGCGCTGTTTATCAGGTCATAGAGTTCCAGCATGTCAAGCCGGGCAAGGGCGCAGCCTTTGTCCGTACCAAGATTCGCAATATCATCAGCGGGGCGGTGGTGGAAAAGACCTTCAGCCCCACCGACAAGTTCCCTACGGCGTTTATCGAGCGAAAGGAGATGCAATACCTTTACAACGACGGCGAGCTCTATTATTTTATGGACCTCGAAAGCTACGAGCAGATTCCGTTAAACGCCAACCAGCTCACCGAAGCGTTTCAGTTCGTCAAGGAAAATACCATAGTCAAGATGCTGTCCTACAAAGGCAATGTGTTCGGCATCGAGCCTCCCAATTTCGTGGAGCTTGAGGTCACGCAGACCGAACCCGGCTTGCGCGGCGACACGGCGACCAATGTGACCAAGCCTGCCACCTTGGAAACGGGAGCCGTCATCAGGGTACCGCTTTTTATTAATGTGGGCGACGTCATACGCATCGACACCCGCACCGGCGAATATATGGAGCGCGCATAGGGTATTCTAATATGGACGCCTGAGCTCGCTAAGGATGTATAGGAGGATTGTGACAATGACCGTTACAGAAAAAACAGCTTATTTGAAAGGGCTCGCGGAAGGACTTGAAATCGATTATTCCACAAAGGAAGGAAAGCTCCTTAAAGCTATTATCGACGCGCTTGACGATATCGCCGTCACCGTTGTCGATATAGAAAATAGCTGCAACGAGGTGCGCAGCTATGTCGAGCAGGTGGACGATGACCTCGGCGAGCTTGAGAACGATTTTTACGACGACGACTATGACGACGACGAAGAGGACGCCGATTACGCCGTGGAATGCCCAAGCTGCGAGGAAACCATTTATATGGATGAGGACACCGCCGATTCCGGTCTTATCAAATGCCCCAACTGCGGTGAAAGTCTGGAGTTCTCTTTTGACGAGGACGACGAAGAGCAGTGCTGCTGCCATGGCGAAGAGGACGAGGACGAAAAATAATATCCCAGTACCCCGGCCGTAGGTCTTAAATCGCAGACTCTGACAAATAAGACCAATGCCCGCTCCTTTCGGGGCGGGCATTTTTTAGCGTATGCGTTTTAAAATCAATAGTTTTTTGCCAGAAGCTCGAAATGAGCCTGGGGATGGGCGCAGGTGGGACAGACCTTGGGCGCTTCCTTGCCCTCGTGGAGGTGGCCGCAGTTTCTGCATTTCCAGACCACTACGCCGTCTTTGACAAACACCTTGCCCTCGTCAAGGTTTTTGAGAAGGGCGAGGTAACGCTTTTCATGCTCCGCCTCGATGGAGGCAACGCGCTCAAACAGCGCCGCTATATCGTCAAAGCCCTCCTCGCGCGCCTCCTTGGCCATTCTGGGATACATGGACTCGTTCTCGTAGCGCTCTCCGGCCGCGGCGGCCTTCAGATTGTCGGCTGTGCCGCCGATGCCCTGCAAAAGCTTAAACCAAAGCTTGGCGTGCTCCTTTTCATTATCGGCCGTTTCCGCAAAAATGGCGCTGATCTGTTCAAAGCCCTCCTTCTTGGCGACCGAGGAGAAATAGGTGTACTTGTTCCTCGCCTCCGATTCGCCGGAAAAGGCCTCCTGCAGATTCTTTTCGGTTTTGGTGCCTTTCAGCTCTCTCATGTTCTTTTCCTCCTTGACTTTCTTATAATATTTGCCGACTGACGCCGGTATTATGCTATGCTGAGTACAATATTGACGAGATTTAGGCGTTTTTCCAGAGGCCGTGGATATTGCAGTACTCGCGCACCGTCACGATATCCTTTTGCGGTACGTCGAACAAGGCTTCCGGCGCCATGCCCGGCTTAAGCTCGGCGCGCAGCACCTTGTCGGGAGTGAGGACCTCGATAAAAGCGATATGGTGCTCGTCGGTCATCGGGTGCGGGATGCTTCCCACCTTCACAAGGACCCCTTTGCCGGTCTTTTCCGTAACAGGCACATGCTTTTCCCTGCCCTCGTTTTCCGGCAGCTTTTCCACAAGCTTATCCATGGGCTTGCCGCAGCATACCAAAGCGGGGCTGCCCGCATAGACTACCTCTACTACGTTTTTGCACACCGAGCAGCGGTACAGGTCTCTTAACGCTATCACTATACTCATCCTTTCTGAGCCGCTTTTTTGCAAAGCGCAAATATATACTATTTAAGTATAATATTATTGTAGCCGACAGCCCGGAAAAAATCAAGCCCTTTTTTAAATTTTCAAAGGTCGTTTCTGACCAAATCCTCATAGGTTTCCCGACGGACGACAAGCCGGTCCCTTCCCTTGCTTACGAATACGACGGGCGGGCGCGGCACGCGGTTATAATTGGAGGCCATGGAATAATTGTAAGCCCCGGTAGCTAAGACGGCGAGAATGTCGCCCTGCTGCGCCGGCTGCAAAAGCACGTGCTCCTGTATAAGGTCGCCCGACTCGCAGTTGCGTCCGGCTATGGTGACCTTTTGGGTCCTCGGCTCCGACGCCTTGTTTGCAAGCACGACCTCATAAGACGCCCGGTAAAGGGCATAGCGCGGGTTGTCGCCCATGCCGCCGTCCACCGAGACATAGGTGCGCACGCCTTGTATCTCCTTGACGGAGCCCACCGTGTAAAGCGTGATGCCCGCCGGCCCGGCGATGCTGCGCCCGGGCTCCATGAATATCCTGGGCACGTACAGCCCCTTTTCGCCGCAGACTCGGCGCACCGTCCGCGCTACCTCGGCGATGTAAGCGCCGTATTCCACCGGGTCGTGGCTGGGTATATACCGTATGCCGTAGCCGCCGCCGAGGTTAAGCTCGGTAAGCTCCAGGGACAGCTCCTGCCTAAGCCTTGCCATAAACCCGAGCATTACCTCGGCCGCCAGCTCGAAGGGGGCTATCTCGAATATCTGCGAGCCGATATGGCAGTGCAGCCCCATCACTTCAATGTTTTCAAGGGCGGCAGCCTTGGCCGCTAATTCAAACGCCTCCCCGCCCTGCAGGGCCACGCCGAATTTCGAATCGATGTGGCCGGTCTTGACAAAATCGTGGGTGTGGGCATCTATGCCGGGCTTGATGCGCAAATGTATGCGCGCGGTAAGGCTTCGCTCGGCGCAAAGCTCCGACAGCAGCATGAGCTCCTCGGCGTTGTCCACCACGATGCGCCCCACGCCGTAATCAAGAGCCTCGGTTAGCTCGCGGCGGGTCTTGTTGTTGCCGTGGAAGAAGATGCGTTCGGGCGGAAAGCCCGCAGCTTTGGCGGTGAAAAGCTCGCCGCCGGACACCACGTCAAGTCCGAGGCCCTCCTCGGCCGCTATGCCGCACATGGCCTTTATGCAAAAGGCCTTGCCGGCGTAAAGCGCCAGCCCGTCCCCGTAATGCTTTTTTATGGAATCGCGGTAGGCGCGCATATTCCGGCGGATGACGTCCTCGTCCATGACATAGAGCGGTGTGCCGTATTTTTCGGCCAGGTCCACCGTGTCGAGCCCGCCTATGGTGAGGTGGCCCTTTCGGTTAATATCAAGACAATCCATAACAAACATATGTCGGGCATCCTTCCATGTCGTAAATTCAGTATAATGCAAAGATAAACGCGCCCGCAAAAGGCTTCGTCAGGCGACGGGGTTTTTCAGGACGCCGATACCCTCTATCTCCACCTCGACCGTGTCGCCCGGGCGCATGGGCCCGACGCCCTCCGGCGTGCCGGTGGCGACGACGTCGCCCGGCAGCAGGGTCATGCAGTGGGTGATGAAGGCTAAAAGCTCGGCGACCGGCCATATGAGCTTGGCGGTTGAGGAGGACTGGACGGTCCTTCCGTTTAACCGGGTGGTAAGCGCGAGGGCCGACGGGTCGACCTCGCCGGTGATACAGGGACCTATGGGCGCGAAGGTGTCGAAGCCCTTGGCGCGCACCCACTGGCCGTCCTTCGCCTGGATATCGCGGGCCGTCACGTCGTTTAGGCAGGTGTAGCCGAGTATGTATTCGCCGGCTTCCGAAGGCTTGACGCGGCTCGCCTTCTTTTTTATGACAAACGCAAGCTCGCCCTCGTAATCGATGCGTCCGGCCCACCCAGGGCAGACGATGGCGTCGCCCGGGCCGATGACGGCGGAGGGCGGTTTTAAAAAGAGGATGGGCGTCTCGGACGGCTTTGCGTCAAATTCGGCGATATGCCCCGCGTAATTCTTGCCGACCGCCACGATTTTCCCGGGCTCTACCGGCGCAAGGAGCTTAAGCCCGGAAAGAGGCAGCGTACGCGCCGTCTTTGTAAAGCCGCCGAACGGGTCGCCGGTAATAAGCCGCACGGCGTCGCAGCCCTGGAGCAGGCCGTAACGCGGCCCGACGTCGGTCATCACTCTCACAAGCTTCATACGTCGCCCCCTGTGCATTTTTCTATGACAGACAAAAGCTCATCGCGGCCGCGGCCGTCGACCGAGGAAAAGCCGATAATACGGACGTGCGGCGGCAAAGACGCCTCCTCCCGCAGCCGGCACAGCCGTATTTTCAGCCCTTCGGCGGACAGCTTGTCGCATTTGGTGGCTACGACGGCGTACGCAAAGCCCGACGCGGCCAGCCACTCGAGCATCACCCTGTCGTCGGCTGTGGGCGGGTGGCGCACGTCGATAAGCGAGAGTATCAGCCGGATATCGCGCCCCGCGGCGAAGTATCCCTCGATAAGCTCGCCCCAGCGCTCCCGTTCGCTTTTCGAGCGTTTGGCGTAGCCGTAACCCGGCAGGTCGACAAAATAAAGCCGCCCGCCTATATCGTAAAAGTTTATGGTTGCCGTCTTTCCGGGGGAGGAGCTTACGCGGGCGAGGCTTTTGCGCCCCGTAAGCCTGTTCAAAAGCGAGGACTTACCGACATTGGAGCGCCCTGCAAACACTACCTCCGGCTTTTGCGCCGGCAGCTGGCTCAAAAAGCCTACCGAAATTTCCAGGCGGGCGTCGCTCCAGTTCATGAAAGCCCTCCTTTCAGTATTAACATAATTATGCGATAGGCGTAGCGCCGCTATACCTTATGCGTTACTGCGCGAGAAACGGGCTTTTTCGCTCGCCCGCCGGCTCGGGGCAAAGCGCCGGCAGCGCGGAAACAGCGTCGCTCTGCCTTTGGCGCAACGCGTCGCCCCTCGGGCAAAGCGCCAGTGTGAGCACCTCGTCCATATCCTTGACGGGGACAAAGGTGAGCGCCTTTCTGACGGCCTCGTCTATCTCAGAAAGCTCGGCGGCGTTGTCGCGGGGGATGAGAACGGTTGTGATGCCGGCCTTATAGGCGGCCATGGCCTTTTCGCGCAGCCCGCCTACGGGCAGTACGCGGCCGCGCAGGGTAATCTCGCCGGTCATGGCGACATTGCGGCGAACCGGGCAGCGCGTCAGCTCCGACACCAGCGCGGTGGTGATGGTGACGCCGGCCGAAGGCCCGTCCTTGGGGATTGCGCCCTCCGGCACATGGATATGGATATCCTTTGTCTTGTAAAAATCCGGCTCTATGCCGAGGTCGTAAACCCGGCTGCGGATATAGCTTAACGCGGCGCGGGCCGATTCCTTCATCACGTCGCCGAGCGAGCCCGTAAGCTCCAAATGCCCGCTGCCCTCCATGCTGCCGGCCTCCACAAAGAGTATCTCGCCGCCAGTCGCGGTATACGCAAGCCCTGTGGCGATGCCGACCTGGTCCTCGTCAGGCAAGGCGTCCTTGTGGTACCGGGCGGGGCCGAGCAGGTCCTCCAATTTATCGGGCGTGATTTGCAGCCGTTTTACCTGGCCGCCCACGATGCCCCGCGCCGCCTTCCGGCACAGCTCGGCGATGCGCCTTTCCAGATTGCGAACGCCGGCCTCGCGGGTGTACGACTCTATAAGCCGGTCAACGGCGTCCTCCGTCAGGACGAGCTTCCGCCGGTTCAGGCCGTGGCGGGCAAGCTGCTTGGGGAAAAGATGCCTTAAGGCTATCTGCTTTTTCTCCTCCTGGGTGTAAGAGCCTATCTCTATGACATCCATGCGGTCGAGCAGCGGGCGCGGGATATCGTCGGCGCTGTTGGCCGTAGTTATAAACAGCACTTGCGAAAGGTCCACCGGTATCTCGACGTAATGGTCGTAAAAGGCCTTGTTCTGCTCAGGGTCGAGCACCTCTAAAAGCGCCGCCGCCGGGTCGCCGCGGTAATCGTCGCCGAGCTTGTCTATCTCGTCCAAAAGCAGCACGGGGTTGAGGGAACCGGCCCTCTGCAGCGCGCTGATTATACGCCCCGGCATGGCGCCGATATAGGTCTTGCGGTGACCGCGTATCTCGGCCTCGTCGCGCACGCCGCCGAGCGACAGCCGCACGAATTTTTTGCGCATGGCGCGTGCCACCGACTGGGCTATGGACGTTTTACCCACGCCCGGCGGGCCGACAAGGCAGAGTATCTGTCCCTTGAAATCGGGCGCAATCATGCGCACGGCTAAAAACTCCAGTATGCGCTCCTTGACCTTTTCAAGGCCGTAGTGGTCGGCCTCCAGTATCCTCTCCGACGCCTTGAGGTCGTGCCTGTCCTTTGTGTAGACATTCCACGGTATCTCGAGGCAGGTGTCAAGGTAGGTGCGCACTACCGCGCTTTCGGGGGAGTTTGAATGGAGCCTTCCAAGGCGCGCCGCTTCCTTTAACAGCTTGTCCGCCTGCTCGGGAGCAAGGCCGAGCTTACGTATCCTGTCGGCGTATTCCTGCGCCTCCACTGCGGTGGATTTGCCCTCGCCCAGCTCGCTCTGCAGCGCCTTGATCTGCTCGCTAAGGTAATATTCCCTCTGGTTTTTCTCTATCTGCTCCCTGACCTTGCGCCCTATTTTGCGGTCGATGTCGAGTATCTCTATCTCCCGGTGCAATATGACGATAAGCGTTTCCAGACGCTTTATCGGGTCGAGGGTTTCAAGTATCTTCTGCTTGTTTTCCAGCTTTAGCGGGATGTTGGAGGCTATGTAATCGGCGAGCTGGCCGGGCTCGTCCACCGCCAGCACGTTCATCATAATCTCCTGCGGCATTTTGGGGTTGTATTCCGCATAATCCTCAAACACTTCCCTCAGCATGCGCACGAGGGCCTCCGACTTGGCGCTGTCGGTGGGCGCGGGCGGCGTCTGTTGCGTCTCTATGACGGCCGAGTAATAGGGCTCGGTCTGCGTCACCTCAATAAGCCGCGCGCGCGATACGCCCTGGACCAGAACGCGAAGCGTCCCGTCAGGCATCTTGAGCACCTGCCTGACGCTCGCGGTAATCCCGTATGCGTAAAGGTCCTCCACGGCGGGGTGGTCAACCCGCAAATCGCGCTGCGCGACGATAAAGAGGAGCCTGTCATGCTTCACAGCCTCGTCGACGGCGGCGATGCTCTGCTTGCGGCCCACCTCAAAATCGAGGTGCATCCCGGGCATGGCGATAAGGCCCCTCAGCGCAAGAAGCGGAAGGGTCATGATGCCGCCGGAATCGGGAACAACGTTTTTCATAAGTATACCCTTTCTAAATAATAAAGGACGGACAAAAACCTATGTCACGAAGATAGCGAAACCAAAACTCTCCTTTTGCCGGAAAGCGCCCGCAAAGGCTCGGTCGGACGCCTTTGCCTTGGGCGGGCGCTTTGTTTTCATCATATTAGACGTTCACACCTGAACTGTCCTGGTCTTCGGCTTTTTCGGCTCCGGACAGCTCACCTTAATCCTGGATTTAACGACCGGCGCCTTTTTTCTTTCGGGGTCACGCTTTATTATAGGCTCGGCATCGTCGGTCACGCAGGCCGCCGTCACCACTATGCTAGAGATATCCTCCTGTGACGGCACCTCGAACATGAGCTTTGTCATTATGCCCTCGAGGATGGAGCGCAGGCCCCTTGCGCCGGTCTCCCGCTCGATGGCCTTTTTGGCGATGGCGCTCAGCGCCTCATTTTCAAACTCCAGTTCCACGCCGTCGTATTCGAAAAGCCTTTTGTACTGGCGAATAAGGGAGTTTCTGGGCTCCACCAGTATGCGCAGCAGGGCGGCTTCGTCCAGCTTATCCACCGACACGACAACCGGCATGCGGCCCACAAGCTCGGGAATAAGCCCGAATTTTACAAGGTCGTAAGGCTGTACCTTGCGCAGCAAATCGGAAAGGCTGCGGTCGCGGTGGGAGCGGATATTGGCGTTGAAGCCTATGGCTGAGGTGGCCGTACGCCTTTCAACAATCTTTTCGAGGCCCTCGAACGCGCCGCCGCATATAAAGAGGATGTTTTTCGTGTTTATCTGGATGAACTCCTGCTGCGGGTGCTTCCTTCCGCCCTGGGGAGGGACGTTGGCAACGGTGCCCTCAAGGATTTTGAGCAGGGCCTGCTGAACGCCCTCGCCGCTGACGTCGCGGGTGATGGAGGGGTTTTCCGAGCGGCGGGATATCTTGTCGATCTCGTCGATATAGATGATGCCCACCTCGGCCAGCTCGACGTTGTACTCGGCAGCCTGGATAAGCCGGAGCAGGATGTTCTCCACGTCCTCGCCGACATATCCGGCCTCGGTGAGGGTCGTCGCATCGGCGATGGCGAAGGGCACGTTGAGTATCTTGGCGAGAGTCTGGGCGAGCATGGTCTTGCCGCAGCCCGTCGGCCCCAAAAGCAGGACGTTGCTTTTCTGCAGCTCCACATCGTCTGTCGTGTCGGAGGTAATGCGCTTGTAGTGGTTGTATACCGCCACCGAAAGCGCTATCTTGGCGTTGTCCTGACTGATGACGTATTCGTCTAAGATAGCCTTTATCTCGCGGGGCTTCATGAGGTTTATTTCCAGCCTGTTCTTATGGCCATGGGGCAGCGTGTCGGACAGGATGTTGTTGCACAGCTCCACGCATTCGTTGCAGATATAGGCGTTGGGGCCGGCGATTATGCGCCTGACCGCTTCCTGTGTCTTGCCGCAGAAGGAGCAGGATACCATATCTTGACTGCCTGTTTTCTTAGGCATATACTTCCATCCTTTCTTGCAAAGGGAAAAATCCGGGAAACGCCGTGCAAAAAGGAGAGGGCGGGGGGTCGGAAAGCCCGCGTCCAGCCCTATTGCCGTGCCGCAGTCCTCCGCGGAGTCTCCACAGATTTTAAAAGGCGCCGGTGTTGCCTGAAGGCGCCCTTTTTCCGGTATATCTCACGCCGTCCGGCGCGGTTTGTTTGGCGCGCGCACGTTTATCAGCAAGCAGCTTTGACGCAAAGTCCCGCTAAAAGCCCGGCGCGCAGGATAGGCCCGCACCCTTTGCTCTGCCCGGCCAGTCGCGTCTGTTTTTCGGCGTCAGCGCTTTCTAATCACCTTGTCTATAAGTCCGTAGGCGACGGCCTCCTCGGCCGACATGAAATTGTCGCGCTCGGTGTCGCGCTCTATAGTCTTGTAGGGCTTTCCGGTGATGTCCGCCAAGATCTTATTAAGGTTTTCCTTTATTTTAATAATCCTTTCGGCCTGTATCTTTATATCGGTAGCCTGGCCCCTGGAACCGCCCGAGGGCTGGTGGATCATAATCTCGCTGTTTGGGAGGGCGTAGCGCTTGCCTTTGGTCCCCGCGGCGAGCAGAAACGCGGCCATGCTGGCGGCCATGCCGATGCAGATGGTCGACACGTCGCACTTTATATACTGCATGGTGTCGTAGATGGCCATGCCGGCGGTGATGGAGCCGCCGGGGCTGTTGATATAAAAATGGATATCCTTTTCAGCATCCTGGGACTCGAGATAAATAAGCTGAGCTACTACAAGGCTGGCCGTAACATCATTGACTTCATCAGACAAAAATACGATACGGTCGTTCAGCAGGCGGGAGTAAATATCATAGGAGCGCTCTCCCCGGCTGGTCTGTTCCACCACGATCGGTACCAAACTCATATCATCATCCCTTTCAGTTGTGTCATTGCTCTGACTCTATTGTATTATACCTGAGCCGTAAAATCAATATGACAATGTCACATTTCCTTTATGGGGAATATTTCCGCTGCGCTATGAATCAATACCGAAAATGGCGGAAAAGCTTTTGCGGCCGGGGATTTTTGCGCTGCGCCGCCGGCCAGGACGCAAACAGGGCGCACAGCGCAAAGCTGCGGGACAATATTACTATTTATGCTGCAACACGCCGGCAATTATTCAAGCTGTCGAAAAGTCGCACAGCATTAAGAGCATGAATGTTTTTCCGCCCATGAATGAAAAACAGTACCGTCCCCGGGATTATTCCCCGCTCTTCTTTGCCGCAGTGCTTTTTGCGGATGCTTTTTTAGCCGCCTCTTTTTTTGCTGTCGCCGGAGTCTTCCCGCCTTCGTCGTTTTTATTATCCTCCGTATCCTTTACTGCTGCCTTTCTCGCCGTCCTTGCCTTTGCAGGGGCCTTCTTGGCGGGTTTATCGGCGCTTTTTGCCGCTTTCTCCGCGTCCTTTTTAGCCTGCTCTTCCGTCATCTCCGTGACCTTCGCGTGGTTTTTCACAAACTCCGCCGCCTTGGAAACAGCGATGTCACGCATAAGGTCCTCGGCGGAAACAAAGCGTTTGATTTGGTCGACGTCGGTCTTGTACCTTTCGGCCAGCTTTTTGTATTCGGCATCCAGCTCCTCGTCGCTGATAACCATGCCCTCGGCCTGCGCCACCTTCTCAAGCGCCAGCCGCACCTTGACCTGGCGCTCGGCCACGTCGCGGAACATTTTGCGGAAGGTTTCCATATCCGAGCCGGTGTACTGGAGATAGCTCTCCAGAGCAAGTCCCTGCGAGCGCATGCGCTGCTCGTAATCGGACACGATATTGTCAAGCTGCCTTTCAAACATGACCTCCGGTATCTCGGCCTTCATGCCCTCGATAAGGCTGTCCATGACCTGGTCCTCGAATTCGTGCTCGGCTCGGTGCTCCTTCTCCCGGAGGAGCTTTTCCTTAAGGTCGGCACGGTAAGCCTCAAGCGTGTCGAATTCGCTGACATCCTTGGCGAACTCGTCGTCAAGCTTGGGCAGCTCGGTCTTTTTGATCTCGTGGACCTTGACCTTGAACACGGCGTTTTTGCCGGCCAGGGATTTATCGTGGTATTCCTCCGGGAAGGTGACGTTCACATCGGTCTCGTCCCCGGCGTTTTTGCCGATAAGCTGCTCCTCGAAGCCCGGGATGAACTGGCCGCTGCCTAAGGTAAGGCTGCGGTTTTCGCCCTTGCCGCCCTCAAACGCCACGCCGTCTACAAAGCCCTCGAAATCTATGACGACGATGTCGTCCTTTTCGGCGCACCGGTCCTCAACGGGCACAAGGCGGGCGTTGCGCTGGCGCATCCTGTCCACCTCGGCGTCGACCTCGGAGTCGTCCACGGCGGGTATTATTTTGGTCGCGGGAAGGTCCTTGTACGCCGACAGTTCGACCTCCGGCTTGACGGTGACCGACGCCTTGAATACGAACCCCTCGGACCCGATGCTGACCACTTCCATTTCGGCGCTGTCCACAGGGTCTACGCCCGCTTCCTTTACGGCCTTGTCGTATTCGTTGGGGTAAACGCTGTTGACGGCGTCCTCGTAGAAAAAGCTCTGTCCGTACATCTTTTCGATTATCTTTCGGGGGGCCTTGCCCTTGCGGAAGCCCGGGACGTTTATGTTATCGCGGTTTTTCAAGTACGATTCCTGCACCGCCGCCTCAAAGACTTCGGCGTCCACCTCTATCTCCAGTTCTACAACGTTTGTCTCGGGTCTTTTTACACTCTTCAGCGCCAAAGAAAACCATTCCTTTCCATATCTGCTGGGCAGCGCTTGCCGCGCTAACTTAGGTATTTTACCATAAATAAATCGTTTTGGCTACTCCTATTTTCACAAATTACCTCTAATATTTACGTGATTTTGTAGAACATTATATGCTTAAAACCATAGGTCAGACACCGTCCGCGACGGGCACGGGGCAAAAACCGACGCTGTCGCACGACACGAGATAAAAGCGTATCCCGCGGTAAAGGCCGGTGACCGCCTTTTTGGCGGCAGCGCCGTGGAGGTGGCCGTAATAGCAGTCCTTCACACCGTACGAAAGAAGCACCTCCAAAATCTCGGCGCATTCTATCCCCTCGTAGACCGGCGGGTAATGGAGGAATACGACCGGACGCCCGCCGGACGAGCGCCCCGCCTCAAGAGAAAACCGGAGCCTTTCGACCTCCCGGCGTATTATCTTGGCGTCGAACTCGCGGTCCCCACCCTTGGCGCCCTCAAAATTCCAGCCGCGCGTGCCGCACAGGGCAAGGCCGCCGCACTCGTACGCGTTGTTGTGCAAAAAATCTATGGAGCAAAAGCCGTTTTGCGCGGTGAATTCCCGCAGTTTTTTAAGGGTGTTCCACCAGTAGTCGTGGTTGCCCTTCCCGATGAGCTTGCGCCCCGGCAGGCTGTCAAGAAAGGCGAAATCGGGCAAAAGCTCCTCAAAATTCATAGCCCACGACGTATCCCCCGGCAGCACCACCGTGTCCTCCGGCGTTACCGCCGCAAGCCAGCACTCGCGGATTTTTTCCGCGTGGCCGGACCAATTGCCGCCGAAGATATCCATGGACTTTTCCTTATAAAACGAAAGATGCAAATCCCCGAGCGCGTAAACCGCCATGCCTTTCCTCCTCGCGGTCGTTTAAGTCAATTGAAAAATATTCCATAAAAGCTCTTACATATTTGCGCATAATATAAATGAGCTTGCCTTAAAAAGCGGGCTTAAAGAGAGTTTCCATGAGGGGCTTCGCCGACGCTCGGCGGCGCCCTTTGGGAGCGTAGAAAGGAGAATCACTCTCATGGAGCAAAAACGCGGCAAAAAAAACGATGAAAGAACCGCAAAGGTTCATTGCGACGTAAAAAATTGCGTGTTCCATTCCCACGATTACCTGTGCGAGGCGGGGGAGATCAAGGTCGGTCCCCATTACGCGGAGAATACGGAGGACACCATCTGCGCCACCTTTAAGCAGAAAAAATAATCGCGGGTGCGGGCTTCATCGGCAAAATGCGGGCGCGAAGTGTCGAAGGCCTTGCAAGGAAGGCGCAAGGGCCTGCAAACGAAGGCGCATACTTGTATGTAACCGAAGTTTGCTTTTTCTGCAACACGGTAAGGAAAACTGCACGCTAAAAGAATTTTTCTCATACGAGGTCTGTCGGCACATCTGGAGCGCACCTTGCGCACCGGCGCAGCTTAGCCGCAAGGGATAACTCGCGGCCGTGCGCGGCGGCAGGGGCAGCGCTCACCCGAGAAAATTTAATAAGAAGCTGCCGAGCTGGCGCCTTCCGCACACATGCGTAAAGCGGGGGGCGCTTTTCTTAAGGCTGTAGAGGGCCTGCGGCGGCCTTGTGCGGGAGACCCTTGAGAGCTCGTCCATAATCTCAAAGTCGTCCTTCCCCTCGACAGGTGCCTCCGAGAGCGCCGACAGTACGCTTTTGGCAAACTTGTAAGGCGACGCCGTGGATACCACCACCGCGGGCGTGCCGTCCTTCGTCCTTTGGCGGTAATCGTCGCATACCGAAAAAGCCACCGCCGTGTGGGTGTCGCAGAGGTAGCCGTAACGGGTGAACACGCCGCTTATGGCGGCCATGGTGGCGTCTTCGTCGGCAAAGCCGGCGTCGAACTGCCCGCGCAGGCGGCGCAGCGCCCCGGCGCCGATGCGGTAGCGTCCCTCGGTTTTAAGGGCATCCATCAGGCCTTTAAGGGCGTTGTCGTCGCGATTTAGCACGTCGAAAAGCATCCGCTCCAGATTGCTCGAGACAAGTATGTCCATGGACGGCGACGCCGTCGCGTAAAAGGGGCGGTTGCGGTCGTACCGGCCGCTCTGGATAAAGTCGGTCAGCACGTTGTTGCGGTTGGAGGCGCATATCAGCTTATGCACCGGAAGTCCCATCCGCGCCGCGTAGTAGCCGGCCAGGATATTGCCGAAATTGCCGGTCGGCACTACGAAATTGACCTTATCGCCGAGCCTTAGCTGGCCGCATTTCACAAGGTCGCAGTAGGCGGAGATATAATAGACTATCTGCGGCGCGAGCCGGCCCCAGTTTATGGAGTTGGCGGAGGAGAGGAAAAAGCCCCTGTCGGATAGCGCCTTTATCATGGCGGGGTCGGTAAAAATGGCCTTGACGCCGTTTTGCGCGTCGTCAAAATTGCCCTCTATGCCGCAGACGGCCACGTTGTTTCCCTGCTGGGAGATCATCTGCAGCTTCTGGATGCTGCTGACGCCCTCGCTCGGGTAGTAGACGACGATTTTTGTGCCCTCCACGTCGCGAAAGCCCTCGAGCGCGGCCTTGCCCGTGTCGCCGGAGGTGGCGGTGAGTATTACGGCGGTTCTGGTTTCCCCCGTTTTCTTGAGCGCGCCGGTCAGAAGATGCGGCAAAAGCTGCAGCGCCATATCCTTGAAGGCGCAGGTAGGCCCGTGCCACAGCTCAAGCGAATAAAGGCCGTCGCAAAGCCGCACTACGGGCGCGATATCGGGATAAGAAGAAAACCTCGTCCCGTAAGCCTTTTCCACATAGAGGCGCAGCTCGTCGACGTCGTAGCCTGTCAGGTATTTTTGCAGTATCTTAAGCGCCCGCCCGCGATAATCGAGAGAGATAAGCTCGTAAAGCTCCCCGTCCCCGAGTGCGGGTATGCTCTCGGGCACGAAAAGCCCGCCGTCGGGCGAAATGCCCGTTTTTATGACGGTCGGCGCGTCGGCACACCTGTTTTTATCCCTCGTGCTGATATAACGCATAAAGCCACCTGCCCCGTAGGAATATCCTGCACAGTTTACAATATATTCAGGACTTTGTCAAAGTCCGCAGGAGAAAATCCTTCAAGTTACCGAAAAAAATCGCGTCCACGAGAGCCTGGGGATAGCCGCGTCCCGCAAGGTATTCCATCAGCGCGGGTATGGACGAAAGGCCCGACACGCCGTCGGGCAGTTCGGTGACGCCGTCAAAATCGGCGCCCATGACCACACTTTTTTCGCCCCCCAGCTCAAGGAACCTGTAAATGTGCCGCTCCACGCTTTCAAAATCGGCGCAGCTACTGCCCGTCAAAAAGAGGGGGCAAAGGTTTATGCCGCAGACGCCGCCCGCCTCCACAAGGGCCTTGAACTGTTCGTCGGTGATGTTGCGCGGGTGCTGGCAAACCGACTTCAAATTGGAGTGGGACGCCAGAAACGGCCGGCGCGCAAGCTCGCACACGTCCCAGAATCCCCTTTCGGACAGGTGGGACACATCGGCGAGGATACCGGCGTCCTCCATGAGCCGCAGCGCCTTTTTGCCGAAATCCGTAAGGCCGCCCTCCTCCGGCTGTCCGAAGCCGAGCTCGTTTTGGCCGTTCCAGGTAAGTGTGAGCATGCGCACGCCGGCATCGAACACCCTTCGTATGGCCGAAAGGTCGCTGTTTAGAGCGCCCCCGCCCTCGATAGCAAAAATAGCCGCGATTTTACCCTGTGACAGGGCGCGGGCGATGTCCTCCCCGTTAAGGCACAGCGCTATGCGGTCGCTGTTTCGGGACACCTGCCGGCGAAAATTTTCGGCTATGTCAAAGAAAGCGTCGGCGCGCGCAGCGCCCGTCAGCTTGTCGTTTGTCCAGGCGGCGAACACCTGGATATAGCTCTCAAACACGCCGGCCTGCGACAGCGATATATGCAGCGGATTGTCGTCGAGCTCGCAGCCTTTCTGGAGCATTTCGTAGGCGGTGTCGCAGTGGGCGTCGGCATACCGGTAGCGCATGGTCAGTCCTCCTCGCCGAAGGCGTTTTCGATATAGTTTATGCGAACGGGCCTGACGCCGTCAAGGTATACCTCTGCGACGTCGAAGCGCGGCTGGGCGGGATTTCCCGTGTCGGCTATATACTGCTGCGCGCACAGCAGGATACGGCGGCGCTTTCGCCTGTCCACCGCCTCGGCTGGCGCGCACATGCCGCCCGCCCGCCGCGTCTTTACCTCCACGAACAGCAGCGTATCGCCTGACAGGGCCACTATGTCTATCTCGCCGCCGCGCACGGCGTAGTTGCGCGCCAGTATGCGGCAGCCGCGCCGGCAGAGCCACTGCGCTGCGTAGTCCTCGCCTATGTCCCCTCTTTTTCTCGGACGCATTGGCGCCCCTCCTTTCGGGCGGGCCGTC
>ENA-UOYA01001362-UOYA01001362.1-activated-sludge-metagenome-genome-assembly--contig:-NODE-1362-length-26480-cov-7.110199_pt1 | contig 26480 bp, 15 predicted proteins | sample MGYA00238163_ERZ764804 | MGnify/ENA primary metagenome ERZ764804 (study PRJEB28919, sample SAMN05720223) | activated sludge metagenome | isolation source: Anaerobic digester | place: Hong Kong... | reverse complement strand
ATTTAATTCTCATAAATAAATTTTTTAATTAATTAATTATCTTTGAGCTAAGATAATCTAATTCTTAAATTAAAAAAAAATTATGCGTTATTTTTATTTATTTTTCATTTTAATAAGTAATTTAGAAGCACAGAACAACTTTGATTTTTATGGAGTTATCAGTTTAAATGGAAAAATGGATAAATCAATTTCGTATCATTTAGTTTTTACTGAAAAAAATGGAGTTATTAATGGTTACTCTTTAACTGATGTTTCAGGTGATCATGAAACAAAAAATATAGTTGAAGGAACTTATGATGCCAAATCTAGAGCCCTGCAATTTAAAGAAAAATCAATTATTTATACTAAATCACCAATATCACAAGAATCATTTTGTTTTATTAATTATTCAGGTAAAATAAAACTTAAAAGTACAACAACAAATCTAAATGGAAATTTCAAAGGTTTCTTTAATAATAATAGTCCATGTATTGATGGTACTTTAAATTTATTTGGAGCAGCAAAAGTTTATGAATTATTAGCTAAAATAGATAAAAAAATTCAAAAATCCAAAAGAGTTGATGCTGAAACCAAACAAAAAGCAAGGCCTGTTCAGATATTTGATAGCCTTCAAGTAAATAAATTGACATCAAAACAAAACTTAAATATTTTTAATTCTAACGATAATATTAAATTTGATATTTGGGATAATGGCAAAGAAGATGGAGATATCATAAACTTATATCAAAATGATAAATTAATATTAGAAAACTATAATCTTACTAAAGCTAAAAAAAGTTTAGCAGTAAAATTAGATCCAAAAGAAAATATTTTTAAAATAGTTGCATTAAACGAAGGTACTGATTTTCCAAATACTGCAATGATAGAATTTCAAGGCGATAGTAAAGTAGAGCTAGTTTCACATCTTAAAAAAGGCGAGTCTGCATTTATAACAATTTTAAATAAAAAAATTTAATTTAAAATTCAATATAGCATTTAAGAGATTAATATTTTTTATCTTTACCATATTGTTTAACTTAATTAATTTTGTTCAAATGAAAAGATTTACGTTTTGCTTAGCATTCTTTGGTGCTATTTTATTTTTTTCTAATTCCCTTAATGCACAAGATTATAAGTCAGCAATAGGAGTAAGGTTAGGTGTTCCATTGTCAGTTTCTTATAAACAATTTATTAGCGATCAAGGGGCATTTGAAGTTACTGGTGGATATAGATTAGTTACTACAGATTATAGTTTTTTAACTATTGCTGCATCGTATCAACATCATAATGCAATCAATTCAGTTTCAGGTTTAAAATGGTATTATGGAGCTGGAGCAAGTTTAAATTTTTGGTCTTATCCAGATTACTATAAAACACTTGGGGTAAACGCTTCTACTACTACTATTGGAATATTTGGACTAATTGGACTAGATTATAAATTTGCAGATTATCCAATTAATTTAAGTTTAGATTGGGCACCAACTTATTATATAGGTTCAGGTTATGTAAGAGGATTTTATGGAGGATATGGAGCATTAAGTGTTCGATATACATTAAATTAAATAGATTTTAAAAACAATAAAAAAGGGTTGAAAATAATTTTCAACCCTTTTTATTGCCATCTATTGACTTTTAGTTCATTATAAAATTGATTTTTTTATATATGTTAAAATAACATAAATAACTCATTGTCAATTGGATGCAAATGTTAAAATACCCTAAAAAGGGTATGTCGCCCCTTAAATCCACCTGTACTTTTGCAATAAGATTATATGAAAGATATTTTATATATGTCTTATAATGAACAATCCGTATCCAAAATTGATTATTTTTTAACACACAATGTCCCGTGATGAAGAAATTTTACATCCTACAAAAGTCATTGCGACTTTTAAATTTTATGGTATTATATCATTCTATTTCATTAGTACCCGTTTCAATTAATAAGCATATTTATTTTTAACAATTTGAATAATATAAGTTATTCAACTGTTCTTTGTTTAAATAACCTTTCTGAGATTTACTCAAAAGTTGAGTAAACTTAATTTTCTGCTACATACAAAACAAGCTTTTGACTTTTTAATCGAATTAATAATATATTTTGAATTGTAAGTGTATTACTTTTCAAACCAACAACCATACCCATAACTGATTGATTTTAATCGATTTATAGAATTTTACGACCATTAATTAAAATTTTTAACCATGAACTTAACCGTCCCAACTATCGGTTCAAAACTTGTATTAACTAAACCGAATTTATCCATTTGGATATTTATAATGTATTTTATGATATTCACAAATCCCCTATCTGCTCAATTAAGCTGTGTGATGACTTGTCATGATACAGTGAATGTATCGCTCAATCAATGGTGTTATGCCAAGATCAAACCCGATATGGTGATGACTTCCTATTTAACATCTTGCCCCGGAACTAAAATAGTTCAAGTATTTAATAATCAAGGAATTAGTATTGGAGATACCGTAAATGGGAATTACATAGGTCAATCTCTAATGGTGAAAGTGAAAGATCCGTATTCCGGAAATTCATGTTGGAGTGCCATTAAAATATTTGACAAACTTGGTCCGAATTTGGTATGTAATGATATAACCGTGAATTGCACCGAAGATACTTCTCCAAATAATGTGGGTTCTATTTCTGCAATAGATGCTTGTTCGTCTGTTGTTGATAAGACATATTCTGATATTGTTACTAATCTTGGTTGTTCCCAATTTGGTTTCATAGGGGTTTGCGACCATAAAAATTGGGGATTAATCAATAGTTACAATAGCAATGGAATACTTTCAAAGTTCGGAACAGACAGCATCACTTTAGATGGAGCTAATGGAAAACCTATAACAGTTACTCCAAAATATGTTACCTCCTATCAATTTATTGTTCCTTCCGATGGTCAGATGACTTTTGATTGGCGATTATTTGGCGGTACAGACCCAAATACAGATTGTTTCATCCTCACAATCAATGATTCCTGTGTTCAATTATCCAACAATTTTACAAAATCTGGTACAATTACTAAAACACTAAAAGCTGGTGACCGATTTGTTTTTGAATTGTTATCAGATGGATCAATAGATAGAAATAAATTAACGATTAAAAATCTTCGTTTTGGCACTTCATCTATCAAGGTAGTCAATAGAACTTGGACAGCAACAGATAATTATGGAAATTCTAAATCCTGTAATCAAAGAATTTCAGTTAAAAAGAATTTTATCAATGAGATAATTCTGTCAAAGAACTTAGATAACATTCAATTTCCTGCATTGAGTTGTGGTCAAGATACTTCAGTACTTACAACTGGACTACCCTATTTGGATAAAGATGGAAATCTTTCAACTTTTGATCCAATTTATTTGAATTTAGGAGGAAATGCTTGTTTTGGAATTACTTACTCTGATCAATCCATTAAAAGTTGTGGCAACTCTTTGACAATCATTAGAAAATGGGTCCTAGTGGATTGGTGTACGAGTGAAATAAAATATCACGACCAGCTAATAAAAGTAATGGATAACAAAGCTCCAAAAATAATTTGTCCACCCAATTTAACATTTAATACTAATCCATATAATTGTAATGCAAACATAGAATTACCCCTGCCATATACAGAAGACGAATGTTCTAATCCTGTCAATTCAACAGTGAATTGGAAATTTGGACCAGGACTTATACACAATAATATCCCGTTAGGTACATATCCAGTGGTTTACACGGCAACTGATGCATGTGGCAATAGTGCTACCTGTTCATCTACCATTATTGTTCAAGATGAAATCGTACCTACTGCCATTTGTATCACACAAACAACTATTGCCCTGCCTACAAATGGCGAGGCATGGGTCCCTGCAATATCATTTGATGCAGGAAGTTTTGATAACTGTTGCTTACAAAAGTATGAAGCGAAGCGAAACGATGACCCTGCCTCAATTTTTTCTTCAACTGTAAAATTTTATTGTATTGATAGTGGAAAGGATTTTGTGCCAATATCTTTAAAAATAACGGATTGTCATGGATTGTCGAATACATGTGATGTTTTGGTTAAAATTCAAGACAAATATAAACCTTCCATTAGTTGCCCATCATCATTAGCCATTGATTGCCAAACCAATAGAAGTGATTTGAATCAATTTGGCAAACCAACTGTATCTGACAATTGTGGCTATACAATTTCATATAATGTAAAAGAAAATATTTCAAATTGTGGGGTTGGAAATATTGTAAGATCATGGGTGGTAAGTGATTTGAGTGGACAATCTGAAAGTTGTTCACAAACAATTACTATTATTAACAGTAATTATTGGAACAAAAATAATACTGATATTACTTGGCCTCAAGATTTCACAACTTCGAATTGTGGAGGCTCTTTATCACCAGAAAACTTAAAATACCCTTATAATCAACCAATTATAAATTCAATTGGATCTTGTAATCAAATTGCAATTACACATACAGATGAGGTATTTTCGGTAGCACCACCGTCCTGTTTGAAAATTCTCAGAAAATGGGTTGTTATTGATTGGTGTCAGTATCAAGTAGGGAATCAACAAGGTAGATGGGAACATACCCAAGTTTTGAAAATTGAAGATACTGAATACCCAGAATTATTCATACCAACTGATACTATTGTAAAAAGCCAAGATGCAACATGTGGATATGGGAGTGTGAAACTGAAACTTGCAAGTGCAAAAGATTGCGATCCGAATGTTAAAATTACTAATAGCAAGACTAATGGTGGTGCAGATGCAAGTGGAATATATCCATTTGGAACTACAATCGTAATTTTTACAGCTACAGACGGATGTGGTAATTCTACTCAGATGCAGATGAAAGTAACTGTTATTGATAGTAAAAAACCGAATGTCATTTGTAAAACTGGGTTATCAACTACTTTAAACCCAATGCCTCAAGGTGGTATGGTAGCTTTAACTGCTAAATATTTTGACAATTATAGCTCTGATAATTGTACGCCTTCAAATAACTTAAAGTATTCATTTTCAAGCAATATAAATGACACTTTGAGATGGTTTACCTGTGATAGCATAGGGGCTAAACTCACTCAAATGTGGGTAACTGATGCATCTGGGAATCAAGATTTTTGTACTGTATATATATTGATAGAAGATAATATGAATGCTTGTGGGAACGGAAGTGGAAATATTTCTGGAACAATAGAAACAGAAAATGGGAATAAAATAGCAGAAGTAGAAACTTACTTATCAAACACTTCAAATATGAGTATGACCAAATCGGATGGGTTATTTCAATTTCAAAATATATTGTTTGGTAATAGTTATACTGTCAAACCTAAGAAAAATAAAGATATTAGAAATGGGGTATCTACAATTGATATGATATTGATGAATAAATTTATTTTAGGATTAGAAACACTTTCTCCATATCAAATGATTGCAGCAGATATTAACAATAATTATAAAGTTTCAACAGCAGATATGGTGGAACTAAGAAAAGTTTTGCTTGGCATAAATGATTCATTTCCAAACAACTCGTCATGGAAATTTATTCCAAAATCATTTAATTTTCCAAATATCAATAATCCATTTCAGTCCACAATTCCAGATCAAGTTAGTATAAGTCCGCTAAATTCTAATATGAATCAAGCAGATTTTGTGGGGGTTAAAATTGGTGATTTGAATAACAATGTTATCACAAATTATACTCAAGTCATTGATCGGAATATTGAAGAAATTGAAATTGAATATTGTTGGGTTGAGAAAAATGGACATTCGGAAATTGAGTTTTATATCCCATCTGGAATGTCCTTTTGGGGTGGTCAATGTTCGATATCAGGTTTACAAAATAGTAATATTGAAATTCAATCTGAAAATGAGTTATTGAATATAGGCTGGATTTCAAGGGATAATTTATTGAATTTCAATTGGGTGTGCAATGAATTAACCTATAGTTCAGAGCTACCAGTTTTCAAAATCATTTTAAAGAATGTGGAAAAGGTTAGAAAATTAGAACTAAAATCAGATTTTATTGAGCCAAGAATATATGATTCAAACAAAGAATTTAGAATAAAATTAAAAGAAAAATCGAATGTATTAAAAGGATTTAGCTTGAAACAAAATTACCCTAATCCATTCAATATCAGCACTGAAATACCATTTTATATTCCGAATGCTAGTGAAGTTTGTTTGAAAATTAAAGATAATAATGGGAAAACAATTTTAATTCAGAAAAAATATTGGAATGAAGGAAATCACAACTGGTATATTGATAATGAACAACTTACATCTGATGGTATCTATTATTATCAGATGATATTTGAAGAAAAAACCTTAACAAACAAAATGATTAAATTAGAATAAATCGTGTTGGTTAGTTTCTATAATGGTCTGGATGGCTCCAAAAGGTGAGCCATTCATGACCTTTTGAAATTAATTATTAAAAAATATAGTTAGCTAGATTAAAGTCTTATAGGTTTTGTCATGTGCAGAGGCTGCCGCAGAAAAAGTTCTGTAGGCAGCAATTTTTTTTTTACATGCCAAATAAAAACAATAAAGGTTGGTCAAATCTCTTATGCCAAGCTAACTCACTGTGATTTTCTCCAGGGTAAAACTTTGTTATCCAACTTTTTTTATCATATCCTTTTGATTTCATCAATTTATCAACCTTTTTTTGATGAATTGGATACAGCTGATCTAATGTTTTATTTCCATAGTCAAAATAAATTTTATGATTCTTAGGGTTCGGTAGATTTTGTGCTAAGTAATCTAAAAAAACTTTAGGGATTGGATTATTCTTATTATTAAAAATACCTGTCCAATGTGTACTCATGCATATTGCTCCACCAAATATATTCGGATATTCACATAGTGCATAAATAGAAATAAGACCACCCATACTACTACCTGCAATAAAAGTATGACTTGAATCTTTAAATGTGGAATATTTATTATCAATTTTGGGTTTTAATTCATATATTATATATTTTAAATAATTATCAGAATTAGGACTAAAATACTCTAGATTTGAAAATCCTCGGTCGTTTAATTGTTCACTACAATAATTTTTTTGACTGAAACTTAATAAATTATAAGGCTTTTGTGGAAAATAGTCTATATGTCGTTGTTTGCCATCATTCCAAATTGCAACAATAATGAATTCCTTAATCTTTCCCTCATCTATTAATTTTGATGCAACATCATCCACATCCCACGACATTTTATTCCAAGCTACAGTTGTATCAAATAACATTTGACCATCGTGCATATAAAGTACAGGATACTTATTGTTATTATTATAATTATCTGGCAACCAAACATCTACGTTTCTTGATGATACAAATTGTGAATTTAATGAATCCAATCTTTCTATTTTACCTCTTTTTACAAATGGAATTTGAGTAGATCCTAAAAAAGAAATATGAAATGCTATTATAATAAAAAATACTTTCATTTGAATATATAAAAAAGCTGCTTACTCAAATTAATGAATAAGCAGCTTCAAATTGAAAAATAAATTATTTCTTAGTTGACTTATAAGTTGGTTTAGTTTTGTCTCTAAGATCCAATACAAAATCATAAGTACCAGCTGATACAGCAATATTCGCTCCACCAGCTTCTAAAGTACCATTTGCACCATCGTCACCATAGTTTACAGCCCAGTCATCACCTAATCTGAATTTAATTTCACCAGCAACTAGAACTATATTTTTAAGTTCCCATAGCTCAGTAATGAAATTGTATGTAAATTTTGCATCAGGTCCATTCCAACCATTTGGTGTTGCACTACCTACAATTCCCCAAAATTTTTGATCAGTAATTTTATAGGTTTTATTGGTTACATCTAAAGTTATCTGATATGTACCAGCAGCAACTGCAATGTTTGCACCACCTGCTTCTAAAGAGCCATTTGCGCCATCATCACCATAGTTTACAGACCAGTCATTATTCAATCTAAACTTAATTTCACCTGCAGCTAATGTAACAATTGAATTCCAAGTATCATTGTATGGATTATAAGACATTGCAACATCAGGTCCGTTCCAACCATTTGGAGCTGCACTACCAACTATTCCCCAAGATAATTTATCTATTGAGTAAGTTTTATTTCCATAGTCAAAAGTTATTGCATAAATACCAGCTTTTACTGCAATATTTGCACCACCAGCTTCTAAAGTACCATTTGCTCCATCATCGCCAAAGTTTACTGCCCAATCGTTGTTTTCTCTAAATTTTATCTCTCCATCTACTAAAGTCGCATAAGCTTTGAAAACATTCAATTTGCTAGTCTTATAAAATGGAATATCTGGACCATTCCATCCATTAGGTGTAGCACTACCAACTACGCCCCATGTTGTTGATAAATCAACTTTTGTTGTATAAGGCGTTGCATTGAAGTTTGCAATTGCTGATTTCAAAGGATATTTATCCCCTTGAACAAATGAGGTAACAGATGCAACAACATCTCCAGCTTTTTCTGCTTCTAAACCAACAGATAATAAAATATTATTTAATTGGCTGTAAGTGAAAGTCTTAGTTAATGAAGTACCTGCATCGATCTTTACTGCTGTAGAATCAGCTCCATCTTTTTTGTTAAATGTCAATACATAATTTACAGCTGCATCATAACCATAATCTGGTCTATTCCATGATGCAGTTAATGCATTGTTATCAGCACTATCTTTTACTAATTTAACCAATGATTTTGATAATGCAAGAGTTGGTACTGAACCTGGCTTTACTACTGACTGTATTTCGTCTTTTTTGCAAGCTCCAAAAATGCTTACAATTACAACGAGTAGTAGAAATTTATTTAAAATTTTCATTTTATTTATATTTAATGTTTTGATTAATAACCATCATTTTGTTTCAAGTTAGTATTTGCAGTTTTATCTGCTAATGGGATTGGAAAGATTAAGTACTTTTTATCAATATCTTTTCCATCTTTAACACCACCTTTCCAAGGCCAGTTATATCCAGAAAGATATTTTCCAAAACGAATCAAATCAGTTCTTCTATGACCTTCCCAAAATAATTCTCTTCCTCTTTCATTCAAGATATCATCTTTTGTAAGTGCTGAAAATGGAGCAACACCAGCTCTAGTTCTCAATTCATTTACTTTTGTAAGTGCAAGAGCTTTATCTCCAGAACCACCTCTTTCAACTGCTTCCGCATACATCAAAATTGCATCAGCAAGTCTGAACATTGGGAAATCAGTATCACAATGATTTCCTTCACTATCAGAGCCAGCCACACCAGCTTGATCTACATTTCTAAATTTAGCAACTGCATATCCATCTGTAAAAACTCCAATATCAGCAATATCTAATTTTTGTCCATCAGAATGGAACAATGCTCTTTTATCAGAAGTCTCAAAAAGCTGAACTAATCCTTTTGTAGTTCTTAAACCACCCCAACCACCATTAATTCCGAATTCAGATGGTTTCATCGAACCTCCAACAGGAGCATGAACTAAGTAAGTCATTCCACCCCATGTTTGAGTCTTTTTGCCATCAAAAGCAATAGGGAAAATCACTTCTTTAGATTTATCATTATCTCTTAAAAACAAATTTTTATAAGTTGACTCAAGAGTATATCCAGCATCCATCACTTTCTTTGAATAAGTAGCTGCTTCGTTGTATTTAGCTGTAGAAATAAATACTTCTGCATTCAAATATAATTTTGCCAATAACATCCAAACTGCTGCTTTATCAGCTCTAGCATATTCATTAGATTTTGCAGCAACCATATCTGGCTCAATTGCCAATAATTCAGATTCAATATATTTGAATAAATCAGCTCTGTTAATCTGCTTTGGCAAGAATGCTCCAACATTATCTTGATCTGTAACAAATGGAACATTGGCAAATAAATCCATTGCATGAAAATAACTCAAAGCTCTTAGGAATCTTGCTTCTGCTCTATAAGCTTTAATTTCAGGGATTGATAATCCTCTATCACTCAATTTAGCATCTGTAGATTCTCTAATGAATTCGTTACATGAAGATATTTGATAAAAAATTCTATAATACATTGCACCAACAAAAACATCGGAGCTTGTCCATGCATGATTATGAAAATCTTTAATCGTTCTATCGTTCCAAGCTATTACAGCTTCATCAGTTGTCAACTCTTGATGCTGCCAATAAGCTCTCAAATATTGACCAAATCCTTCGTCAATACCTGAAATATCTGGTTTACCAGCAGGACCTTGCTGACCAGAAACTGCTAATCCTGCATATAATTTAGCAAGAACAGCTTTATAATTTGCAGCATCTTTATAAATATTTGCAGATATTTGATCATTAGATACTACATCCTCCAAATCTTTCACACAAGATTGGTTGGTGATAAGCACACTAGTAAAAACTAGAAGAGCAATTATTTTTTTTGATAAATTTTTCATATTATATAAATCCTTGCCTAAGGAAATTTTGTTATTAAAGTCAATTCATCAACAGGCTATTAATGAATTGAAGATAAAATATTAATTAAAAATCAAGATTTAAGCCTAAAGCATACATTCTTGGTCTTGGATAAATATTATTATCAATTCCTTCTGATGTTTCAGGATCTACACCTCTGTAATTAGAAATAATAAATGCATTCTGAACTGATAATGTACCTCTTAAAGCAACATTTTTAGCAATATTACCAAAATTATAGCCTACATAAATATTATCAAATTTCAAGAAAGAACCATTTTCAATATAGTAATCGGAGAAATATTGATAGTTTTGGAATTTAGAATCTAAAACATTAGTTGATAAGTTTCTAAAATATCTCTTATCAGATCCAACCAAACCTTGATAAGCTCCATAATTAGAGAATACATTATTATAAACATAATTTCCAATACTTCCTCTTGCTACAAAACCAAATGTAAAATTCTTATATGTTGCTTGTGATGTGAATCCTAAATATGCTTTAGGTTGTGGTGCTTTATATAAATATAAATCGTTTTCATCAATTTTATTGTCATGATTCAAATCAGCATAAACTCCTTCTACTGGATTGCCTGATGCATCATACACTTGCTTATATACTAAGAAAGTGTTTGGTGCATAATTGATAGCATGTGCTTGAATTGTATTTCCAACAGCTCCTCCAATATCACCAATTAACACTCTGAAATTAGGATCACTAACTTGGGTCAAATTTGTAATTTTCATATTTTGGAAGGTAATATTGAAACCAATATTCCAATTAAATTTTGAATTTCTAATTAATCCATAATTCAACGCTAATTCAACACCAGAATTATCAATATTACCAACATTTGTTAATAATCTATTTGTCAAATTAGTACCTGCTGGCACTGGAATAACACTCAACAAATCCTTTGTTTTTCTTTGATAAACATCAATTGATCCTGACAATCTAATACTCTCAAATGCAAAATCCAATCCAGCATTCAAAGTAGCAGACTCTTCCCATTTTAAGTTTTTGTCGTAGCCTTCAGCTCTAAATGTTTGCAAAAACTGATTTCCAAATTGATATTGAGCAGTTAACTCACTTTGTGTATATCTTGGCAAGTACGGGTAATCATTCAAAGTAGTAGGAAATTCTTGTTGACCAGTAATACCATAACCTAATCTTAATTTCAAGTCACTAATAGCTTTACCTTTCAAGAATCCTTCTTCTGATATTTTCCATGCAAAAGCTGCTGATGGGAATGTACCCCAAGGATTCGCAAATCTTGATGAACCATCTCTTCTTATCGTTCCAGTAAAAATATATTTATCTAAAATTGTATAATTTGCTCTACCAAAGAAGGATAACAAAGTAACTTGAGTTTTGAAATCTATACCTTTTGGATTCACTTGTACTCCTAATGCATTATTATCTACATAAGAAGGCTCTTCTCTATTAAATCTTTGATATGAATGACCAGCCATCAAATCTAATCTTGATGATCCGAAATCTTTCACATAATTCAAATAGAACTCTAATAATTTGTTTGACTTCGTCTGTGAATAATCTTTGCTTTGACCTTTTCTGTTATACATTGCCCCTGCAGTTTCAGTAGTAAACTCGTTTCCTTTACCATTAGACAGATCTAAACCTAAATTCAGATTAGCTCTCAAATCTGGTAAGAAAGGCATTTTGTAATCTAATTGAATATTTCCAATTGTTCTATTTACATTGCTTTCATTAGTCTTTTGCTCCAATAAACCAACTGGGTTTTTAGGTGCTAAAGTATTGATTGATCCATCAGTATTCAACCACTCATAATATCCACCAAATTTACTTTCAGATAAATAAACTGGTTGAGTTGGTGCATAACCAAGAGCACTTCCAATTGCATCAGTATTTGCAAAACGGCTTTTTGAAAATGCTGTTTTGATATTAAAATCAATTTTCAAATTATCATCTAATAACTTTTGAGTTAATCCTGCCGACAATGATATTCTATTCAAATTGGAAGTATTTAATATACCATCTTGGTTCAAAAATCCAACAGATGCTCTATAAGGAGTTTTTCCAATAGAACCAGTAACAGATAAATTATTGTCAGTAGAAAAAGCATTTCTATAAATCAAATCTTGCCAATCATTATTTTGGTTAGATAGTAATGTATCTCCATTTTTAGGACCATAAGCCTTTACTGCATCTCTAAATTGTTGGGCAGACAAAACATCAACTTGTCGTGTTGGTGTCGAAATTGAATTTAATGTAGAAAATGAAAATCTTGTTTTACCACCTACACTACCTTTTTTGGTTGTAATTAAAATTACTCCATTTGAAGCTCTAGAACCATAAATTGCTGTTGCAGATGCATCTTTTAATACAGTAAAATTTTCAATATCATTTGGGTTTATCATACTCAAAGGATTTGCAGCTCCACTAATTGCACCATTGTCAACAGGCACCCCATCTATTACGATAAGTGGATCATTACTAGCATTTAATGATGAACCACCTCTAATTCTTATTTTTGAACTAGACCCTGGAGCTCCACCATCTGTTGTGATTCGTACACCTGCTATTTTTCCTGCAACCAATTGCTCAGGGTTTGTAATCGGACCTTTTACAAAATCACCAGCATTAACTGATGAAACAGAACCAGTTAAATCTTTTTTTCTCTGGCTACCATAACCAATTACTACCACTTCATTTAAGCCAACTGTTGCTTGACCCAAAGTAACATTAATCGAACTACGTCCATTCACTGCTACTTCTTGCGACTCATATCCAATATAGCTAAATACTAAAACTGCATCATTCGGAACATTTAATGCAGTATAATTTCCTTCAAAGTCTGTAATAGTTCCATTACTAGTACCTTTAATCGAAATCGTAACGCCAATCAATGGCTCATTTTTTGCATCTTTCACTACACCACTAACGGTTTTTTGCCCCCAAACAAAACTATTCAGTAGCATGAAAACTACTAATAGCCCTAGAGACTTAAAAGTGTACACAAATTTTAATTTCATAAAAAATTTTTGAATAAAGTTTATTAATTTTATTTATTTGATTCAATTAACTCAAAATTTTGTTTGCGTAAATATTACACTATGCCTAATTGACGTAAAGTTATCATTATATTTTCAATATTTAATTTTTTTACTGCAAAATTTATTTCGCTTTTCTAATTCTATAAATAAATGTTTAAATTTAAGCATTTTCCAATTTATATTCTTTAAAATTTTAATATTTTTTTGTTTAAATCCAGTTAGATTTGTATAAAATTGTAGAAATGATTCAAGAATTATTTGAAGAAGTTGGTGGAAAATTTATTCTTTCATTTGATCAAATCATCGAAAAAAACAATCAAATAAAAGCTTATCTTTTAGATTGGGATGGTGTTTTTAACAATGGTCAAAAATATGGAAAGGATGGAAGCTTATTCAATGAAGCAGACTCTATGGGCTTAAATCTTTTAAGATTTAGTTATTGGATGAAGCATGGAACTTTGCCTATAGTGGGAATATTATCTGGCGAAAGGAATGAAACAGCAATAACTTGGACAAATAGAGAATCAATCCAATCTTGCTATTTTAAATGTGGAAATAAAACGATTGCACTAAACCATTTTCTTGAAACACATCTGCTCCAACCAAATGAAATAGCCTATATTTTTGATGATGTATTAGATTTAAAAGTAGCAGAAATTGTCGGTTTGAGGTTCTTTTTACCAAGAACAAACAATCCACTTTTTAATCAATTTGTAATTAAGAACAGTCTTGCAGATTACTGCACTTCTACCGAAGGTGGAAATTTTGCAATTAGAGAAATTGCTGAGTTGATGATAGCAGCGAATGGAAATTTTGATGAAGTGATTGAAAATAGATTGAACTATTCATCTATATATTATGAATATATTCAAATTAGAAATTCTATCAAAGTAGAATATTTTACACTTATTAACAATCAGATAATCAATTCGTTATAACAATTTACTGCCAGTAAATTAACATGTGACATTTTAATTTTGTAATTAAAATAAAAAAAGGCTATCTCAAATTTGAGGTAGCCTTTTTTTATTTCTATAAACTTAATTATGCATTTACAGCTTCTTCTTTTTCTACTTTTACTGGAGTAGCTGGTCCTTCCAAAGGTGCATTTTCTCCACCTTTTGTTAAGTCAACAACAATTGGAGTTGCAATAAATATAGATGAATAAGTCCCGAAGAACACCCCAACTAATAAAGCAAATGTGAAACCTTTGATACTACTTCCTCCAAATATGAATAGAATTAACATCGTCAAAAATGTAATAGCTGATGTCATTACTGTTCTATTCAATGTATTATTAATCGCATCGTTGATAACAATTTTCCTTGGTTGACCCTTGAAATTATGTATAAATTCTCGAATCCTATCAAATACAACAACTGTATCATTCAAGGAATATCCGACAATCGTCAATAAGGCAGCAACTAAAGCTTGATCAAATTCAAGTGAGAATGGAAGAATTCCATGGAATAATGAAAATATCGCCATTACACATAATACATCATGGAATAATGAGATAACAACACCCAATGAATACTGCCATTTGTTAAATCGAATCAAAATATAAATGAATATTAATAATAATGCTAATCCCATCGATTTGAATGCACTTCGTTTGATATCATCCGCAACTATTGCACCAACCTTAGTTGAACTTATTATATGTGTACCTTTACCATCTGCCTTTTTGAACTCATCAACAGATAATGATGGAACGATAACTTTTAAACCTTCAGCAACTTTATTCAATACTTTTTCATCTGTTCCTTGACTTTGATCATCGATCATATAAGGTGTAGTGATGTTAAAAGTATTTTTAGTATCAATTGCTTTCACTATAGTAGTTGTCCCAACCAATGTCTTATCTAATGAAGTTCTGATTTGGTCTGCATTCATTGGTTGATCGAACTGTACATTATAGGAATAACCACCTTTAAAATCCACACCTAACTCAAATCCTCTATTCATATAAGATACTATTCCAGCAATGATCAATAAGCTAGAGAAGATATAAGCATATTTTCTTTTCCCTACCCAATCATAATGAATTCCTGTCAAGAAGTTTTCTGAAAATTTATTTGAAAAAGATATGTCTTTATATTTATTCATCCACATATCTATCAATAAATGACAAACTAATACCGCACAGAACACAGATGAAATAATACCCACTATCAATACTACAGCGAATCCTTTTATTGGACCTAATCCATAATATGCCAATACGAAAGAAACTAACAAGTTAGACAAGTTACCGTCGATAATAGCTGAATATGCACCTTTGAAACCATCGGCAATTGCAGCAACTTTTGATTTGCCACTTCTTAATTCTTCTTTTATCCTTTCATAAATAATAACATCGGCATCTACTGCTATTGACATTGTCAATAATAAACCAGCTATACCAGGTAATGTCAAAACAGTACCCATCGATGTCAAAACTCCTAATATAAAGAACACATTTACTAATAAAGCAATAACAGCAATTATGCCAGCTCTACTATAATAGAATACCATAATTAACATGATAGCAACGAAACCTAATATCATTGATAATAAGGATTTGTTGATATTTTCTTTACCCAAAGATGGACCAACTAAAGATTCTTGAATAATCTTAGTAGTAGCTGGCAATTTACCAACTTGCAATATTTTAGCTAAATCATCACCTTCTTGTAAAGTAAAATCACCAGTAATTTGAGAATCACCAGTCAAAATGGCATTTTGAACTCTTGGAGCAGACACAACTTGACTATCTAATACGATTGCAATTTCTCTATTTCCATCATTAGCAGCCTTTGTTGTCAATTCACCCCAAGTCTTTGCGCCTTTAGTGTCCATTTTCAATGAAACGGCAATTTGGCCTGATTGAGGGTCAGGATTAGCATTTGCACTTATAACTCTATCTCCTTCTAATGGAGCTTCATCTTTTCCTCTAGTTTTCTTAATACCAAATAATTCATAATAGTTTGTATAGCCACCTTTTCCATCTTTCATCGGTTTAGTGGACCATCTAAATTGCATGTCTGCTGGGAAGTAAGTTTTCAACTCAGGTCTTCTCAACATTTCCATGATGTAGTTCAACTTACTTTTATCAGCTGTACCTAATACTGATACAGAAGCGGATAATTGATTTGGATTATTCAAATTTAAACTACTTAATAATGGACCAGCATTGTTTGCTCCATCCATATTTGCAGCTACTTTGAATGAATCTTTCACCACACCTAACGAATCTTTATTATATTGCCATACAGAATCCACTTTTGCAACTAATGAAGTATCCCCAGCTTGTAATCTCTTCAATTTTGCATCAGCCTCAACAAATGAGTTTGCAACTCCATTATCTGTAACTCTATATGTTTCCCAAAATTCCAATTTTGCAGCAGCTTGAAGCATTTTTCTTGCTCTTTCAGGATTATCAATACCTGGCAATTCCACCACAATCATATCTCTTGCTGCATCCAACGATACATTTGGTTGAGTAACACCAAATTTGTCTATACGATCTTTTAATCTTTGGAATGTCAAACTTACTGTTTGGTCAGCTTTTTTTCTAATAACAGATAAAACTTGAGCATCAGAACTCTCCAAGTTAATTTGATCTTTTAGTCCTTCATTTCTAGCAAAAATAGTAGAAAGTTTTCTACCATTAGAAACTTTTGCAAACTCTTCAGCAAACAAGGTTACAAAGTCTTTTTGCTCACTTTTCAATCTTTTTTCAGCATTCTCTAAAGCAGAAAGAAATGCAGGATCTTTACTTTTATTCGACAATGAATTCAAGAAATCCTTCAAGTCAACTTGTAATAAAACAGACATACCACCTTTTAAGTCAAGCCCTAAATTCAACTGACCTGCTTTTAATTCTTGATAAGTAAATTTTTTCAATAAAGGAATACTGAAAATCGTTTCACTTGAAATAGAATCGAGATATCTTGTTCTAGCTATTTTCTCAACAGCACTTCTATCCGCTTCATTAGCACTTGCTGCCATAGCTTTGCTATATGCATCTGCTTTTGCCTCTGCTCTATTAGTAGGAATCATCAACAAATATTGCCAAACACACACTACACTTAAAGCAATTAGGAAAAACTTAATAAGACCTTTACCTTGCATTTTATATTAAATTTAAACTTTTTTTAGATTCTTCTGAAAAAACTGCGCAAATATAGGACATTTACTTAAATGTTATGTATTTGTTTCGTTTTTAGTTAAAAATTAGAAAATAAATCTTTATTTATTTCAATATAAACGACTTAAATACAAACCATTAAAAGTAAAAAACAAACATTTATGAATGGTATATTTATTTTATATTATATTATTTCCCGAATTTAATAGTTGCCCCAATAACTGGAATACCTACTAAGTATCCTAAATCAGAAACATCTGAAAATGATAGTGGACGTGCTAAACCAAAATCCCAAGCAAACTTTTGAGTCATATATCTAAATAGTACACTTCCTACAATTACAGTTTCTTCGCCAGGGAAAATATAATTCTCAGTCAAAACACTCCATTTTCTTGCAATTCTACTTATTCCACTTATAGATATTGCTGGAGTTTTCGAAAAACCTGAATTGCTAAATGGAAAACCTAGCCCTACAGACAAGTTTTTATCTTTAGAACCAAAAGTAGCTACACCATAAGTAATTCCAAAGTCTGTATCAATACCAGTAGATCCAAAAAGATTAAAATACATTACTCCAACAGCCAAGTTTAGGTTTTTCTTAACTGGAAATGAATATTTTGGAGTGATAAATAAAGGTAGGTTACCTGTTGCTCCAAATAAAAAAATTGGTATTAAACCTCCACCAATCGTAAAACGGTCAGTTAATCCATAGCTAAATTGATTGTATAGCAGATATATATTTTGATAATAACCCTCTCCTTTTTTTAAGGTGTATGCCGATGGACCAAAGAAATATCGAGTAGCATGAGGATTGTCAAAATAATAAGTGTTATTGACAATATTTGATTTTTCTATTTTTACTTTTTTAGATAAAACCATTTTATTAATATTCATCACCCCAAAATTGACTGTTTGGACAACGTATTTATCGTTATCTTCAGATATTATAGTTCCTGTAAATTGGTTTCCGTCATTTGTTTCGAATAGATATATTGATGAATCTTGGGCAATTACTTTAGATTCAGAATTATTATTTTGAGCTTTTAAATAAAAAAAGGAAACAGAAAGCAGAATTAAAAAAAATAATCTTTTCATAAATGTTTTAATAAAATTAAATATTAATTAATAATGGTTTGATTTTTGACCATTAAAAGCAAATTTAAAAAAAATTCAAATTTTTACAACAAAATCACATTGAATTTATTTTAATCTGCTAGTAACTTTAATAAAACGATTTAATATAATTTTTGTATTAACTATAATTCAAATAAAAATTAAAAATAATATAATTTTAATTTTTGATTTATTACCTTTGAAAAATACAATTATAAACTAAACCTAGATTGTATTTATAATTGTATTACAACTTTATGATTCGTTTAGCCAATATACTTATTTTTATAATAACTTTTGGGTTGATAGGTTTTATTTGTTATGACCTATACTCGATAAAACCTATCATTAATAGCGATGAGTTAGCAATTCTTAGAGGCAATTTCGATAAAAAAGGAAGATTAATTACCAAAAGAAAATTTAATAAAATCTATAATAAAGTTACAATTGACTCTTTAGAAGCACTAAAATTATCGAATTCAATAATTGAAGCTTTAGATTTTCAAGCTAACCTACTATCAAATTCTAATACTAAAAAATATAAAATTGGTAGCTTAAAAATTGATAGAAATCAATTAATTACAACATCTAATAGCTTGAAAAAGATGATTTTGAATAAAACTATTCAAAGTTTAAAAGATAGTTTTCAATTTTATCAATTAAAAGGATTCGATAAAAAAGGTAATGTGAAATTCACTGGATATTATATCCCAGAAGTAAAAGCCAGCCTAACGCCAACCAATGATTTTAAAACACCAGTTTATTCCATTAATAATTCGAACTCAAAGGAAATTATAGGATACATTGCATCTAAATCAGACCTAAATAATATCAAACTTCAAGGTTCTGGCTATTTGAAATTTAATGACTCAAGGCAACTTATTGGTTATAGTGGAAAATTAAAAAAAGAAAATCAAGTGATTGACTCCTTACAAACTGATGAAGTAGATGTGGATGATGATCTGATAGAATCTTCAATAAAATCTGAAATTGAAGTAGAAAACAATAATGAATGTTTTGTCAAACTCGATGATAAACCTTGTGGGGCTGGGATTGTTCCACTGACTAATTTTTGTAGTATTGCTGTTGATAGAAGATATATTCCATTAGGATCGTGTCTTTTGGCTGCTGTCCCGATAATTGATGAAAATGGTAATATTCTTCATCATAAATATAGTATTTTATTAGCCCAAGATATTGGTGGAGCAGTTATAGGTAAGGGTCATATTGATTTTTATCATGGCATTGGAGAAGAAGCTGGTATGAAAGCAACAAAATTGAATCATTATGGGCAATTGTGGCTAATTTTGCCAAAAGATCAGAATAAAAATTAATTTCAATATTTCTTTTTAGGATATAATTTTATTATATTTATTAATTTCCAATATATTTGCAAATTGATAATCAATCATAAACAAATGTCCGATTTCAATTTTTTCAATTCAAAAGGTAATAACAAACTTTTCAGCCCAGATAGAATTTTGTTGCTAATTGTATTATTATTAGGCATTTCTGGTTTGGTGTTTTTGCTAAATATGAAAAAAGAACCTGTGCTTATTACTGAAAAAGAAAAGGCGTTGCCAGAATTACCTCAGAAAAAAATTGAAAATCCGATAAAAAATTCAATCCCAACTGAAACTATTGAAATAAACAATCAAACTTCAAATGCAAAATTAAATATCAAAGGCGAACTTGAAGTTGGTCAACCATTACAATTTTCAATATCGAATCTCGAACAAAATGTTGATTATATTATTGATTTCGGCAATGGAACGAAAAAGAACATTAATTCGCCGAACATCAGTTACGCCTATTCTAAGTCTGGAAAATATTCAGTAAGTATCAAAGCAATTTATAATGGACAAACAAAAATAGTGGATTCCAAAATAATAAATATTGCGAATGAAATTGAAATAGTACAAAAAGCAAACGATTAGATTTTAGCTTTTAGATTTCAAATCCTCTAAATATTTTTCTAATTGATATTCATCCATAACAAGAACATCCCTTGGTTTACTACCTTCACTCGGACCAACTATACCAACAGCTTCTAGCTGATCCATTATTCTTCCTGCTCTATTATACCCCAATTTAAGTCTTCTTTGAATCATAGATGTAGAACCAGTTTGATTTTGAACAACTAATCTGGCTGCATCTTCAAAAAATTCATCAATATCTGATATACTAAACCCAGCTTTTGCAGCACTTGTATCATCGTTTCCAGAATATTCTGGCAAAAAGAAAGGAGTAGAATATCCTTTTTGTTTTGCAATGAAATTAATCACTTTTTCAACTTCAGGAGTATCTACAAATGCACATTGCAATCGCACCATGTCGCCACCTAAGCTAAGCAACATATCCCCTCGCCCAATAAGCTGATCCGCACCACCACCATCTAATATAGTTCTAGAATCTACTTTGGATGAAACTTTGAATGCCAATCGTGCAGGAAAGTTAGCTTTGATAACACCAGTGATAATATTTACCGACGGTCGTTGAGTTGCAATAATTAAATGAATCCCTACGGCTCTTGATAACTGTGCTAGCCTTCCTATTGGAAGTTCAATTTCCTTTCCAGCAGTCATTATCAAATCTGCAAACTCATCGATGATAAGTACTATAAATGGCAAAAACTGATGCCCTTTCTTGGGATTCAATTGTCGCATTGTGAATTTTTCGTTATATTCTTTTATTGTTCTCACCGATGCTTTTTGCAACAATGAATACCTATTATCCATTTCAACACACAAAGAACTCAAGGTGTGGATTACTTTAGTTGTGTCAGTTACTATTGGTTCCATTTGATCGGGCAAAAATCCCAAAAAGTGGTTTTCTATTGCACTATATGGGAAAAGCTCTACTTTCTTAGGATCAATTAAAATTAACTTAACATGAGCTGGATGTTGTTTGAAGAGCAAAGACATCAATATTGTGTTGATACCAACTGATTTTCCTTGCCCTGTAGCTCCTGCAATCAAAAGATGAGGCATTTTGGTAAGATCAGCAACAAAAACTTCATTTGAAATTGTCTTTCCTAAAGCAATCGGTAAATCCATTGTGGATTTCTTGAACTTTTCAGATAAGAAAACTTCTTTTAACGAAACCATTTGTTTGTTCTTATTCGGCACTTCAATACCTATTGTTCCTCTACCAGGTATTGGAGCAATAATACGTATTCCAAGGGCGGCTAAATTCAGAGCAATATCATCTTCAAGGTTTTTTATTTTAGCAATACGAACTCCAGGTGCTGGAATAATTTCATAAAGTGTTACAGTAGGACCAACAGTAGCTCTTATTTTTGTGATTTCAATTTTATAATCTCTTAATGTATTGATAATCTGATCTTTATTGTTCTCTAATTCAGTTCTGTCAATTTCAATTTTCTGATCAGAGTAATCATTTAATAAACTTAGATTTGGCAATTCATAACTAGAAAGTTCTAAGGTTGGATCGTATAAACCCTGAGCATTGATAAGGTGAGCATTTATTTCTTCTTCACCCTCATCAATTACTGCACTTTCAATTGGTTTATAATTATGATCTGTTGGAGGAAGTGGTTCCTCGTCTGTTATTTCGTCAATTAAGACAGGTTCATAAGTTGTTTGGATAATTTCTAGGTCATCCGAAACTGAATTTGTTGTTTTTGGAACAGATGTATTTAAATCGAAATCAGAATTTGAAATCAAATCCATTGCCAAAGAAGTATTTTTTTGAGTTGGTTCAACATTCTCTAATTGATTAGTTGAGACATCATTAGATACAATTTCTAAATTATCTTTTTGAGTAATATTTTCATTCGAAGAATTTGTCTGAGTTTGATTTTGAAATATATTTTTTACATAATTAAGTGTATTATTTTTTGCTCCACTTACCGTAACATCTTGATAATTAGGGTTGAATACCCAAGTTATGAATCCAATACCGCCAAAAACAAATAATAAAATCATACCTATGTTTCCAATAAAATTGGTCATCCAAAAATTGATACTATTGCCAAAAGTTCCTCCCCATGGGAAATCAAAAGATTTGAATATGAAAGCAAAAAATATGGATAGTACCAACATGGTGATTAAACTCTTCCTCAATATAATTCTAAAATGATCTACTGGCTGTTGCTTTAATAAAGCAATTCCATAGATATAACATAAGTAAATAATGATAAAAGAAGGCAAGCCAAAACCCCAATAAAAAAACATATTAGAAACGATTGCTCCTAATCGCCCAAGCCAATTTTCTACAGATAGATCACTTTCGAGCAGTAGGCTCCATGAAAATCTTAGTACTTTATCCTGATCTTCTTTCCAAGTGAAAAAGTATGAAACGAATGCTACAAACAAATAAGCAGCAATTAAAAGAAGAGCCATTCCAATTATTTTCGGAACTCTTTCATCTTTAGATTCCCACTCATTCTTATTTTTTGCAACTAATTTTTTATTCGATTTGGACATAAATTAACATTAAAAATTCAAAATTTATCACTACAATAAATTTCAAATCAACTTCCTTGACATTACGAATATTAATAGATTATGTTTTTTACAAATATGAATAATATATTATCATTCTGCAATCACAAGAATGAAAAATAGACAAAAATCAAAACAACTACAATAAAAATAGCTAGATAAATCATGAATTTAGTATTGTTGCTATAAAGATTATATAATTGTTGTATCAAATCCTGCCAATCTTTATTCCCAACTTTGGATTCATTGGCAAGAAAAAAATACTTATTCATTCCTTTCCTATGCTGATTACCATGTTTTTTTAATATTAAAAAATCAGAATTATTAAACACACAATCATACAACTCCTTTCTTCCACCCATATCAAATATCAGAGTATTTTCATCATTCAATGTTCGCCAATTTCCTTTAAGAATATTTCCTTCAATAGATATAAGATATTCATTATCAGTACAAAAGATATGAAGAATATTATCTTTAAATTCATCATCATCTCGAATTTCCAACCATCTCTTATTCAAAAAACTCAGATTAGAAAGTGGTTCATTCCACTTAATCACTTTAGGTAGGATTTTATCTAAATAATCATCCAAAGTATCACATTCTGGCAACTCTAGTTGAAAAGAATTTGTTACGTTTTTATATATACTCTGACTCAAATAAAATTTTGGTCAAAGATAATTAAACTAAATAAACAATTTGATTTTATTAAAAAATCAAATATCCAATTAACAATTTTGAAACGAATTATTAATAATTTTGTAGAAAAAAGGATGAATTTTAGCAAATATCAAGGGGCAGGTAATGATTTTATCATTGTCGATCAAAGGGAAAATCAATATATAAAGATAGCTGATACTGAACTCATTAATAAATTATGTGATCGTAGATTTGGGATAGGGGCAGATGGATTAATGCTTTTACAGAATCATCCAAACTACGATTTTGAAATGATTTATTTCAATTCGGATGGAAATGAAAGTAGTATGTGTGGAAATGGTGGTAGATGTATTGCTGCTTTTGCAAAAAAATTGAATATAATTCAAAACTCAGGAAAATTTATTGCTATTGATGGTGAACATGATGTCATAATTAATGAATTTGGAGATTTTGTAGAGTTAAAAATGAAGAATGTGGATAATATAGAAATCATTAATAATAGTTATGTTTTGAATACTGGCTCACCTCATTATGTTCAATTTGTTGATCAACTCAAACTTATAAACGTTTATGAAGAAGGAAGAAAAATAAGATATAGCGATAAATTTAATAAAGAGGGAATAAATATCAATTTTGTAGAATCAATTTATAATGAGCTGCATATAGGTACTTATGAACGAGGAGTAGAGGCTGAAACATTGGCTTGTGGAACTGGTGTGACTGCTGCTGCAATTGCTTACCAAGAACTTACAAACAAAGCTATTCCAAAAATAAACATTAAAGCAAAAGGGGGAGATATGTTAGTGAAATCAGAAAAATTAGGGAATACATATTCTAATATTTGGCTATGTGGTCCTGCAAAATTTGTTTTTAATGGTGTCGTTAATCTATCTTCTTTTTAATACAATTCATCTAAAATAACATTACTTTAACACTTTTATAAGGAATCTATTCTGAAATGACTATTTTTTTTAGAATATAATATTGTAATTTTGCTTAAAATTTTAATAAAATTATGAAATTCAAATTTTTGACCTTAATTTTTATAGCGATTTTTGTCTCTTGCAAAAGGAATGAACCTCAAAATAAGGCTGCAATTATTGATAATAAGTCAAATATAAATATTGACAATCAGTCAACTAAGAAAAATCTAATTGAAGATAAGCAAATTATCGAACCAATTACGAAAATATCAAAAGTTAGTAAGACTAAATTAAAACCAATTGAAAATCATCGAAATAAAATAGAAATTGAAGAAGAAGAGGGCGAAGGTAAACTATCAAAATATGACAGAATCAAAGAATCTCTAGAAGATGAAATAAAAAGAACTAAAGACCCTGCTACTGGAATAGTTCCTAAAGGTGTTTTTGCAGAAGCATTAGCATTTACACAACGAAAGCAAATGGAGTTTTACGGCAATAGTGAAATTAGAGGAGCTTCATTAGCTAATGCAAAATGGAAAGAAAGAGGACCGACAAATGTTGGTGGAAGGGTTGGAACTATTTTGGTTGATAAAAATGACCCAACTAATAAAACACTTTTTGTTGGTCATTGCTCAGGTGGCTTATGGAAAACTACTGATATTACTGCTGCTAGACCAATATGGAAACCTGTTAATGATTATTTACAAAATTTAGCTATTGGTGGTATTGTTCAAGATCCTACAGATCCAAAAATAATGTACTTAGGTACTGGTGACCCAAGTGCAGATGATGTGAAAGGAATTGGAATTTTTAAATCAACTGATGGTGGAGTGAATTGGCAATTATTATCAAGTACGAATAATGCTTCATTTGATAAAACAAGAGAAATAGTAATTGCAAATGATGGAAGTATATATGCAGCATGTAGATCAGGCGTTCAAAAAAGTACAAATGGTGGAACTTCTTGGACTAGAGTACTAGATAACGAAATTTGGGATTTAGCCTATATTTCATCAACAAATACAATTTTTGCATCTAAAATAAATTCTATTTGGAAAAGTACATTAGGTAATGCAAATACTTGGACAAATATAACAAATCCAACAAATACAGGTTTTCCTTCGAATTGGTCAAGAACAGAATTTGCAATATCATTAACCGACCCAGATATTATCTATGCAGTTGGTAATCAAGGCTCTGCTAATACTGTAATCATGAAAACCACTGATGGAGGATTAAGTTGGAAAGCAACTGGGCTAAATGCAGGTGTATTAACTGGCAGTCAGGCATGGTATGATTTGGACATTGCAGTTGACCCTACAAACTCTAAAATAGTTTATGCAGGTGGACTAGACCTCCACAGAACATTAGATGGAGGAAATTCTTGGAAAAGAGTTTCGGAATGGAGTCCAAAATCATCAGATACTTATGTTCATGCAGATCAGCATTATATCTATTATGAACCCAATAATGGTAATGTTTGCTATTTTGGTAATGATGGGGGTATTTTTGCTTGCAGAAATGCAGCTTTTTCTGGTCAACCAAATATTGAAGACAAAAATACTGGTTATAATACTACATTATTTTATTATGGAGCAATACATCCTGATAAATATAGCAATTATTTTCTGGGTGGCGCACAAGATAATGGTTCGAATCAGATAAATTCATATAGCCCAGGTGAAGCAAATGAAGTAACTAGTGGAGATGGATTTTGGGTGCATATTGATCAAACTAAACCAAATTACCAATTTACAACTTT
>ENA-UOYA01001352-UOYA01001352.1-activated-sludge-metagenome-genome-assembly--contig:-NODE-1352-length-26602-cov-7.055826_pt1 | contig 26602 bp, 28 predicted proteins | sample MGYA00238163_ERZ764804 | MGnify/ENA primary metagenome ERZ764804 (study PRJEB28919, sample SAMN05720223) | activated sludge metagenome | isolation source: Anaerobic digester | place: Hong Kong... | reverse complement strand
TTCGCCGACGACGCCCACTGGGTGTTCGCGCGCGGCGGCGAAAGTATCGGTGTCAGCCCGCCGGGGGCGCTGGCGGTGAATGCCTTCAGCGCGGTCAAGCGCGCGGCGCTGGCCGATCTGGGGACCGCGCGACTGCCGCTGTTCCTGGTGCACCAGGAGCTCGCCCGCGGCGAGCTGCTGCGCGTGCTGCCGGACTGGGAGCTGGTGCCCACGCCGCTGTGGCTGGTCTATCCGCAGCAGCGCCAGCGCCCGCTGCGCAGCCGCGTGTTCATCGAATTCCTGCTGCGCTGGGTGGCGCAGCCGTCGCGCGCGGCCTTCTTCCGCTGAACCGCGGCGGCCGCGCGGCGGCGCCGGTCAACCGCCGGCGCGGGCCGGCGTTTCCAGGGTGCGAACCCCCTCGTCGGGGCAGCCTACCTGCCAGGAGAACACCGCCATGCGCCTGAGTCTTGCCACCCTCGCCCTCGCCCTTGTCGCTGCCGTCCCCGCCCTGGCGCAGACGCCTGCCGCCGAGGCCCAGCGCAACGCCAATCAGCAACAGCGCATCGAGCAGGGCCTGCAGTCGGGCCAGCTCGACACGCGCGAGGCGGCGCGACTGGAGCAGCAGGAAACGCGCGTCGAGCGCAGCCAGGCGCGCGCCGCCCGCGACGGCACGGTGAGCGCGACCGAGGCCGAGCGCATCGCGCGTGAGCAGAATGTCGTGAGCCGCGACATCGCCCGGCAGAAGCACGATGCGCAGACCGGCAACCCGAATTCCGCCTCGTCGCAGCGCCTGCAGGCCGATGTGCAGCGCAATGCCCGGCAGCAGCAGCGTATCGCCGACGGCGCGTCCTCCGGGGCGCTGAGCACGCGCGAGAGCGGGCAGCTGCAGCAGGGGCAGGCCCATGCCACGTCCCGCCAGGCGCGCAGCGGCGCCGACGGACACGTCGGCGCGGCCGAGCAACGCCGCGTGCAGGCCGCGCAGACGCAGCAGAGTCACCGCGTCTACCGCAAGAAGCACAACGCCGTGGCTGCGAGCGAGTGAGTCTCGCTTGCGACCGTGTGCGGCGGATTCAGGGCATCAGGCCCACTCGGTCAGGCCCTCGGCCGCATACAGCGCCCGCCAGCTCGGGCGGGCGCGCACCAGCCCGGCCAGCGCGGCAAGGTGCGGCCAGTCCAGCGCCGGCCGCGGCATGTTGCGCGACCAGCGCATGAGCATGACGGCGTACAGGTCGAGCAAGCTGAATGCCTCGCCCAGCACGTAGGGCCCCTGCGCGGCCAGGTGGGCATCCAGGCGGTCCCACACCGCCTCGATGCGCCGGCGGGCGCCGGCCTTCACCGCCTCGGCATCCACGTCGCCGGCGTCGCCGGGGTACCACCACAGGCGGAAGGCCGGTTGCAGCGTGTTGGCGAAGTGGAACAGCCACTGCAGGAAAGGCAGGCGCTGCGTGCTGCCCGGAGCCGGTGCGAGGGCGGCTTCGGGATGGCGCTCGGCCAGCAGCAGCGCCTGCGCCGCCGCTTCCGCCATCGGCGTTCCGTCCACCAGCAGGGTCGGCACCAGGCCGTTGGGGTTGAGCTTCAAGTAGTCGGCCGACTTCTGCTGCTTGGCCGCGATGTCGACGGCCTGCAGCACGTGGGCAGCACCGGTCTCCAGCAGTACGAGGTGGGGCAGCATGCTGGCGGCGCCGGGAGCGTAGTAGAGGGTGTACATGCGGACCTGCCGGGTTGGCGCGGAGAAGGCGCGCAGCATACCCAGCCCGCGACCGCGCTGCGCGCCCTGCCGGAAGTCACGGCGTGACCTGCGCCATGCGCTTGGCTTAAACCCTGGCGGCAGCCTGGGCATCCCTGTGGCACCCCAGCCCGCGGAGCACGCATGAAAGCCCCAGTCCTGTTGTTTGCCCTGGCCCTCGCCACGCCCGCCGCTGCCGCCGTGCGCGTGCACCACGTCGACGGCTGCGGTGTGGAAAGCCGCTACGACCTCGCCCTGGACGCCAGCCGCCTCGCCTTCACCCGTGCCGACGCCACGCCGCAGCGCATCGAACTCGAGCGCGGCCACCTGCGCATCGACGGGCGCGAGGTGGCGGTGAGCGAGGCCGACCGGCGCCGCCTGGCCGAGGTCGAGGCCGGTTTGCGCGCCCTGGCGCCGCAGATGCGCGCCATTGCCCGCGATGCGGTGGACATCGCCTACACCGCCATCGGCGAGGTGGCGCGCGCCTTCGCCGGGGAGCGCAGCACCCTGGCCGACACCCTGGAGCGTCGTCACGCCGACGCGCGGGCGCGCGTCGACGACGCCTTCGCCAGCCGTCCCTTCGACGACAAGGCCATCGGCGCCGTCGTCGATGCGACTGTGGAGGAAGTGATGCCGGCGCTGGCGAGCGACGTGGCCGCGGTGGCCGTGAAGGCTCTGCTGAGCGGCGACGAGGCCATGGCTCGCGACCTGGAAAGCCGCACCGCCCAGCTCGACGCGCAGATCGAAGCGCGCGTGGAGACGCAGGCGCGGCAGATCGAGGCGCGCGCCAAGGCGCTGTGTCCGCAGTTCGCGCAGCTGGCCGAATTGCAGGACAGTCTCGACCTGCGCCTGCCCGACGGCGGCCGCCTGGAGCTCCTCGGCGTGCGGCGCTGAGGGTTCGTGCCGGCAGCGGGCGGGGCCCGACGCCGGCGGCTGCATACGAATGCGTGCGGTTGGCGCCGACCCCGCACGCGGCCACAATAGCGCCCTCCGACGCAGCACGGCCCGCCTGGGAGGGCGCATGGCACACGAAATCAAAGTTCCGGACATCGGCAATTACCACGACGTGCCGGTGATCGAGTTGCTGGTCAAGCCCGGCGACACGGTGAAGAAGGACCAGGGCCTGATCACGCTGGAGTCGGACAAGGCGACCATGGAAGTGCCGTCCTCGGTCGCCGGCGTGGTCAAGGAACTGCGCGTCAAGCTCGGCGACGCGGTGTCCGAAGGCGCGGTGATCGCCCTGGTCGAAGCCGCCGATGCGGCGGTTGCGCCGGCGCCGACCAAGGCAGCGGCGGCACCGACTTCCGCTCCCGCTCCCGCTGCACCGGCGCCCGCGCCCGCGGCGGCGCCGACGGTCAGTGCCGCCCCCCTCGCCGAAGCCCGTCCAGGCGTCGATCCCGAGGCGGCCGCGCCGCGCACGCCGCCGGTGCCCTTCGATCCCAGCACGGTGCTGCCGGACAAGGTGCCGCACGCCAGTCCGGCCGTGCGCCTGTTTGCGCGCGAGCTGGGCGTGGACCTGCGCGCGCTGTCAGGCAGCGGGCGCAAGGGGCGCATCACGCGCGAGGACGTGCAGAACTTCGTCAAGGCGGCGCTGGCCGGCGGCGGCGCGCCGCGGGCGGCCGCGGCGCCGGGGGGCGCGGGCGGCCTCGCGCTGTTGCCCTGGCCGCAGGTGGATTTCGCCAAGTTCGGCGAGGTCGAGTCCAGACCGCTCTCGCGCATCAAGAAGATTTCCGGCGCGAACCTCGCGCGCAACTGGGTGATGATTCCCCACGTCACCCAGCACGACGACGCCGACATCACCGATCTGGAAGCCCTGCGTGTCGCCCTCAACAAGGAGAACGAGAAGGCCGGCATCAAGCTCACCATGCTCGCCTTCCTCGTCAAGGCCTGCGTGGCGGCACTGAAGAAGTACCCGGACTTCAACGCCTCGCTGGACGCGACCGGCGAGAGCCTCGTCTACAAGAAGTACTTCCACATCGGCTTCGCCGCCGACACCCCCAACGGCCTGGTCGTGCCGGTGGTCCGCGACGCGGATCGCAAGGGAGTGATCGAGATCGCGCGCGAGACCGGCGAACTCGCGGCCAAGGCGCGCGAGGGCAAGCTCGGTCCGGCTGACATGAGCGGCGGCTGCTTCTCCATCAGCTCCCTCGGCGGCATCGGCGGTACCGCCTTCACCCCGATCGTCAATGCGCCGGAGGTGGCGATCCTCGGCGTATCGAAGTCGGCGATGAAGCCGGTGTGGGACGGCAAGGCCTTCGTACCGCGCCTGATCCTGCCGCTGTCGCTGTCCTACGACCACCGCGTGATCGACGGGGCCGCCGCCGCGCGCTTCACCGCCTACCTGGCGCAGGTGCTGGCGGACATGCGCCGCGTGCTGCTCTAGGCGGCGCGGCACGCGGAGCGGCGCATGCAGCCGGCCTTCGAGGACATCCGCATCGTCGACCTCGACACGCGCCGCACCACCGGCTCGCGCGTGCACGAGTCCATGCGCGTGGTCTACCTGCGCCTGGACCGTGTGCCGCCGGACCGGGAGTGGATCCGCCTGTTCCACGAAGAGCGCGAATCGCGCATCAATCCGCTGCGCTGCGGCCTGTGGATCGAGGACGACAGCATCAGCTTCGATTGCCTGCTGCGCGACGTGGAGAGCGGCCACTTGCCCGACATCCAGCGCTCCATCGACCACGCCAACCGCCGCTACCGCGAAGTGCTGGCGCAGCGCCGGGACGAGCGGCTCGCCTCGGCCGACGGCTCGAGCGACGAGTCCGCGGCGCTGGCGGCCCTGCGCGAGCGCGTGCGCGCCGCTGCCGCCGCCACGCCGGCAACTCCCGTTACGCCCGTCGCGCCCGTCGCGCCACCAGCGCCACCAGCGCCACCAGCGCCCGCAGCCGATGCCGCGGACGTGGAGGCCGAGCTGCAGCGGCGGCGCCTATCCCTGCGCGAGCGCTACCGCGCCGCGCTGGCTCAACAACGCAAGGAGAGTTCCCGTGGCGACAGTTGAAGTGAAGGTGCCGGACATCGGCAATTACCACGACGTGCCGGTGATCGAGCTGCTGGTACAGCCCGGCGACACGGTGAAGAAGGACCAGGGCCTGGTCACACTGGAGTCGGACAAGGCGACCATGGAGGTGCCCGCGCCGGTGGCCGGCGTGGTCAAGGCGCTGCGCGTCAAGCTGGGCGATAGCTTGAGCGAGGGCGCCGTGGTCGCGGTGCTGGAGACCGAGGCGGCCGCGCCGGCACCCGCCGTCGCCACGCCGGCGGCTGCGCCGGCAGCCCCCACAGCGCCGCAGGCCGCGGCCGCCACGCCGGCACCCAAGGCCGCGGCGGCGAGCGGACGCAGGGCTGACGTGGAATGCCGCGTCGTGGTGCTGGGCGCGGGTCCGGGCGGCTACAGCGCGGCCTTCCGCGCCGCCGATCTGGGTCTCGATACCGTGCTGGTCGAGCGCTACCCGTCCCTCGGTGGCGTCTGCCTCAATGTCGGCTGCATTCCTTCCAAGGCCCTGCTGCACACCGCGCGGGTGATCGACGAGGCCGCCAGCTTCGCCGCCCATGGCGTGAGCTTCGGCGCACCCCGGATCGACCTCGACAAGCTGCGCGCGCACAAGGACAAGGTGGTGGGCCAGCTCACGGGCGGTCTGGCCGGCATGGCCAAACAGCGCAAGGTGCGCGTGGTGCAGGGCGTCGGTCGCTTCGTCTCCCCCAACGAAATGGAGGTGGCGTCGGCCGAGGGCCCGAAGCTGGTGCGCTTCGAGCAGGCCATCATCGCGGTGGGCTCGCATGCGGTGAAGCTGCCGGGGTTCCCCTGGGACGATCCGCGCATGATGGACTCCACCGATGCGCTGGAACTCAAGGACATTCCAAAGTCACTGCTGGTGGTCGGCGGTGGCATCATCGGCCTGGAAATGGCCTGCGTGTACGAAGCCCTCGGCAGCCAGGTCACCGTGGTGGAACTGCTCGACCAGCTCATGCCGGGCGCCGATCCGGATCTGGTGCGGCCGCTGCAGCAGCGCCTGGCCAAGCGCTATGCCGGCATCCACCTCAAGGTGAAGGTGGCGAAGATCGAGGCGACCAAGGCGGGCCTCGTGGCCACGTTCGAAGGCGACAAGGCGCCGCCGCCGCAGACCTTCGATCGCGTGCTGGTGGCTGTGGGGCGTGCGCCCAACGGCAAGAAGATCGGCGCCGAGGCGGCCGGCGTGGCCGTGAACGAGCGCGGCTTCATCGCGGTGGACCGGCAGATGCGCACCAACGTGCCGCACATCTTCGCCATCGGCGACCTGGTCGGAAATCCCATGCTTGCGCACAAGGCGGTGCACGAGGGCCATGTCGCGGCGGAAGTCTGTGCGGGCCTGAAGAGCGAGTTTGTCGCCCGCGTGATCCCGTCGGTGGCCTACACCGACCCGGAGATCGCCTGGGTCGGCGTGACCGAGGCCCAGGCCAAGGCCGAGGGGCTGCACTACGGCGTGGGCAAGTTCCCGCATGCGGCGTCCGGCCGCGCCATCGGCATCGGCCGCACCGAGGGCTTCACCAAGCTGATCTTCGACGAGACCAGCCATCGCATCATCGGGGCGGGCATCGTTGCGCCGAATGCCGGCGACCTGATCTCCGAAGCGGCGCTGGCCATCGAGATGGGGGCCGAGGCGGCCGACATCGGTCTCACCATCCACCCGCACCCAACCCTGAGCGAGTCGGTCGGCATGGCCGCCGAAACCTACGAGGGCACGGTGACCGACATCATCGCGCCCAAGCGCAAGGGCTGAGCCGATAGTGCGCGGAGGTGCCGTCGGGCACCTCCGCGACGGCGGCTCAATACAGCGGGAACAGTTCGGTGCCGCCGGCGACGATGGAATAGTTGCCGCCGGCGTTGCTCTGTGCAGCAAAGAAGGCGAACAGCGTGTACCCCAGCAGGCCATTCTTGGTCTGCGCGTTGGCGCAGGCCTGCTGCATGGTGCTCTGGGCGGTGCTGCCGGCGTTGAACTTCTGCACCTTGGTCAGCGGCGTGGTGATGTAGCTTCCCGCCACCTGGTAGTAGCTGCCGTCGGTGTTGAGTGCCCACTCCCAGGTTTGGTCGCTGCCCTTCTGGAAGTAGCAGGCCACGTAGGCGGCATTGTCCGCGGCCGCGAGCGGCTTGGGGTTCGCGCCGGGACCCTTGATGGAGGCGGGGGCGGCAGGTTCGGCGGCAGCGGCGCAGAATGCCGCGCCGGCGATCAGGGCTAGGGCAAGGACCGGTCGGACCATGGGAGGGATTCTCCGAGCAGGATGGGGTCTGAATGGGGTGATGGCCGCCGCGCCGCGGCAGCCAGGCGGCGTCGCATCTGGAATCAACAAAAGTCCGGATGTGACAAAACCAAACATATATAACGTATACCTTTATTTCAATCGTGCGCCTCCTCTGCCCGGCGGAAGCTGCTGGGTTCGTGGCGGCGGCAAGGACTCACCACGGGCGGATGGCATTGACGATGCGAACACTTGGACTGCTCGGAGGCATGAGCTGGGAATCCACGCTGCCCTACTACCGCCTGATCAATGAGGGTGTGCGCCAGCGCCTGGGCGGCCTGCATTCCGCCCGCCTGCTGCTGTACAGCCTGGACTTTGCCGAGATCGAGGCGCTGCAGACCGCTGGCGACTGGGACAGCGCGGGTGCGCGCCTGGCCGAGGCCGGTGCCGCGCTGCAGCGTGCGGGTGCCGATGGGCTGGTGATATGCACCAACACCATGCACAAGGTCGCGCCGCAGGTCGCCGCGCACGTGCCCCTGCCGCTGCTGCACATCGCCGATGCGACCGCGCAGGCCATCCGCGCCGCCGGCCTGGCGCGCGTCGGCCTGTTGGGCACCCGTTTCACCATGGAGCAGGATTTCTACCGCGGCCGCCTTGCCGCGCACGGACTCGACGTGCGCGTGCCCGATGCCGAGGGCCGCTCCCAGGTGCACCGCGTGATCTACGAGGAGCTGTGCCGCGGCGTGGTGAGCGAGTCCTCGCGCCGGGACTTCCGCGCCGTGATGGCCGGCCTGGTGGATGCCGGGGCTGAGGGCATCGTGCTGGGCTGCACCGAAATCGGCCTGCTCGTCGGCGCTGCCGACACGACGGTGCCGGTGTTCGATACCACGCGTCTGCACGCGGCCGCGGCGGTCGACTGGGCGCTGTCCTGAGCGCCGGCCCGGGCGCATCGCCCACTCCGCGACCGCGGTCACGCCCGCCCGCCTCGGTCCAGGCTACCCTAGTGACGTGCCGCAGGGGGCGGCGCCTCATGGTTGCCATCGCGGCGCAACACTCCTGTGCCACGTTCGTCTCTTTCTCGGCGCCGACCAGCCATGCGATCCATCCTCTTGCTTCGATTGCTGCCGCTTCTGCTGACGCTGTTCCTGGCCGATATCGCCGGTGCGCAGAGCGCCCTGGTGGGCAAGCGACTCATCTCGGTCGGCGACAGCGCCACGCGGGCGCGGGACGCCGCCGGCGATCCCGACCGGCTGGACAAGATCCCGGGTGACGAGGCCCAGCCGCCCATGGAGATCTGGACCTACCAGCGCAAGGGCCGCGTGATCACGCTGTGGCTGGTCCAGGACAAGGTGGTGCAGGTCGAGGACAAGCGCGCGGCCGGTGAGAGCCGCGACTGACCGTGCGGACGCCATGCCGTTGCAGCGCGAGCGCGGCGCCGGCATGAATGTCGGCCGAACCGGTGCGTGCCGGTTCAGGCGAGGGCAAGGCGCCCGGCGTTGAGCTTGCGGCTGCGGCACCACGCCGCGCCCACAGGAGCCCACGCCATGACTCTGGTGTTCGAGAACGGCCTGCCCGCCCTGGTTGCCCTGTTGCGCGAGGGGCGCGACTACTACCGCTTCGCTGCCGGCGAAGTGCGCGATGCCGAGGTGAAGCTGGTGTTCGGCTACGCCGCCGACTGCCGCGCCCGACTGCTGGAGGCGCTCGTGGCGGCGCGCCTGCTGCAGCACACCTCGCCCGCTCACGAGCCGCCGCCGCTGGCCGACGGCCAGGGCTACGCGCTGCTGCGCGGCCAGTTCGATCCCGCCCATCCGCAGGCTCAGGCCGCTGCCCTGCTCCAGCGAGAACGCCACCTGCTGCGCCTGGTCGAGGCGGTGTTCCGCACCGAGGGCTCACTGGCGGCGCGGCGCGCCCTCAAGGACGCCTATCCGCACCTCCATCGCACCGCCGTCATCCTGCAGCGCCTGGCGCAGCGTCGCGCGGCGGCGTGACCCAGACGGGCGCGGTCGTTTCGGCGCGGCCGCGCCCTCGCTTCGGCGCAGACGCCTTGCGAGCGGCATGGCTCGCCGTCACGCTGGGGGTTGCTCCCGACGAGTCCGCACCATGCGCATCCGCTCCACCGCCGCCCTGATCGCTGCCCTTGCCGTACTCGCGCCCCCGCCCGCGCCGGCCGTGGAGGGCAAGACCATCGTCATCCCGCCCGGGATGGATCGCGCCTACGACGAGTTCCATTACGCACCGGCCGTGCGCGTCGGCGATACGGTGATTGTCTCGGGCATTCCGGCCGGTCCGGGCGCGACCTACGAAGAGCGCGTGCGGCGTCTGTTCGAGCACCTGAAAGCTACCCTTGCCACGGCCGGCGCCAGCCTTGACGACGTGGTGGAGATCACCACCTACCACCGCGAGCCGAGCGACAGCGCGGCCTTTCGCGCCGAGTTCGACAGATTCGCGGCGATCCATGGCGCCACCTTCCGCGGCGGCTATCCGGCCTGGACCGCCGTCGGCACCACGGCCCTGCTTGCCGACGGGGCGCCGGTGGAACTGCGCGCCCTGGCCATCGTCGGCGCCGGCAAGCGCGTCACGGTGCAGCGCAGCGCGCCGGCGCCGTAAGGCGCGCTCAATGCGGGCCGATGCGCAGATGCACGGTGGCGAGGTAGATTTCGCGCAGAAAGCACAGGAGCGCGCCGATCAGCGCCAGCATGCCGAGCACGAAAAGCGTGCCCGCCACCGCGCCCACGTCCAGCGCCAGCAGCGCCCCGGCGAAGAGGGCGACGATGACCGTGGCAATGAGCAGGGCGCAGGCGGTGGCGAGGCTGATCGCCCAGTTCATCAGGCGCGCGCGCCGCGTCAGGCGCGAGAACTGCTCGTGCAGGGACTCCAGTTCGGCGCCCTGGGCCTGATGGACGCGGTTCTCCAGGCTGCGGCCGCGATCGACGATGCGCGCCAGCCGGCTGGTCAGCACGCCGAGCAGGGCGCCGACGCCCGAGAGCAGGAACACCGGCGCGATGGACAATTGGATGACGTGGGCGATGCTGCCGGCACCGCCGCCGAGACCGGGCAGATCCACCTCAGTGCGCCACGAGCAGGGGCAGGTCGCTCGACTGGAACATCTGGCGCGTTATACCGCCCAGCACCAACTCGGTCAGGCGCGAGTGACCCCAGGCGCCCATGACGATGAGGTCGGCCTGCGCGGCGCGGGCCGCGTCGAGGAGGTCGGTCGCCCTGGCGCTGCCGCCGCCGGGTGCGAAGCGACGGAACTCGGCCCGCACGCCGTGGCGCTTGAGGGCAGCGGCCAGGTCGAAGCGCGGCAATTGCAGCATCGCGCCCGACTCGGCCTCGTTGCCGCCATCGAGCACCAGCACCTGCTCCGCGCGGGCCAGCAGGGGCAGGGCGCCGTGCACCGCGCGAGCCGCCTCGCGGCTGCCGTTCCAGGCCACCAGGACGCGTTCGCCCAGCGATGACAGCTGCGCCGTGTCGGGCACCACCAGCACCGGCGTGCCGGCGTCGAACACGCTGCGCGAGGCCAGACCCCAGCCAACCGGCGCGTCGGGGTTCTGCATGGGGCGCTCCACCACCACGAGGTCGCACCAGCGCGCGGCGTGGACGATCGCGTCCAGCGGATCGGCCAGCGCCACGTGCCATTCTCCGGCGGCAGCATGTGCCTGCAGCAGCCCCTGCCACCAGGCCCCGGCATCGCGGGCCTCCTGGAAGCGGCGGTCGGATTCATGCACCAGCACGGCCACCGTCTCGGGTGAGGTGAACGCTGCCGGTGGAATGGGGGCGACGTACAGCCCGTGCAGGTGGGTCGGCGTGCGCGCGGCCAGCAGGCAGGCGGCACGGGCCGCGGCGGGCTCGCCGTCGTAGCGGCGCAGGTGGACGAGTACGTCGAGCTGGCCCATCGCTTCCTCTCCCGGCAGTGGCGGTGCGCCTAGCTTACGCCGCGGCGCCGGCGATGACCTTGGACACAGGCCGCGGGCTGCGCACCGGCGTAGGGTGTCGGCAACGCACTCGCCGGGAGACTGCGACCATGCTGAAACTCCTCGTGCTCGCCTTTGTCCTCGGCGGCGCCGTCCTCGCGCTGGCCGGCGCCGTGCTGCTGCCCCTGTGCCTGATCGGAGGCGGTCTGGCCCTGGGCCTGGGCGCCGCGGCCGGTATCCTGGTCCTGCTGCGCGGCGTGGCCTGGCTCGTCGGCGGTGCGCTGGTGCCGGCCCTCGGCCTGGCCGCGGCGGTGCTGCTCGTCGCGGTCGGCGGCAGCCTGGTGTTCGGGGTGCTGGTCGGTCTGGCGCCGCTGTGGCTGCCGCTGCTGCTGATCGGCGTGCTGCTGTGGGCGGCGCAGCGCCGAGCGGAGCACCCGGCGGCTGCCTGACCCCCGGCAGCCCGACGCAGGACACTGCGCGCGGTGCGCCCATGGTGCGCCGCGGCGTGCACCGCGGCGCGCTTGCTTCTAGCGTGCCGCGGCCGTCGCGCTCCGGGGGGAGCGCGCTCGGCATCCTCGGGGAGGCGCGGCATCCGGCACGTGGCTGCATCGGCGGCCTTCCCCGCCTTGTTCCATTTCGCATGGGGAGTGCAATCCGATGAATCCGCATATGCGCAAGTCCGTCCTTGCCGTCCTCCTGGCGCTGGGAGGCGCCCTGCCCGCGCAGGCTGCTCCGGCCGATGCGCGCGCCCAGCCGCTGCGTTCCGAGTTGGCGCCGCTGGCGGCCATGGGCGCGTTCGGCAACGGCAAGATGAGCTTCAGTCTGCACAATCCCGGTCGCAGCAGCCTGTTCCTGCTGCGCTGGCAGACGCCCCTGGACGGCATCACCGACGACCTGTTCGAGGTGCGCCTGAACGGCGAAGCGGTGCGCTATGTCGGGCCCCGCTACAAGCGCGCCGAACCGACCGCCGCCGACTACATCGAGCTCAAGGCCGGTGAAACGCGCCAGGTTACGGTAGACCTCGGCGCCGCCTACGACATGCGCGATACGGGCATGTACGAAGTGCGCTTCAAGAACCGCCTTGACGAGGTGTTCGGCGAGCGCGGCGACGCGCAACGCCTGCGCATCGCCGCGGTCGAGCGGGTTGACCTGGTCTCGCCCGCAGCCTACCTGTGGGTCGACGGCCTGCAGGCCAGCGTGGCGCGCGAGGCAGCGCTGCGCAGCCAGGCGCCGGTGCAGTGGACGTCGGGCGTCAACGCGGCCATCGGCTACGTCAGCTGCAGCAGTTCGCGCCAGAGCGCGCTGCCGGGCGCCCTGTCACAGGCGCTGAGCTACGCGACCAACGCATCCAACTACCTCAACGCCGGAACCGCCGGAGCGCGCTACACCACCTGGTTCGGCACCTACTCGTCGAGCAACTACAGCACGGTGAAGAGCCACTACGCCAACATCAAGAGCGCGCTGGGCACGCAGAACATCGTGTTCGATTGCAGTTGCACCGACAGCGGTACCTACGCCTACGTCTACCCGACCCAGCCGTACAAGATCTACCTGTGCGGCGCCTTCTGGTCGGCGCCGAATGCGGGCACCGACTCGCGCGGCGGCACCATCGTGCACGAGACCAGCCACTTCGACGTCGTGGCCAACACCGACGACCTCGCCTACGGACAGACCGCGGCCAAGAGCCTCGCCAAGAAGTCGCCGTCCAAGGCCATCCGCAACGCCGACAGCCACGAGTATTTTGCCGAGAACAATCCGGCGCAGAACTGAGCCGCCACGCGGCGGTGATCGTTGGGGCCGCGGAGCGATCCGTGGCCCTTTTTCTAGCGGAAGTTCGCCGTCAGGAGGGAAGCGCATTTCCGCCGCCGCGACGGCTTGCGTACACTGCCGCCCCCCGTTGCAGCGCCCGTCAGCCCATGGCCTCCCCCACCCGCATCCTCACCGGCATCACCACCACCGGCACGCCGCACCTGGGCAATTACGTCGGCGCGATACGACCTGCCGTGGCGGCCAGCCGGCGCGGGGACGTGCAGTCGTTCTACTTCCTCGCCGACTACCACGCGCTGATCAAGTGCGACGACCCTGCGCGCATAGCCCGTTCGCGCCTGGAGATCGCCGCGACCTGGCTGGCCTGCGGGCTCGACCCGGAGAAGGTGCACTTCTACCGCCAGTCGGACGTGCCGGAGATTCCGGAGCTGACCTGGCTGCTGACCTGCGTCACGGCCAAGGGGCTGATGAACCGGGCGCACGCCTACAAGGCGGCGGTCGATGCCAACACGGCGGCCGGCGAGGACCCCGATGCCGGTGTGAGCATGGGTCTGTACAGCTACCCGATCCTCATGGCCGCCGACATCCTGATGTTCAACGCGCACCAGGTGCCGGTGGGGCGCGACCAGATCCAGCACATCGAGATGGCGCGCGATATCGCCGCGCGCTTCAACCACCTCTTCGGTGCCGGGCGCGAGTTCTTCGTGCTGCCCGAGGCGGTGATCGAGGAAAGCGTGGCCACGCTGCCCGGCCTCGACGGGCGCAAGATGAGCAAGAGCTATGACAACACCGTGCCGCTGTTCGAGGGCGGCGCCAAGGGGCTCAAGGCCGCCGTTGCGCGCATCGTCACCGATTCCCGGCTGCCCGGCGAACCCAAGGATCCGGACTCCTGCGCGCTCATGCCGATCTACCGCGCCTTCGCCGCCGCGGATGACGCCACCGCCTTTCGCCAGGCCCTCGTGGAAGGCCTGGGCTGGGGCGAGGCCAAGCAGCGCCTCACCGACCTCATCGAACGCGAGCTGGCACCGCAGCGTGAGCGCTACGAGGCGCTGATCGCGCGCCCGGCCGACATCGAGGAGCTGTTGCAGATCGGCGCCAAGAAGGCACGCGCCATCGCTACGCCCTTCCTGGCGGAGCTGCGCGCGGCGGTGGGTCTGCGCGCCCTGCAGGGGGACAAGACCGGCTCGCCGAAGAAGGCGGACAAGTCCGCCCGCGTCGGCCGCTTCGTCACCTTCCGCGAGAAGGACGGCCACTTCCATTTCCGCTTTCTCGCCGCGGATGGCGAGCAGCTGCTGCTGTCTGTGCCCTTCGCCAGCCCGCAGCAGGCGGCGCAGTGGATCAACGTGCTGAAGAAACTGGGCGAATCGCCCGACCTGTTGTGGGGCGAGGGCGATTTCGAGCTGCGCCGCAGTGAGCACCTCGGCGGTCACACCTTCGCCCTGTGGTACAGCGGCGAGCGTCTCGCCGAGAGCGCGCCCTACGCCGATGCCGCCCAGCGCGACGCGGCGATCGAGCGCCTGGCGGGCGAGCTGGCCGCGCTGTGGAACGCGGAGGCGGCCTAGGCCGCCCCTGACCGCGGCGGCAGCGAGCGGCCGTCAAGGGCCACGCCCCTGCGGCAAGCTGCCGCCTTGTGCGCTGCCGGTGCGGCACCGACATTCCCGCTTTTCCGAGGCCCGCCCATGAGTCTGCTCGCCCTGGTGCTGTTTTCGCCCTGGTTCGCCATCCTCGGCTGGGCCTACTGGACGTTCCCGCGCGCCCTGCCGCGCACGGCGGCGCGCCGCGCGGGCGATCTGCTGGCCTTGCTGCTCGCGGTCATCGGCAGCGCCCGCGCCATGCACCTGGCCTACGCCGCCAATGTCGGCTTCGGCGGCGCCATCTGGAAACAGGTGATCGCCACGCTGTGCGGCTACGGCGTGTTCCTGGCGGTGCTCTTCGCCGCGTTCGTGCTGCGCTCCCTGTGGAAGCCGGCGCGCGCCTGAGGCGCTGCCCGCCGCGTCACAGCGGCAGGGCGAGATCGTCCAGCAGGGCCTTGAGGAAGCGCGCAGCCTCGCCGCCGGTGGCGGCGCGGTGGTCGAAGGTGAGCGAGAGCGGCATCAGGCGGTGCGTTTCCACCCCTCCCATGACCGGCACCAGCTCGTGGCGCAGCTTGCCCGCGGCGACGATGGCCACGCAGGGCGGCACCACCACCGGGGTGGCGTAGCGTCCGGCGAACACACCGAAATTCGACAGCGAAATCGTGTAGCCGCGCAGCTCTTCCGGCGCGATGCTGCGGTTCTTCACTGCGTCGCGCAGGCGGTTGATGGCGGCGCGCAGGCCGGCGGCGTCGAGCACGTCGGCATTGCGCAGGGCCGGCACGAACAGGCCCTCCTCGGTGTCCACGGCGATGCCCACGTCCACGTGCGGATGCAGGGTGCGGGTGAGGTTGTTGCCGTCGAACCAGGCGTTGAGCGCCGGTACGGCCTTGCAGGCGCGCACCAGGGCGCGGATCAGGCGCACGGTGATGTCATTGCCCGGCTGCCAGGCGTGCAGATCGGCGTCGTCGCACAGGGTGGTCGGCACCACGCTGGCGTGCGCCTCGGCCATGACGCGCGCCATGTTGCGGCGCACGCCCTTCAACTGCTCGGGCTGACCCAGCACCGGCGCCGCCGCGGGCGGCGCGGTGCGCATGGGCTGGCCCGTGGCCGAGAGCGCGGTGCGCGTCGCCGGTGCCGACGGCGCGACGGCGACGGACGGGGATACAGCGACCGGCGCGGGTGTCGACGCCGCCACCGGGGCGATGGCGCCGGCTTTCGCGGTGCCCTTCTCCGCGGCAGCCTTGACGTCGTTCAGCGTGACCACGCCGCCCGCGCCGCTGGGCACCACGCGCGCCAGGTCCACGCCGAGTTTCTTCGCCAGCGCGCGCACGGCCGGCACGGCCTTCACGCCGCCGACGGCGACAGCCTGCTCGCTCACTACGCGATCGCTGGACTCCATCGCCCCCACCACCGTGCCGGCGTCGGCGCGCGCCGCGCCGCCCTCCGACTTGGCCGCAGGCGCGGGCGTCGCGGCCGCGGCCTTGGGCGGGCCGTGGTGGTGGCCGGTGTCCTGGGCCTCGGCGCGCTGCGGCAGCGCGGGGTCGATCTCGATCTGCACCAGCGGCGCCCCCGTTTCGATCACCGCACCGGCGCCGCCGAAGAGCTTCACCACCTTGCCGGAGTAGGGCGAGGGCACCTCGACCACGGCCTTCGCGGTCTCCATCGACACCAGTGGCGCGTCGAGTTTCACCACGTCGCCTTCCTTCACGAACCAGTCGACCACGGTGGCGTCGGGCAGGCCTTCGCCGAGGTCGGGGAGGTGGAACGTCTTGATGTCGGCCATGGGAGTCTCTCAGACGAGGGCGCGGCGATGACGGTCGTGGGTCGCGGCGAGGAACAGGACAAGGATCATCAGCATCAGGCTAACGGGGCCGGAAGCCGGGACATCCGTGACGCCCACCACAAGCGGGAACTCGGCGAGCAGTTGGGTTGGATTGGCAGCATCCACCATGCGCACCCGATAGCTGCCGGCTGCGAGGGCGGGCATGTCGAAGGCAAATGCACTGTAGCTCTGGCCGCCGGGGCAGATGAAGCCGCAGCCGAGATCGAACGGGACGGTGATGTTGCTGCCCGAAACCGTGATCGGGTTTCCAGCCGTTACGCCAAAGGCACCGGCGAACCAGGTGAAAGAAAACGTCGCCCGGAACGGCCGGTTTGCGGGCGGTGGTGACGGCATCGTGGCGAGTGCGGGAGCCGACGTCTGGGCGTGCGCGTCGAACGCGGCGCACATTGCGAGCATGGCGCCGAAAAATAGCCGCAGCCACGGCGACCGTGAGGTCATGACGCCGCCAGCGTGCGTTTCGCCGCCGCAACGATGCGCTCCACGCCGGGCAGGTACTTCATCTCCAGGCGGAACAGCGGGATGTGGGTATCGTAGCCGGTCACGCGCTCCACCGGCGCCACCAGGTCGTACAGGGCGTGCTGGGCCAGACGCGCAGCGATTTCCGCGCCGAAGCCGGCGGTGTACGGCGCTTCATGCACGATCACGCAGCGCCCGGTCTTCTTCACCGACTCGTGAATGGTATCGAAGTCCAGCGGCTTCAGCGTGGCCACGTCGATGACCTCGGCGCTGATGCCGTCGCGCGCCAGGGCGTCGGCCGCCTCCAGCGTCTCCTTCACCTGCGCGCCCCAGGTCACCAGGGTCACATCGCTGCCGTCGCGCAGCACGAAGCACACGTCCAGCGGCAGCGCCTCGCCGTCGTCGGGCACGTCTTCCTTGTACTGGCGGTAGATGCGCTTGGGCTCGAAGTAGATCACCGGGTCGGGATCGCGGATCGCCGCCAGCAGCAAGCCGTAGGCGCGCGCGGGCGAGGAGGGCAGCACCACGCGCAGGCCGGGGATGTTGGTGAAGAGGTGTTCGTTCGCCTCGCTGTGGTGTTCCGGCGCGCGGATGCCGCCGCCCCAGGGCGCGCGCCACACCGCCGGACAGGTGAGGCGGCCGCGGGTGCGCGTGCGCAGGCGCGCGGCGTGGCAAGCGATGTGCTCCATCATCGGGTAGATGAAGCCCTCGAACTGCGCCTCGGCCACGGGCTTCATGCCCTGCGCGGCCAGGCCTACGGTGACGCCAGCGATGGTGGTTTCGCACAGCGGCGTGTCGATCACGCGCTCGGGGCCAAATTTCTCCTGCAGGCCGACGGTGGCGCGGAACACGCCACCGTTGACGCCCACGTCCTCGCCCAGCACGACCACGGACGGGTCCTGGCGCATCTCGTAGGCCAGCGCCTGGGTGACGGCTTCGATCAGGGTGACTTGGGGCATGGTGCGATCCTCAGTGGCCCTTGCTCGCGTCCAGCGCCAGCGCCAGCGCGCGCTGGGCGGCGAGATCCGGCGGCAGCTCGGCGTAGGTGTAATCGAACATGGCTTCCGTCGGCTGTGGCTTGCTTTCGAGGTAAGCATTCACTTCCACGTCCACGCGCTGCTCGCACTGCGCCTTCCAGGCGGCTTCCCTGGCGTCGTCCCAGGCCTTGAGTGCGACCAGGTAGTTGCGCAGGCGCTTGAGCGGTTCGCGCTGCCAGGCGGCCTTGACCTCGTCGTCGCCGCGGTAGCGGCGCGCATCGTCGGCGGTGGTGTGGTCGGACAGGCGATAGGTCACCGCCTCGATCACCGTGCCGCCGTGACCGTGGCGCGCGCGCTTGAGGGCGAAATCCATGGCGGCACGCACGGCGATGACGTCGTTGCCGTCGACCTGCAGGCATTCCAGGCCGGCGGCGATGCCCTTCTGCGCCAGGGTCTTGGCGCCCGTCTGGATCGAGCGCGGCACCGAGATCGCCCACTGGTTGTTCACGATCACGCTGACATAGGGCAGCTTCTGCGCGCCGGCGATGTTGATGGCGCCGTAGAAGTCGCCCTTGGACGAGCCGCCGTCGCCGACCACGCTCACCGCCACGCGCGGTTCCTTGCGGATCTTGAAGGCCAGCGCCGCGCCGGCGGCGTGCAGGCACTGCGTGGCGATGGGCACGCTCCAGGCGAAGTCGTGCGCCGGGCCGGAGAAATCGTTGCCGCGCTCGTCGCCGCCCCAGTACATCAGCACCTCGCGCGGTTTCACGCCGCGCACGAACTGCGCGCCGTATTCGCGGTACATCGGCGCGAAAACGTCGTCAATCTGCATGGCGCTGCCGATGCCCACGTGGGCCGCCTCGTGGCCCAGGCAGGAGGCGTAGGTGCCGAGCTTGCCGGTGCGCTGCAGCGCCACGGCCTTGCCGTCGAAGACGCGCACGAAACTCATGGTCTGGTATAGCTCGACCAGTTGCGCGGTGTCCCGGGCGAACTCGGGCAGGTCGTCGCGTACCGGCTTGCCCTCGGGGTCGAGGTACTGCAGGTATTCGATTTCGAAAGTGGCGGCGATGGACATGGTGGCCTCCGCGAAGCCGGTACGGACGCCAGCGCGCCGCACCGCGGGATGCGGCCGCACGCGGCAGCCGCGACGGGCGGGACGCGCGCGGATCCAGTGCCGCAGCGAAGCGCCCCGCCGAGGGGCGGCCTAGATAACAAGCCGACCCGGCGCGTGCAAGGCGGGCCGCAGCATCCTGTCCGGACAACTCGCCCGCGCCGCCGTTCCGTGCGTCCCGGCGGCGGCGTGGAAACGCGCTGCGGGCCCGGCACGATTGGGCTCGCCCCAGCGCCGTCGCGGCCGCGTGACGTCAATCCACGTCGAAGGATTGCAGTGACACCGGTGTGGTGCCCTGCGGGGTCAGCGAGAAATCGTCGACGGCGAGGCCGTCGTCGGCTCCGGTGGCGTCGGTGTCGTTCCAGCGGATCCAGAAGGTCGCGCCGTTGGCGATCGACAGGCTGTTGATCGTGCTCGACAGCACCGTGCGGTCCGCCGCCGCGTTGCCGTTCTTCGCGCCGATCGTGGCGGTGTCGGGGGTGACGAAGTTGAGGGCGGCGACATTGCTCCAGGCTCCGGTGGCCAGATCGGTCGCGTCGAGGCTGTACTCGAAGTTCATCTGGTCGGTGCGGGCGGCGGTGCCCAGGCGCCACTCTTCGCCGGTGTAGCCGATCGACAGGCTGCCGATGGGGCTGCCGGTATTGTTGGTGAAGCAGGCCCCGAACAGCGGCAGCAGGGTGCCGCTGCGCAACTGGCCGAGGGCGCGCTCGGTGCTGCCGGCGGCGCCGTAGCTGTAGGTGTCACCGGTGTTGCTGGCGCCGGTATCGACCGCGTACTGCTCGTTGTCGCGCGCACCGCCGCCGCTCTCCGTCAGGAACCAGCCGGGAATGGTCAGGGTGTTGGTGGTCGAGCCGGCAGTGTTCGACAGCGTGTCGAAATCCTGCGTGTAGGCGCTGCCAAGGGTGGTCAGGCTCACGCACTGGGCCGCGGCAAGTGTCGGCGCCAGTGCGGCGGCGGTCAGCGCGAGTGCGGCGACGGCGCGAGGAGAGCAGGGCAGGGGCATGCGGTTGCCTCCGGGCGGGCGGGAAGGGCCGCCAAGAATAGCCCGCCGCTGTGTCCGATTCGAGTCGGCAGGCCGCTGTGGCCTGGGCTAAGCTCGCCGTCTCTTCCTGTGCGGCGGCGCCCATGACCACCGACAACAAACGCGATCTTGAGGCCGGCATCGAGCTGGACCTGCGCGAACGCACCACCTACGGCGGCTACCTGCAGCTCGCCACCCTGCTGTCGGCGCAGCGGCCGCTGTCGCAGCCGCCGCACCACGACGAGATGCTGTTCATCATCCAGCACCAGACTTCCGAGCTGTGGATGAAGCTGATCATCCACGAGCTGCGCGCGGCGCTGGCGGCGCTGGCGCGCGACGATCTCGACCCCTGCCTGAAGATCCTCGCGCGGGTGAAGCAGATCCAGCGCCAGCTGTTCGAGCAGTGGGCCGTGCTGGAGACCCTGACGCCCTCGGAGTATCTGGAGTTCCGTCATGTGCTGGGCCCGGCCTCGGGCTTCCAGTCGCACCAGTACCGCACGATCGAGTTCCTGCTCGGCAACAAGAATGCCGACATGCTGGCCGTATTCGCCTACGAGCCGCGCCTGCAGGCCGAACTGCGCGCCGTGCTGGAGGCGCCGAGCCTGTACGACGAGTTCCTGCGCCACCTGGCGCGCAGCGGCCACGCCGTGCCGGCCGAGTGTGTGCAGCGCGACTGGTCGCAGCCGCACGCACGCAATGCGGCCCTCATTCCGGTGTTCCGCCGCATCTACGAGCACACCGGCGAGCACTGGGCCGCCTATCACCTGTGCGAGCAGCTGGTGGACGTCGAGGAGGCCTTTCAGCTCTGGCGCTTCCGCCACATGAAGACGGTGGAGCGCATCATCGGCTTCCGCCGCGGCACGGGCGGTTCCTCGGGCGTGGCCTTCCTGAAGAAGGCGCTGGACCTCACCTTCTTCCCCGAGTTGTTCGAAGTGCGCACGGTGATCGGCACCGGCCGCTGAGGGCGTCCCAGGTCACGGAATTTGCCGCGCTGCAGCATGGGTGCGGTTTGACGGAGGCGGAGCCAGCGGTTACACCTTGCCCGCCTCGCGCCGGCCCGGTCGGCCCGGCATTCCCCGTTTTTCCAGCAGCCAGCCACGCGGCGAGACCGCCGCGGTGAGGAATCCACACGATGTCCGCAACCAGCTCCGCCGCCACCGCGCCGACCAATCCGGCCGACTTTCCGCAGACCCTGGGTCACCCCCGGCCGCTGTGGATGCTGTTCATGACCGAATTCTGGGAGCGCTTCGCCTTCTACGGCATGCGCTGGGCGCTGACCCTGTACATCGTGGCCCAGTTCTTCGGCGGCGATCCTGCTGGCCAGGCCTATGCCAGCCGTACCTACGGCGCCTTTCTCGCCCTGGTGTACGCCACGGCGATCTTCGGCGGTTACATCGCCGATCGCATCATCGGCTACCAGCGCGCCATTCTGCTGGGCGCGGTGATCTCGGCGGCCGGCTACTTCATGATCATGGTGCCCAACCAGTCGATCTTCCTGCTGGGCCTGGCCACCATCATTGTCGGCAACGGCCTGTTCAAGCCCAACATCTCCACCCAGGTTGGCCAGCTCTACACCCAGTCCGACGACCGCCGCGATCGCGGCTTCACCATCTTCTACATGGGCATCAATGCCGGCGCCCTGGTTTCGCCGCTGATCACCGGCTGGCTCGCCAGCGTGGTCACCGACACGCCCATGGTGCAGAACTACAAGGTGGTCTTCGCCACCACCGGCATCGGCATGGTGATCAGTACGGTGTGGTTCTGGTTTGGTCGCCGCCAGCTCGGCACCATCGGTCGCCCGCCGGCCGACCGCGATGGCACCAAGAGCCTGCTTGCGGTGCTGGGCGGCTCCCTGCTCGCCGTCCCCGTGGTCTACCTGCTGATGGCGGGCGAGTCGTCGCAGTGGCTGTCGTGGATTCTCGCGGCGCTGCTGGTGGGTGTCGCCCTCGTGATGACCGTGCAGGCCATCGGCGGCGGCAAGGTGCAGCGCGACAAGATGATCGCGATGCTGACCCTGTTCGTGTTCAACATCCTCTTCTGGTGCTTCTTCGAGCAGGCCGGCAGTTCGTTCAACTTCCTCGCCGAGCAGATCGTCGACCGCAAGATGTTCGGCTGGGAGTTTCCCGTGGGCTGGTTCCAGTCGGTGAACCCGGTGGCGATCGTCGCCCTGGCGCCCCTGGTGACCATGGTGTGGGCCTTCCTGTCCAAGCGCGGCGCGGAGCCGTCGATCCCGCGCAAGTTCGGCCTCGGCCTGCTCGGCAATGCGGCGGCGTTCGCGCTGTTGATGTACGCCCTGACCCACCTGGTCAGCGCCGACAACCACATTCCCTTCTGGCCGCTGGTGATGGTCTACGTGCTGCAGACGGTGGGCGAGCTGTGCCTGTCGCCGATTGGCCTGTCGATGGTGACCAAGCTGGCGCCCGAGCGCGCCGTGGGTCTGGCCATGGGCGGCTGGTTCATGAGCATCGCCAACGGCAACAACCTGTCGGGCCTGCTGGCCGCCATGATCAGCGGCGAGACGGGCATGACGGTGGCTTCGGCCCTGAAGGGCTTCACCGTGAGCTTCTGGCTGCTGTTCGGTGCGGGCGTGGTGCTGTTCCTGATCGCGCCGATCATCAACAAGCTGATGCACGGCGTGAAGTAACTCCCCGGCACGGCACGGCATGGCGAACGGCGGCTGCGGCCGCCGTTCGCATTTCAGGCGCCGGTTTGGCGCTCGGCCTGCGTCAGGCGGTCGAGGATGCGCGCCAGCCAATGCCGCTCCTCGGCGTTCAAGTGGGCCAGCAGACGGCGCTCGTGCTCCAGCGCCAGGGGCGCGACCTGGTCGTAGATCTTCCAGCCCTTGGCCGTGAGGCGCAGCACGGAGCAGCGCTTGTCGTGGTCGGCCGTGGACCGGCGCACGCGGCCGGCGCGCTCCAGCGAGGCCACCGCGCGGCTGACGGCGACCTTGTCCATGGCCGTGCGCTCGGCCACTTCGCGCGCGGCGATGCCCTCGTAGCGCCCGAGGATGGCCAGTACGCGCCATTCGGTCACGGACAGGGCGAAACGCGCCTCGTACTCGCGCGCGATGGCCTGGCTCACCGTGTTGGACAGCACCGACAGGCGGTACGGCAGGAAGCGCTCCAGCTCCAGCACCTGGTGTTGCTCGCCCCCGCGCATACGGCACCGCACCTTGCAAATGGTTTCATATGAAACTATAACGGCGACCGCCCCCGGCGCAAGCGACCTGCCCGCGCGCCCCGCCGTATCCACAGGAGACCCCATGAGCGCCCAGCCTTCCACCGCGGCAAGCCAGCACGGCATGCAGGTCACCACCTTCGACAATCCCATGGGCATCGACGGCTTCGAGTTCGTCGAGTTCGCCTCGCCCGAGCCGGCCAAGCTGCACGAATACTTCCGCATGCTCGGTTTCACGCCGGTGGCGCGCCATCGCACGCGCAAGATCACCAACTACCGCCAGGGCGACTGCACCTTCCTGATCAACGAAGATCCGGACTCCTTCGCCGCCCGCTTCGCCGCCGTGCACGGCCCCTCCGCCTGCGGTTTCGCCATCCGCGTGAACAAGCTGGCCGAGTGGGCGCGCGTCCAGGCGCTGAAGAACGGCGCCGAATCCTTCGATGCCGCCGACGAGCTGACCAAGGCCGTCGCCGCACCGGTGATCAAGGGCATCGGCGGCTGCATGCTCTACATCGTCGACCGCTACGACGACCAGGGCACCATCCACGACCCGGACTGGGTGTGGCTGCCCGGTGTGGAAAAGATGCCCAAGGGATTTGGCCTGACCTTCATCGACCATCTCACCCACAATCTCTACAAGGGCAACATGGAGAAGTGGGCCGACTACTACGAGCGCCTGTTCAATTTCCGCGAGATCCGCTACTTCGACATCAAGGGCGCCAAGACCGGCCTGCTGTCCAAGGCCATGACCGCGCCGGACGGCATGGTGCGCATCCCGCTCAACGAGTCCTCCGACCCGAAGTCGCAGATCAACGAGTACCTCGACCAGTACAAGGGCGAGGGCATCCAGCACATCGCCTGCTTCACCAACGACATCTACGACACGGTGGAAAAGATGAAGGCGGCCGGCGTGCAGTTCCTGGACACGCCCGACACCTATTTCGAGGTGGTTGACCAGCGCATCCCCAACCACGGCGAAGACCTTGATCGCCTGCGCCGCAACAAGATCCTGATCGACGCCGATCCCGAGACCAAGCAGCGCAAGCTGCTGCAGATCTTCACCCAGAACGCGGTGGGTCCGATCTTCTTCGAGATCATCCAGCGCAAGGGCAACGAAGGGTTCGGCGAGGGCAATTTCCAGGCGCTGTTCGAGAGCATCGAGCGCGACCAGATGCGCCGCGGCGTGCTGTAGCCGCATTCGCCCGGCGCGGCTGTGAACCCGAGGATTCCCCGACCTACCGGTGGGCGGCCGCCCACCCTTGGACCTTCCATGCAAGCCAACGGCTACCAATCCGGCTTCGGCAACGAATTCGCCTGCGAGGCGATCCCCGGCACCCTGCCGGTCGGGCGCAACTCGCCCCAGCGCGTGGCGCACGGCCTCTACGCCGAGCAGCTGTCGGGCACCGCCTTTACGGCGCCGCGCCACGTCAACCGCCGCAGCTGGCTGTACCGCATCCGCCCGGCGGCGATGCACGGTCCCTTCGCGGCCTACACCGCCGCGACGTACTTCCACAACGATTTCGGCGACGGCGCGGTGACGCCGGATCAGCTGCGCTGGAGCCCGCCGCCAGCGGCGGCCGCACCGACCGACTTCCTCGACGGCCTGTTCACCATCGCCGGCAACGGCGGGCCGGCCGCGCAGGGCGGCGTCGGCATCCACCTCTACGCCGCCAATCGCGACATGCGCGAGCGCTGGTTCTACGACGCCGACGGCGAGCTGCTGCTCGTGCCGCAGCAGGGCCGTCTGCGCCTGGCGACGGAGTTTGGCGTGCTCGAGGTGGAACCGCAGGAGATCGCCGTGATCCCGCGCGGCGTACGCTTCGCCGTGGCCCTGCCCGACGGCACCGCCCGCGGCTACGTGTGCGAGAACTTCGGTGCACCGCTGCGCCTGCCGGACCTGGGGCCCATCGGCAGCAACGGTCTGGCCAATCCGCGCGATTTCCTCGCCCCGGTGGCAGCCTTCGAGGACCGCGAGGGTGCCTTCGAGCTGGTGGCCAAGTTCCAGGGCCATCTGTGGCGCGCCGACCTCGGCCACTCGCCGCTGGACGTGGTGGGGTGGCACGGCAACTACGTGCCCTACAAGTACGACCTGCGCCGTTTCAATACCATCGGCTCGATCAGCTACGACCACCCCGATCCGTCGATCTTCCTCGTGCTGCACTCGCCCAGCGACACCCCGGGCACCAGCAACATGGACTTCGTGATCTTCCCGCCGCGCTGGCTGGTGGCGCAGGACACCTTCCGTCCGCCCTGGTTCCACCGCAACGTGGCCAGCGAGTTCATGGGGCTGGTGCACGGCGCCTACGACGCCAAGGCCGAAGGCTTCGTTCCGGGCGGCTGCTCGCTGCACAACAGCTTCACCGGGCACGGGCCGGATGCGGCCACCTTCGAGAAGGCGTCGGCGGCGGACCTGAGCCGACCGGACGTCATCACCGACACCATGGCCTTCATGTTCGAGACCCGCGCGGTGATCCGACCGACCCGGCAGGCGCTGGACGCGGCCTTCCGCCAGCGCGACTACCAGCAGTGCTGGGCCGGACTGCGCAAGCATTTCCGCCCGCCGGCCTGATTCGGCGACACTTCTCCGTCCCCACGATCGGCGCGCGGTCTGCCGCGCGCTCCAGGAAGCCCAGTCCATGAAACTTGCATCCCTCAAGGAAGGCGGCCGTGACGGCACCCTCGTGGTGGTCTCGCGCGATCTGGCGCGCGCGGTGCGGGCGAGCGGCATTGCCGACACCCTGCAGCGCGCGCTGGAGGATTGGTCGAACACGGCGCCGCGCCTCAATGCGCTGTCCGAACGCCTCAACACCGGCCCCGTGGCGGGTGAGTTCGTGCTGGATCCTGCGACGCTGGCCGCGCCCCTGCCGCGCGCCTACGAATTCGTCGACGGCTCGGCCTACCTGCCGCACGTGGAGCGTGTGCGGCGCGCCCGCGGCGCCGAGGTGCCCGAGAGCTTCTACACCGATCCGCTCATGTACCAGGCAGTCAGCGCCGGCTTCTACGGCCCGCGCGATCCGGTGCAGGTGCGCGACGAGGCCTACGGCATCGACCTGGAGGCCGAGGTCGTGGTGGTCACCGACGATGTGCCGCACGGCGTCAGCGCGGCCCAGGCCGCCGCGCACATCCAGCTGGTCGGCCTGGTCAACGACGTCTCGCTGCGCAACCTCATTCCGGCCGAGCTGGCCAAGGGCTTCGGCTTCCTGCAATCCAAGCCGCGTTCGGCACTGAGCCCGGTGTTCGTCACGCCGGACGAGCTGGGCGACGCCTGGCGCGGCAACAAGGTGCACCTGCCGCTGCTCACCCACATCAACGGCCAGTGGTTCGGCGCGCCGGAGGCGGGGGAGGACATGCAGTTCGATTTCGCCCAGCTGGTGGCGCATGCGGCCAAGACGCGGCCGCTGTCGGCCGGCACCCTGGTCGGCTCCGGCACGGTCGCCAACCAGGACACCTCGCGCGGCGCGTCGTGCTTTGCCGAGAAGCGCACCGTGGAAACCCTCGAGCACGGCAAGCCACTCACGCCCTTCATGAAGTTCGGCGACACGGTGCGCATCGAGATGCTTGACCGCGCTGGTCGCAGCATCTTCGGTGCCATCGAACAGCGCATCGAGCGCCACGCCGCGGACTGAGTGGGGCGCGCGCTTGTTGCCGCGGCCGGGCGTGGAGTAGATTGCCGCGAGCGCCCGGGCGCCTCCGGGACCGGCTTCCACGCAGGGGGTCCACCATGTCGGCAGAAGGCCTCAGGCTGTACAGCTACTGGCGTTCCAGCGCCGCCTACCGTGTGCGCATCGCGCTCAATCTGAAGGGGCTGCCGCACGAGATCGTGCCGGTGCACCTGACCGCCAACGG
>ENA-UOYA01001351-UOYA01001351.1-activated-sludge-metagenome-genome-assembly--contig:-NODE-1351-length-26610-cov-8.451591_pt1 | contig 26610 bp, 23 predicted proteins | sample MGYA00238163_ERZ764804 | MGnify/ENA primary metagenome ERZ764804 (study PRJEB28919, sample SAMN05720223) | activated sludge metagenome | isolation source: Anaerobic digester | place: Hong Kong... | reverse complement strand
ACGCCGACGACCGCGACGATCGACTTCGACCGCGCGAGGATCGCGGTGTGACTCGTCGGGCCGCCGTCGCGCGTGATGAGGGCGAGCACCTTGTCGAGCTCCAGCAGCGCCGTATCGGCGGGCGCGAGGTCGGGGGCGACGAGGATGAACGGCGTCTCACTCGTGGGCACGCCCGGCACTGGCACACCGCGCAGGTGGGCGATGATGCGCTGGCTCACGTCTGCGAGGTCGGATGCCCGCTCGGCCATGTAACCGCCCATGGCGGTGAGCTGCTCCTGGAACGAGGCGAACGCCTCGAAGACGGCGCGCTCCCCCGAGGTTCCGGAGTCGATGCGCACCCTGACGTCGGCGGTGAGCGTGGGGTCCTGGGCCATCATGGATGCCGCCTCCAGCACCGCCCGCGCCTCACCTCCGGCCTTGGCGCCCTTCGCAGCCAACTCCTCGGCCACGGCGGCGAGGGACTTCTCCACGTGGGCGTACTCCGCGGCCGGGTCGCCAGCGTGCGGCCCGGCGACCGGCTCGGGCAGCGGATCGGGCATTCTCAGGATCGGGCCGACCGCGACACCGCGCCCGACCCCAACACCGTGCAGCTCCATCGTTGTCAAGGTCCTCTCGAGAACTAAAGTTGCCCGTCGTCACTCTAGCTACGCTGGGGCCATGACGGTGAGGAAGCGGTTCGCTGCTGTGGTCGCGCGAGTGCAGGCTCTCAAACCGGTGCGCGTGTTCGATCGCTACGCGAGGAGCCGGGGTCCCCTGCTCTCGGCCGGGCTGTCGTATCAGGCGATCTTCGCCGTGTTCGGCGGAATCTGGGTGGTGTTCGCGATCGCCGGCGCCGTGATCGCATCGCGACCCACTCTGCAACGCGCCCTGTTCGATCTCATCGAGACGAGCATCCCGGGCCTCATCGATGACGGCAGCGGCACCGGCGCGATCGACGTCGAGAACCTGTTCTCTGCGGGCATCTTCGGCTGGACGGGCGTCATCGCCGCGGGCGTGCTGCTGTTCACCGCCCTCGGGTGGCTGGCGTCGGGTCGCGATGCCGTGCGCGCGTTGTTCGCACTGCCCGCGGCGGGAACCAACCCGGTGCTGCTCAAGCTCAAAGACCTCGGGCTCGCTGTCGCCTTCGGCCTGGCGATCCTCGTCTCGGCCGTGCTGACCGTGCTTGCGACGTCGTTCCTGGGCAGTGTCTTCGTCTGGCTGGGTGTCGACCAGCGATCGGATGCCGCGGCCCTCGCCATCCGCGCCGCGGTGCTGCTCATCGTGCTCGGCCTCGACACCCTCGTGCTCGGCACCTTCTACCGGGTTGTCTCGGGCATCGACATCCCGTTCCGCCTGCTCGCGCAGGGAACCCTGCTGGCCGCGGTTGCCCTGGGCGTGCTCAAGGTGCTGGGCACGAGCCTGCTCGGCGGCGCGACCAGCAACCCCCTGCTGGCGTCGTTCGCGGTCATCATCGGTCTGCTGCTGTGGTTCAACCTGGTCTGCCAGGTGATCCTGGTCGGGGCCGCGTGGATCGCCGTGAGCGCTGACGACGCGGGGGTCGATCTGACCGGCAAGAAGAAGCGGGCGCAGGCGAAGACCACGGCCAAGCAGTCGGCCGCGAAGGCTGTCGTAACCCACCAGTAGGGTCGACGCATGGTTCTTCGCATCGCGTCCGTCAACACGAACGGCGTTCGCGCCGCCTACCGCAAGGGCATGGGCGACTGGCTTGCGGCGCGCAACGTCGACATCCTCGCGCTGCAGGAGGTGCGGGCATCCACCGAGGATCTCGAGCAGCTGCTCGGGCCGGAGTGGGACATCCTGCACGACGCCGCCACGGCGAAGGGCCGCGCGGGAGTCGCCCTCGCCTCGCGGCGCCGGGCGAGCATCCACCGTGTGGCCTTCGGTGCCGACGACTTCGACAGCGCGGGCCGATGGATCGAGGCCGACTATGAGGTCGGCGACTCGATCGTGACCGTCGTGAGCACCTACGTGCACTCGGGCGAGGTCGACACCCCCAAGCAGGTCGAGAAGTACAAGTTCCTCGATGCGATGACCGAGCGGATGCCGCAGCTCGCCGCCCACAGCCCGCTGGCCGTGCTCATGGGCGATCTGAACGTCGGCCACCGCGAGCTCGACATCAAGAACTGGAAGGGCAACCGCAAGAACGCCGGGTTCCTGCCCCAGGAACGCGCGTACTTCGACCGTTTCTTCGGACCCGCTGGCGAGCCGGTCGAGGGCGTCGACGGTTCGGTCGCGCCGGGGCTCGGGTGGGTGGATGTCGGCCGCCGCTGGGCGGGCGAGGTCGACGGCCCGTACACCTGGTGGTCGAACCGCGGCCAGGCCTTCGACACCGACACCGGCTGGCGCATCGACTACCACGTCGCCACCCCAGCGCTGGCCGACACCGTCACCGCCTACAGCGTGGACCGTGCGGCCGCCTACGACCAGCGCTGGAGCGACCACGCGCCCGTGGTGGTGGACTACGACGTGTGAGCCGGTTGAGTAGCGGCGCAGCCGCGTATCGAAACCTTCGTCTCGATACGGCCTGCGGCCTACTCGACCGGCCCGGTCTGAAAGACTAGGGGCGTGACCACCAAGCCCCGTCTCTTCTCCGGTATGCAGCCCTCCGCCGAATCTCTCCACCTCGGCAACTACATGGGTGCGCTGCTGCAGTGGCGGGACATGCAGCTCACCCACGACGCCGTGTTCTGCGTCGTCGACCTGCACGCGATCACGGTGCCGCAGGATCCTGCGCTGCTGCGGCGGCAGACGCGGCGCACCGCCGCCCAGTACATCGCCGCGGGAATCGACCCGAGCGTCTCGACCCTGTTCGTGCAATCGCACGTGGCGGCGCATCCGCAGCTCGCCTGGGTGCTCAACACGATCACCGGATTCGGCGAGGCCGGGCGCATGATCCAGTTCAAGGACAAGTCGGCCAAGCAGGGTGCGGACTCGGCCTCGGTCGGTCTGTTCACCTACCCGATCCTGCAGGCGGCCGACATCCTGCTCTACGACGCGACCGTCGTGCCCGTCGGCGAGGACCAGCGCCAGCACATCGAACTCACCCGCGACCTCGCGATGCGCTTCAATTCGCGGTTCGGCGAGACGTTCGTCGTGCCGGAGGTGCAGATTCTCAAGGAGACCGCGAAGGTCTACGACCTGCAGGAGCCCGACTCCAAGATGAGTAAGTCCGCCGCCTCCGAGAACGGTGTGCTCTGGCTGCTCGACGAGCCGTCGAAGACCGCGAAGAAGATCAAATCGGCGGTCACGGATGCCGAGCGCGAGATCCGCTTCGACCGGGTCGAGAAGGCGGGCGTCTCCAACCTCCTCACGATCCACTCCGTGCTCTCGGGACGCTCGGTCGCCGACCTCGAGGTCGAGTTCGAGGGTCGCGGCTATGGCGATCTCAAGACAGAGGTGGCCGACGTGGTCGTGTCGACGTTCGAGCCGATCCGCACGCGGGCACTCGAACTGCTGGATGACCCGGCCGAACTCGACCGCATCCTCGCCGCCAACGCCGACCGTGCCGCCCAGATCGCCGACGCCACGCTCGCGAAGGTGTACGACCGCGTGGGATTCCTGCCACGCGCATGACCTCGGTGGTGCTCTTCGACCTGGATGACACGATCTTCGCCCATCGGCTGGCCGTCGACCGCGGCATCGCCTCGCACCTTGCGGCGTCCGGGGTCACGACGGTCGACGCCGCAGAGATCGCGCGCTGGACCGAGCTGGAGGAGCACCACTACCACCGCTACCTGACGGGCGAGCTCGACTACCTCGGCCAGCGGCGTGCCCGCGCGCGCGACTTCGCCGCGCCGTACGGGCTGCGTTTCACCCACGACAGCGAGGCCGAGGGCTGGTTCGAGGAGTACCTCGACCACTACCGCGCTGCCTGGTCGCTCTACGACGACACGCTGCCGTGCCTCGATGCCCTGGCGGAGCGCGGTGTGCGCCTCGGCATCATCACCAACGGCGAGGAGCACTTCCAGCTGCCGAAGCTCGAGCGCATGGGCCTCGCAGACCGGTTCGAGCACGTCATCGCCAGCGGTGCCCTCGGCATCACCAAGCCGGACCTTCGCATCTTCGAGTTCGCGTGCGAGAAGTTCGGGGTGCCCGTGTCCGATGCGCTGTATGTCGGGGACCGCCTGGCGACCGACGCGGTGGGGGCTCGCGACGCGGGCCTGCGCGGGGTGTGGCTGGTGCGGGACGGGGCTGCTTCGGGCGGCGAGGTTGCTTCGGCGGAGGCATCCGGAGTCACGGTCATCACCTCGCTCGCGCAGCTGCCCGCCCTCGTCTGACGGCTCGACCTCGGCCGGTCTCCTGTCGATAACTCCTGCAATCGTGTTCGGAGCGCCTGGGCCAACCGCCAACGCGAGCGTTCACCGTGTTCGGTGTCCCCGAACTGCAGGAGTTATCAACCGAGTGGAGGTGGCTACCTGCGGCTGTCACGGTCTCCTGGTGGAGTCCAGCAGGTGCCGGATCGCATCGACGACCTCGTTCGTGCGGTGCATGGTGCGGTTATAGGCGGGTCGGAGGGACATGTACCCCAGCCGGGCCGCGTCGATGTCACGATCGCGATCACGCACGTGCAACTCCCATCCGTCGTGGGCGAGTCTGCTGTCGGCCTCCCAGATGAGACGTCCCTCGACCACCCCGTCGACACGCCCGACTCCGGGGATGAGCACCTGGATCTCGGAACGCAGTCCCGCGTCTTCGAGGGCGGTGCGCAGAACCGTCTCCTGGCCCGACTCGCTGCGAGGGTCGATGCGAGCTCGGAGGAATTGGTGCTCGGACCCCAGCCCGGCGAATAGGTCAGCGATGCCGGCCCCGTCGACCTTGCCGAGGAAGAGTGCGTTCTCGATCGAAGCGAGTGCCAGGTGGGGCGCACTGCACCTGACCGTCTGTGCGAGGGCGTCCACGACTCCCACGCTGACCTCGGAACCGGCCTCAGGCTCGAGAAGAGCCGACCAATGAAGTTCAGTACCTGCGCGATTGGCGCGAGTCAGGTGATGGCGGCGGTTGTGTGGGCTACGAGCTCGGGAAAGCTCACGTGGAAGGTGGATGTGCGTGACCTGGCCTTCGAAGCCGAAGATCCCGAAAGCCCGCAGAGCCGTCATACAGCCGAGCCGACCCCCAACCCGAACCGCCCGGAGGACGTGCAGGTCGGTCGACGGAAGGGCGTAGTGGTCGCGACGAACCCGCAGGAGAACTCCGGACCGCACACCGCCGGTGAGCATTCGCGACGTGGCCCCGATCGAGAACAATTGCTCCCGAGATGCAACGGTCAACCCGAGTTCGCCGAACGCAGCACTCCATGTCACCCTACGAGTCTCGGAGCCGACGCCCGCCCATGGTGGCGTGACGGGCGTGTCGGTGGAGAGCTGCCCCTGTCGATAACTCCTGCAATCGACAGTGAGCGGCGAGAGCTAGCACCGGTTCTCCGCGGCACCCTCTGGCCTCCGGGCCTGGTTCGCAGGAGTTATCGACAACGGTGGGTTGCGCGGCGGCGGCGCGGCAGCCCCGGGAATACTCGCGCAACACCCGCGTTGGTACACTCGTAAGCAAGTAGTACGTGCTCCGGGGTCGGTGAAAGTCCGAACCGGCGGTGATAGTCCGCGAGCCCGACCCGCAAGGGGAGGGTTGACCTGGTGGAACTCCGGGACCGACGGTAATGGTGTCGCAAGACACCTCAGTCCGGATGAGAGGCGCACGGGGTGTTCGGCGTTGCCGTGCACCGGTTCGTTCGACCACCCCCGGAGTTCGTCGTGAGCAGACGAGGACACCGGATGACCGCCCCAGGCGATGAGCGTTACGAGGCCGCCATGCGGCGCGCGCTCGAACTCGCCGCCCGCGGACCGCTCGTCGGTGGCAATCCCCAGGTCGGCTGCGTAGTGCTCGACCCGGAGGGAACAATCGTCTCGGAGGGCTGGCACCACGGTGCCGGCACCCCGCACGCCGAGATCGACGCGCTCTCGAAGATCGACAGTGCGCGCGGCCTGACGGCGGTCGTGACCCTGGAGCCGTGCAACCACACCGGCCGAACCGGTCCGTGCAGCGAGGCACTCATCGCGGCGGGCGTCGCGAAGGTGGTCTATGCCGTGGCCGACCCCGGGCCCGTCGAGGGCGGCGGCGCCGAGCGACTGCGGGCCGCGGGCGTAGAGGTCGAGCAGGGTGTGCTCGCCGACGAGGCGACCGAGTTCCTCCTCCCCTGGCTGACGGCAACCCGTCGCCGCACGCCCTGGGTCACCGTCAAGTGGGCGTCCACCCTCGACGGTCGGGCGGCGGCCGCCGACGGTTCCAGCCAGTGGATCACCGGCCCCGAGTCGCGCGAGCGAGTGCATGAGCAGCGCGCGGCATCCGATGCGATCCTCGTGGGCACCGGCACGGTGCTCGCCGACGACCCCACGCTCACCGCGCGCACCGAGTCCGGCGAGCTGCGCGAGCACCAGCCGTTGCCCGTCGTGATCGGCGAGCGCGCGATTCCCGGCGACGCCCGGCTGTGGGAGCACCCCCGCGGCGTGCTCGAGTCGGGCACTCGCGACCTGCGCGAGGTCATGTCGTGGCTGTTCGAGCAGGGCGTGCGCCGCGCCTACGTCGAGGGCGGACCCACCCTCGCCAGCGCGATCGTGACCTCGGGTCTCGCCGACGAGTACCTGATCTACCTCGCCCCGAAGCTGCTCGGTGGCCCCCTGCTCGCGCTCGGCGACATCGGGGTCGGCACGATCGCCGATGCGCGCGAGCTTCACATCACTGCGGTCGAGCGGCTCGGCGAGGACATCCTCGTCACGGCGCGGCCGGGCTCGGCCGGGCTCAGGTCTCGGGTCTCGGATCTCGACAAGCTCGACCACCGAAACTCGACCGCCGAAGCTCGACCACCGAAGCTCGACCACCGAGACGAAAGGTAACCATGTTCACGGGAATCATTGAGGAGCTCGGCGAGGTCGTCGCCTGGGACGGGCTCGGGGATGCCGCGCGCATCACTGTGCGCGCACCGATCGCGGTCTCCGACGCGGGCCATGGGGACTCCATCTCCGTCAGCGGGGTGTGCCTGACAGTGATCGATCAGGGCCCTGACTGGTTCACGGCCGACGTCATGGCCGAGACGATCGCGATGAGCACCCTCGCGGGCGTCGCGCCCGGCGACCGCGTCAACATCGAGCGCGCGGCTCAGGTCAATGACCGCCTCGGCGGCCACATCGTGCAGGGCCACATCGACGGCACGTCGACGCTGCTCTCCATCGAGCAGGGCAGCGCCTGGCGCGTTCTGCGATTCAGCCTCTCGGCGGATGCCGCGCCCCTCGTCGTCCGCAAGGGCTCGATCGCCGTCGACGGGGTGTCGCTCACGGTGTCCGCGGTCGGGGACGACTGGTTCGAGGTGAGCCTCATCCCCGAAACGTTGGCTGTGACGACGCTCGGCAGCAAGGACGTGGGCGACCGCGTGAACATCGAGACGGACATCCTCGCCCGTCATGTGGCACGACTGATGCAGTTCGAAAGGAGCCAGTCATGAGCCTGGCAGACATCCCCGCGGCAATCGCCGCACTGGCTGAGGGTCGACCCGTGATCGTGGTCGACAACGAGAGCCGCGAGAACGAGGGCGACTTCATCATGGCGGCCCAGTTCGCGACTCAGGAACATCTAGCGTGGATGATTCGACACTCGTCCGGCTTCATCTGCGCACCCATGACCAATGAGTTGGCCGACCGGCTCGAGCTGCCCTACATGGTCATGGACAACCAGGACCCCCTGGGCACCGCGTACACCGTGACCGTGGATGCCGCCGACCGCCGCAGCACGGGCATCAGCGCGGGCGAGCGCGCCCACACGCTGCGCGTTCTCGCCGACGTGAACTCGACGCCCGCAAGTCTGAACCGGCCCGGGCACATCCTCCCCCTCCGGGCCGTGAACGGCGGTGTGCGGCAGCGACCCGGCCACACCGAGGCCGCCATCGACCTGCTCAAGCTTGCTGGACTCATCCCCGTGGGGGCGATCGGTGAGATCGTCGCCGACGACGGCGAGATGATGAGGCTTCCGGAGATGATCGAGTTCGGTGAACGTGAGGGCGTGCCGGTCGTCACGATCGAGGCCCTCATCGAGTACCTGCAGGAATGGCACTGCGACACCGACGTTCCCATGCCCGTCGACATCCCCGAGACCTCCCGCGTGATCTTCGAGGTGGAGACGACGGTGCCGACCGAGCACGGGCCGTTCCGCTTCCGCGCCTACCGCGACCGCCAGACCGGCGCGGACCACCTCGCCATCATCTCCGGCAACCCGACCAACGGCACCCTCGTGCGCGTGCACTCCGAGTGCCTCACGGGTGAGGTGTTCGACTCCGAGAAGTGCGAGTGCGGCCCTCAGTTGGATGCCGCGCTCGAACTGATCCAGCGCGATGGCGGCATTGTCATCTACATGCGCGGCCACGAGGGTCGGGGCATCGGCCTCATCAACAAGCTGAAGGCCTACCGCCTGCAGGAGGACGGCCTCGACACCCTCGACGCGAACCTCGCGCTCGGCTTCCCCGCAGACGGGCGCGACTACGGCGCCGCGGTCGCGATCCTCGACGACCTGGGCATCTCCGAGGTGAGGGTCATCACCAACAACCCCGAGAAGCTTCGCCAGCTCGGCGACCGCGGCATCACGATCGTCGAGCGTGTGCCGCTCGTCGTCGGGGTCGGGGAGTTCAACGAGAAGTACCTCGAAGCCAAGCGTGACCGGATGGGCCATGTGCTGCCCACCGACGACGTACTCGATGCGGCACTGACCGCCAACCGGAAGGACAGCTGACATGAGCGGCGAAGGACATCCCGTACTCGACACCGACGGAACGGGACTGAAGGTCACCATCGTCTCGGGACTGTGGCACCATGCGATCGCCGATGGCCTGCTGGCCGGCGCGCGGCGGGTGCTCGAGGCATCCGGAGCAGAAGTCACCGAGGTGCAGGTTCCGGGCAGCTTCGAGCTGCCGGTCGCGAGCAAGGTCGCCCTCGACGCCGGGGCCGACGCGGTCGTCGCGCTCGGCGTGATCGTGCGTGGGGGAACGCCTCACTTCGAGTACGTCAGCGCCGCGGCGACCGACGGCCTCACGCGCGTCGCGCTCGACACCGGCAAGCCCGTCGGCTTCGGGGTGCTCACGCTCGACGACGAGCAGCAGGGCCTCGACCGCGCCGGCCTTCCCGGGTCGAAGGAGGACAAGGGCGCTGAGGCGGCCGAAGCGGCGCTCGCCACCGCGATCGTGCTGAGGAAGATCCGCGGCTGAGCCCACGCGCGCTAGTCTCGTGCGCATGAAGGCACTCATGGCGCTCGCTGCGGCAGCCCTGCTGCTGACCGGATGCTCGGCGCGGCCGGTCGCGCCGAACTCCGACATCGCATCCCTGACCTTCCACCAGTACCAGGCCATCGAGAACTTCGACGACTCCGAGTACACCCAGGATGATCCCACCGAGGTCGCGCGCTTCGTGAGTCTGCTCGACGAGTTCGGCGTCGTACCAGGTGTCACCGTCACTGCCGATCAGGACGAGTGTGCGGGCGGCCTGAGTTCGACGGTGCGAGTGGACTGCAGCGGTGGCGAGAGCGCCGACATGTTCATCGCGAGCTGCGGCAAGCCCGACTACGACAGATTCAACCAGCAAGCCAACGAATTGTTCACCGAGTGGCGCATCGACGTGAGCGCCCAGTAGCGCGTAATCTGGCGCGGTGACCGCACCGACGCTTCCGCCCGCATTCACCCCGTTCGCCGAGCCCAAGCGCAAGGTGACGGCCGGGTGGATCGCCCTGTTCGCCACCGCCTGGTTCGGTATCTGGATGGCGCAGCTCACGCCCATCCAGCTGCTGCTGCCGCAGCAGATCGACGACCTGCTCAGCCCTGAGGACTGGACTCAGAGCGTCGTCGCCTTCGGAATCATCTCCGGAATCGCCGGCGCCTGCGCCCTGCTCGCCTATCCCATCACCGGCGCCCTGTCCGACCGCACCACCTCGCGGTTCGGGCGCCGCCGCCCGTGGATCTTCATCGGCACACTGGTGTTCGCCGCGGCGCTCTTCCTGCTCGGCATCCAGACCACGATCGTGGGGATCGGCGTCTTCTGGTCGCTCGCGCTCATCGGTTTCTGCATGCTCTCTGCTGCCCTCACGGCGACGATCTCCGACCAGGTTCCCGTCAACCAGCGCGGCTTCGTCTCCGGCTGGGTCTCGGCACCACAGGCGGTCGGCACCGTGCTCGGCCTCGCGCTTGTCATCGGTCTGGCCCTGAACGCGCTCACCGGCTACGCCCTCATGTCGGTTCTGTTGATCGTGCTCGTGCTGCCGTTCCTTCTGGTGGTGCCCGACGAGGTGCTGCCCAAGGTGCTGCGCCCCCCGTTCACCGTCTCGGCCCTCGTGAAGGGGTTCTGGATCAACCCGATCGCGTTCCCCGACTTCGGCTGGACCCTGCTCAGCCGCATCCTCGTCAACATCGGCAACGCGCTCGGTACCACCTTGCTGCTGTACTTCATCATGTTCGGTCTGGGTCGCGTGGATACCGCTCAGGATGACCTGCTGGCGCTCACCGGCGTCTACCTCATCACGTTCATCATCGCCGCCCTCGGATTCGGCAAGCTCAGCGACGTGATCGGCCAGCGCAAGCCTTTCGTCTACGCCGCGGCCTACCTGCAGGGGCTCGCTGCCCTGATCATCGCGTTCGTTCCCGAGTTGACGATCACCTTCGTCGCCGCCGGGCTCCTCGGTCTCGGTTACGGATGCTTCATGGCCGTCGACCAGGCCCTCGCGACCCAGGTGCTCCCGAACTCGCACACCCGCGGCAAGGACCTCGGCATCATGAACATCGCCACCACGGTGCCCCAGGCGCTCGCGCCGCTGCTCGGTGCGTGGCTGGTCGCCCTGTTCGCGGGCTTCATGGGACTGTTCATCGTGTCGGCCCTCGCGGCAGTGCTCGGTGGCTTCGCGATCATGCCCGTCAAGAAGGTGCGGTGAGTTCCGCTGGTTGAGTAGCGCCGAAGGCGCGTATCGAAACCAGACTGTCGGTTTCGATACGCCGCTTCGCGCCTACTCAACCGGCCTCTAGTCCAGGAACAGCGCCTTCAGGCGACGCGTCGTGAAGACCAGCCCCACGGCGATCATCACGAGGAAGTACAGCAGGTGCAGCAGCATCGCTGGCGTCAGCGCACCCGTCGTGAGTCCGCGCACCAGCTCGACGCCATGCCAGAGCGGTAGCGCCTGAATGAACCACTGGATCGGCTCGGGATACACCGTCAGCGGGTAGAACGTCGCCGAGAACAGGAACATCGGCAGCATCACGAACTGCACCCACTCCATCTGCTGGAACGACTTCAGGTAGCTCGTGATCCCCATGCCGAGGCTGGCGAAACCGAACGCGATCACCAGGATCGCGGGCAACGCGAGGATGGCAGTCCACGACAGGTTCAGCCCGAGCGCCGTCATCACCAGCAGGAACGTCGTGCCGTAGGCCGCGCCGCGAAGCAGGGCGAGCGAGATCTCGCCGAGCGCGACATCCAATGGACCGAGACTGGTGGCGAGCATTCCCTGATAGAGCTTGCCGAAGTGCATCTTGAAGAAGACGTTCCACGTGGAGTCGTAGATCGCGCCGTTCATCGCCGAGACCGCGAGCAGTGCCGGCGCGATGAACGCGGCGTACGGGATGACGTTGCCCTGGGCATCCGTCACACCGGTGATGTAGCTGCCGAGACCGAGACCGAGCGCGAGCAGGTAGAAGATCGGCTCGAACACCCCGGTGAGGATGATCGCCCAGTTGGTGCTTCGGGTCGCGAGCAGACCGCGGCCCACGACCGCACGCGCGTTGCCCGCATACAGGGAACGGAGTCCGGCCTCGGACCGGGTCGGAGGGGTCATGGTGGAGGTCACTTGTCGAGCCTCCGGGTCGCGATGCGCACGCAGAGCTGCCAACCGAGCACGCCGAGTCCGACGAGGTAGACGACGTGCGTGACCGTCAGCCAGATCGGTTCGGTCGGGCCGTAGACGAACTGACGGCCCAGCTCGCTGGCGTGCCAGAGCGGGGAGAGCCAGCCGATCCACTGCAGGAAGATCGGCAGCTGGGTCAGCGGGAAGAGTGTGCCCGAGAACAGGGTCAGCGGCAGGATGATCACGCGCTGCAGAATGGCGAACTGGCCGCGATCCTCCTGAATCGTCGCGGCGTAGGCCGCGACCGGCGAGAAGGCGAAGCCGCAGAGCAGCCCCGCGACGATGGTCAGCGCGCTCCAACCGGGCTCAACCGCGCCGAACAGCAGCATCATCACGTAGTAGACGCTCGTCGTGACGAGCATGCGCAGGCCGACGAACAGCATGACGCCATTGATGATCTGCCGCCCGGAGATGGGGGCGGCGTTCATGCCGATGAAGATGGCGTTCCACTTGAAACCGAGCAGGATGCCGAAGGTGTACTCCTCCATCGCCACCAGCAGCCCAGCAGTGGCAAGAAGCGCGGGGGCGACGAACTGCAGGTAGGTGACGCCGGGCACCGGGCCCACGTTGCCCGTGATGAGGGTCGCGAGTCCGACACCGAAGGCGAACAGGTAGAGGAACGGCGTGCCGATCGCCGTCGCGACGAGGGTGCCGATGTAGCCGCGCATCGAGCGGATCTTGTGCTCGGCGACGTACCACGCGCCCCAGCGGCGTGCGCGGGCGCCCGTCTGCAGCGGGCTGATGTCGGCGATCATTCGACGAGGGTCCGGCCCGTGAGCTTGAGGAAGACATCCTCCAGGCTGGAGCGCCGCACGAGGCTCGTGATTGGCTCGAGGCCACGCCGGGTCAACTCGACCAGGGCCTCCTCGCCACTGGTCGCATAGATCAGGATGCGATCGGGCAGCACCTCGAGACGGTCGCCGATGCCCGCGAGCTCGTCGGCCGCCGTCGCGTTGCGCTCGGAGCCGAACCGCACCTCGAGCACCTCGCGACTCGAGTGCTCCCGGATCAGGGCGGCGGGTGCGCCCTCGGCCATGATGGTGCCCTTGTCGACGACGACGAGCCGGTCGCACAGCTGCTCGGCCTCATCCATGTAGTGGGTGGTGAGCACGAGGGTCGTGCCCTGCTCCTTGAGCCGGAACAGTCGATCCCAGAGGATGTGCCGCGCCTGCGGGTCCAGCCCGGTCGTCGGTTCGTCGAGCAGCAGGATGCGCGGGTCGTTGATCAGCGCACGCGCGATAGTCAGGCGCCGCTTCATCCCGCCGCTCAGGTCATCGATCTTGGCCTTGGAGCGGTCGCTCAGCTGCGCGAACTCGAGAAGTTCGTCGGCGCGCGTGGCGATGTGGGAGCGCGAGAGTCCGAAGTAGCGGCCGTAGACCAGCAGGTTGTCGCGCACGCGCAGTTCGGTGTCGAGGTTGTCGGCCTGCGGCACGACCCCCAGTTGCGAGCGGATCGACGGCCCGTGCTGATTGGGGTCGAGACCCAGGATCGACAGGTCGCCGCTGGTGCGCGTCGACACCGCCCCGACCATGCGCATCGTGGTCGACTTGCCCGCACCGTTGGGCCCGAGCAGGCCGAACGACTCCCCCGGAGCCACCTCGAACGAGATGCCGTCGACGGCGACGAAGTCCTTGTACTTCTTGGTGAGCGAGGACGCGGTGATGACAGGTGCTGGCACAGTCATCGAGCCTAACCCGGGGGTGCGACACTGGCACCCGCGAATTACCCCGCACGGAGTACGAGGCGACCCACAACCTGAGCGAGACTTGAGGGACCATGACGACAGCGAACGACACCAGCCGCCGAAGCCCCTTCTCGCGCACGCCCGATGACGGTCCGCGCGCGAAGCTCAGCCAGCTCTGGCCGTACCTTGCCGAGCACCGCGGCATCCTCAGCGTCGTCGTTGCGCTGAGCATCCTCGCGGCCGCGGCCTCGCTGGCCCAGCCGCTGCTGGTGAGCCAGGTCATCACGGTGGTGCAGGCGAACAAGCCCCTCGGGATGCTCGTCTGGGCGCTCGTGGGGCTGGTCGTGATCTCCGGCGTGCTGAGCGGATTCCAGCACTACCTGCTGCAGCGCACCGGAACGAGCGTCGTGCTATCGGCCCGCCGCCAGCTGGTGCGCCGGATGCTGCGGCTGCCGATCAGCGAGTTCGACACGCGCCGCACGGGAGACCTGGTCAGTCGCGTCGGGTCGGACACCACGCTGCTCTACGCGGTCATCACTCAGGGCCTCGTCGACGCGATCGGCGGAGCGCTCGTCTTCATCGGTGCGTTGATTGCCATGCTCATCATCGATCCGCTGCTGCTCGGACTCACCCTGCTGGTGGTCGCCATCGCCGTGGTCACCGTCGTGAGCCTGTCCGGGCGCATCCGGGTGGCCAGCCGCAAGCAGCAGGAGAAGGTCGGCGACCTGGCGGCGTCGGTCGAGCGGTCCTTGAGCGCCGTGCGTACGGTGCGGGCATCCAATGCCACCGAACGTGAGATCGCCGCCGTCGAGAAGGATGCCGAGGGCGCCTGGCGCATGGGCATCCAGGTTGCGAAGATCTCCGCACTCGTCGTGCCGATCGCGGGCATCGCCCTGCAGGTCGCGCTGCTCGTGGTGCTCGGCGTCGGCGGCTTCCGGGTCGCCAGCGGTGCGATCACCGTCGCGAGCCTGGTGTCGTTCATCCTCTTCCTGTTCATGATGATCATGCCGCTCGGCCAGGCCTTCGGCGCGATCAATTCGGTCAACCAGGCGCTCGGCGCGTTGGGGCGCATCCAGGAGATCATCTCCCTGCCGAGTGAGACCGACGGCGACGCCGCGATCGTTCCCGCTGCAGCCATCGAGACGGATGCCGCGATCACCTTCGAGAACGTGGAGTTCAGCTACCCCGAAGGCACCGTCGTCGAGCAGGTCGAGAAGGAGGTGGTCGAGCTCGTCGAGACCGAGCACCTCGAGGGCCAGATCTCGACGAGCGCGATCGCCGACTCAGACCGCACCGTGCTGCGCGGCGTCTCCTTCGCCGCCGAGCGCGGCAAGCGCACCGCTCTTGTCGGACCTTCGGGAGCCGGCAAGAGCACGATCCTCGCCCTCATCGAGCGCTTCTACGACCCGAACGCGGGCGTGGTGCGTCTCGGCGGCATCGACATTCGCGGCCTCGACCGCACGGATCTGCGGGCCCAGATCGGCTACGTCGAACAGGATGCCCCGGTTCTGGCGGGCACGATCCGCGAGAACCTGCGGCTCGCCACACCCGACGCGACCGACGAGCAGTGCATCGAGGTACTGCACGCCGTGAACCTCACCGAGGTGCTCGAGCGCAACGAACTCGGCCTCGACGCCCCGGTCGGCGAGGACGGCGTCATGCTCTCGGGCGGTGAGCGCCAGCGACTGGCGATCGCCCGCACCCTGCTGGCGGCCCCGCCCATCCTGTTGCTGGATGAGTCGACCTCGAGCCTCGACGGCCTCAACGAGCAGATGCTGCGCGAGGCCATCGATGCCGTAGCCCAGAACCGCACGCTCATCGTGATCGCGCACCGGCTGTCGACGGTCGTCGACTCCGACCAGATCGTCGTGCTCGACCACGGACAGGTTGTGGGGGTGGGTACCCACTCCGAGCTGGTCAAGTCGACGCCCCTCTACAAGGACCTCGCGAAGCACCAGCTGCTGGTTTAGGCGGGCGCGGTCTCGTCGATTTCGCCGCCGGCCAACATCGCCTGTCGCCTGCGCTGGCCCCTTCTGTTGTGCAGGAGAAGCGACTATTGCTCGCGCCTCCTGCAGAACGGGAGTCTGCGGAAGGAGGAAGTCGACATTTCGCGGCCGGCACCCGACAGACGCGGCGGCGGCACCCGAGATCCCACGGCCAGCACCCGACGCCCCGCGGCGGCACCTAGCCCGCGAGCGCATACATCGCGACGGCCGCTGTGGCCGCCACGTTGAGCGAATCGATGCCGTGGGCCATGGGGATCTGCACGACGCTGTCCGCGGCATCCAGCCCCTCGCGGGTGAGACCGTAGCCCTCCTCCCCCAGCACCAGGGCGACCCGCTCCGGGGCGGATGCCGCGAACTCCCGCAGGTCGACTGCGCCAGGCTCGAGCGCCAACGCGGCCACGTGGAACCCCGACGCCGACAGCACAGCCCGCGCACTGCCCCAGTCCCCGAGGCGCGTCCACGGCACCTGCAGCACCGTTCCCATCGACACTCGGATGGCCCGCCGGTAGAACGGGTCGGAGCACCGCGGCGTAACCAGAACAGCGTCCGCCCCGATCCCCGCGACCGATCGGAAGATCGCGCCGACGTTGGTAGGGTCTGCCACGTTCTCGAGGATGACGATGCGGCGGGCATCCCGCAGCAGCGACTCGACCGTAGGTAGGGCGGGGCGATGCATCGAGGCGATCAGCCCCCGGTGCAGCAGGTAGCCGGTCAGTTGCTCGAGCAGTTCGGGCGGGCCGTGGAAGATGGGCACGTCGTGCCGGGCGGTCAGTTCGAGGGCCTCACTGACCGAAGCGCCGAGCGCGAGCACCGATCGCGGCCGGTGCCCGGCCCGCAATGCGCGCCCGAGTACGAGCGCCGACTCCGCGATGTAGAGCCCGTGCTCGGTGCCCTGCGCCTTCTTGAGTGCGACATCAGTCTGGTGCGAGTAGTCGGCGAGGCGCGGGTCGTCGAGCGAGTCGATCTCGATGACGGTCATCGGTATCGACTTCGCTCGACCACCGCTGGCATCAGGCGAACGGGTTGGGCGTGAGCACGTACTTCGTCTCGAGGTACTCGTGGATGCCCTCGAAGCCGCCCTCGCGGCCGACGCCCGACTGCTTCATGCCGCCGAACGGTGCGGCCGCGTTGGAGACGACGCCGACGTTGAGGCCCATCATGCCGGTCTGCAGCGTCTCGATGAGTCGCTGCCCGCGCGCGAAGTCCTGCGTGTAGACGTAGCTCACGAGGCCGTACTCGGTGTCGTTGGCCTTGGCGACGGCATCCGCCTCATCGGTGAAGGTCGTGATCGACAGCACCGGTCCGAAGATCTCCTCGCGCAGAATCTCGCTGCCCGGGTTGACGCCGGTGATCACGGTCGGCTCGTAGAAGCTGCCGTCGCCCTCGACTCGCTTTCCCCCGGTGAGGATGCTGGCACCCTTCGTCACCGCGTCCTGGACTAGCGCATCTGCCTTGTCGACGGCGGCGTCGTCGATGAGCGGGCCGATGATGACACCGGGCTCGGTGCCGCGGCCGATCGGGAACGCAATGACGCGCTCGGTGACCCGGCGCGCGAACTCGTCGGCGACGGACTCATGCACGATGAACCGGTTGGCGGCGGTGCAGGCCTGCCCGATGTTGCGGAACTTCGCGAGCATCGCGCCATCCACCGCCTTGTCGAGGTCGGCGTCCTCGAAGACGACGAAGGGGGCGTTGCCGCCGAGCTCCATCGAGGTGCGCAGCACACCCTCTGACGCCTGCTTCATGAGCTGCTGGCCGACACCGGTCGAGCCGGTGAAGCTGAGCTTGCGCAGGCGCGGGTCGGCGATGATCGGGTCGGAGATCGCCCGGCTCGTCGAGGTGGTGAGCACGTTCACGACACCCTTGGGCAGGCCGGCGTCTTCGAGCAGCTTCGCGAAGTACAGGGTGGTCAGCGGCGTGAGCGCCGCCGGCTTGATGATGCTCGTGCAGCCGGCCGCGATCGCGGGAGCGATCTTGCGGGTCGCCATGGCGAGCGGGAAGTTCCACGGCGTGATGAGGAAGCTCGGACCGACCGGCAGGTGGGTGACGATCATGCGCCCGGTGCCCTCGGGGTTCGAGCCGTACCGGCCGGTGATACGCACCGCCTCCTCGCCGAACCAGCGCAGGAACTCGCCGCCGTAGGTGACCTCACCGCGGGCCTCGGCCAGGGGCTTGCCCATCTCCAAGGTCATGAGCAGGGCGAACTCGTCGGCGCGCTCCTGCAGCAGGTCGAAGGCGCCGCGCAGGATCTCGCCGCGCACGCGAGGCGCGGTGGCCCCCCAGCCCGCCTGGGTGTCGGCTGCGGCATCCATGGCGGCGGCCGAGTCGGCCACCGAGGCATCCGCGATGGTCTTGATGACCTTGCCGGTCGCGGGGTCGTGCACGTCGATCGAACGGCCCGACGTGGACTCGACCCACTCGCCTCCGATGAACAGACGGTCCGGCACCTTTGCCAGCAGTTCGCTCTCCGAAATCATTTCGCTCCTTAGTTGTTGTACGTCAGTGGTTGGTCGTCACGACAGGATGACGCCTGCCGAAGCCATCGTCTCCAGGGCAGCCGCGCTGTAGACCGGAGCGACACCGGCAACCAGTTCGGTGAGCACCCGAACCCTCCTGCCAGCCTTGCGGGCGTCGAGCGCCGAGGCAAGCACGCAGTAGTCGGTGGCGATGCCCACCACGTCGATGTCCGTGACATCCAGTCGATCAAGAAGCTCGGGCACCGTCTCGCCGGTGTCGGTGACCCCTTCGAAGATCGAGTACGCGGGCTTGCCCTGACCCTTGAGAACGTGCACGTCGATGAGCGCATCCTCCAGCGCGGGGTGGTATTCGGCGCCCTCAGTTCCGGACACGCAGTGCTCAGGCCAGCTGTCGACATAGTCCGGTGCCGGGTGGAAGTGGCCGCCGTTGTCGTTGTCGCCGTCGTGCCAGTCGCGTGAGGCGATCACGGCGTCGTAGCGGTCCGGATGCCCGTGCAGCAGTTTCGTGATGCCCTCGGCAACGGCCGCCCCACCCTCGACCCCGAGGGAGCCCCCCTCGGTGAAGTCGTTCTGGACGTCGATGATGAACAGCGCGCGCGACATCAGTTGTTCGAGAGGTTGTCGCCGCAGCTGTACATGGCGGTCGCCAGGGTGTCCTGGGCCTCCTTGGCATCCTCGGTGATGCCCTCGCGGATCGAGTAGAAGGCGAACGCGAGAGTCGAGCCGTCGGCCGCCTTGATGATTCCCGCGAGGGAATACTCGGTGTCGAGCCATCCGGTCTTGGCCATCACACTGCCGGCAGCGATCGCATTCGGTCCGTTGAATCGGGAGGCTAGCGACCCCGAGATACCTGCCACGGGCAGCGACGAGTACAGAACACCGAGGTCCTTCTCCCCGGCGTTCACCTTGGTCAGCAGCGCGGTGACGAACTGCGGCGAGACCGCGTTCAGATCGCTGAGCCCGGAGCCGTCGCGCACCGTGACCTTGGTGGTGTCGAGGCCGTAGGCGACCAGCGCGCCCGGTATCGCCTGAGCCAGCGAGGTGGATGACCCGTCGAAGCCCATCGCCTTGGAGACCACCCGCGCGAGCATCTCGGCGAGAACGTTGTCGCTGGAGAGCAGCATCTTGTCGATGAGGCTGCTCACCGGCTGGGACTTCACCTCGGCGAGCACGGTACTACCGACGGCCGCCCCCGAGGAGAACGTCACGCCGAACAGGCCCGCCGCGTCCGCGAAGGCGCGCCCGGCATCCCCGACCGGGTCGGTCGTGCGGTAGCTGACGTTGGCGCTCGGATCGGCCCGGCCGCCATCGACCATGAGCGCGGTGACCTGAGCCTGGTACCCGTCGTCCTGCTCCTTACGCAGCCAGGAGGAATCCCAGTTGTCGGCAGGGTCCCACATGGTGGAGTCCAAGACGATCTCGGTGATCGGCACCCCCGGGTGAACCTGTTCGTACTTCGCCATCGCCGCGTCCGCGAGGTCGGCAATCAGTGGCGCACCGTCGTAGACGGTGTTGGAGGTGGTGGCCAGCGTGGGGTCACCTCCGCCCTTGAGCACGATCACCCCAGGGCTCGACCCGTCGATCACCTGTGTAGTCAGCTGTCCGCCGGGTCCGAGGATGTTGAGTGCCGCCGCCGCGGTCAGCACCTTGAGCACGCTTCCCGTGCGTTGCGGCAACGTGCCGCTGTGGTCGAAGAGCGTCTCACCGGTGGCGGTGTTGACGACGTATCCTGCGAAGTCGGCGAGGCGCGGATCCGCCATGACGCTCGCCACAGAGCAGGTACGCAGCCGGCTGGCGACCGGAACGGCCGACGGTTGCGGCCGAGGGTCCGCCGTCTCGGTGGGCAACGGTGCCGCTACCGTCGGCCCACCGCCGGCGGCCACACCTGCGAACACTGCTGACGTGCCGAGCAGCAGGAACACCACGGCGATCGCCGAGATGAGCCACGCGGTCGGATGCTTGCGGATGATCGCCGAGATGCGGCCCGGCGCCTTCGGTTCAGGAGTGCGCAGGGACCGCCTCGACAGCGCCTGCGTAGGCACCGAGTCGTTCGAATCCGTCACCCGGTAATGATACCCGGGCTGCCGATTGGTTCTCTGGGTGGACGCCTAGCAGTAGGTCCAGCGAGCAGCTGCCCGGGTGAACGAGTACGGCTCGTCGATTCCACCGTGGGTCATCGCGAAGGCGATACAGACACCACCCGTGCCGGCACCCGGCCGGTAGAGCGACGCCTGGTGCGATGACGACTGCCACCACTTGATCGCCACTGTCGCACCGCTGTTGCCCGAACCGCCGGCGAGGTTACCGTCGCAGCCCACGCTGGGCACGCCGTCGATGCGCACCGAGCCCATGTGGCCCCACGCGTCCATCGGGTCGGGGCTGGGCGACTCCGCCATCCAGAACAGACGGGCTTCCATGCAGGAGTCGTAGACGAAATAGCTCACGGGCTCCAGGCAGTTCTCCGCGCGGATCGCGTTGTACTGGTACGCGAACGACGCGAGGTCGTCGGAGGTGGTTCCGGGAACGCCGAGTGCCGAGACCGCGCCGGGGGCGCCGCTCGTGCCGCCCGCGCTGAATCCGGGGCAGGAGAGTCCCTGCGCCTCGAGGGCCGCGCGGCGCTCGTTGGTGCCGGATGCCGCACCCGCAGCATCCACGGGAGGAAGAGGCTTGGGTACCGGCTTCTGGGCCAAGTGCTCCCAGTCGCTGGTGAGGGACTTCGACTCTGCGACGATTCGCGCCTCGACGACCTGGTCGCTTCCGCTGTAGCGCAGCGCAGCCTGGTCGGCAGGCTGAGACTGTTCGGCAGCGATGACCGAAGCGAGCATGGGTGCCGCGGCAACCGATGGATCCGCGACTGCGAGGCCGGTGAGTCCGGGTCCGCCACCGCCCACGAAGGGCAGCGCCACGATCACAGCGGTCGAGAAGACCGTCGCCAAAAATGCGTAACTCTTCATTTTCGTGCACCCCCACGCACTACGCCGAACACCCCCAATTGGTTACGACGTGGTGCCAACGTACGTCTGCGTCACCATCCCCGCAACCCCGCTGGTGCGGAAAACGAACATTCCACCCGCCTTTTGGGGGCACAGTGAGGAGGCTTTGTCCCGCATAAGGAGGACACGATGGGTAGTGGAGCCGCCTAAGAGAATCGAACTCTTGACCTTCTCATTACGAGTGAGATGCTCTACCGACTGAGCTAAGGCGGCCGGCCCGGGTCGCCCCGAGGCACAGCATGAAAGCTTAGCCGAGAATTGTCGGCCGCTTCGCACGGGTTGGGCTCAGACGAACAGAGTCTTCAGCTCGGCGAACGACCGGCGCAGCTGCACGCCGAGCTCGGTTCTCGGTTCGCTGGTTGCCCAGCTCGCCCAGGCGTGGCGAATGACGCCGAGAGACACATGGGTCATCAGCCGTGCGCGGCGCTCCAGCACTGATGCCTCAGCGTCGGGCTGGTCGTGACGAAGCCGTCGCACGATGACCGACGCCACCCGCTCCTCGAAGTCGCGCATCTTGGCCATGCGCAGGGCGAAGAGCTGCGGATACTCCTTCACCAGCGCATGACGTAGCTGCATCATCTCGGCGTCTTCGAGAGAGCTGTCCCCGACCTCGATGAGCACCGCGACGAGTCCGTCGAACACGCCGCTGTTGTCAGCGTTCGTGACGAAGCGCTCGACCGTATCAGTCTCGGCCAGAGTGGGCGGGTCGCCGAGGATCGCCTCCTCCTTCGACGCGAAGTAGTTGAAGAAGGTGCGCGGGGAGACATCCGCGATCCTGCTCACCTCGTCGATGGTGACGTTGTCGAGTCCCCGCTCCGCGACCAGCTGCAATGCGGCGAGCTGGATGGCACGGCGAGTCGCACGGCGTTTGCGCTCGCGCAGCCCCGGCTCGGCGGCATCCGTCGCGATGGTCATGAATCTATTCTTGCACACTGCGCAAAATTGCGCGGCGAGAGGTCAGCAGTTCGGATCTGCCATCGGAACGACGCCCTTGAGCAGATACTGATCGACAGTGGAGGTGATGCACTCGTTGCCCTGCCCGTAGGCGGTGTGCCCCTCGCCGTTGAACGTGATGAGCACGGCGCTCTCGAGCTGACCGGCCAGTGCCACGCCCCACTCGTAGGGCGTCGCGGGGTCACCCGTCGTCGAGACCACGAGCACGGGCGGAGCACCCTTGCCGGTCAGTGCGGCGATCGGCGGACCCTGGTACTGGTAGGGCCAGTTGATGCACGTCGTGTCGCCGATCGGCGGCGACGGCCGGTAGGTGGTCGGCGACGCCTGCTCGAGCAGCACCTCCTGCTCGGCGAGCACCGTTGGGTCGGTCTCGACCGGGTAATCGACGCAGTAGATCGCGAGGAACGCCTCAAGCGAGTTGTCGGCATAGGTGCCGTCGATGTCGCGGCTGTAGTAGTAGTCGGCGAGGAAGAATGCCGTGTCGGTCACGCCGTCCTGCGCCTCCGAGAACAGGTCGTTGAGGAACGGCCACGAGTCCTGCGAGTAGAGGGCCATGCTCATGGCGATGTCGAGCACGCCGGCATCCATCATGCGTCCGTCGGGAGCGGCCAGCGGGGATGCGTCGTACCGGTCGTACAGCCCGCGGATCGTCGCGAGGTCCGTCGTCAGGTCACCCGTGAACGGGCAGTCATCGAACAGGTCCGGGCAGGCCTTCAGGTAGTTCTCGAGCGCGCGCTGGAATCCCTTGGTCTGCACGAGGCCCACCTCGAACACCGAGATCGAGGAGTCCGTCGCCCCGTCGACGACCAAGCGGCCGACCTTGTCGGGGAAGTTCTCGACGTAGTACGAGCCGATGTCGCTGCCGTAGGAGTAGCCGAGGTAGTTGAGCTTCGGGTCGCCCACCACGGCCCGCAGCATGTCGAGGTCATGCACGGTGCTCTGGGTGTCGATGAACTGCAGCAGCTCGCCCGTGTTCTCGAGACACGCCTTGCCGAAGTCGATCGAGGACTGGGTCACCTCGTCGATCCACGCCTGGGTGCCGCGCGGCGCCTGGGGCAGGCCGAAGATGAACGCGTCGAGCTCGGGAGCCTCGTAGCACTTCACGGCCGACGACCGGCCGACCCCGCGGGGATCCCAGCCGACGACGTCGAACGCGGCCTGCAGGTCGGCACTGGCCGCGAAATCGAGCGAGTCGTAGACGAAGTCGAAGCCGGATGCTCCGGGGCCGCCGGGATTGGTGAAGAGCGAGCCCTGCTTGGTTCCGGTGGCGGGGTGGCGCACGACGGCGAGTTCAATGTCGGTCTCGGGCGACGGGTTCGCCCAGTCCATGGGCGCCTTGGCCGTCGCGCACTCCATACCGTTGTCGCAGTCCGCCCAGTCGAGAACCTGGGTGTAGTACGGAACCAACGCGGCCGGCACGTCCTCGCCGGTCGGCTTCGTGGTGTTGTCGGGCTGCAGGACGCCCAAGTTGAAGCAACCGGACAGCAGGAGAAGCAGCGCCGAGCCGGTGGCGATGAGCGCGGTGGTGCGAAAGGATGCCGTGTTCACAGCCCGAGCCTATCGGTGAGCCCCTCGAGCGGTCAGCACTTCGGGTCGGCCGCCGGCACAGTTCCGTTGATCAGGAAGTCATCGACAGTGTCATTCACGCAGGCGTTGGACTTGTTGTACGCCGTGTGACCCTCGCCTTCGTAGGTGACGAGGTGCCCCTTCGACAGGGTGTTCGCAACAGTCACCGCCCACGAGTACGGGGTGGCCGGGTCATTGGTCGTGCCGATCACGAGGATGTCGCTCGACCCGTCTGCGACGATCGGCGCGCGGTCGCGCTTGGCCGGCACCGGCCAGTTGGGACATCCCGTTCCGCCCCACGACATCTGCGGCCCGAAGACCGGGGCCAGCTGCTTCAGCTCGGCCGCCTCGGCGCGCATCGTCGCCACATCGCCGTCGCCGTGCGCGTCGAGGCAGTTGATGCTGATGAACGCCTCGGTCTGGTTGTCGCGGTAGGTGCCGTCTTCGTTGCGGCCGTTGTAGTTGTCGGCCAACTGGAAGGCGTAGGTCGCGTCCCCCGCGAACACGTCGGTGAACAGCTGTCGCAGGTACTGCCAGTTGTCCTTGTTGTAGAGCGGAAGGATGATCGCGGTGAACATCGCCGAGCTACCGAGCTGGCGACCGTCGGACTTGCGCAGGGGGCTCGCGTCGAGGTTGTCGAGCAGGGCGCGGATCTCGGTGAGCGAGTCATCCACGCTGCCACTGAACGGGCAGTCGGATGCGCCCGCGCAGTCGGCGAGGAAGGCCTTCAGCGCGCTCTCAAAACCTTTCGCCTGCGTCGCGGTGCCCTCGAAGTCGGTGGCGGCCGGGTCGACGGCCCCGTCGAGCACGAGACGGCCGGTCTTGCCGGGGAAGAGGTCAGCGTAGACCTGCCCGAGCAGGGTGCCGTAGGAGTATCCGAGATAGTTGAGGGTGGTGTCGCCCAGGGCGGCGCGCAGCATGTCGAGGTCGCGCGCGGCGCTCGGGGTGTCGACGAGCCCCAGCAGCGGACCGGTCAGCTCGAGGCAGCGCTCACCGAACGCCTTCGAGTTCGCTCCCAGCTCGGCCAGCCACTCGTCGCTGCCCGGCTCGCCGGGCACGATGTCGTAGATGTAGGCGTCCAACTCCGCCGGGTCGGTGTAGCACGTCACCGGCGTCGAGCGGTTCACCCCGCGGGGATCGAAGCCCACCACGTCGAAGCTGGCCTGCAGGCGCTCGTCGGTCGCGTAGTCGACGCTGTCCTTCACGAAGTCGTAGCCCGAGCCGCCGGGGCCGCCGGGGTTGACCAGCAGCGACCCCACCCGGTTGCCGGATGTCGCGGGCTGGCGCACCAGCGCGAGCTCGATGTCGCCCGCGCTCGGGTCGCTCCAATCCATCGGGGCCTTGGCCGTCGCGCACTGCATCCCGCCGCCGCAGCTCGACCAGGTGAGCACCTGGCCGTAGTACGGCTTCAGTTCAGCCGCCACATCCTCGCCGGTGGGCGTCGACGTCGATGCGGCCGGTGGCAGGAACCACGACACGCATCCGCTCAGCGGCAACGTCGCGGCCAGGGCGAGGGCGACCAATCCCAGACGGAGACTTCTCACTTAGCTGCGGCCTTTCTGACGGCGGTGACAAGCATGGCCTCGAGCGCGAGGGCCGGTGCGACGTTGCTGTCGATGCGACGCCGTGCGATGGCGATGGCATCCATGGTGGCAAGGGTTCCTGCTGCATCGCTGAGAGCGGCGGCGGCTTCGACCCGGCCGAGGATGCTGAGGTTGATCGGGTCGCCGGGCACGCCGAGCTGGATCAGCAGGATGTCCCGGTACAGCGACAGCAGGTCGACCATGATGCGGTCGATCCCGTCGCGCAGGCTGCGGGTCGCGCGCCGCTTCTGGTCCTCCTCGAGGGCTTTCAGCTGGCTGCGCAGGGCTGGCGGGATGGTGCCGCCCGGGTCGATTCCGAGCGAGCGCAGCGCGGCGTCACGTTCCTCGGAATCGCGCTCCTCGGTGATCGCCTCGGCGTCCGCCTTGGCCAGGTCGAGAAGCACCGTCGCGGCATTGGTCGCGTCAGACACCGAGCGGATGCCCAGCGCCACATCCAGCGTGCGCTCGCGCCGCTGGCGGGCCTGAGCATTGGTGGCGAGTCGGTGTGCCATGCCGATGTGCGACTGGGCTTCTCTCGCGGCGCGGGTCGCGGTCGCGGCATCCACCCCGTCCCGCCGTTCGAGCAGGCTCGCGACCTCGTCGACGCTCGGCACGCGCAACCGCACGGTGCGCACCCGGGACCGGATCGTGGGGATGAGGTCGGCCTCGCTCGGCGCGCACAGGATCCACACGGTGCGCGGCGGCGGCTCTTCGAGCGCCTTGAGCAGCACGTTGGAGGTGCGCTCGGTCATGCGGTCAGCGTCTTCGATCACCATGACGCGGTAGCGCCCGACCGACGGCGAGAACTGGGAGGTGGCCACCAACTGGCGCACCTCCTCGATCGAGATGATGACTCGTTCGGTGGCGAGCACCCCGAGGTCGGGGTGGGTGCGGGCCTGCACCTGCCGGCGGGTCGCCTCGTCGTCACCGCCCAGCAGGGCCGTCGCGAAGGCGTAGGCGAGATTGGAGCGCCCCGACCCGGGCGGACCGGTGATGAGCCAGGAGTGCGTCATCGACGAGTCGTCGCTGCCACCGACCCGGGATGCCGCGGCCGCCGCCTCGACGACGGCGATGGCGTCGGCCTGGCCGGTCAGCTCATCCCAGATTGCCACGCGCTCAGCCTAGATCAGGCCGACGACGGCTCAAGCGCACACTCCGCCGTCTCGCGGCGGGTGAGCGTGGATGCTGGGGCACCGCCTGATCGCGGATCAGGATGCCGCGGCGACACGCCGCGCCGGCGCGCGGCAATACCGGCGTGTCGCCGCGGCATCCTGATCTGCGAAAGGGGGCGGACACCGTGGCGCGTGCACACGGAGATCAGGCCGGCGACGGAAGCAGACGCTCGACCCGCTCGCGGATCGCGAGAGCGATCGACTCGATGGGCTCACGCGCATCGATCACGACGAAGCGCCCGGGCTCGGCCGCGGCCAACTC
>ENA-UOYA01001348-UOYA01001348.1-activated-sludge-metagenome-genome-assembly--contig:-NODE-1348-length-26643-cov-5.419362_pt1 | contig 26643 bp, 26 predicted proteins | sample MGYA00238163_ERZ764804 | MGnify/ENA primary metagenome ERZ764804 (study PRJEB28919, sample SAMN05720223) | activated sludge metagenome | isolation source: Anaerobic digester | place: Hong Kong... | reverse complement strand
CACATCAAAATTTATTTTTTTTAAGAACTTTACCACCTGTTTTGCCTGTAAATTTTCCATCTTCTACTTCTATTTCACCATTTACTATTACATATAAAATACCTTCTGGTTGAATTTCAGGACTTTCAAATGTGTTTTTATCTTTTACTTTTTCAGGGTCAAAAATAACTATATCAGCAAAATAGTTATCTTTTATTTCTCCCCTTCTTTTCAGTCCTATTTTTTCTGCTGGACCTTTTGTAAATTTATAAAGTGCCTCTTCTAAACTCAACAATTTTTCATCTCTTACATATTTGTTTAAAATTCTTGGAAATGTTCCATATAAACGAGGATGTGGATGCTTTCCTGGTAGTCCATCAGTTCCAATAAGTCCCTTTTTGTGTTTTATAAGTTTCTTTACATTTTCTTCACTCATTGAAAAAGTAATAATTCCTGCTCTCCCTTTTTCTTCAACAAAAATATCAATTACACAATCAAAAACATCCTTGTTTCTAATATCTGAAATTGTTTTTAAATTTTTCCCTTCAATTTCTTTATTTTTTTCTGAAATTACACTATTTATAAATATTTTTTCAGGTCCACAACTTAAAATATAATTTTCCCAATCATCTTCTTCTAACATCGCTTTTTTGACTTTTTCCCTTATTTCCTTATTCTGTAAATCACTAAAAATATCATTACTTTTTTTTATAAATGGCGGAAGTAAAGCAGAAATATGTGTTGAAGAAGCAATATAAGGATATACATCAAAATTTATATTATTCTGTTTTTCAATAATTTCAATTACTTTATCAATTTTATTCCAGTTCTTTATCCCTGCTGCTTTAAGATGAGAGATTTCAGCAGAGACACCTGTTTCTTCTACTATTTTATTAACTTCGCCAACTGCTTCTATCAATGTCTTACCTTCACCTCTTATATGTGAAGAATAAATACCACCAAATTTTGAAATTATTTTAGTAAGAGAGATTAACTCCTCTGTTGTGCTGAACATACCAGGAACATAAATAAGACCTGTGGACAAACCAAAGCATCCACTTTCCATAATTTCAATAAGTTTTTGTTGAACAATTTTTAAATTTTTCTCTTCCAGATGTATTTTCCCTTCTGAAAAAACAGACATTAAATTACCATGCCCTACAAAAGGAACAACATTTAAAGGAAGAGGCGCCCTTTCTAATTGTTCTATAAATTCATTCCAATTTTCCCATTTATTTTTATCTTTAATTTCTCCTATTACTGCTGAATTTGTACTTAAAAAATACTCTGTTCCTTTTCCAAGTGGCGCCCCTGAAATTCCACAATTCCCAGTTATTTCTGTTGTAACTCCCTGATATGTTTTAGGTAGATATGGACTTTGAAAAATTAAAGCAAAATCATCATGACTATGCATATCAATAAAACCAGGTGAAACAATTTTATTCTCTGCATTAATTATCTTAACTGCCTCTATATTTTCTTTTTCATTTAAAATTATTATTTTATCACCCAGGACACCAACATTAACTTCTCTAAACTCTTTGCCATTTAAAAACACAAGACCATTTTTTATAAGTATATCAACCATTTTCTTCCTCCTTATATTTTAAAAAATCCTCTTTTGAAATGTTCCCACCACTTATTATACAAACAATTTTTTTATTTTTAATATTTAGTTTGTTAAAAAGAACCGCTGAAAAAGATGCAACTCCTGCTGTTTCAGGAACAATATCTGTGTATTTTGAAAGGAAACACAAGCCCTCAATTATTTCATTATCATTTACAAGAACTATATCATCAATATATTTATTTACAATTGAAAAATTTAACTCACCTGGTTTTTTAACAGCAATTCCTTCTGCAATTGTTTTTATTTCTTTAAGTTCACATAATTTTCTCTCGTTTAAAGAAATGAACATAGAAGGAGCACCTTCTGCTTGAACTCCAATAATTTTTACAGAAGGGAAAAAGGACTTTCTTGCAATAAGAAGCCCTGCAATTAAACCACCTCCACCAATCGGAGCAACAATAATATCTACATTCTCTACCTGTTTTATTATTTCAATTCCAACTGTCCCCTGTCCTGCAATAATAAGAGGGTCGTCAAAACCATGAATAAAAGTTATATTATTTTCTTCAGATATTTTTTTTGCATATACATAACTTTCAAAATAACTTTTCCCATATATTTCCACTTCACCCAATTTTTTCAATTTTTCAATTTTAATAGAGGGGGTAATTTCAGGCACTATAACTTTTGAGTATATTCCATAAATTTTTGCAACAGTCGCAACTGCAATTCCATGACTGCCAGAAGAAGCACATATAACTCCTCTTGCTTTTTCATCTTTATTGAGAGAATTGATTTTATTGAAAACTCCTCTTATTTTAAATGCCCCTGTTTTTTGTAAATTTTCAAGTTTGAAAAATATATTATTCCCTATTTGGGTGTTGATTTTTGCATAAGAAATAATAGGAGTTAAATAAATTTTATCAGATATAACTTCATATGCTTTTTTTATATCAATTTCTTTTATTATATCCATTCTTGTTTTAATTTAATTCTTCTTCCAAATCAGTTTTTCATAAATTTTATCATCCTATTTTTACTTATTATTTCCATTGTGTCAACTTCATCAAAAATTTTGACAAAGTTAATACATTAAAATAAACTTATTTACAGCATCAAAAAAGAAAATTTACATACTTTATTTTTTTAAAAAAGAAAAATGGAAAAAGAATTATTATTACCTGAAATAAAAGAACTTATAAAAGAGAAAAATTTCAAAGAATTGAAAGAATTTATGCCTGAATTACATCCTTCTGATATAGCAGACATAATTGAAGACCTTGAAGGAGATGATGGTGCTATATTATTTCGTATTTTACCAAAAGAATTGGCAGCAGATGTGTTTTCTGAATTTGAATCAACAAAACAAGAAGAGATATTAAAACAACTCACGGATAGTCAGATACAACAACTTATTCTTGAACTTGAACCAGACGATAGAATTTCTTTATTTGAAGAATTACCAGGAGAAGTTACAAGGGGTATTCTTAATCTTTTACCCCATGAAGAAAGAAAACAAATTGCTGAAATACTTGCATATCCAGAAAATAGTGTTGGAAGATTAATAACTCCTGAATATATCACAGTTAAACCAAACTGGACAGTTGAAGAGGCACTTCAACATATAAAAAAATTTGGTAAAGATGCTGAAACAATTGATATTATTTATGTTGTTGATGATAACTGGAAATTACTTGATGATGTTCCTATAAGGAAATTCATACTTGCAAATCCAGATGATAAAGTTGATTCTTTGATGGATAAAAAAGTCATTTCAATTTCTGCTTATAAGGACCAGGAAGAGGCAATAAAACTTGTAAAACAATATAATTTAGTAGCACTTCCAGTAACTGACTCAGAAGGAACACTTATAGGAATTGTAACTGTTGATGACCTTATTGATGTTATGGAAGAAGAAGAAACAGAGGACTTTATAAAAATAGGTGGATTGAAAACAGAGGGAAATTTAAATGTAATAACAGATATCGGAGAAGCATCTATTTATAAACTTTATAGAAGTAGAATAAGTTGGCTTTTAATTCTTCTTTTTATGGATATAATTACTGGAAGTATAATCGGCGTCTTTCAAGAAACACTCTCTAAATATGTAGTGCTTGCAACTTTCCTTCCTGTTTTAATTGATACAAGTGGTAATGCTGGCTCTCAGGCAGCAACTTTAATGGTAAGAGCAATTGCTCTTGGCGATGTTAAACTAAACGAGTGGCTAAAACTTATAAGTAAAGAACTCCTTGTTTCAACTGCTCTTGGTTTAACAATGGGAATAGGTATTTCTTTTATGGGAATAATAAGAGGAGGAAGTAAAGTTGCTTTTGTTGTATCATCCTCAATGATTATAAATGTCATAATAGGAAGTTTAATTGGTATTTCTCTCCCTTTCTTATTCACAAAATTCAAAAAAGACCCTGCAACTGCAAGCACTCCTTTAATAACAACAATCGCTGATATAGCTGGAACTTTTATTTACTTCTTACTCGCCACAAAATTCCTTATATAATGCGCCTGGCGCGACTTGAACGCGCAACCATTGGATTCGAAGTCCACCGCTCTATCCAGTTGAGCTACAGGCGCTTCCTTAAATTATACCTTGAATTTCTTATAAAAACATCTGTGTTTCCAGAATATTAATTTACAAAAATAAATCGTTCTTCTCTTAATTACCGAAAATAAAAAGATATTTACACTTGTAAAAATTTATAGTATAATTATTTACAGGTAAGGAGAAAAAAATGAAAAAATTAACTGGAAGACAGAAAGAAATATTAAAATTTATAAAAAATTTTACAGAGAAAAATGGGTATCCACCGACAATTGAGGAAATAATGGGAAAATTTTCTTTTTCAAGTCCAAATGCAGTTATTTCTCATTTATCTGCTCTTGAAAAAAAGGGAATTATAGAAAGAAAAGGAAATATATCAAGAGGAATTATAATTAAAGAGACGGATAAAACATATAATATACCTGTTTTAGGAAATATACCTGCTGGAATTCCTTTAGAGGAGGAAGAAAATATTGAGGGATATTTAACTATTTCTGAAAATCTCCTTTCAAGAGATGAATATTTTGCTTTAAGGGTAAAAGGAGATAGTATGAAAGATGCAGGTATTTTTGATGGTGATTATGTAATTTTAAAAAAAGATAGTGAAATTAAAAATGGAGATATTGTTGTTGCTTATTTAGATAATCAATATACAGTGAAATATTTTTATAAAAAGGATAGTTCTATTGAATTGAGACCTGCAAATAAATTTTATACCTCAATAAAAGTAAATAAAAACCAAAAATTTCAGATAATTGGAAAAGTTAAGGGAGTTTTCAGGAAAATTTTATGAGCACAGAAATAAAAGAAAGAATAGAAGTAAATGCAATATTTACAAAAAATAAATTAAAGATATTGTGGTTCAAATGGAAAGAAAGGAAATATTTTGTCAAAAACATAACTTTTTCATGGAAAAAACATTCAGGAGATAAGGAAATTTATTTGTTTGATTTAAGTAATGGAATAGATGTGTTTGAGATATCTTTTATTCCAGAAAATCTTACATGGTATCTTGAAAAAATATACACCTATTAAAATGGAAAAAACAATTATGCATATTGATATGGACGCATATTTTGCTTCTATTGAACAGGTTACAAACCCTTTTTTAAAAGGAAAACCAATTATTGTTTGTGGTTCATATAAAACAAGGAGTGTGGTATCTTCCTGTTCCTATGAAGCAAAAAAATATGGAATTAAATCTGGTATGAGTGTAAAACAGGCATTAAATTTATGTCCAGATGTTATTATTGTAAGTGGATATCCTGAAAAATATGCAGAAGTATCAAAAGAAATTTTCTCAATTATAAAAATTTTTACTGAAAATATGGAAATATATTCCATAGACGAAGTTTTCCTTGATATTTCAGATATTTATCATTTATATGGAGGGAAAAAACAACTTGCTTTTTCCATAAAGAAAGCAATAAGAGAAAAAACATCTCTCCCCTGCTCTGCTGGAATTGGACCAAATAAACTCATAGCAAAAATTGCCTCCTGTTTATGTAAACCAGATGGAATTAAAGTTGTTGAAAAAGAGGAAGTAGAAAAATTTATTTGCGACCTGCCCGTTGATAAAATACCTGGAATTGGAGAAAAAACTAGAGAAAAACTTGAAGAATTTGGAATAGAAAAGTGTAAAGATATAAGAAAAGTTGGAAAAGAATTTTTAGTTGAAAAATTTGGAATAATTGGTGAGATAATATATAAAAAAAGTTTTGGTATAGGAAGTCAGGAAATAATAAAAATTCATCCACCTGCAAAATCAATTGGACATTCTTATACATTGCCTTTTGATACTTCTAATAAAGAAATTATAAATATAATTCTTTTCAAATTGTCTTATAAAGTGGCAGAAAGAATGAGAAGTGAAAATAAGCACGGGAAAGTAATTACTATATCATTAAGATTTGATGATTTTTCTTCAATTACAAAGAGAAAAAAATTTGTAGATATTCCAGCAGATGGAAAAGTAATTTTTAAAATAGGCAGTTTTATTTTAGAAGAAATAAAGATTGAAAAGAGAATAAGAGCAATTGGAATAACTGTTGGAGAAATTTTTGATTTTAACTATGACTATCTTTTTAAAAGAGAAAACAGGAGAGAATATCTTTTTCATAAAATTGACGATATAAATAATAAGTTTGGAGAAAAGACTATATTCCCGGCAGTTTTATTACTTGAAAAAAATTTAGAAGTGGAAAAAACACATTCTTTTGTTATGTGGAAATTTCAGAAAAAAGATTAGGGAAACTAAATTCAAAATTTCTCTGATTACCTATTCCCCTATTATTTTTATCAAAACTCTCTTTGGTCTTCTTCCATCAAATTCACCATAAAATATCTGCTCCCATGGACCAAAATCAAGTTTCCCATCAGTTATCGCCACAACTACTTCTCTCCCCATAATTTGTCTTTTCATATGGGCATCTGCATTATCTTCACCAACATTATGAGCATATTGAGACACCGGTTGATGAGGAGCAAGTTTTTCAAGCCATTTCTTAAAATCATTATGTAGACCTAACTCATCATCATTTATAAAAACACTGGCAGTTATATGCATCGCATTTACAAGAACAATTCCTTCTTTAATTCCACTTTTATCAATTGCTTTTTGCACTCTCTCGGTAATATTTATAAACTCTACTTTCTCTTTCGTATTAAACCATATTTCTTCTCTATGTGTTTTCATTTTATCCTTTGTCATTATCATTTTATATTTTATATTCCCTGTGTCAAATAAGTTGACACAGGACAATTATTTATCTATAATATTTTAGGGTCTCAGAAATTAATAATTTTTGGAAAATACAAGAAATAAATATGTTTAAACCAGGAGGAGAAATGAAGAAGATAACTGTTTTTGTGATTTGTCTTTTATTTTTTATTTCTTCAAATCTTTTTGCTTTATCAAAAGAATCTCTTGTTGAAAGAATTAAAATGGCAGAAAAATTACTTGATGATTTTACGACTGCTCCTGATAGACAAATTCCACAGGAATTAATCAACCAGGCAGAAGGAATTATTTTTATGAAACAATATAAAGGTGGCTTTGTACTTGGAGCAAAAGGAGGAAATGGAATAATTCTTGCAAAAGACAGAAATACAGGAAAATGGAGTGCCCCTGCTTTTGTCTCTAATGTTGAAGGGAGTTTCGGATTTCAAGCAGGTGGTCAATCAATTGAAACAATTGTTTTAATAATGAATAAAGAAGGACTTGATATGCTTCTTAAATCAAGAGTAAAAATTGGAGTTGACATTTCAGCAGCAGCAGGTCCTTATGGTAGAGATGCAGCAGCACAACTTGGAGCAGGAGTTGGTCTCCTTATATATTCAAGGGCAAAAGGACTTTATGCCGGTGCTTCAATAGAAGGTGGATTTCTTGCAATTGATGAAGAAGCAAATCAAATTTTCTATGGGAAAGATGTTAAAGTAAGGGACATTTTAATAAGAAGAACAGTAAAAATACCAGAAGAGGCAAAAACACTCATACAGAAACTTGAAAATTATGCACAAATTACTGAATAACTGTTTAACTTCCCTTTAAGGAATTTTTAATTTCTGCCCAACATAAACTGTATCATTCTTTAAATTATTTAGTTTTTTTATAGCACTGATCGTTGTATTATGCTTTCTTGCAATTTCACTAAGATTATCTCCTTTTTTAACAATATAATATTTTACATCAGAAGATAGTTCTTTAGATACTTCTTTTGAAGTTTCTTTTTCAGAAATTTGTGTTGTTCCACTCTGTGAAATTTTATTTTTAAGAAAATAAATCTCACTTTCATGCTTTGTTAATTCATCAAGAAATATCTTTGAATTTTTGTTTAATAGTTCTTCAAGTTCTGAATATTTTAATGTATTATCACTTATAATTTCTTCCTGTGATTTCTTTAAAACAGATAAATCCTTCTGCATTAAAGTAAGAGAACTGTTTAATGTTGCAATAGAAGAAATAATATCTGTATATGTCTTTTTGAGTGAATCTATGTCTCTCCTCACTTCTATGGTATTTTTTTCTATATTATCATTCTGTTGTTCTACCTTTTTTTCAAAGTTATAATTTACTTCATCTATTTTTCCCTTTATTAGATTAACTTCTTTTTCAATAGTTGAAATTCTTTCTAAAATTATTGCCTGGTCTTTTTTAAATGATTCAACTTTTACATTAAGGTTGTCAATTTTATTATTATAGTCATTTTCAATTTCTTTAAACTTATCTGCTATTGCTTTTGAAGTTAAATATAAATCCTGCTCAACAGAAGTAACCTTTTCTTTTACTGTACCAACATCTTCTTTTGTTGCAATTGACTGACAACCGGCAAAAATAAAGGGTAAGAATAATAAAAGTAATAATTTCTTTTTCATTTTACAATTTTAAATTCACATCTTCTATTTTTTGCCCATGCTTCTTCACAATGACGAGGGTCTGCTGGGTTGTCTTCTCCATAACTTACAGTATAAAGACGACTTGGAGAAATTCCATAGTTAATTAGAAAATTTCTTGCACTTAATGCTCTCTGTTCACCAAGAACTAAATTATATTCCCTTGTCCCTCTTTCATCACAATGTCCTTCAATAAGAATTTTTACTTCTGGATTTGCTTTTAAATAATCTCCTATTTTCTTTAATTTTTCTATTGAGTCCTGCTTTAAATCATATTTATCAAAATTAAAATAAATATTTTCAAATATTGCCGCAACTTCTCCTTCTGGTTTCTCTACTTTTGCACCTTCAGATAATTTTTGAGGTGGTACTTCTTCACCAACAGCAACTTTAACTTCTTCTTTCTTCTCTTCTACTTTTGGTTTTTCAACTGGTTTTTCAATTTCTTCAATCACTTTGCTAATTGGAGTCGCTTCTTTAACTTCTTCTTTTTTAACCTCTTCTTTCTTGGCTTCTTTTTTCCTTCCAGGACACTGACAACTCGCAAAAAGTACCGCTACTAAAAAAACTAAACCAAACTTTAAATATTTCATCATACCCTCCTTTTTAAGGAATTATATATTTCACTTTTTTTATTATTATATTCTTCACTTTTTAAATTGTCAAATTTTTTAAAATTTTTCCCAATCAGGACTGAAAGTATCATATTTAAAATTAGTAAGGTCTCTTGTTTCCCCTGTAAAAACATCTATTATACATATTTTTGATGGATATATATTCACTTTTGAAAAAACAATATGTCTGCTATCTGAAGCCCATGAAATTGTTTCACTGCCAGAAGAATTTGATAATATTTTTGTTTTATTTGTTTTTACATCAAAAATTGCAATTTTATAATCACCAGTTCTAACAATATATGCAATATAATTCCCATCCGGAGACCATTTAGGTGATGTTGAGTACGAGAACTCATAACTTATTCTTTTTACTCCAAATCCATCCGAATCCATAATAAAAATTTGGGGTGTTCCATATTTGTCAGAAACAAAAGCAATTTTTTCACCATCAGGAGAAAATGAAGGAGAACTATCAACCCCTTTATAATTTGTTAATCTTCTTATTATTTTCCCATCAATTGTTGCTAAATAAATTTCTGGATTACCTGATTTACTTAAAACAACTCCTAAAATATTTTTTTGCTTACAGGGTGCTACACATGCATTCAAACCAGGGTACTGGAAAATTGTTTCTTCTTTTCCTGTATTAAAATCATATTTTGCAATTTCAGGATAATTATTTTTGTAAGAAACAAAATAAAATCCACTTCTATCACCTGTCCAAACTGGAAAATTAACAAGAAAATTAAAATTAGTAATTTGCTTTAAATTCCTGCCATCATAATCACAAACATATATTTGATATTTTCCAGTTTTATTTGCAACAAAAATAACTCTACTCTGGGCAATTCCTGGCTTTCCAGTAAGAAATAAAACAATATCATCGTTAACAACATGAGCAAAATAAAAGGGGTCTTTCAAAATATTATAATTTTTCCTAAAAAGTTCTTGTTCTTCTAAATTATCAAAAACAGAGACAACAATATTTCCCTTTTCATTTTTAACCGAAATTATAATATTTACTGGAAAGTCCTGTTTACTTTCCTCAATATCTTCAACAAAATTTTCACTTTTGATATTAAAATATCCAGAATAAAAAAGGTCTTTACTCAATGTATTTGAAAAATTTTCCCAGTAGTTATTTTTTTCAATTTGAAAAAGTAAAACAACCTCTGCTTTTTGAGTAAAATCCTTTGTTATTTGAAGAAAAACTTGTGGAACAGAAAAACACGGCATTATAATTAAGAAAAAAAACAAAAGAAATTTTCTCATTACCCCTCCTCTTTTTTAAACTCTATTGTCACTTCAAGATACTCCTCTTTTATTTCCTCAGGAAATGGAGGAATATTTTTTGTAGATTTTATCGCACTTTCTGCTGACTTGTCAAATGGTTTGTACCCAGAACTTTTTTCAATTCTTAAATTAGATATTTCTCCATTTTTATAAATCCTAAAAGAAATTATTGTAGAAAAGTCACCAATAATGTTACCAAAGTTCCAGTTTTCTTCAATCTTATTTTTCAAAAGTGATATATACCAGGAAGGTATATCATTTGAAATTCTTAAATTCTCTAAATTTAATGATGTAGAAAAAAGAGTTGACATATCTTCTTGGCTTATTTCCTGTTTAATATTTGTTTTATTGCTACTACCTTTTGTATTAGAACTACTTATTTCTCGATTTCCAATTTTGCTTAAAAGTTCTTTTTTATATTCATCAGCATTAAAAGAAGATGTCTTACTACTTGGAGAAATTTCACCAGCAGAAGAACTTTTCCTCCCTGAAGAACCTTTTTTTTCAGAAGAAATTTTTGTTTTTTCTTGATATTTTTCTTTTACCTCTTTTTTTACTTCTTTTTCCTCTTCAGTTTTATAATTTTCTCCAACAGGGGTGTTAATTACCTGCATAACTCCCGGAATATCAACTATCTGTACAAAAAAAACATTCTCTTTCCTCTTCATATTTACAGAAGAAAAAATCAAAAAAACACCCGCAACGATATGAATTACAACAGATAATAAGAAACTCCTTTTTTTTACTTTACCTGTGTCGCCAAACCTACTTTCTCTATTTCGCATTCCTTTATTATATCTAAAACTTTAATTATGTTATTATAAGAGACATCTTTATCACCTTTAACAATTACAGAAATACCTGTCCCTTTTTTTTCTTTTAATTCCTTATATAGGTCTCTTAATGTAATTTTTGTACTTCCCAAATAATATGTTTCATCTTTTGCAACAGTTATAACTACACTCTTTTCTACTTCTACTTTTGATGGAGATGATTCTGGCAATTTAACTTCAATCCCCTGTTCAATTAAAGGTGCCATCATCAAAAGCATTATTACAAGATTTAAAGCAACATCAACAAGATTTGTAATACTTATATTTGAAAGTATAGAACTATTTTTATTATCAAAATAGTTATTCATTTTTAATTTTCAAATAATTTAAAATATCTCCTGTTATACTGAACATATCTGTTTTAATTTTTTCTGTTTTATCCTGAAAATAATTATAACCAACTGCTGCTGGAATTGCTACAAGCAATCCATAAACAGTAGTTATAAGTGCTTCTGCAACTCCTGATGAAATTACTCTGGTAGAAGCAGAACCAGTAGCAGCAATATTATTAAATGCCATTAGAAGTCCCCAAACAGTTCCTAGCAATCCCAGAAAAGGTGCAATAGAAGTAATTGTTGCAAGAAAAGAAAGGTCTGTTTTTAATTTATTTGATTCAATAAAAATTATTTTTTCAATCTCTTCTTCCTTAATATCCCCCTTTTTATCAATTATCCTTTTACATTCCTTTAAAACAAAAAAAAGAGGGCATTTAATAACTATAATTTTTTTACCATAAGTAATTATATCTTTCATAATATTATTTTTTCTTTCAACACTCCTTAAATAAAAAAATTTATAGAACATAATATACCAGGAATATATTGAAAGAAAAAGAAGAATAACAATATCAAGTTTTCCAGCCCAATCAGATAATTGCCAGGAAGAAACCCATATATTACCCATATTTACTCCTATTCCTCTTTCTTTTAACTCTTTTCTTTATTCCACCAGTTTATCCATTCTTCTCTAGCTTCAAAATTTTTATTTGTTATTTTTTTCAAAACATATATTAAATTTTTTTCAATTGTTTTATTCAACTCTATATAAGGATGTTTATCTTCAAGAACCTGAAAAATATATTCTAAAGATGGCTTTCCTATTTTTATTATTGCTTCTATTGCCTCTTTTGCAGGAGAAGTCCATACCCCTTTTCCATCATATTTACACCATGTAAACTCCTCATCATCAAGTAATAATATAAGAAAAGACACTGACCTGCTATTTTTAATTTCAGAAAGGTTATATGCACCAAGAGTTCTTTTATTAACATCAACAGAAAATGTCTTATAGACATTACTTCTTACCGGCTCTTTTAAACCATCAAATTTTTCTTCACCATAAAGAAGTCCAATTATAATAACAAAAATAAAAAATATTTTTTTCATTTTTTCATTTTACCACAATTTTAAAAATCCCAAAATTTATTTCAGAAAATCTTTAATTTTATTTATTAAAATGATAAAATATAACTATGGGAAAAAAACTAATTATTTTAATTTTCTACTTTGCTTTTATACCCTCAATTTTTTGTTTAAGTAAAGAAGATTACAATGTAATTCTCAAAAGGAATATCTTTACAACTCCCTATATTGAAGAAAAAGAGATAAAAAAAGAAAGTATATTGAAACCACCACCTCCACCATCATTAAACACTCTTATAAAAGCAAAAGGAGTTATATTGATAGGAGAAACTGGGTATGGAATTGTTGAAGTGAAAGGTAAAGATATTATTGTAAGAAAAAATGAAAAAATACTTGGTGCAGAAGTAGTCAAAATAGAAAATGATTCTATTGTATTCTTTTATAATGACAAAGAAGAAAAATTACAAATTGAAAAAATTACAGAAAAAGGGAATTTTGTGAAAGCAACTCCTGAAATAAATGTTAAAATAGAGGAAAATATAAACACTAATAAAGAGGAGAAAGAAATATCTCAGCCAGAATTTAAAGAACCAGTTGTAGTTGATTTTGAAAAAACAATTTCAGAATTGAAAAACGATAAGGATTTGTTTAACAATGTGAATATCATCCCAAATATAGAAGAAGGGAATGTTAATGGTTTTAAAATAAATAACTTACCTGAAAATAGTATTCCATTTCAATATGGTTTAAGAAATGGAGATATAATTTATAGAGTAAATGGTATTGTAATTAATAGCATGCCAAAAGGACTTGCTGTTTATAATCAAATAGTCAAAAGTGGGACAAAAACTGTTACAGTAGAGGTTATAAGAAATGGAAGTCCAGTTGTTTTTTCATATACATTGAAATGAAATATCCTCAGGAAAGTTAAAAAATTTCAACCCCAAAAAGGAGTATGTTATTATTGAAGAATTATTAGTAAAAAACAAATGTAAAAAAATGAAAGAAGCAATTTTCTGGAAAAAAGAAAATGACAAAATAAGATGTGCACTCTGTAATCATTTCTGTTTGATAGGAGAAGGGAAAACAGGTTTATGTGGAGTTCGACTTAATAAAACCGGCGTTCTTTATTCACTTGTTTATGGCAAGACAGTTGCAGAACATATTGACCCAATTGAAAAAAAACCCTTTTTCCATTTTTTGCCTGGTTCTTTTTCTTATTCAATAGCAACTGTTGGATGTAATTTCTTCTGTCCGTATTGCCAGAATTATGAAATATCACATCCACAAGAAATATTTTACACAAATCAAACAACCCCCGAAGAAATTGTAAATAAATCATTATCTTCTAACTGCAAGTCAATTTCTTATACTTATACAGAGCCAACTGTTTTTTTTGAACTTGCTTTTGATACATCTAAAATTGCAAAACAAAAAGGTATTAAAAATAATTTTGTGACTAATGGATATATGAGTAAAGAAGCACTAAAAACAATATCTGAATTCCTTGATGCAGCAAATGTTGACATTAAAGGAGATGAGGACTTTTACAAAAAACTCTGTAAAACAAAACAAAAATATGTGATTGACAATATATCTCTTATGAAAGAACTGGGAATATGGGTTGAAATTACTACTTTAATCATTCCTGAATACAATGATAGTGAAAAACAACTTAAAGACATAGCAAAAATAATTAAAGATATTGATATTGCAATTCCCTGGCATGTAACAAGATTTTACCCAACATACAAAATGTCAGACCACTATCCTGCATCTATTGAAAAAATAAAAAGAGCAAGAGAAATTGGATTTGAAACGGGACTGAAATATGTTTATACAGGGAATATTTACATTGAAAAAGGAGAAAATACATATTGTCCCTCCTGTAAAAAACTTCTCATAGAAAGAAGCGGATTTTCAATTTTAAAAAACAATATAAAAAATAGTAAATGTTGTTTTTGTTCTGAAAGAATTGATGGTGTCTTTTAATAACTTCAAAAAATAAGGTATAATTACAAACATAATTAAAAATTCGGGCGGTTAGCTCAGTGGCAAGAGCGCTACCCTTACAAGGTAGATGTCGCAGGTTCAAGTCCTGCACCGCCCACTAAAACTGGTAAAAACGGATATAATGTTGAGAACATTGAAAGTAATAATAACTCCTGCGGCTGAAAAGGTATGGGAAAAAACTTTTTCCCATATTTATAAGGGTTTTGGTGGAGAGAAAAATTAAAGGGAGGGGAATCGCCCTTCCCTTTAAGAAGCGACAGCGACGGCGCAGGCTCGCCCGTAGGGCTACGCCCGAGGGCTTCCGCCACAAAGCGTGGCGGACAGGCAAAGTCCTGCACCACCTATTAAGAATTCACAGACCATAACAATACTCCCAAAATATTTATGGACATTTATTTAGAATGTTTTAGTAGTTTGGGTAATTCTGTTGAACATGGACAAAAAATTCCTGTTGCAAAAACTTTGTTTTGGCCAGATGAAGAGATTTATCGGATAGTCAATGAAATGAAAAGATATAATTTTTCAGTATCTATTCCTTATACAGACCCTTTCCCTTATGCTCTTTTTAATCTCAAAGGCAGAAAAATAAGAGATTTTAAAGTAGCACATGATGAATATTTGGCACGAATTAAAAGGTTTGTTGAATATGCACATGACGAAAAAATAAAAGTTTTTCTTTATTTTCCCGTAGGAATAGCAAGTATTTCAACAGGATATTATAAAGAAAAATCAACACAACTTCAGAAGAGATATTTATTAGGATATGAAATAATGGAACATTTTCCTACTTCTTTTACTTATGATTGTAATGGTTTTTCTTCCTGGGAGCGATTAGTTGAAGGTAAAGATAATATTGCCTTTATGAGTTTAGCAAATTTTGATGTTCGCTCTTATTTTGCTGAAAGTTATTTAACAATTGTTGAAAATGTGGATGCCGATGGTATACAATTAGAACCGTTATCTATGCCACTTGATAAAGATGGAGTTTGTATCTTTGGATATGAAAAATCAATGGTAAATGCTTTTATAGAAAATTTTGGGAGAAAACCCAAAAATAATAATGACTCAGATTGGGTTATTTTTCGTGGAAATTGTGCTATTGAATTTGTTAAAGAAATTAAAGAAAAATTATTTTCTTTAAAGCATCCAATAGAATTTTCTACAGTAGGATATAGTTTAAAGGATGATATAAGGCACTTTTGGCCTTGGCAAAAGATGATAAAAGAAGGATTGATTGATGCATTTTACTTTCGGACAACTTCTTCAGAGAATTTACAAGAAAGAATAAGAGAAGTAAAAGAAACCTGTGAGGCAAATAATCCTTATTGTAGATTTGTTGGTTGTTTGGATATTAAGAATTACTCACAATTTAAAAATGAAAAGGAAATTGCAAATGGGGTTAAAAAAATTTTAAATAGTGGAGCTAAATTTTTAGGAATATATGGATTACGATGGACTAAATTTTTTAATAATCCTAAGGAAAGAGATTTAAAAATCTGGGAAAACACTATAAAACAATTGCAAGGAGGTGTTTTATGATAATTACAAATATTACACCGTTAAGGTATTCCCCAGGAAAGTTGGAGTATTTTTCTTTTATTCGTGGAGATGTAGGAGCACAATTTCATCAAGGACCTGAGATTTATCCTTTTTCTGATGGTAGAGTTTTAATATTATGGGGTGCTTATGATATTCAAGAGTGTTCAAAAGATAGTGTAGTTTTATATTCAGAGTCGGATGACCAAGGAATAACATGGTCAGCCCCTCAAGTGTTCTTAAAAACACCCGGTTGCTTGAACAGTGCATTATTGCTTCAAATGAGAAATACTCCAAAGGTCTTATTATTCATAAGAGAGAGTTTTTATGTTGATTATGTGGAAGATAAAAAACACCGGATATTTACAAAATGGGCTGATTATTCAAAAAGTTATTCCCGTATGATTCTCAGAGAATCTAATGATTTAGGAAAAACATGGAGTTTAGGCAGAGAAATGCCATTTTACTGTTTTGAGGCATTACAAATTGAGAGTGGCAGAATTCTTGTTAGCGTTTATTCCTTGGACAAAAGCAAAAAAGAGCAGTTTTATATCGCCTATTTTTTGTATTCTGACGATGAAGGCAAAACATGGGAAAAAAGCAATGATATTATAGTGCCAGAAAAAAGAGGAGCGATGGAACCAACATTTGTTGAAGTTTCACCAAATAAAATTTACTGTATTATCCGAAATAAGAGTGGATATCTTTACGAATCTATCTCAGAAGATGGAGGAAAAACATGGCAATCTGCAAAAAAGACACAAATCCCTGCTCCTGAGTCAATGGCAAGATTACTTAAACTTAAAAGTGGAAATGTTCTTTTAGTTTGGAATAATATTCCATCAACTTCTCAACATCCCCGACACCCTTTAGTTACCTCACTTTCTTGTGATGGTTGTGAAAGTTGGAGTGAGCCTAAAATTATTGCCGATGATATTGGATTAAACCAACTAAGTAATCATGGAATATCACAGTTAAAAGATGGTAGAATTCTATTAGGCATTAGCCATTACTATGCAACACTACCATCCTTCGGTGATTTAGAAATGGCAATTTTTGATGAGGAATGGATGAGTTCTCGTTGATTAAATAGTTATATATTTACTGAAACTTTTAAACGACTCTATCATCTAAATATCAACTACTCAGTCAACTTTCGTTGACTGTAAGTAGAGAGAGTAGTCCGCAGGATTAACTCGGGCGTAGTCTACAGGCTATCCCGTAGATAAGTAGTAAGATAAAAACAAAGAAAAATTTCCCCATCCTCCCTTAAAAAAAGGGGAAAGTTCCTTCCTTTAAAAAGGCCTCGCCCGTGGCTATGGCCGAGGGAAGGTTAGGATGGATTTTAAAGAAAGTTTTTTCTTTTGTTACTTAAATATAAACAGGATTTAATGATATTTACAAAATGGAGGTGGTAAAAATGAAGGAAAAAATTATTGGAATAGACCTTGGAACAAGTAATTCCTCAGCAGCAGTGATGGAGGGAGATAAACCAGTTATAATTCCAAGTGCTGAAGGAACAACAATAGTTGGAGGGAAAGCATTCCCTTCTTATGTTGCTTTCACAAAAGATGGACAAATTCTTGTTGGAGAACCAGCAAGAAGACAGGCAGCAGTTAATCCAGAAGGAACTGTCTTTGCAGCAAAAAGAAAAATGGGAACTGATTATAAATATAATATCTATGGGAAAACATACACGCCTGAACAAATTTCTGCTTTTATTCTGCAGAAAATAAAGAAAGACGCAGAAACATTTCTTGGAGTTCCTATTAAGAAAGCAGTTATAACAGTTCCAGCATATTTTAATGATAACCAGAGACAGGCAACAAAAGATGCAGGAACTATTGCGGGGCTTGAAGTTGTAAGATTAATAAACGAACCAACAGCAGCTGCTTTTGCCTATGGTCTCAATAAACTTGACCAGGAACTAAAATTTCTTGTTTTTGATTTTGGTGCAGGAACACTTGATGTAACAATAATGGAAATGATGAGAGGTGTTTTTAAAGTTCTATCAACAAGTGGAAATACACAATTGGGCGGTACAGATATGGATAATGTCTTAATTGATTACATTGTAGGGGAATTTAAAAAAGAAACAGGTATTGACCTAAAACAGGATAAAATGGCAATACAGAGAATAAGAGAAGCAGCAGAAAAAGCAAAAATAGAACTTTCTTCAACTGTTGAAACAGATATAAATCTGCCATTTATAACTGCTGACCAGACGGGACCCAAACACCTTGTAATGAAAATAAGAAGAGCAAAATTGGAAGAACTCATCCAGCCAATTATAGATAAATGTAAAGAACCAATTGATAGAGCAATTGAAGATGCAAAATTAACAAGGAGCGAAATTAAGAAAATAATACTTGTTGGTGGACCAACAAGAATGCCAATAGTTCAGAAATTTATTGAAGAATATATTGGAGTAAAACCAGAAAGAGGAGTTGACCCTATGGAATGTGTATCAATAGGAGCAGCAATTCAAGGGGCAATTCTTGCAGGAGAAATGAAAGATAAAGATATATTGCTTTTAGATGTAACCCCTCTTTCCTTAGGGGTAGAAACATTAGGAGGAGTTTTTACAAAAGTAATAGAAAGAAACACAACAATCCCTACGAAAAAAAGTCAGATATTTACAACTGCTGCGGATAATCAGACATCTGTGGAAGTAAATGTTCTTCAAGGTGAAAGACCTATGGCAAAAGATAATTTAAGTTTAGGTAAATTTCATTTAGATGGTATTCCACCCGCACCAAGAGGAGTACCTCAAATTGAAGTTAGTTTTGATATTGATGCAAATGGTATTTTACATGTTTCTGCAAAGGATTTAGGAACTGGAAAAGAACAATCAATAAGAATAACCGCTTCTAAAAAATTATCACAAGAAGAAATAGAAAAAATGGTAAAAGAAGCAGAAAAACATGCAGAAGAAGACAAAAAAGCCAGAGAACTTATTGATTTGTGCAATCAGGCAGATGGATTGATATATTCAGTAAATAAAACATTAAAGGAGCATGGTGATAAATTAAATGATGCAGAGAAAAAAGCTATAGAGGAGAAAATAAAAAATTTAGATAATTTAATAAAGAGCGAGACAAAAGATGCAGAAAGTATAAAAACAGGAATGAGTGAATTAGAACAAGCATCTCATAAACTTGCTCAAATACTTTATCAACAGGCACAATCATCACAACAACAGCAACAGACAGAAACACCTACATCAGAACAACAACCAACAGAAGAGAAGAAAGAAGATAAAGGAAATGTAGTAGATGCTGAATATAAAGAAGTTGATGATGACAAAAAGAACGAATAACAAAAATATAACGATAGGGTGTAAATTTATACACTTTTGGATTTAATCCGCCAAAAGGCGGGGCAGGCAATGAAAAATTCACTCTCTCTATTGTGAGGATATATCTCTGTTCCTCTGTATCCGCAGGCTCCTACTGGGGATAGCCCGATAGATGAGCCTGCGGAATTACCCCCCAGAGGAATCCTGATGACCAGAAATATAGTAAGCATCTCTTTCAATTTATGTCCTTGTTTGATTTATCTTTATTTGTTTGTTATCATATAACATATTTAAAATAAATATATATTGTCAATAGTTAAAAATTCAAATAGGCAATAATCAAACTAAATACTGAGTGGAAAAAAATGAAAAAACTAACAAGAATTCTTCTAGTAAAATCAGGTATTACACGAAAACCAAAGGACCAATATGGATACTGGGAAGGAATTATAAGTATTGGCATAAACCTGATTTTATTTGGAATTAAGTACTGGGCTGGAATTGTTAGCAAAAGTATTGCTGTCAAAGCAGATGCATTTCATACTTTGTCTGATGTAATTACATCAGTTCTGGTTATTGTTGGTTTTTTCTTTGCTTTACAACCACCAGATAAAAAGCATCCTTTTGGACATGGACGGAGCGAAAAAGTTGCTACGATTGTAATGGCAACACTTCTGTGTGTGATTGGATATGAATTTTTTATTTCTTCTTTGAATCAATTTTTACATCCTGCAGAAATACAGTTCCGGGTTCTATTCGTGGTTGTGTTTTTCATTTCTATATTGCTCAAAGAATTCCTTTATTTTGTCTCTTTAATTATGTATGAAGAAAGTGGTTATGAAGCATTAAAAGCAGATGCCTGGCATCATCGCAGTGATTCCCTTGCCAGTCTTATAGTTATATTGGGTCTTTTTTTCTTCAAAGCCGGCCTGGTCAAATTAGATGGAATATTAGGTATGTTAATTGCCCTTCTTATTGTTTATACAGGACTGGTTTTAATCTTGGAAGTTGGTAGTTTTCTTTTAGGAGAAGCACCATCTCCCGACCTTGAAGAACAAATTCAGAAAATAGTTAAAAACATAGGTGGACAGGGAATTCATCATATCCATATTCACGACTATGCTGGCAAATTGGAAATTACCCTGCATGTAAGGATGAACCCAAATGTTTCTCTTGAACAGGTACACAAAAAAGCTACTTCAATTGAGCAAGCAATTAAGGCAGAAATTCCTAATTGCGAAGTTACCGTCCATTCAGAACCAGAAAATTTAAAATCCAACCCAACAAAAAAATAAAATTTAACCGTCCAGTATAACCGCGGGGTTAAACTGCATTCAACCTTAAAATTAACATGGAACTTTTTCCCTTCTTATATCCCTCAAAACCAATAGTATCAATATGTTACAACACTTAAAGCCATTTGAGTAAAATTTGCAAAAATACCAAATTTTGAGATTTTTTGGCACTCTTTTTGGCAGTCCGAAAATACTTAAAAACTATGTCTTTTCTTAATGTAAATAATCATCTAAAATTTTTCTACCCTACCATTCGGTCTATTTTACTTTTGAGTTAAAAAGGGTATAACAAGTTATAAGTGAAGAAAAAAATGGGGGAAAAAAATCAAAAGTCAATATAACTTTTGAAAGAAGTATTTATACTACAATCAAGAATTTATCTGAAAAAGAAGGTAATGTCTATTTTTTCCTGTAAAAACAAGAAGCAACTACCCATAAAATTCTCAACTACAAAATTATAAAACATATCCACAATCTCGCTATGAATCTTACGACCGAGGGTTGGATTTTATATTAAAGATCCTCTTGCCTCCGTTGTCAAAGTGGGAAATATCAACCCCCCTCATCCCTGCCTTCTCCCCATCGCGGAGAAGGATGAAATCCCCCTTTACTAAAGGAGGAAATGACGCACCAACTCTGAGAAACAAGGTAAGCAACTTTAGTCGGTAGCAGTTGTGCTATCTGGGAGACGATGACGCACCAACTCTGAGAAACAAGGTAAGCAACTTTAGTCGGTTTGTCAAAGGGGGAACTTATGGGTAAGGGATAGCCCAGGAGCGAAGGCGACCCCGTTAAATAGAAATAAATTTTTTAGTTTTATATGATTTGTATGCTGATTCTGTAAGTTTTATAACATGTAAAGCATTTTCTTCATTATTTATTTCTGGTTTTTTCCCATTTATTATACAATCAGCAAAATATTCAAATTCAGCAGTATAGGGATTGATTTTTTCAAAGGGGATTTCTTCAAATTGTGGAATCTTATCTTTACTCTGTATTGCATCATATCCGCCTTCCCCGACACCAAAAATTCCTTCCATTTTTCCACCAATACTCTGACCTATTGTCCCTTCTGTCAAAATTGCTCCTTTTGAACCATATATTTCAAGTCGTGTTTTACTCGCCTCATCAGGAATACAGAAAAAACTATCAACTGTTGCATGAGTTCCATCAACAAATTCAAGTAAGGTTGTTGATGAGTCCTCTGATTTATAAAAGTGGACAAGGTTATTTGTAATTGCAGATACTCTTTTTACTTTTTTATCAATTAGAAATTCAAGAAGGTCATAAAGATGAGTTGCCATATCAATTAAAGAACCGCCTCCGCCTTTTTTAGGGTCCTGTCGCCATGCCCCTTCTATTGGTGGATACCAGCAGGAAAGTTGTGCCCTCATATATACAATTCTTCCTAATTTACCTTCTTCTATTAACTGCTTAATTTTCTTATGTGCTCCGTGAAATTTCATCATATATCCTTCTTGAATAAAAACATTATTTTTCTTACAAATCTCTACTGCTTTTTTCCCATCTTTTAAATTTATACATAACGGCTTTTCACATAATATATGTTTTCCATTTTCTGCTGAAAGTTTTATATGTTTTAAGTGTAAAAAAGCAGGAGATGCAATATAAATACATTCAACTTCTTCATCTTTTACCATGTCCTCTTCTTTTTCATAGTATTTATCAATTTTAAATTCATCTGCTATTTTTTTTGCTCCAATAACATCCATAACAGCAACAACTTTTATGTTTTTAGCATCCAGCATTCCAGGTATTGACCTTCTTTTTGCTATACCACCTGCCCCTATTACTCCCATATTAACTTTTCTCATAATCCCTCCTCTTATTGGAATAATAAATTTTTCACTAACCAGTTTATATTTAAATAACAAGTAGAGAGAACTTTAATTTCCAAAATCTCTCTAACCCCCGTTGTGCTATCTGAAAACCCCCTCATCCCTCGGGCGTAGCCCTACGGGCGAGCCCCACCTTCTCCCTCTGCCACAAATCTTGTCGGACAGGCTAAGGGGAGAAGGATGAAATCCCTCTTAATCTCCCTTTATAAAGGGAGAAAAAACTCCTTCCTTTTATAAAGGAAGGTAGGAATGGATTTGTCTTAAATCTCCCCCTGCCCCTGTTGTGCTATTTAAGAAACTATGACGCACCAACTCTGCTTTGCTACCCCTTTGCTTCCTTAGTCGGTTTACAAAAGGGAGAATAATTTCTACAAAAAACAAAAAAGAATAAAATTATCAAAAACGAAATCCTTATTTTGTAGCATACTACTATTTCATATAGACATTAGCAACTTTATTAAATGCTTCAACACATTTCTCCATATGTTCCATTTCATATACAGGATGTGTAAAGAAAGACATTGTCCTATCTGATAACCATTTTGCTGTTTTACATTCAACTTTTGAGTAATCAATTTTTCTTGCATTAGGGTCATCAAATGGATATTTTAACCGCCCAAAACCATTTTTTTCTATATATGCTCTTTCTTTATACATTTCGGGCCATTGAACTCCATAAGCAGGAACACCTTCTGCCTCAATTGCTGCGATAAATTGTTTTAAAGGGACTTTTAATTTCTCTGTATCAATAACAAATGGAGCCCACCAAAAAGCATTCTGTCTTTCTTCTGTATCAAGTGGTGGATATAAAACAAGAGGATGGTCTTTTAAGGCAGAAATTAGAAATTTCCCGTTCCTTTTTCTATTTGCTAAATTCCATGTATCAAATCTCTCAAGTTCACAAAGACCTATCAATGATTGTATTTCTGTCATTCTATAATTAAAACCAACTCTTTTGTGTATGTACATTAATTTTTTTTCCATTTCAAGAAGTCGTAATCTCTCTTTTACATCATATCCATGGTCCCTAAATGACATACATTCCCAGTAAAGGTCCTCATTATTTGTAATAACTGCTCCTCCCTCTCCACCTGTTGTAAAGTGTTTGCTCTGGCAGAAACTAAAACAACCAACATCTCCAATTGTTCCCGTTTTCTTTCCCTTATAAATTCCTCCAAAACACTGAGCACAATCTTCAATAACAAAAAGATTATGTTTTCTTGCAACTTCAAGAATTGGGTACATATTAGCAACAATTCCATAAAGATGAACAACAATTATACCTTTTGTTCTATCAGTAATTTTGTCTTCTATATCATTTGGGTCAAGAGTATGTGAGTTTTTCTCAACATCAGCAAAAACAGGTATTGCTCCTGCCTGTAAAATACAAAAGGAAGAAGCAATAAAAGAATAAGAAGGACATATTACTTCATCACCTGGACCAATATTAAGAGCAGAAACAGCAGTGTGTAAAGCACTTGTCCCATTTGTTGTGGTAATACAATATTTAGCACCATTCCATTTTGCCCATTCTTTTTCAAATTTATTGCCAATATCTCCTGTCCAATAATTCACTTTCCCATTTTTCAATGGTTCTGCTACCATTTCTATTGACTTTTGAGAAAAAGAGGGCCACATAGGAAATGGTCTTGTATTTACAGGACTTCCACCTTCAATTGCTAATTTTTCCATTCTTTCCTCCTTTTTTTATTAAATTTTTTTACCTTTAAAAGTATGTTATAATAGAAAAAAACCTATGTCAACAGGGAGGTATTTATGAATTTAATAGATACAATTAAGGGCTCGCTTTTAGAGAATTTTTTCCCAAAAGGATGGAATTTAGAAAAAATTGATAGATGTTGTTCTTTTCCACCTGAAAAAATTTTTGAAAAGCAAAATTGGTGGAATAAAAATTTTCAACCAATCGCCTGTGATACACTTGAAGAATTTAATCTGAAGATGGGACATGAAATTGCTCTGGAAATATCTCAAACAAAAAAAGAAGGGAAAAAGTTAATTTTAATTTTGCCTGTTGGACCAATGGGAATGTATAAATGGGCTGTGTATTTTCTTAAAGAGTGGAAAGTAGATTGTGAACATGTTTATGGTTTTAATATGGACGAATGGAGTGATAAAAATGGCAATACTCTTCCACCTGATAATCCAGGCGCTTTTCAAAACGCTATGGAAGGTGCATTTTATGGGCCACTTGGAAAATTGACTGTTCCTGTAAAACAAAGATTTTTTGCAACAAAGGAATTATTACCGAAATATCCTGAAAAAATTTCAAAATTGAGAGGAGAAGGAGCAAGGATGGTTTTAATTTTTGGGATTGGCAGGGTTTTTCATATTGCTTTCTGGGAACCACATTTTGCAGAAGAATTTAAGTCAGAAAAGGAATGGATTTCTCAGATGTATCGCACAGGAGCGAAATTACATCCTCTTACAATTGAACAAAATGCAATAACAAGTTTTAAAAGTAGAACAACTCTTGTTCCCTGTTTTGCAAATACAATAGGACCTGGAATATTTTTGAAAGGTGATAAAATTATAGGAGGAGCAGATGGGATATTAGGAAGAGGAATGATGTGGCAGGGAATGAGTTTATGGGTTACTTTAAGATATGGACCTGATATATGGGTTCCAAGCAGTTTCATACCAACTTTACCAGGAAAATTATTTTTCTTGAAAGAACTTGCAGGACCACTAATTCCTGAATGTAATTAATAATGTGAGGGTATTCCTTCAAAGGAGAAAAAAATGAATATATTAGCGGTTGGAGCACATCCAGATGACCTTGAACTTTTATGTGGTGGAACATTAGCAAAATATTCAAAAAAAGGGCATAAAATATTTATGGCTCATCTATGTAATGGAAATTTAGGAGGAAAGGATATAACACCTGACCAACTTGCGGAAATAAGGGATAAAGAAGCAAAAAAATCAGGTAGTTTGATAAATGCAGAAGTTCTTGGACCAATTGCATCTGACCTTGACCTTTATCCAACAAAAGAAATGAGAAAAGAAGTTGTTGATATTATAAGACATGCAAGACCAGATATAATTATCACTCATAGTCCTGATGATTATATGCCAGACCATACAACTACATCAAAACTTGTTTTTGATGCTGCTTTTACTGCAACACTACCAAATTATAAAACAAAAGAAACATTCTGGGAAAAAATAACTCCAATTTTTTATATGGATACTTCCGTTGGACTTAAATTTCAGCCTGACTATTATGTTGATATAACTGAATTTTTTGAGATAAAAAAGAAAATGTTTCTCTGTCATAAGAGTCAATATAAATGGTTAAAAGGACATCATCTTTCTGACCCTTTAAATATAATTGAAACAATGGGAAAGTTCAGGGGATTACAGTGCGGTGTTTTGTATGCAGAGGGATTTGTAATTGAGAAGGTCTGGGGAAGAGTAAATCCAACTGAACTTATTAGCGGGATTACCTTATAAAATTGAAGCAAAAACAAGAACAAAACTGCATAATATTGAAGTAGAAGATAAAGTATCTGCTTTTTAGAATATCAAAATGGTGCATGGGAATATTTAGATGGGAACTATATAAGGTAGTGTCAAAAAATAGATGAAAAAAAAAGATGAAAAGGAAAAAGGGTGTTTTTCTGAAAGCAAAACAGAGAAAAAATTGTTCATTGAAAATTTTGGGAATAGAAAAAAGCACAGAAAGAGTGAAAAAAGAGGACTAAAAGTAAATAGGGCATAAATGAGCAATAAGGCAGGGACTATATCAAGAAATAGGTATAAAGTTATTTAAAAAAGATTTAGGGCAATTTAGAGGCAATATGTACGCAGAATCCGGCGGGCCCCTAGAACAAAACGATTAACATTACTTGTTTGAGACATAAAAAACCTCCTTTTTTCATATTATTTTACCAAAAAAAGGGGGAGGGATATAAAGACATATAAAAGCATTAAAAAACAAAGAAAGGCATTATAAAAGCTATAGCCAATTTTGGCATAACCTTTATAAACAAAAGGAGAAAAAATGTTTATAGATATTC
>ENA-UOYA01001346-UOYA01001346.1-activated-sludge-metagenome-genome-assembly--contig:-NODE-1346-length-26660-cov-6.115054_pt1 | contig 26660 bp, 23 predicted proteins | sample MGYA00238163_ERZ764804 | MGnify/ENA primary metagenome ERZ764804 (study PRJEB28919, sample SAMN05720223) | activated sludge metagenome | isolation source: Anaerobic digester | place: Hong Kong... | reverse complement strand
GCTTCTTTTACTTGTTAAAATATCGTTATTTTGATAATCTTATCAACTGTTATATGATTTGGACACATCAATTTAATACAAAGCTCAGCAGGGTTCATAGCAAAGATGCTTTTTTTAGCTTTCAGACCGGAAAGCTCATGAAGTATATAAATTTGGAGATATTTCGATACTCTATATTCGCTATGAACTATCAGCCATTAAGAGGAGGTCAGTCTTTATGAACATATTGTCTGCAATAGGGAACACACCGCTCGTTGAACTCATAAATATCATAAAAAAACCGGGTGTAAAGATACTTTGCAAGCTCGAAGGTTGCAATCCAGGGGGTTCAATTAAAGACCGTCCTGCCCTTTACATGATAGAAAAGGCTGAACAGAGAGGAGAACTCACGAAGGGCAAGATAATCCTCGAGCCTACATCCGGAAACACCGGTATTGCAATTGCGATGATAGGGGCTGCAAAAGGTTATCAGGTCGACCTGTGTATGCCGGAGTGCGTAAGCATGGAAAGGAGGCTTATCCTCGAAGGACTTGGGTCACAGGTTTTCCTTACACCAGCCAAATCGAACATTGACGGTGCAATAAAAAGGGCACACGAAATGCTTGAACAGTTTCCTGAAAAATATTTCATGCCAAACCAGTATGACAATGAAGACAACGTGCTTGCCCATTACGAAACTACAGGTCCAGAGATTATGGCACAGACGAATGGAAGCGTTGATTATTTCGTAGCAGGCATGGGAACTACAGGCACCCTCATGGGAACCGCAAAGTATTTAAAAGAAAAAAAGCCATCAGTAAGGATTGTAGGTGTAGAGCCTGTTCAGGGGCATACAATCCAGGGGCTTAAGAATATGACAGAATCGATAGTTCCAAAAATCTACAAACCTGAGATGCTGGACGAAAAGGTGATGGTCGAAGACGGTGAAGCGTTTGAGGCTACAAGACTCCTTGCACAGAAAGAGGGTATTTTCGTAGGTACATCGAGTGGCGCCGCAGTGGCAGTAGCCCTCCAGGTAGCAAAGAGGATTGACCAGGGCAATATAGTGGTCATACTTCCTGACCGCGGCGACAGATACCTGAGCACCATGCAGTTCAGGTCAATATGCGCTAAATGTCCGCCTTAAAAAAAAGTATTTCGCTAACAAAGCTTTATCGTTTACTTCAAAATATTTTCAGTATGTTTATTATTTGATAAATTTTACTTGACAATAACTATTATTCTGTTATAATCATTACAATAATTGATTTGTTTTTAGGTGAGAAATGATAAATTATGAGAACATCGGATTGAAATTAACCCCTCAAAGACTTGCCATAATAAACTTACTCGATGGAAACGTATCTCATCCGTCGGCATCCGACATATTCAAGTCTATTTCTCCAACCTTTCCCACTATGTCTATAGCCACTGTTTACAATACGCTCGACACCCTCAAAGAAAAAGGTATCATAAAGGAACTTGCGATAGATGCTGAGAAAAAACGCTTCGACCCAAACCCTGAACCGCATCACCATCTTATGTGTATAAAATGCAAAGAAATCATCGATATTTTTTCTGATTTCTCTCTTGATTTAACAGAATCCCAGAAATTTGGTTATGAAATAATCGGCAATCACGTTGATTTTTATGGCATTTGTCCGAAATGTAACAAAAAGGACCATGATTCAATAAAAATAACACAATAAGGAGGCCTTTATGGTCTATACATGTTCTGTTTGCGGTTATCAGTATGACGAAAATTTAGAAAAACCCGAGTTCGAAAAACTCCCTGATGACTGGCATTGCCCCATCTGTAATGCGCCCAAAAGTGCATTTCAGAAAGCATCTTAAAACAGTACCCTGTCTGGTGCTGTTTCACATTAACTCATTCCTCTCCAACCTCCACCAGCCTCCCCTCGAATTATTGAGGGGAGGCCCCCACAAAACCCATTAAAAATAAAATTTTAAAGCTGGGCAAATATATTTACCGTTAACGTCAATAAAAACACAAAAACCGTTAAAATCGTTTTCATATCATGATGTCTCCTGTTTCACCATTCGTTTCGCCATTTACTGTACACTATTTCTACTTCCTTTAACCCCTCTCAAAGGCGGCAATTTTGCTTTCGCACTTTTAGACTATTTCACATAATAGCCCTCGAACTCGTCATACATCACCTTCATGGTGGGGTTTGCCTCATCATGTTTTTGCCTGGCACTCTTTTCATTGGCAACATTATGTTCAGCGGTCGTCTTTTTCATTATCGTACTTTCGAATTCTTCTTTAGAAATATATCCATCCCTGTTCTTATCGATAACATTAAAATCCACAATATTACTTCCATCAATCCTGCTGAACTCTTCCCTGTTTATCATGCCATCACCGTCTATGTCGTAACGATTGAAAACTGACAAAACCGTTGACCTGTAATCATCTATGTTAATCCTGTTCACAGCATCAAGCGTCTTTGCATCCATTCCAACAACATCGACATGCGGAACATTCTGCCTATACGTAGAAAGCACCGATGTTTCATAGTCCTGCCTGCTTATGTTCCCTAAATTTTTAGTATCTACCCGTTCATAAGGGCCAGACTGGGCAAAAGAAGTTGCAGCCAAAAACAAAACTAACAGCACTATTGAAAATATATGCATGTAAGCATCCTCAACATTTGTCATAAAGAGAATAAAACTGTTTTTGAATGATTTCAATGATTTTCAACTTAATCTCGCATATGTTTTCAAAAGAACAGACTTGACATCTTAAATAGCCTGAACGTTTATTTTTCTAATTGCAACCCACCAAGCTGCTCTTCAAAGACCTTTGATTTTTCTTCGAAACTTTGCACAGCTTCATCTAACTCGTCAAAAAGCATTTCGATGGTTTTTCTCGCATCATGAATTGAAATCGATAGGGATGCTATCGCCTTCCCTTCGCCTACCATTGAAGCCCGCACAAGAGATGCATTGTCCTGTTCAACTTGCCTTTCGAGGGATATTATCCTGTTCTCCAGTTCGATAACCCTGTTCTTCAGCGGTTTTAAAACCCTCGAACGCTCTGCAATGATTTTGGCACGCAATCTTCTCAAATCTTTTTGCATTTCCTTGCGTTTCGGGGTTTTGTCGGATAATGCGGTGTCGCCATCAGATAGTTCGTCATCCGCTATCCTTTCGTCTTCCCATCCAACACGTTCGAGGAAATCATCATAAGAACCTTCAAAGATGCCCACTTTGCCTCCGTCAAACACAATAAGCCTCGTTGCAATGGCCCTGAGCATCATTTCGCTGTGTGTAACGAATACAACGGCGCCATTGTATGCATCTATGGCCTCGACAAGTGCGTCCACGGACTCGACGTCAAGATGATTGTCCGGTTCGTCGAGTAGTAGTAAATTTGCCGGACTTACAAGCAGTTTTCCGAGCAGAACCCTACTTTTTTCACCGCCTGAAAGCACGGAAATCTTCTTCAACGCATTATCGCCCTCGAACATCATAGCACCGCATATATTTCTTGCAGCGCCAAGGCTGTGTTCAGGATGAACACTTAATATCTCCTCAAGCACGGTCTTTTCAGGGTCAAGCCTTTCAATATTCATCTGTCCAAAATATCCGCGTTTTAGGTTAACGTTTGACCTAATCGAACCATTTTTGGGCTGATAGTGTCCTGTCATAAGGTTTAAAAGTGTCGTCTTGCCCTTGCCGTTTTTACCTATAACACCTATCCTGTCATGTTTTTTAATGGCAATACTTAACCCATCGATGATAGGAGGTGAATCCTCTGAAAAGGAAAACGAGATATTTTCAATCTCCATAAGCCACTTTCCGTTAAATGGCGCTGCCCTGAATTCAAAATCAAGATTTCTTTCCTCATGGAGTTTTCCAAGCCTCTCCTTTTTGTTGAGCAACCTTATACGGGATTGTACTGCCTTTGCACGTGAAGCCTGAGCGCGAAAGCGGTTGATGAATTGTTCTAGTTCCTTTCTCTTTCTTTCGTCATTTATCCTTGTCTTTTCATATACCTCTTCATCCTGCAATATCTGCTGGTAGAGTTTTTCAGTATTACCGGCAATCTTTTTCACCTTTTGTCTATGGATACCCATAGTGTGGGTTGAAACGGCATCCATGAACGCCCTGTCATGCGTTATAACAATCAGTTCGTTTCTCCAGTTACGTAAAAACTGTATCAACCAACGCACTGAAACAATATCGAGATAGTTCGTAGGCTCATCGAGCAACAGTAAGTTAGGCTCCGATACAAGTGTCTGTGCAAGGTTTAATCTTACCTGATAGCCACCAGATAGAACCCCTGGATGAACATGCAGTTCGTGCTTATTAAAACCGAGACCGAAAAGAATAGATTTTACCCTATAAGTCTCATCAATCCCGTCTTCACGCAACTTCAGATTTAAACATGCCTCTCTCAACACAGTATCTTCTTTAAAATGTATGTGCTGGGAAAGGTGTCCTATAGTGTAGTTTTTTGGGATAGATATATCACCTGCATCAGGCTCTTCTTCCCCTACAATAAGCCTCAGAAGCGTGGTTTTTCCAGAGCCATTCCTGCCGGAAAGACCAACTCTTTCGCCTGGACCTATCATAAATGAGACATTATCGAAAACAACCTGCGACCCGTATGTTTTTGTAAGATTGCTGACCGTAAGCATCAGGACAAGAATATAATGGATTAAACGCGATTAGTAAAGAGTGGGTTTTGCTTTGTCTATGATTGAACGCACCTTCCTCAAAAGTTCGTTTGGAAGAAGCGGTTTTGAAATATAATTTATTGCACTGTCATTTACTCCCTTTCCAAGGACAATATCTGCGGTATAACCGCTTGTAAAAAGTACGGGAACGCCGGGCTTTATCTTTTGAATTGTCTCATTGGCCTCCTGCCCGTTTTTATTGGGCATCACCACATCAAGGACAACCAAATCAATCCTGTCCTTGTTATGTTCAAATACTTCTATTGCATCTGCCCCGTCAACGGCATCAAGCACCTTGTAACCTTTGTCTTCAAGTATTGTTTTGGTGAGCGTCCTGACTTCTTCGTTATCTTCTGCTATCAGGATGGTTTCATTCCCGCCCATGATAATCTCCTCAGTTCCCGAAACAGTTTTGGTTTCAATGCCGACAAGCGGAACATAGATATTGAATGTCGTTCCTTTTCCCTGCTCGCTAAAGACATTTATATATCCTTTATGTTGTTCGACAATGCCATAGACAATAGCCAAACCCAATCCGGTACCTTTGCCTACCTCTTTTGTTGTAAAAAAAGGCTCAAAAACCTTGTTGATTGCGTCCTTTTCGATCCCGGTTCCCGTATCAGAAAAAGAAACAAGCGCATAATCCCCTTTGTTGCCGAAGGCGTTTCTTTCAACAAAACCGTCGTCCATAACGAACTTGCTCGTTTTAATAAAGATTTTTCCTCCGCTTGGCATCGAATCCCTTGCATTGGTGGCAAGATTTATCAATACCTGAGATAGCTGCGCCTCGTCCGCCATTACTACCAGATCGATATCAGAGATTTCAGTCATCAACACGATGTCTTCGGTTAAAAGCCTCTCAAGCATACCCTTCATCGTATAAATGATATCATTTACATTATGCGGTCTTAGTTCCATGGCCTGTCTTCTGCTAAAGGCAAGCAATCCACCCGTCAGATTGACAGCGCGCCTCGCTGCGGTCAATATATAATCGATGTAATGCTTCAATGTTTGAGCATCGTTTATTTTTAAAAGTGCAAGGTCGCTATATCCTATAATAGTTGTGAGGATATTGTTGAAGTCATGGGCGATGCCTCCGGCAAGCTGACCTAAGGCCTCCATCTTTTGCGATTGAAGAAGTTGCAGTTCGAGTCTCTTTCTTGCCTCCTCGTTACGTTTGCGTTCTGTAATGTCTATAAGGGATGTTACCTGCTGTTCTGTGCCAGGTATCATTATAGACGTGATAAAAACATTTCTTATATCGCCTTTTCTATCGACAAACAAAAATTCATATTTGTTCGGTACGGCATCAGGATTTACCCTTCTCAATGCATGGTATTTTTTCATCCTTTCAATATCATCGCTATGGACAAACTCCATCCAGCTTTTCTTTCCCTCAATCTCTGCCTTCGGATACCCACTAAGCCTTTCGAACTCAGTATTTACAAGCGAAATCGTTGAATCGTCTTCTACAATCAATGTTGCAGTTCCCGTATTCTCGAAGATCGCCCTGTACTTTGCCTCTGATGCGCTTAAAGCCTCTTCAGCAACCTTTCTTTCAGATATATCAAATGCAATGCCTCTTATTCCAATTACTTGGCCATGATTTATAATAGGATTGCTGTAGACGTATATGGGAAAGGTTGTGCCGTCCTTACGTAGCGCCATATATTCATTGCCGGATAACGGCCTTCCCTTCATTACCTCTTCGATATTATGCATAGCCCTTATATGCTCTTTCGGTTCAATCATGCTAAAAACATTTATGCCGTTTTTTAAATCTTCCTCTGTATATCCAAACTGTATGAAGCTATGGCGGTTTGCATATGTAAGGTTTCCTTTGATATCCGTTTCAAATATCGTTTGGGGCAAAAGGTCGGCAAGCATCCTGAACCTCTCTTCGCTTGTAATGAGCGCAGTCTTGGCACGTTTTTCTGAGGTGATATCAAGAGCAGTAAAAACGACACCGGCAGATAAATCTTGGGGATCTATAGCTACAGAACTAAGAAAGATATCGACAATCTCCCCGTTTTTTCGCTTCCAGCGTGTCTCGATAGAGCCTATTCCTGTTTTTCTTATTTCAGCATATTTTTCTTTATTTACACGTGTAAACTCCTCATCGTTTTCGTAAAAAATACGTGCGCTTTTTCCAATAAGTTCATCGTTTGTATAACCTGTTATAGTTGTTATATAATCGTTCACCCAAACAAACACACGGTCTACAAGAAGCCCTACCCCGACCATAGCAGCTCTGAGTATAACCTTCAGCATCGCTTCACTCTTTTTTAGCTCCTCTTCGATCGCCTTTCGTTTAGTGATATTTTCATGGGTGCCTTCATAAAATTTGATGTTTCCGTTCTTGTCTTTAACCGCCCTCGAGTTTGTAGACACCCAGATTTTAGTACCATCCTTGCGATAGATTTGATGTTCAAAGTTTTCAACAAACCCATAAGTATCCAAAATACGTCTGTATTCATCCCGCTCTTCGGGCGTAACATAATGCTGATTTCTGATATCTGTAACGGATGAAATCATCTCTTCGGGGGATGCAAAACCGCACATTCTTGCCATCGCAGGGTTAACGCTTTTAAATCTGCCTTCCGGCGTACTCTGGAAAATCCCTTCAACGGCATTTTCGAAAATACTTCTATACTTCATCTCGCTATCCTGCAACGCCTTCTCTGCCTTTTTCATCTGCGTAATATCTGTGGCAATATGGATTATCCTCTGTAGCTGCATAGATTCATCATATAACGGTGTGCAGGATACAAGAAAAGTGCCCTGAACTGTCTCCATCTCCGTCACGATCGTACCGGCTTGACCGGTATTGATTATCGTTTCGAGTGGACAACCGTTGGGGGAATGGTCGGTTCCATGAAAAAGCTCGAAACATTTTCTCCCAAGCACATCTTCTTCGGTCTTTCCTGTAGCCTTGAGTGTAGCCTTGTTTGCCGCAATGATAACACGCTTAGGGTCGAGTATGATGACAGACTGAGGCATACCATTGAAAAATGACTCCCATTCGTTTTGTGAAATACCTGTATTTTCTATTTTTTCGCCGAGCCTTTTATCTTTCATTTAGGACATCCCGATGTCTAATCATAACAACTACAGAAATTTAGTCAAGTGATTCAAATCACATAAATAGAATAAATATCTGAAACCTATGTATTTTGCATACATTGACTCTGGAGATAGCTAAACACCTCGATAAGATTTGAAAACAAAGGGTGTTCTTCCCTTTCGTTCCAAGGGTTTTTAAGACCTGCCCTCACTATGCCTGCTGCCTTTGCCTTGTCAAGCGTTATGGGGCTGTCGTCTACAATCGCCCAGCATTTATTGAAAAGGACTGATTTATCATAACTGAGGTGCACTTCATCAAAGGTCAGATTATTTATCGTAAGCCATCTTTCGGTCGCATCGAATGTGCCTTTTTCCCTGTGGCTCGCAATGATGATATAAAAACCCTTTTCCCTCAAATAGGAAAGAAACTGTTCCGCATCTGCGTATGGTTTGTAGATATCCTGCCTTAGATGAATATCACGCAAGACGCCGTATAGAACCCGTTCTGAAACATAACCCTTCCAGAAGTACCACTCATACCAAAAAGATGGGGGCGGCAGATTATTGTTAAACCTCTTTAGTTCCTCATACAGCACAGGCCCCAAATCCCAAAGTGTATTATCAATATCGATGATTATCTTGCGCATCGGAGTCTATTATAAAAGATTTGGTGTTAAAATGCACGTTTTATGTTATGAAAGTAGCATTAATGATAAAGATTTTTCCATTTTTCTTTTGTCTGTGCATATTGATTTCAACTTCTCATGCCTTATCCCAAAATATCCATGCCCCCCAGATCGACACAGAAAAACAGATGGAGATCGATGCATTTTCAAAATCGGGGCAGCGTGCAATCGATGTGCTGAACCAGGGCAAATACGATTCAAAAGCCCCTCCCTCCCCGGGGGATGACGCTTTGGGTGAACAACATATACTTAAGCGTAAATCTGAATACCAGCCGTTTTCAGTTTTCGGACATCTTGGGTGGAACTGGACAAGCAACGTTGCACTTACAAAAAACAATCCCCAGGATGATAATTATCTCCTCACGACAACAGGCGTATCTTATCAACCCATATTGCTACCCAACCTGCTTGGCGAGATAACAGCCATGTATCAATGGTTCAGATACGACAGATTTACCGATATGAACTTTGACAGTTTCAATACAGGCGCAGGTTTAACTTACGTGATTCCTGCACTTGACCAGCTTGCCATATCTGCGCGTTATAATTATAACCGCCTGACAGATACTGACGGGCAGGGAGAATATTATCGTAACAACAGCATCACAATAGGCTTGTTCAAGGTCTTTCAATTAGCACGTGCCCATTATATTTATGCTGGATACTCAAGCCAATTCGGATTTGCAGATCCAAAGGTCTACCAGCGTGATTACCATTCTCTGTTTGTGGGATATTGTCTCGATATTACTTCAAATTGGTCTTTTGAGGGAGGCGCTCGCGCTTCGTATATACCGTATGCAGAAAACAATCGCGAGGACTACAACGAATCAGCCACCATAGGGATCACCTATAAACCAAGACCTTGGATAAGTATCAATCTTTCTGCCCTTGCAGCATTCAATCAATCAAACCAATCCGTATTCGAATATAATATGATGAACATCTCCCCCAATATAGGTATAAAAATCAAATTTTGAGGAGGGGTTTAATGTTTCCTTGCAGAAGATTATCAAAGAAAATCGTATTTGCCTCTCTTGTGGCGTTTATTATATCGCTATCAGTCCTATCACCTCTACATGCCTTAAATGACGCCAGGCTTAAGTATATAAGCGGAGATGTAAAAACAATAAGAAGCGAATCAACTTCAACCCCCAGTATCCTAAACCACACTTTAAATGCCGGTGAGCAGATCGTTACAGGCAGGAACTCCCGAGCGGAATTGGTTTTATCAGACGGCACGCTGATAAGGCTGTCATCCGGAACATCAATCAATTTTACATCCGACAACAGTGAACTGAAGCTCGGGCAAGGCACCATCCTTATACAAACCCCACAAGACGCTGGGGTAAAAAAGATAATTACCGATAAGGCTTCCTTTGAAACAAATAACGCCACTGCACTTGTCGAATATGCACCCGAAAGTTTCACAAAATTTGTTACGCTGACAGGCTCATCCCGCGCACTTATCAACAACAGATTCGGTGAATGGTTAAAAATGGAAGCAGGTAAAATGCTCATCCTGCCGACAGATTCAACGAGACTGCCCGATACTGTCGATATTGACCTCAAGCGTCTTGTTCAGACATCGACGCTTATAAACCTGCCTGAAGACACAAGGGTAAACAAAGATTATCAACCTTTAAACATCAAAGAAATCAACAAGGCTATTGCAGAACAGCAAGATGCCATTGTATCGGGTAATCTCATAAACACAAACCTTTTGATTTTTTCCGGCACAAATCTGATAATCGCATCCGATGAACTGCTCAAAACACTGGAAACAAGATCCCAGGAAATATCCATTGAAAAAAGAACATCTGAACCACTGACCCTTAATCAGGGTTCTCCGTTTATTCTCGACGCAGCAAGCTCTGTCAACACATCCGGTGTAATTTCGCAAAACGGCGCCGTCATTGGCAACGGACAAATTTTTTATAATTATCAAGAAGATATAAATCAGGGTGGCTTTGCAAACTATGTATTCGGCAGAAACGAAAATGACTTCGAAAAAAACTATATCGGTTTTAACCAAAGATTTTCTGCGCTCTCACCGATAAGCGCATTCCTTTTCAAAAACCTCGAGCTGAAAGGAAACTTTGGCATAACGGTTCCTGCAGGAACGACTAATAAATTGTCTTTAGTTGCCATAAACGGTATTGATATTACACAACCGATAGGGAACCTCTCTACAAACCTGTCGAGTCTGAGTCTTATTACATCGGGCGGCTCAATAAACATCAATAATTCTCTCATCGCTTCAATTGCGCCGAAGTCTTCAACGGAACTCGCGATGGAGACACAATCGATGGGTCAGTATGTCGGTGTTGACAACTGGCAGACACATAATCCATTACCTACAGGCACGATAATCGTAAACGGCGCCAACTACGCTTACGGTTCGCTCACCTCGGCGGCTTCCGAATATTTCGCACCCGATGCTACAAGAGACGCTTCAAAGACAGGCGGGCAGGTAAATGCAAGAACATACTTTTATGCGGTGCAGGTAGGGCCATACAGGGATATGTCAAAGAACCCACCTGATACACCTTTTCACTACAGCAATTATGTTGCCCGTTATGAGGTTACCCGTCCCCTCCCAATTGCCTATTCCCTAGTTGAAAACAATCCACAATTCGGCTCAGGCTTGACCGGCGCTAATCCTACAGAGCAATATCGTGCACTTTTTAACAGGGCAGACCTCGTGCGACTCGGTTACCTTAAGATTATTACCTATGATGCAAACGATCCGAACACCCTGAATGCTGAAATAAAACCTTTTTCAGACTATGCCGCCACTTATATCTCAAGTTCAGACCTCGAAACAAAGGTAAAAGAATCTTGGGAAACAGAAATGGCGAAGAAGACACCCGAAAAGCAGGCAGAGGCCAAGCAGCTTATTGATGAGGCGAAGGCCGTACAAGACAGAACTAACAACCGTGATCCAACAACAGGTGAGGGCACTGCAAACAGTGTTACAACAAGGTCTTATCAGGAGTTCTTTGCATACGCAAGGGGCGTAGGCAGTGATGTGAATCTTGCCGCTGGTAATAGCGTTGCTGGTTTCAGTAAGGTAACAATGGCAGCCGAAGGCAATATCAACATTAACGGAGAGGTTGCAGGCGCAGAAAATTTTTACGGCATTGGCTCAAACAACATAAACATTGCTGACGGTGGTTTGGTTGAGGTGTTTACAGACAACCGCTTGACTGGAGGAGGAACCGTCGAGCTTTCAGCAAAAAATAAAATAGAGATTGCAGGCAGGGTTCAGGCAAGTGCCACCCCCCAGAATTATTTCAACAAATGGCAAAAGGCCGGGAAGATTACACTTGACAGCATTAATGTTGACCCCGACTCGATTGCAATAAACATCACGAACACAGGACAGATTCTTGCGCTTATCAACTCAGCATCATATACAAAATCCGATGCAGGGCGCACAAAGGTTGAGTTGACATCAGCCGGCGGTAAAATCAAGATTGACGGACTTACTATTGCCGGTGAAAATTACGGCAAGAATATCGTTGCGGACTACGGCGATCTGAACATTGTAAACAACGGAGCCAAAGGGGTTATCGACATTCTGGGCGGCGCCGGACTACAGGCCGATATACTGAAAATAGGCGCACTCGGCACCGAAGGCGTCCTTAATATTTACGCCGGCAGCAAGATGGATGCAAACACCCAGATAAAGCTGTTTGGTGGACAGTTAACAGGCGGGGCTGTAATCTTCGGGGGCAGCGGAAACATCAACCTGACCTCTCCTGCAATACTGATCAGCGCAGACAAAGTTCAGGTAAATACAGGCGTGAACGTAAACACAGGCACCGTTGCAGCGGACGTCTATGCCAACAAGAGGTACTGGTCACCTGCTCAAGGAGGCGACACCGGTTCACCCCAGCTTGGCACATGGTCAAAAACACCAAACAACAAAGGCACACCATTGAACCCATCGGGGAATTTTTGATACGTTCAATCCTTTTTTCTCTTTTCATCGTACATAAGCGTATCTGCCTTTTTAATCAGGTCATCGAGCGAACAATGGGTTTTATGGTTATAGCTGGCCACGCCTATGCTCAACGACAGCGTATAGGCTCTCGTATCGAGGCTATTGTGCCTATCGATGATATTATGAAAACGGTTTATAAGCATATTTCTCAGTTCATCCGTTGTATCGATAACAAGTATGGCAAATTCATCGCCTCCCATGCGTCCTATGATATCCGATTCCCTGAAAACCTCTTTTAAGATCGCCGCAACCTCAACAAGGGCTTTGTCCCCTTCCTGATGGCCAAAGATGTCATTGATCTGTTTCATCTTATCCAAATCAACAAAGTATAGCAGCATATCCTTTTTTGTTCTCTCGGCAATCTTTAGCTGCTGTTCTGCAAGCGTGATAAAACCACGCCTATTGTATAGACCGGTGAGTTCATCCGTCAATGACATGGTTTGGAGCTGATGTTCAAGACGCTTTCTTTCGGTAATATCCCTGAGATAAGCAAGCGAAGCAGGTTTTCCATTATAGGTAGTTTTTGCAGCAGAGACTTCAATATACAGAACAGTTCCATCCTTTTTAATACCTCTAAACTCATATTTCGCCGGCACAGATTCTCCTGCTTGCCTTTTTCTGTTATACTCCAGAACCATTTCTCGGTCATCTGGATGGACAATTATGAATGGGGATTTACCTACCACTTCATCAGTATTTTCATAACCAAATATGTCAATAAATTTCTGATTTACATAAACATGATAATCTCCCACCACAAGGGCAACGGCGTCATTTGAATATTCAATCAATGTTTTGTAACGTTCTTCTGATTCTTTAAGAAGCATCTCAGCCCTTATTTGATCTGTAATGTCACTGGCAAAAATCGCAACTCCGGTTACCTTGCCTTCAGCACCAAATACAGGAAAACAACGCTGATCAAAAAACATCCCTGCCCTTTCATCCTGAAAACGAACCGGTCTTCCTGAAGCAATAACGCTTTCGTATTGTTCTTTCCTGAATGACAATACATCATTGGATAGATGGTCGTATAGACTTGTTCCCATAAGTTCTCTCAAGTCCTTGCCCAATCTTTCAGCAACTACCGTATTGGCCAATAGAATCTTTCCCTCTGTGTCTATGAGAATCATAGTTTCATCCACAGCATCAAAAAATGCCTGCAGCGTCTCTTTGCTCTCTCTAAGGATTTCTCTGGACTCTTTGAGTTTCTCCATTGAAAGGGTCAACGCTTCTGTTCTCTCCTCAATCTTTTTCTCAAGGTTTTCATGATATCCCTGTATGGTGTCTGCCATTTGATTGAAGCTTGAGCTCAATTCACCCATTTCGTCGTTTGAATAAATCTTGGAACGCACACTGAAATCCTTTTCCGAGAATCTCTTCATTGCATTTCTCAAATGTTTTATTGGCTTCACAAGGTCGTTTATCAGATAAATCATAACGGCCAAACCAGCGGCAAGAGATACGATAAAGGCAAACAAAAACCATGTAAGAAGCCTTTTTAAAGGTTTTTTGTATTCTGATTTCTCAATTACAATACCAAAAGTCCAATCAGGCTGTTCGATTTTGCTGAAGGTCACGATCTTCTTTTTGCCGTCATAATCCTCGATTTCTATTTTATTGTCTGCGCCTGACTTTATCTTTTGAAGCAAAGCACCATAAATACCGTTGAACACCCATGACAGGTTTTTTAATCCTCTTTCTGTCGGCAAACATTCTTTGGCAGGATGAACAAGCACATTATGTTCATTATCGAGCATAAAAGCGTAGCCCTTATCACCTATCTTTATCCTTTTTGCAATTTCTATCAATTCTGTCACAAAGATGTCGGCCGCTGCAACAGCGATGACAGAACCATCCTTTCTTATAGGTTCAGCCACGGTTATAATCATTTCTTTTGTCCTTGCATCCAGATATGGCACGGTATAGACAAGGGAATCGCCCTTTATCGCGAGTTGATACCATGGTCTTGTGAGGCAATCATAATCCTTAGGCGGCACCCATCCCGAACCTGTTATCATCTTCTTGTTGGCAAACCCCACATACACATCTATAATCGGAGATTTTTTCTGTGTTTCACGTTTGTATATACCATTCAAATATTTTTTTAGAGATATATCGTCGCTGTCGTATATTTCCTTATTCATCACAATCGAGTGGAGAACAGCCCCGTTTTCAATGAAAAACACACTGAGCTCATGAGCAGATTTCAGTGTTGCTTCCGAAATCTTTTCGTTTATTTCCTTTTCAATGATGCTGTATGAAATCGAATAGCTGATTATTGAGATAACTATCAGCGAAAAGACACAGATTACAAAACCTGCAAAGATAAATTTCGATTTTATGTGCTTGAAAATGGATATCCTGTTCATAATGTATTAAACTTTAACAAAAAATAAAACTTAGGGATAGCAAAATTGTATTTCATACCAAACAGTTATGTTATCGCTTTTTGCGATAAAATATTAAATATTTTGTGGCGGCTTTACAAACATCGGTGAAATATTTTTCATAGAGGTGTATACAATGGAAATCAGAATCATTAAACTTGACAACCCGATATCCAACAACACAAACGTATCAGGCGTAAAAAACGTTTACATGGTGATAGAAAATGGCGTCGAATTCAGGATTGTATTCCATTCCCATATACACGGCAGTTCGCTCGGCATCGATGGAAAAAAGGGTTTTCTCTACACGGATCAAGATACCAACACAGTGCGGAGACAGGTTTTGGCAATTAGCGAGGGCTGCGGGTTACGAACAGAAATAGATGAAATTATAGAAGGATTGTCTCCTTTATCGGTGCAGGGTGTTATATATGCGGAAAGGAACAAGGTGAAAAAAGAGATAATAATAACCGATGAAAGACCCAGCTGCGCTAAAGGTAAACCTGTGGCGTTTATTGACAATCAAAAGATTGAATTGACCGACACTAAATAAAATCAGGGTGTCATTCAGGGAAGTACATCGGACACGCTCTTTCCAATATCCGCAGGATTTTTCACTACTTTGACGCCCGCCGCCTGGAGCGTCTTAATCTTTGTGGTAGCATCCCCTACCCCACCAGACACAATCGCCCCGGCATGTCCCATACGTCTCCCAGGCGGTGCGGTCACGCCGGCAATAAAAGCTACAACAGGCTTTTTCATAAATGCCCTGCAATATTCGGCAGCCTGCTCTTCTGCCTGACCACCGATCTCTCCAATAATCACTACGGCGTCAGTCCCGTCATCGTTTTCAAACATCTCAAGAAGGTCTACATACTTAAGACCGATAATCGGGTCACCGCCAATACCGATGCAGGTCGACTGACCGATGCCGATCTTTGTAAGTTGGTCTACCACCTCATAAGTCAACGTGCCGCTTCTCGAAATGATCCCTACATTCCCTTCTTTATGGATATAGCCTGCCATTACACCTATCTTACACTTGCCTGGGGATATAATGCCCGGTGTGTTGGGACCAATCAGCACAGCCTTTTTATCCTTCATGTAATGCCTTACAGTAATCATATCTATAGTCGGTATTCCTTCGGTAAGACATACAACGACCTCTATTCCAGCTTCTACCGCCTCAAGGATGGCATCGGCAGCAAAGGCTGGCGGCACGAAAATAGCCGATGCATTTGCACCTGTTTCATTTACAGCTGACTTAACAGTATTGAACACAGGGGTGCCTTCGAATAATTGGGAACCCTTGCCGGGCGTAACTCCAGCAACAACATTTGTTCCATACTCCTTCATCTGCCTCGTGTGGAAAGCCCCTTCATTGCCGGTTATGCCTTGAACAAGCACTCTTGTATAGTGGTCAACTATAATACTCATCCCTTCCTCGTGATTTGTCCGCTATTAGCTGATAGCAAATAGCCTGATGTCTTTTGCTATCAGCAATGAATCATGAGCAATAAGCTATTTCAGTATCCAAAAATCTGGCATCAATTAACCCGTGTCCTACATCATACATCGTTAATTGCGCAGCGCCTCTGCCACCTTATTCGCCGCATCACCCATTCCGTTTGCTACGGTAAATGAAAGTCCTGATTCGGCGAATATCTGACGTCCCTTCTCAACGTTTGTCCCTTCGAGCCTTATAACCATAGGCAGTTTTATATCAAGTTGGCGCGCAGCCTCGACAACACCACTCGCAAGTGTGTCACAGCGCAGTATGCCACCGAAAATATTTATGAAGATCACCTTAACATCGCCGTCGGATAAAAGGATTTTAAGCCCTTCTGTAATCATCTGCGATGTCGCACCACCACCGACATCCAGAAAATTTGCAGGGGAAGCGCCCACGTGCTTTATCAAGTCCATTGTCGCCATCGCAAGCCCTGCACCGTTCACCATACACCCAACGTTGCCCTTGAGTTTGATATAATTGAGATTATATTTAGATGCCTCCACTTCAAGCGGATTCTCCTGGCTTAAATCCCTCAAAGACTGCAAATCTGGATGTCTGTAAAGGGCGTTATCGTCTATGTTTATTTTTGCATCAAGTGCGATAATATCATCCTTTTCTGTGATTACAAGAGGGTTTATCTCGGCAAGAGAACAGTCTTTATCTATAAAAAGGCGGTATAGATTTAATATGATACCGCTCATCCTTCTCAAAAGAGATGCATCCAAACCTAATAAAAAACATATCCTGTTTGCCTGGAAAGGTCTTAAACCGATTCCAGGGTCGATATTTTCTTTGAAGAGTTTTTGAGGCGATTCGGCCGCAATCCTTTCAATCTCCATACCACCTTCAGCACTCGCCAACAAAGTAACGCATGCATTTACCCTGTCTATCGTAATGCCAAGATAGAGTTCCTGTTTCACATCAAGCACTTCCTCAATAAGAAGGCTGTTTACCGGTTTGCCCTCTTCACCGGTCTGGGGGGTTATCAGGGTTTTACCAAGAAGCCTTGACGAAAACTCTTGCGCTTCATCAACCGTGTTGACAATCTTGATGCCCCCGCCTTTGCCCCTGCCTCCAGCATGGATCTGTGCCTTGATGACAAGAGGAAAATTTCCCATGTCTTCGACGACCTTCGGCAATTGTTCTAAGGATTTTATTGCATTACCTTTAGGGGTAGGAATATTATAGGATTTGAAGAGTTGCTTTGCCTGAAACTCATGTATCTTCATCTACCCGCTCGCTAAGCATCTGAGGGACTGAGGCCTTTCGAGCCTTCATCGCAGCAGCCATTCCTGCCTTAAGTGCATCGCGGTTCAGCTTTTCTGTTCCCTTTGGCACTCTCGCCATTACAGCCGCTTCAATTGCTTTTGGGGTGACTATTGAGGTGAGTTTAGTTATCGCTCCAAGCGCAACGATATTTGCTACCATTTCACGTTTCAGACTCTCACGGGCAATCCTTGTAAATGGAATTCTAAAGGCCTTTGATATTGGCACCTGATTGACAAACGTTGAATCAACGATAAGTATGCCATCCGGTTTGAGGTCCATATAGTAGTCATCACACGATTTTTGATTCATAGCAAGGAGCAGATCGAGGTTCATCGCCTTGGGATAGTCAATCTCTACATCGCTCAAAACAACTTCCGCCTTGCTTGAACCGCCTCTTGCCTCAGGTCCATAGCTTTGCGTTTGGGCGACGAATTTACCATCATAGATGCCAATTGCCTCAGCAAGGATAATCCCCATAAGAATCAAGCCCTGCCCTCCAGAACCACTCAAACGTATGTCGTATCTAAAGCTCATACAATAATCCTTAACTTCCAGCCTTCCGTCTCCAATCGAACCTCAAAATATTCGACGTCTGATATTCGACATTCGGCTTTTATCATTTCGCTCCTTTTGCCCATTTCTTTACCTTTTCGTATTCCTCATGAAAGACCGGTAACTCTTTGTCAACCAATACCCCAATCCTGAACTTATCCTTCAATTCGTCATCTTTCATCTGGGCAGCCTTCTCGACAGTAACTGCATGTTCTTTCTGCCACTTCATCATCTCGACTGCAGAACCCATTCTATTCAATCTCCCGTATTGGGTATGGCAATGGCCTATGACCTCGACCACAGAAAAACCTTTTTTTCTGAATGCCTTTTCCATGAGACCATCCAACATCTTCGCATGATACACAGTGCCACGTGCTACAAAAACTGCACCTGCAGTTACCGCCAGTTCAGAAATATTGAAAGATTGCTCGACATTTGAATAGGTAGATGTCGTGGTCTTCATACCATATGGTGTTGTCGGCGAATATTGTCCCCCGGTCATACCATACACGCTGTTGTTAAGGATCACGGTCGAAATATCAACATTTCTCCTTGCAGCATGTATAAAGTGATTTCCGCCGATAGCCACGGCATCTCCATCCCCCATCACGACAATCACTTTCAAGGCAGGGTTCGCCAATTTTACACCGGTAGCAAAAGTAAGTGCCCGCCCGTGTGTTGTATGTAGTGTGTTAAAATCGACATATACAGGCATCCTTCCGGTACAACCGATACCCGAGATAAGCACGACTTCGTCCTTATTGTAGCCGCACTCATCTATAGCCCTTATCAAAGAACCAAGCATTATGCCAATACCGCAACCCGGACACCAGACGTGGGGAAACTTCTTATCGTGCCTCAGATATTTATGGATCAATTTGGTCACCTCAGCCATCAGCGTACCTCCTTGATCTTGCTCAATATTTCTTCGGGGGTGATAATTGTGCCGTCGACCTTGTTTATCGTAAACACCTTTGCATCGGTTTTGTTTACCCTTTTCACCTCTCTCGATATTTGTCCCATGTTCATTTCCGGCACAATGATTGTCTTCGATGTCTGGAGTACCCTTTCCACTGCAGTTCTCATAAACGGCCATATGGTGTTCAACTTCAGGGCACCTACTTTCAAACCTTTTTCCCTTGCATCCCTCGCTGCCCTCTTTGCGGACCTCGCCACGCATCCATAGGAAATAATGGTAATTTCGGCATCATCCGTCTCAAAAAACTCACCGATATGCAACTCGGCAAAGTGCTGGCTTATCTTCCTGAATAAACGCCTTATAAAAGGGTCGATCTCATCCGGTCTCGATGTTGGAAAACCCCTTATATCATGCGTAAGTCCTGTTACATGATAACGGTATCCCTCGCCAAAATTTGCCATCGCTGGTACGCCTCTCGGGGTATCCTCATAGGGTATATACCACTCTGGAGGCACAGTAGGTTTTACTCTATTGAATATCTCGATATCATCATCTTCATCGATCGATATCTTTTCCCTCATGTGAGCTACCACTTCATCAACAAGTATAATAACCGGCGTCCTGAATTTCTCAGCCATGTTAAAGGCCTTTATCGTAATGTCATAACACTCCCTCACCGTGGATGGGCACAATACGATAATTGGATGGTCACCATGAGTGCCCCATCTCGCCTGCATAACATCGCTTTGGGATGGAGAAGTGGGAAGTCCGGTACTTGGTCCTCCACGCATCGCATCAACAATGACACAAGGCACCTCTGCAATGACCGCATAGCCGAGGTTTTCCTGCATGAGAGAAAATCCAGGACCGCTCGTTGCCGTCATGGACTTTGCGCCGGCAAGGGAAGCACCTATAATAGCGCCCATACTTGCAATCTCATCCTCCATCTGTATGAACGTTCCATCCACCTGCGGAAGTTTTACTGACAACAGCTCCGATATCTCGGTTGCCGGAGTTATGGGATAACCAGCAAAGAAACGACAACCGGCACGTAAGGCCCCCTCAACTATGGCCTCATTGCCCTGAAGCAACATCTCCTTTTTTGGCTTTTTCTTCAATCTTTTCTCCTGCGATTATTTTCCTTTGGCTTTCCTCGGGGTCATCAGTTCCAATATCTCTTTTCTTGTCTTTATTGTAAACGGTTATTGCAAAATCAGGGCATCTTATCTCGCACCATCCACAACTAGTGCATTTGTCAGGCTCCTTTACGTATGGATAGCCCCCTTCATCTCTGGCAAGAACACCTGCTGGACAAAACGCAACACATATCCCGCACGCCTTGCACCATGCCCTAAAGATATCGATATTTGGAGATTTCTTTTTTTTGGAATCCGGCATTTTTACCCTTTGTAGGGAAATTTTAATGCGTTTGATTATTAATACTACAGCGCATTTATTCGGTCAAGTATTTTTCCTAAAAATATCTCGCTTTTGCTGTTTTTTGTCTGTTATAATGAACTGATACATTAAACAATAAAAAAACCGGAAGGTGAATATGAGACAAATACATAATGATTGCAATGAAAAAATATTTCGTGTCCTTCTATACATATTATTGTTTGTAATCTTTCTTGATATGACCGGGGAAGCTCTAGGCAATGCCACAGGGGAAGAAAAAGCTGATTCGAAAGAACAATTAATTGTCTACGTATCTGATTTCAGGCTTGATTTTGAAGTTGTTGACAATACAGAAAAGGGTGCATTGCCAGTGGGTAAAAAAATCAGGGGTATAGTAAATCAGATTGGAAAATCCAAAGATGAAGATTCAAAAGAAAAGGCAAATAAGATAGTCAATGCATTGGCCGATACAATAGTAAAGCAATTGAGCGAAAGGAATATTAAATCCAAACGAATATTTGCATCTCCTCCACCCTTTTCTGACTGCATGCTGCTTGAAGGTGAATTCGTTGAGTACGATGAAGGCGGTCGTATAAAAAGGGCAATCATCGGTTTCGGCAGCGGTTCACCGGATATGCATGTAAATGTTTTATTAAGCGAGATTACTGATGGCAATACCAAAATCCTCTTTAACACGGCAACTGACGGGAAAAACAACCTCATGCCCGGCGCCGTCGTCACCAAAAACCCATACGTGGCCGGGGCAAAGTTTGTAATCACAAAAAATGCCCCCGAGAGGGATATAAAAAACATTGGAGTAACAATTGCGGATAAGCTGGCAGATTTTTTAACCAGATGAGTCCTTATGCGTTCTCTGTTTTGAATCGACAATTAAAGTAACCGGACCTTCATTGATTAAAGACACATCCATGTTGGCCTGGAATATGCCGGTTTCTACCTTCCTTACCTTCTCTTTTGCCTTTGCTACAAATACTTCAAAAAGCCCTCTTGCCCCTTTTGCATCCATAGCATCAGAAAAAGACGGCCTGCGCCCCCTCGAGCAATCCCCGTAAAGTGTAAATTGGGATACAACGAGCAGCTCCCCCTGTATATCGAGCAGTGATTCATCAAACTTTCCAGCTTCTCTCTCAAATATCCTGAGGTTGATGATTTTATCCACCATCCACTGGGCATCCCTGATGGTATCATCCCTGCCAATCCCGAGAAGCACCATAAGTCCATGGCCTATTTGACCAACAATCCGAGCCTCGACCTCTACAGATGCGCTTTTCACTCTCTGGATTACAGCTTTCATCGTAAAAAAAAGCCAAGGTTCGGTTGTTTATCACCCTCGAACCCTGGACTCCTTGAACCCTCGACCCCTCAGATTCTATTTACTTCTCCTGTTCCTTCTCTTTTTTCGCCTGTTCTATAATCTTCGGTGCTATATGTGCAGGAACCTCCTCATAATGAGAAAATTCAACGGTGAAGGTGCCTCTGCCACCCGTCATTGAGCGTAAATCGGGGGCATATTTTAAGATTTCCGCCATCGGAACGGCCGCCTTTACAACCTGATTGCTGCCCTTTGATTCAACCCCGATAATCTTTCCCCTGCGGGAGTTCATATCACCCATGATATCACCCATAAATTCATCGGGCACTATAACCTCGATCTTCATTATAGGTTCGAGTAGCGTAGGGTTACATTGTTCCAGACCCTTCTTGAAACCCATCGATGCGGCTATCTTGAAAGCCATTTCCGACGAGTCGACATCGTGATATGAACCGTCATATAGTATAACACGGACATCCGTTACAGGATAACCTGCAAGAATACCTTGCGGCATCGCCTCAACAATACCCTTTTCAACAGCAGGTATATATTGTCTTGGAATGGCCCCACCCACTATCTTATCAACAAATTCAAAACCTGCACCTCTTGGTAGGGGTCCGATTTCGAGCCAAGTATCGCCGTACTGTCCTTTACCGCCTGACTGTTTTTTGTATTTCCCCTGCACCTTTGTAGTCCCTTTGATTGTCTCTTTATAAGGCACCTTTGGCTCTTTCAGATCTACTTCAACACCAAACTTTCTCTTCATCTTCTCTACAACAACTTCGATATGCACCTGTCCCATGCCGGATAGGATAAACTCTTTAGTTTGTTCATCCCTTGAATATTTTATCGTCTGGTCTTCCTCTATCAGTCTGGCAAGCGATGTATTAAGCTTGTCCTCATCTCCTTTTGCCTTTGGCTGTAACGAAAAGGAAATCACAGGCTGTGAAATGGAAACCTCTTTATATTTAATGGGGGCCTTTTCATCGCACAATGTATCACCTGTTCCAACGTCCTTCAACTTTGAAAGCACAGCAATGTCGCCTGCCGAAGCAAACCCAGCCGGTTTCTGTTTCTTCCCGACAAGATAAAATATCTGTCCTATACGTTCTTTTTCATCTTTTATAACATTGAGAACCGTCATATCAGGGTGTATCTCTCCCGAATAGACCCTAAACAGAGTCAGTTTGCCAGCAAAGGGGTCTGTAATGGTTTTGAATACAAAAGCGCTGAAAGGCTCATCGGATTTCATTTTCCTCTTCAACACATCTCCTGTTTTGGGGTCCACACCTTCAACTTCGTTCTTGTATGTAGGCGGTGGAAAACACTTTACAATATTGTCCAATAACGCATTGATGCCGATGTTTTTCGCCGCAGAACCACACATAATCGGTGCAATTCGCCTTGTCCATATACCGTCCTTGAGACACTTCTCTATCTCTTCTTCTTTTATCTCATCCCCGTTTAGATAGCGCTCCATCACTTCGTCATCCATTTCAACCGCAATCTCAACAAGTTTTTCTCTGTATTTATTTGCTTCAGCCTGAAACTCTGCAGGTATGTCTATGCGGTCAAAACCGCCGGAACTGTCGTCTTTATAAACATATGCCTTCATCGAGATAAGGTCTATCACTCCCCTAAGTGATTCTTCCTTGCCCATCGGCAATTGTATAACCAAAAGATTTGTATCTGAAAAATTTTTCTGAACATCCTCGACAGTTCTTTCAAAATCGGCCCTCTCCCTGTCGAGTTTATTAATAAACACACATACAGGTATTGAAAACTCGCTTGCGTACTGCCATACCTTTTCGGTTCCAACCTTAACACCTGAAACAGCGCTAACCACAACCACTGCCGTATCTACAACACGCATACATAATTTGGCATCAGAAATGAAGTTATCATCACCGGGCGTATCGATAAAATTAAATTTGTTTTTTCCCCACTCAAAACATGCAAGAGATGAAGAAATAGTGATCTTTCTTTCAACCTCTTCTGGTTCGTAATCCATCAGAGAGGTGCCGTCATCGACCCTCCCGAGTCTGTTGTTCTCACCCGAAAGAAAAAGCATAGCCTCAACAACAGATGTCTTGCCTTCTCCTCCATGCGAAAATATGCCAACGTTTCTAATATTATCCGGCTCATACTTTTTCATGTGAACTCCTTCTGATAATTAAAAGATCGAAAAAAAATATTGTGAATTTTACATGGGTTTGTTACAAAAATCAAGAATTTAAAAGAACAGCCTTTTATGTTTAAATGAAAGGTTTCTGATAGCCCAAATGGTCTTTAAACCCTGCGGTTCTTATTGACACTTCCGTTCTTTTATGTTTAAGTAATACCTTTGAAATAAATATGAGGTGACACGATGAAAAGAACATATCAGCCTCACAATAAGAGCAGAAAAAGAACGCATGGCTTTCTTGTGAGAATGAGGACCGCATCCGGAAGGGATGTGATTAGGAGAAGAAGGGCAAAAGGAAGAAAACAACTGTCTGTTTAGTTCTAATTTTAGTGATCTCTATTTTTAAACAAGACAACCAAATACAAGTTAGATCATTAATCACTGGTCACTTATAGCTGTTAACAGACAGAAGAATGTCATGGAATTCACTTTCACTAAAAAAGAAAGATTGAATAAAAAGGATTTTCGGGGTATAAAATGGAAAAAATACAGAGAAACAGACCATTTTATCCTTCTTTTACATGACAACGATACAGGCATAAAAAGAGTAGGGATAAGCATAAGAAAGGCAGCAGGGGGTGCGGTCAGAAGAAATAGGATGAAACGTCTTGCAAAGGAATTTTTCAGGTTAAATAAATATCTGTTCAAGGACAGCAAAAACCATCTTATAAGAATAAAAACACTGCCGCAGAAGCTGACACATGAGGTCACATTTCGAGAACTTCAATGCCTGTTAAACGGGAATATCCAATAATGAAGAAGATTGTCATTTTATTGTTAGACATTTACATAACATACATATCTCCATTCGTCCCCACTGAGTGCAGATTTTATCCCACTTGTTCTTGTTATATGAAGGAATCAATTGAAAAAAAAGGTATTATCGTGGGTACACTGAATGGCCTTAAAAGGCTCTTGAAATGCAACCCCTTGCATCCGGGCGGATATGACCCGGTAACATAGCGGAGGATTCTGAATGGAAAAACGTACCATTATAGCACTTGTTTTGACGATCGTCATTTTATTTGTTTTTCAGATGTATTTTACACCTAAATCTCAGCAGCCTGATGTATCACAACAAAAAACAGAACAGGTTCAAACAAAAGACCAAGAGCAGAAAAAAACCCAAATTAATGTAAAGGAAGTGCAAAAAAGCACAACAGGCAAACCGCTAAAGGGTGAACCTGTCAAAACCTTAACAAAACCTGTAGCAGAGGCAAAAGAGATTTCTGCAGAGACACCGCTTCTGAAAATAACCTTTCTCGATGTGGGCGGTGGCATTAAAAGCGTAAAACTCAAAAATTATAAAGAAACAGTAAAAGACAAGTTAGAAAAAGAGATGGTCGAGGACATAAAACCATACGCCTTTACTCCAAAGGTTTTTAAAACAATCAACAATGAAATCACAGATGACAGCACCTTGTTTAAACCGGACAAAACATATATATCCGTAACCGAAAAAGAAGATACCCTCACCTTTACCGGAACATTGACAAACGGCGCCAAGGTGACCAAAAAATATAAATTCTATCCTGATTCATACACGATAGATTTGAATGTTGAGGTCGAATCGTCAGAGAACGACAAAACATCGATCGATTTTGTTATGATAACAGGCAAAAATGCATCGAGTTACACATTTAAAGGACCCTTTTATTTTAACGGGAAAAAATTCGAACAGATAGAAAAGTTAGAAAAACCGATCGAAATACAAAAAGACTTTAGGTATGCGGGTCTCGATGATGGTTTTTTTGCGTTTATCTATATTCCGCAGGAGTCATCATCATTTCCGCTCACCATTATGAAGCTCGATCCCAAATCAAACGAAAGCTTGCCGATACTTAGATTATCTATGGATAAGCCGGTTCTCTCGGCAAAACTGTATTTCGGTCCAAAAAAATCTGATATACTTGAAGGCTTAAACATAAAAGCCGATAAGATAGTTGACTTCGGATGGTTCGACATCATCGCAAAACCTCTTATAATGGGTCTTAATCTTTCAAACAAGGTCACTCGTAATTACGGTATAGATATCATCCTGCTTACCATACTGATCAAGATCATCTTCTATCCTCTTAGCGTCAAGAGCTACAAATCAATGAAAGAAATGCAAAAACTACAGCCTCAGATAGCAAAGCTCAAAGAAAAGTACAAGGATGATAAACAAAAGATGAACCAGGAAATGATGGAAATGTATAAAAGGAAAGGTGTCAACCCTATGGGTGGGTGCCTGCCGATGATCATTCAGATTCCTGTGTTTTTTGCGCTATACAAGGCACTTTCAGGCGCAATAGAGCTGAGACACGCACCGTTCATGCTCTGGATTAACGACCTTTCTGCGCCTGAAGATCTGTTTTCATTTACGGTAATGGGATTTACTATACCAATAAGGATACTACCGTTAATAATGGGTATTACCCAGATGATTCAACAGAAGATGACCCCTACGAGCGTCGATCCCATGCAGGAAAAGATGATGCTTTTTATGCCCATCTTGTTTACCTTCCTGTTCTGGGGTTTCCCGTCAGGTCTTGTTCTGTATTGGCTTGTAAACAATGTCATTTCTATTGGACAACAATACTATATTAATAAAAAAGTCTCTTAAGGGGGCACCATGGATTTTATTGAAGTAGAAGGCAAAACATATGAAGAGGCAATAAAAAA
>ENA-UOYA01001343-UOYA01001343.1-activated-sludge-metagenome-genome-assembly--contig:-NODE-1343-length-26714-cov-7.025432_pt1 | contig 26714 bp, 24 predicted proteins | sample MGYA00238163_ERZ764804 | MGnify/ENA primary metagenome ERZ764804 (study PRJEB28919, sample SAMN05720223) | activated sludge metagenome | isolation source: Anaerobic digester | place: Hong Kong... | reverse complement strand
GGTGCGCTGGCGGATCGATCCGCTCGGCACGCTGCCGATCCATCCGCAGGAAATCGTCGACAACATGGCGGACTATGCGCACTTCGTGCCCGTCCATGGCAGCCGCGACGTCGTCTATTTCGAAAACGAGTTCCGCGATCATGTCATCATGCAGCGTTTCGGTGCCGGGCATCGCACGCTGGTGGACGGCAGCGGGCTTTTGGAAACTGACACCTGGTATACCGGGCCGGGTATTCTCCTCTCCAAGATGGAAGGCCAATATCCGTCGGTCATCATGATCTGCCACACGCCGGTTGAAGATGGCGAAGTGCGCGTCTGGTATGCGCTGATGGTCAAGGTTTCGGATAGCGAGCCGAATGAGGCCGGTATTTCGATGGCGCGCTCCTATCAGGATACAGCGCTGGATGCCTTTGCGCAGGATTTTGAGCTTTGGAAGTTCAAGGAACCCGCGCTCACCATCATGCAAGTGCCCAATGATGGTCCGTTCCACAAGGAGCGCATCTGGTACAAGCAATTCTACAATCCACGCGCGCGCGCCGGCGAATTCCAGTCGCGCGTCAACGGCATCCACACAACTTTGGACAAGCGGCCGGGCGCCAAGCCCAAGGCCGCCTGAGGGGAGCATTTTCATGTCGAATATTGATCGCAGCGCCACTGACGCACGCACGCCGCCGGTTGCCGTTTGGGCGCTTCTTGAAAAGCTGCGTGGGCAGGATCTTGTCGATTGGCGCGTCGCGCCCGTCGATGGTCGCGCCTCGATTGCCGAGCGTAATCTGGGCGTCGGCTTTCCCTTTGGTTGGTACGCGGTTGAGATGACCGAATTTGTCGTGCCGGGGCAGGTGAAACCCATCCGCTATTTCGGCAAGGACATGGCGATGTGGCGCGGCGAGGACGGGCAGGTCCGCGTGATCGACGCTTATTGCAAGCATCTGGGCGCGCATATGGGCGTTGGCGGCAAGGTGCATGGCAATCTGCTGGAATGCCCCTTCCATGCCTGGCGCTATGACGGCGAAGAAGGCGTTGTGAAGGACATCCCTTACTCCAAGGCCATCCCGCCGCAGGTGAAGCGCAAATGCACCCGCACCTGGGCCGTCACCGAGGCGAATGGCTGGATCTGGCTCTGGTACCACCCCGACGCCAATGTCGGGCCGATGTGGGACGTCGTCCACCATCCCGAAGCCTCGGACCCCGATTGGACCGCCTATGAGACGCATGAGTGGACCATCTACGGTTCGATCCAGAACATGGCCGAAAACGGCGTCGATGTAGCGCACTTCAAGTACATCCACGGCACCGCCAATGTGCCCGCGGCAGAACTGCGCTGGGGGGATTGGGGGCGCGGTGCAGACGTCAAGGCGCGCATGGGCACGCCTGCAGGCGAAGTCGATGGCCTTATCAGCTATGACACCATGGGTCCGGGGCAGAGCTGGACGCGCTTTACCGGCATTTCGGAAACGCTCCTCGTCGCCAGCCTTGCGCCAGTTGAGGAAGATGTGCTGCGCGTGCGCTACAGCTTCACCCAGCCCAAATCGCAGGCTGAAGGTTCAGGCGCCGGCCTTGCCAAGGCGCTGATCCGCGACATCTGCAAGCAGCTTGATCAGGACAAGGTGATCTGGGACCGCATGAAGTTCGAGCCCAATCCCATCATCTGCGAGGGTGACGGACCGATCCCGCAATTCCGCAGCTGGTACAGCCGCTATTACGCCACGCCGGAAGGGACGCCCGAAGGCGAGGTGACCAAGCTCCGCTCAGTCGGCTAGGCGGAGCGGATCGGGGAGGGCGCACTGCGACTGCGCCTTCCCCGATCAAGGTTTCAGATGATGCCGAGCCGCTGCGCCGTGCGCGCTGCGGGCAAGAGCACGCGACGCAGATTGCGCTGCTGCTTGTTCGGGTTTGAAACAGCTTGCGGTTGCGTAAGCGGAAACGGCATCCGGTCCATTGCATCGGCGGCCAATCCCTCGGCGAAGAGCTTGCCCATCAGCGGCGCCATGATGTTGCCCCACGCGTTGAAGTGCATCAGGCCATACACGCCTTGCGCAATTTCAAACGTGCCCGGAAACTCCGTGTCGCGAAGCGCAACGCGCCCCGTCCAATAGGTTTCGAGCTCAATCTTCATGTCCTGCGTTTCGGGCCAGGTCTTGTGGACCCAGGCCAGCTGGTTCCGGAAATGCCATTGCGCGTCTTCGGGAGCAGACATTGCAGGTAGTGAGGACAGGATCAGCCGGTTGTGCCGGTCCTTGACCAGTGGATTGATATCCATGGGCGCTTCGGACAATGTCTGCCCGCCGGGCATGATGCGGGCCACTGCTTCTGCAGGCAGCGGTTTGGTCGTCAGGCCATAGGCGGTCAGCGGGTAGAAGCAGTTGGTGAACTGCGGCACGATGCCGGTGGGATAGGCATTGGTGCAAAAGACGATGCGGTCGGCGAGCACGCTTCCGCTGCCAGTGTGGACGCGCCAGCGTTTCCCTTCCCGGCTGAGCTTCGTCGCGGCGCTGTTCCCATGGACTTTGGCGCCGTTCGCAACAGCATGGGCAATCATGCCGTTGCTGAAGAGATATGGGTTCACGCGTCCGCCATTGTGGAACATCAGTGCGTGGCTATAGCGCTTCGACCCGGTCATCTTCTCGACGTCACTGCCGTGATGCGCCGAAATCTTCTGGAGCCCGAGCTTGATGAGTGGGGCCGACTGTGCCTTGAAATCGTCAAAGGCGTCGCGGCTCTCCATGACATTGAGATAACCTGATCGCACGGCGTCGCAGTCTATCTTGAGCCGCTTGCTAAGATCGAAGGGAAGGGTGTGGTGTTCCCGGAATGCCTCAAGGAACGCCTTTCCGCCATCCGGGAAGGATCTAACGACATCAAAGTCGCGCATCGTCGGCATGACATGGCCGGCATTGCGGCCGGATGCGCCCCAGCCGGGTTGGCGCGCCTCAAGGACAATTGTCTCGATGTTCTTTTCGGCCAGGTGGAATGCGAGCGACGCCCCCGCCAGCCCCGCGCCAATGATTGCGACGCTTGTTTCCACGTCGGTGTCGAGCATCGGATAGTCGGGCTTCAAACCTTCGGGCCGCGTCCATCCGCTCGTGCTGACCGGCACCAGACCGAGGCCGAATAAGTCATGTGCTGTTTTCGCAGCGCTGTCTTGCTCGACGATTGACGGTGTGCTGCTGCATCCCGGCAGGGCAGTTGCGGCCAGCGCCGCACTGCCCGCCTTTAGAAGGTGGCGTCTGTCGAAGGAGGCGCTCAAGCTTTTAGTCCGCGTCCCGCTCAAACCATTCCAGCCATTGCGTGGTATCGACGCGAGCTTCTGCCTTGCGGCCGGTGCGGGCGAGCATGTGCGCGCGGATTTCTTCCTTGGGATCAATGGGACGGACGATCTCATAGACGCGATCATATTCGCTGTGCTGCAGCTTCCAGCCATCGGCCGTGCGGGTGTAGCGATCATAGTAGAGCGCGGAGCCAACGGTATCGTCCATCCGCTCAAGGCTGATGAAACGGTCTTCCAGATACCATGTGCCCGTTGCCGTATCCGGGCCCGTGAAGCGGATTTCGGGTGAATGGCCGTGATGCATGGCGACAACGTCCGAGTTGAAGCTCGATGCGATGAAGTTGATCATGTCGGCCTTGCCCGACACCTGCACGCGATAGCCGCCACCGCGATAGTCGATTGTCACGTCATCCGCCAAAATCTCGGCAAGCTCGGCTTCGTTGCCCGTGTCGATGCAGCGGAAATAGCGGTGCTTCAACTGGCGAATTTCTTCGAGATCGGAAAGCTGCTGGAGCGTAAAGGTCATGGCAAAATCCCTTCCATCTTGCGTGGGGACGTCTGGCGATTGGCGGTCAGTGAAAGCCCGCCCAGAAGCGCGTTACGCAGCTCGCGCGGGTCGATGATGTCGTCGTAAGCCATCTTGGACGAGAGGTTCCACGCGCTCGCCGTCTGGCCTGCGAGCGCCTTGGCCTTGTCTTCAGCGCTGAGCCCTGCGGAGTCCGCCCCTGCGCCAGCGGGCATCGCGCCAAGGCTGATGGCTGGAAAGGCGAGGGACAGCGTCTGCCCGTCAAACGGGTTCATCCCCATGATCGACGAGCCAAAGCCAAAGGCCTTGCGCAGCGTCACATGCAGCTTGGGCACGCGGGCGCGATGCTGGGCAGAGAACATTCGCGCGGCATGGCGCAGCATCCCGGCGCGTTCGGACGCCGTGCCCGGCTGCACGCCAGGATTGTCGGTGAGGAAGACGAGCGGGAGGCCATGGGCATCCGCCATGTCGATGAAGCGCGCCGCTTTTTGGGCAGCGGCGGCATCAACAGCGCCTGCGTTGACGACCGGATTATTGGCGATGATCGCAACCGTGCGCCCGCCAAGCCGCGCGAGTGCTGTGACGAGCGCGCCGCCATAGACGGGCTGGACCTCAAGCACCGAGCCCGCATCACACATCAGCTCGATGACCGGGCGGACATCAAAGGGAAAGCGCGGATCGGGCGGGATCATCTCAAGAATGGCATCCAGGCAGCGCGGGCCTTCCGCCGCATGCGCACCGCCGAAATAGCCCAGATAGCGCCGCGCGAGCGCAATGGCCTCGGCATCATCGCTTGCCAGATTATGCGCGACGCCCGAGGCAAGCTGAACCTGCGGGCCGCCCAGCTCTTCCTTGGTCACGCTTTCACCGATGGCGGCCTTCACAATGGGCGGGCCAGCCACGAACATCGACGCGGCTTGCGTCATCACCACGAAATCAGAGAGCGGCGCTGTGAGCGCGCCATGGCCTGCGGAGGCCCCCATGACGAGGCAGACCATCGGCACCAGTCCGGAAAGCGCTGCCAGCCCCTGCAAGTCATTGGGCGCCGGATTTGCGTGGTCGTTGGTCAGCCGGTGGCCCGCGCCTTCGAGCATGAAGACCAGCGGCAGGCGTTCTTGCGCGGCCAGTTGCGTGAGCCGGTAGCGCTTGGTGGCGCTCGCATCGCCAATCGAGCCGCCGAGCACGGTAAAGTCTTCAACGCCCGTCAGTGCCGGGCGGCCGTTGATGAGGCCATAGCCCGCAACCAGACCATCGGCAGGCGCGGGGGCTGTGCCGCTTTCGCTCAGGTTTCCGGCGAGTGCTCCGATCTCGGTGAATGTGCCTGCATCGAACAGCGCCTCAGCCCGCTGGCGGGCATCTAGCTTGCCGTTCGCATGGTGCTTCTCAAGGCGTTCCGGACCACCCATGGACCGGGCAAAGGCGCGCTTGCGCTCAAGCTCGGCAAGGATGGTGTCCCAGCTCATGCTGGCGTTCCGTCGGCCTTGGGGTAATCGACAAAGCCCTTTTCCTCGCCGGTATAAAGCAGCGTGAAATCTGGCTTGGAGAGCGGCAGACCATCGCGGAGGCGCGCGACCAGATCGGGGTTGGCGATGAAGGCGCGGCCGAAGCTGATGGCATCGGCGCGGCCTGCCTCAATCAAGGCACGCCCCTTGTCCGCTGTCAGCATGTTGTTCGCAATGATCGGCGCGGTGCAATGTTCGCGCACCATGGCGAGCGTATCGAGATCGGCCAGCCCCATGTCTAGCACATGCAGATAGGCGAGGCCCAACGCGTTCGCGCCCTTGAGCAGCGGGATGAAGGTCGCTGCCGGATCGCTCGTGTCCATGCCGTTATAGGGATTGCCCGGCGAGAAGCGCAGGCCAACGCGGCCCGCGCCAATCGCGTCTGCCATCGCCTTCAGGACCATCAGCGGAAAGCGCGCCCGGTTTTCAGGCGACCCGCCAAACTCATCCTCGCGGCGGTTGCTCGCGGGGTTGAGGAACTGGTTGATGAGATAGCCGCTCGAGGCATGAAGTTCGACGCCATCAATTCCGGCAGCGCGCGCGTTGCGGGCGGATTGAGCGAATTCTTCGGCAAGCGCTGGCAGTTCCGAAGCATCAAGCGCGCGAGGTGGCGCCGTTTCCGCTGGCACGCCATCGGGGCCGGGAACCTTGTCGGGGCAGGGCAGGGCGGACGGCGCGATGACATCGGCCTCATAGCCGCGATTGGCCGCCACGACGACGCGACCGCAATGCATGATCTGCATCACGATCTTGCCACCCTCGGCATGAACGGCATCCGCCACGCGCGCCCAGCCTTCAATCTGCGCATCGGACCAGATGCCCGGCGTGCGCCAATAGCCCTTGCCGACGGCACTGGGCTGCACGCCTTCGGTCACGATCAGACCTGCACTTGCGCGCTGGCGGTAATAGTCCACCATCATCTGGTTGGGGACGTCGCCCGGCCCTGCGCGGTCGCGCGTCATGGGCGACATGGCAATGCGGTTGGCGAGGGTGATGTCACCCAGCGTGATTGATTTGAAAAGGGCGTCTGTCATTCGAATCCTCTGGCGCCAATCAATGATTGACCGTAATTTGCGTTACACATTATGCCTCAAATTACGCAAAGCAAGGAAGGATGTTTGATGAAGTATGATTTTGAGGGCAAAGTCGCCCTGGTAACCGGCGCAAGCGGCGGCATCGGTCGGGCGACCGCAGTTGCCTTCGCCGCGTCGGGTGCATCGGTGGTCGTTTCAGACGTTAATGAGGCGGGCTCGATCGAAACCGTGGAGCAGATCGTGCAGGCAGGCGGCAAGGCCGTCTTCCAGCGCTGCGACGTTTCCAAGGGCGATGAGGTCAAGGCGCTCGTCGCACGCGCGGTTGCGGACTATGGCCGCCTTGATTTTGCGCACAACAATGCAGGCATCAACAATCTCGGCATGAATGAATATGAGGATGATGTCTGGGCGCGCAGCATCGGCATCAACCTGACGGGCGTCATGATGTGCATGCGCGAAGAAGCCGAAGTCATGATGGCGCAGGGCAAGGGCGCAATCGTCAACACAGCCTCAATCAACGGGCTTGTCGGCAATGGTGCGCAGCCGGGTTATACGGCGTCAAAGCATGGCGTTGTTGGCCTGACGCGCCATGGCGCGCTGCGTTGGGCACAGATGGGCGTGCGTGTGAACTGCGTGTGCCCGGGCGTCATTGAAACGCCGATGACGGCACCGCTCACCGCCAATCCCGATATGCGCAAGATTCTGGATGGCATGACGCCGATGGGCCGCATGGGTAAAGCGGAAGAAATCGCCGCTGCCGTGCTCTGGCTCTGCTCGGATCAGGCGAGCTTTGTCACCGGGCATCCGCTGGTCGTCGATGGCGGCGCCACCGCCGACTGATCTTTTCGCTCTGGATTTCGGGCAAAAGAAAAGGGCCGGGAGGAAACTCCCGGCCCTTCCCTTTTCAGATCTCCCCCCGAGATCAGAACTTCATGTCGAGGGTCATGCCATAGGTGCGCGGATCACCATAGATGGTGGTCGCGTAACCGAGCTGGCCGAAGTCGACCGAACGAACGACATATTCCTTGTTCGTCAGGTTCTTGCCCCACAGCGTGACGCTCAGGCCTTCAGCCGCGCTGCCCAGCAGGTTGTCGATGCGGAGCTGGCCGTCGAGCAGGCCGCGGGATTCGCCCTTTGTCTGTTCGCTGAACGGCGAGGTGATCGGGTTGCCGAACATGTAGAAGGACGACGTGTAGTTGTAACCAACGCGGGCGGTCAGCTTCGATGCGCCGATGTCCTGCGTGTAGGTGGCGCCAACATTCGCCGTGTAGCGCGGCGCATAGCCGTTCTTGAACACGCTTGCGGCGTTGGCATTCACGCCGTTGATGTCCGCCTGCGGGAAGTCCTTCGGATCGGACTTCACATAGCCGAATGCACCATCAAGCGTGAAGTGATCCATGACCGCCCAGCGACCTTCGAGTTCGAAGCCGTAATAGTTGGTCTTGCCAGCGTTCACGACTGCGTTGCCGAAGCTGCCGCCACCCGTGATCGGGATCGGCAGCGTGACGAGCTGATCCTTGTACACGTTGTAGAAGGCAGCGCCGTTCAGGCGGATGCGGCGGTTGAACTCGGTCTTGAAGCCGACTTCATAGGCATCGATCGTTTCTTCGTTGAAGGGGATCAGGCCGATATTGTTGGCAACGCTCGTCGTCTGGCGGGCATTGAAGCCGCCCGAACGATAGCCACGTGCAACGCGTGCATAGACGTTGACCTGGTCCGAGGCGCGATAGTCAACCGTCAGGTTGCCCGTGGGCGCGCTGAACTTCTTGTCGCCCTTGTTGAGCGCGATTTCAACAGGGTTGCTATAGGGCGCTGCGCCGTTCTGCGTGCGTTCAAAGCCCTTCTTGTCCCATGTGTAGCGCATGCCGAAGGTCACGCCGAGCGCGCCATCGGGGCCGCCGAAGCGATAGGTGCCCTGACCGTACACAGCGTAGGATTCGCCGCGCGCGTTATAAGCGAGCGTCGAAGCCTGCGGGACGCCGCGATAACGGGCCGGGTTGCCAGCCTGAAGCAGCGGAGCCAGCGCGCCGAAATTGGTCGAGTTGAACACGGCCTGGTTGGTGTCGAGCACGAACAGGAAGTTCTGCGGGTTGGTCTCCGAACCATGCTCCTTGAAGTAGAAGCCGCCGACAACCCACTGGAAGGCGCCATCGTTCTTCGAAACGATTTCGATTTCCTGGCTGAACTGGTTCTGACGACGCTGGTTGTGCGTCTCGAACAGACCCTGCGTGGTGGTGGGAACGGCCTGCGAAGCGAGGAAAGCGGCCGTGCCGGCCGGCAGGAAGAGGCCAAGCGTGCCAGCGGGCATGCCGTTCAGCGTAGTCGCCTGCGTGAACATCGGGCCACGGACCACGCCCATGCCGTCAATGTCATTGCCTTCAATCGTGTTGCGCCACTTGCGCCATGCGGTCGTCGAGCGGATCGCGACCTTGTCGAGGTCCGCCGTCAGGCGCGTCATGTTGCCCAGCAGCCAGTCGGTCGACGGGGCGGATGCGTTGCTGCAGACCTTGTCGAGGCGGGTCGCGGAGATGCTGTTGAGCGGCGTGGGGCAGCCCGGGCTCAGCGACGTTGCCGAGGCGAGATAGCCGCGCACATTTGCAGGCTGGACGGTCGCGAAGGTGTGGCCGCCAATGACGAAGTTCGGCAGAACCGAGCCATCGCCAACTGCCGAGAGCTGTTGAAAGCCGGCGAGGCCCTTGATCTTGCTCCAGTCGAGGATGTTGGTGAGCTGAATGTTGTCCGTCAGGTCAACCGTGGTTGCCCAGCGGATGCTCTTATTGTCGACAGCACCCGGATCACGGCTCTTCTTCGGCTCGAGGATGTTGTCCACCGTGCCGTTGCGCTTCTTGTAGAGCATGCCGAGCGACATCTTGACGCCGCCGCCGATATCGCCGGTGTTGAGCACAGCGCGGGTCTGGATGGCGCCCAGATTGCCGCCGCCAACGCGCAGCGCGAGGCTGGCTTCGTCATCGGGAAGCTTGGTGATGAAGTTGACAGCACCACCCGTGGTGTTGCGGCCGAACAGCGTGCCCTGCGGGCCGCGCAGAACTTCAACGCGCTCAATGTCAGCAACTTCGAACGACGAGGCCGACGAACGCGCCATGTACACGCCATCAACATAGATGCCGATGGGCGAGTCATAACCCTGCGATTCGTCTGCCGCCGTCGGAATGCCACGGATGGTGACGACCGCTGCCGTGGCATTGGTCGTGGCGCCGACAACCGAAACGTTCGGTGCGAGCGCGCCCAGATCCTTGGCTTCAGAGATCTGCTGAAGGTCAAGCTGCGCTGCCGAGATCGCCGAAATGGCGAGCGGCGTCTGCTGCAGGTTTTCGCCGCGCTTCTGCGCCGTCACGATGATTTCGTCGAGGCCCGTCGATTCCGCTTCAGCGGCCGCTTGGGCATATGCGGGGGCGGCAAGGCCTAGGCTGCTTGCCGACGCGCACAGGGCAACACTCATAATTCGTTGGAAAGTTTTCATCTTTCGATCCTCCCCTCAATGGCGATGACGGATTCTCCGTCCATCTAACCATGATTCTCGTCCAGAGAGGGGTGAATCTCAAATGGCGTAGAAAATGTCAATCGACATTACGCAACTATGAAGCACCTGCCCAAATCATCATTCATTTGCGCATTATTGCGATGCAAAAATGTCACAAAATTCAGGCGACCTGATCCCATGGAGCGTTCTGCGTGCCGCGCGTGACATAATGGCCGTTGACGCGCGACTGGAACTCTCCGGCGCGGGCGCGCGGGTTGTAGAACTGCTTGTACCAGATGCGCAGCTTGTCGAACGGGCCATCACCCTTGACCATCATCGGGTTGATGCATGGGCGCTTGTTCCCCCAGATTTCAAAGTCTTGGGCGAAGGCCATCACGCCTGCCTTTTCGTAGCCCTTGGCAAGCTCGATATCGGCGGCAGTCGGCGTATCGTTCTTCACCTTGACGAGCAGGCCATACCAGACCTTGATCACGCCATCGTCGACCGGCGTGTGTGCGATGAGCATGTGCGAGGGGTACTCGCCAATCATCACGGACTGGAGAATGCCCGGGCCAGTGTACCAGGTGTCATTGGTCATCGGCTCGGCGCCGTCGCCTGCCAGCGTCTTGTGGCCAGCGGTCAGGATCTGGCGGCAGGTGTGGTCGTTGAACTCGTTTTCGAACTGGACCATGTCAATCGAGCCATGGACCGGCTGGAGGTGGCCCTTGTCGGTCATGTTGTCGACGACTTCCTGCGGATGGCAGGCGAGTTCGCCCAGCGGCTCGACGTTCCAGTTGACCCAGCTGGGCTGGCCGTAATGTTCGAACGGCGGAATGTCATAATCAGGCTCGCCGCCTTCGGCATCGTACCAGGTCCAAAGGCAACCGGCGCGTTCCACGACCTTCCAGCTCTTCAGGCAGGCTGCCTTGGGAATGGGGGCAGGCGAATAGGGGATGTCATTGCAGCGGCCATCGGGGCCGAATCGCCAGCCATGATAGGGGCAGCGGATGTTGTCGCCTTCGACATGCTCCTTGTCGACGACGACGTAGGAGGACGTGTTCTTGGCAAGGTGCGTGCCCATGTGCGGGCAATAGGCTTCAACAAGGAAAACCCGGCCTGATCCGCCGCGGTAGAGCACCATGTCTTCGCCGAAATAGCGCACGGCGATCGGCGTGGTCGTTACCTCTTCCGAGGTTGCCACCATGAACCAGCCACGCGGAAAGGTGAATTCGCCCAGCCCATAATCAGCCGTTTTTGCCATGATGATCCTCCTCGATTTTCCGGGAGGATACCTCATCTCGTAGGAGAAAGGCAATATAGGGAATGCGTTTCCGGCTCTACGAAACTAACAATCGCATTTTTGCGTAATCTGACAGCCGATCAATTACGCGATCTTGTCAGTCACTGGCGTCGAGTGCGTGGTCTGCCTCGGTGATGCGCACGACGCGCGGGTTGTATTTCAGCGTCTTGACCGCAATCGAGGTCTCCACGTGGTGCACGCCGCTGATGGCGAGGATCTTGTCCGACGCCAGTTCGACAAGGTTTTCAAGCTCGTCGAACACGCAAATGGCGAGGATGTTGAACTGGCCCATCGTGATCATCACGCCCGTGACGAGGGGGATGTCCGCGATCTGGCGCGCAACGCTGCGCACGCTGCCAACTTCGGCCTGAACGCCAATGAAGGCGAGCTTGGCGTGGTTGCTGAGGCTGAAGCCGGTAATGGCGGTAAAGGCAATCAACCGGTCTTGCTGAAGGCGCTTGATGCGGCCGCGCACCGTGCCTTCGGTAACGCCAAGGTCTGCGGCGATCTTGCGGTTGGACACGCGCGCATCGCGGGACAGGATCGCGATCAGCTGGCGGTCGAGATCATCGAGCTGCGGCGTCGTCATACATTACCCCGTTCTTCGATCGGCGCGACGTCGAACTTGTACTTGATGACGTCCACGGCAATCGCCGGCATCATTGAACGGATGCCTTTGACCTTGGAAAACTTGTCGAGCAGCAGGATCGGCAGCTCCTCAAAATCGCGCAGCACGACGAGGAGATCGATGTCATAGCGACCGGTGACGACGTGCGCTGCAAACACTTCCGGAAAGTCCGCAAGGTCGGCGGCGACGTCAGAGGCCGCGCGGCCATCTACTTCGATGGCGACTTCCATCAGCACGTTATAACCATGCGCCGAAAAGTCGGACACGGCGACAACGCGCAGCTGGCTTGCATCTTCCATGCGGCGGATGCGGGCGGATACGGTGGTTGCCGTCAGCCCCAACCGGTCGGCAATCTGCTGGTTGGTTGCGCGGCCGTTGATCCGCAACTGTTCAACGATGCTGCGGTCGATGTCATCGACCACGAAGTCTGCGCTCATAGAAACTTCCGGTTTTTGGTGTCCGCCCTTCAAGGCAAGATGACCTGCGCGGCAGAAAAGCCGCCGTCAACAGGAATGTTGGCTCCGGTAACGAACGACGCCTCGTCAGACAGGAGAAACGCGGCCACTTTGGCGACTTCTTGCGGGCGTCCGGGGCGTTTCAGCAGGTGCATCTCGACGAATGCATCGCGCATCGGGCTCTCGACCTGGAGCATCTCGGTCATCGGCGTTTCAATGAAGCCGGGGCTGAGCGCATTCACGCGCACGCCGTTGGCACCATAGTCTGCCGCCAGGCTGCGGGTGAGTTGCAACACGGCGCCCTTGGTCACGTTATAGGGCGTATTTCCCTGACAACCCGTCATGCCGTAGATGCTGGCGATGGTGACAATCGAGCCGCCTCCGGCTGCGACCATCTGGGGGATGACGGCGCGGGCCGCGAGCATCGTTCCTGTCAGGTTCACGGCCAGCGCGCGATCCCATTCTTCAAGCGAAAAATGCGTGACTGTGCCCGCAACCGATATGCCAGCGCAGGTCACCAGCCCGTCGAGCTTGCCATAATGCTTCACGATGCTTGCAACGGCATCGGCCATTGCGGCGCTGTCAGTTACGTCCAGCGTCAAAGCCATGTCGCGATTGCCAAGCCCGTCAGGCGCTGTCAGGTCGGCGGCAGCGACAACGCCCCCTTCTGCGCGCACGGCATCTGCCGTCGCACTGCCGATGCCTGACGCCGCCCCGGTGATGAACACCACCTTGTCAGTCAGCCGTCCACTCATTGGAATTCCCCCAGATTGCTGTCCATCATTGCCGCGGAAAAGCGCCGAACGGGCCGCGTTTCGACCCACAGGATCTCAAGCGCCCGCTCGGTGAAGCGCCATGCGCCGCCATCCTTGCGGTAGCCATTATGATAACGGATCGCCATGTCCATCACCTGCCAGTCGTCGCCGGGCAGGATGTGGCTCGCGATGCAGGTCGTCTCGCCCGTCACCGTGCCTGCTTCATCGACCTCGAAAATCTGGTTGTGGACGTTGTGCATCGTGAGTTGGAACACGCCGAGCTGATCGATCATCGTCCTGAGCCCGGCAGTCCCCCGAAAGTCTATCGGGTTATCGCCATGGCCTGTCACCGCACCGTCAGGAGTGAATAGCCCGACCAGCATGTCCGCATCGCGCCGGTCAACCGCCAGCGCGTAGCGAACGGCAAGATCGTGCAGCTCCTGCGGCGCGGTAAATGCTGCCATCAGGCCAGCGCTTTCTTGAGGTTCGCACCTGCATGCTCAACCCATTGCACGGCATCGGGAACTGCATCTGACATCCCGAAAAAGCCGTGGATCATGCCGGGTGCCGTCTGGTGGTCAGTGGCGACGCCTGCGGCGGCCAAGCGCTTTGCATAATCATCGCCTTCATCGCGCAGCGGATCATATTGGGCGGTGATGACAGTCGCGGACGGGAGGTTCGAGAGGTCTTCGACGTGAAGCACCCGCGCGAGCGGCGCATCAATCGGGTTCGTCTCGCCCATGTAATGCGCCCAGAACCACTTCATTGCGCCCGTCGAGAGGAAATACTCGCCGCCGCCATTATCTGCATAAGACACGCGCTCGAAATCGCTGTCGGTCACCGGGTAGATGAGTAGTTGGTGGCGGATCGCCGGGCCGCCGCGATCACGCGCCATGAGGGAAACGGCGGCGGCCAGATTGCCACCCGCGGAGTCCCCGGCGACGGCAAGGCGCGAGGCATCCACGCCGAGCTTGTCTGCATTGACCTCTGCCCAGATGCAGGCATCGTAGCAGTCTTCAGCCGCTGCCGGATAGCGCGCTTCGGGCGCGAGGCGGTAATCGACAGAGAGAACGGCAGCACCGCTGGCCTGTGCAAGCGAGCGGCAGGTGGCGTCGTGCGTTTCAAGCCCGCCCAGCACCCAGCCACCGCCATGGAAATAGGCGACCAGCGCGGGGCGGTCGCCCGCGTCTTCCGGCACGTAAAGGCGTGCAGGGATCGCGCGACCGGGCAGGTCCATCGAGAGGTTCTCGACGCGCGCCATTTCGACCGGCTCGCGCGGGGTGATGGGATTGTCGAGCATGGCGCGCGCCGCCTCGACGGGCATTTGCGACCAGTCAGTCTTTGCAAATTCGGCGAACGCCTGAAGAATGGGTTCAAGCGCGGAATTGATCGTCACGTCTGTCTCTCCTCACCTAGATGCCAAAGCCGCCAGCCACATTGATTTGCTGGCCGGTCACATAAGCTGCGCGTGTGGATGCCAGAAAGCTGACGGCATAGCCAATCTCTTCGGGCTGGCCCCAGCGTTTGACCGAAAGCATGCGCATCGTCTCTTCGACCCAGCTTGGCGGGAAGGCGCCTTTTTCCATAAGCTCGTGGAACATGCCCGCGTCGATCACGCCGACCAGAACCGAGTTTGCGCGGATGCCGTGGCGGCCTTCTTCGCGGGCAATGCCCTTGAGCCAGCTCTCGTTCGCCGCCTTGGGCGCGACGGAAAGCCCGTCGCGGTCGGGCCAGCGCAGATGCCCGGCAGATCCCAGATGGACAATCGAGCCGCCGCCCTCTGCTCGGAAATGCGGGATCAGCGCGTTGACGATGCCGAAAAGTCCATGGACCTCCACTTCAAAGGCATGGCGCCATTTTTCCAGCGGGGTTTCGGAGAGGAGCAACTGATCGACAAGCGGGCCTGCCGCCCAGACAAGCGTGTGGATGCGTCCGTGGGTTGCGATGACTTCAGCAATGAGGGCTGCTACGCTGGCAGCGTCAGTCACATCGCATTTGTGCGTGGTGGCGCGCGTGGGGACTGCATCGGCAATGGCTTGGGCGGCATCTGCCTTGCGGTTATAGACGAGCGCGAGATCGGAGCCGTCCTGCGCCAGAACCGCCGCGACCTTGCTGCCAATGCCGCCGCTCGCGCCGAGAACAAGGGCAGCGCCCTTCGGGAAAAGTGCGTCGCCAGACATTCCAACTCCTTCGCGTTTTATATGTAATAGTCTCTGTGTGTGAATGATTGCGCATTGTGAGGGGTGAATCCAGTCCCTATTCTCGAAAATTGAACAAGGAGAGAATCGATGGAGAGATTGAAGGGCAAAGTGGCGCTGGTCACCGGCGGCGCGCGCGGGATTGGCGAAGGGATTGTGCGGCGTTTCGTGTCGGAAGGCGCAAGTGTCATGATCAGCGACGTTCTGGACGCCGAAGGGCAGGCGCTGGCTGCAGAACTGGGCGCCGCCGCTGCTTTCGTGAAGCATGACGTGACGTCGCGGGCTGACTGGGATGCCGCGATCGCCGCCACCGAGGCGAAGTTCGGCAAGCTTGATTGCCTTGTGAACAATGCAGGCGTCCTCGTCTTCAAGCGGCTCGATGATCTGAGCGAGGCCGAAATGCGCCGCATTATTGACGTGAACCTGATGGGCACGATGATCGGCTGTCAGGCAGCACTCCCCGCGCTTGAACGCGCAGGCGGCGGCAGCATCGTGAACATGAGCTCGGCGGATGGCATTTCAGGCGCCAATTCGCTGACGGCTTATTGTGCCTCCAAATTTGGCGTGCGCGGCTTCACCAAGGCGCTGGCGCTGGAACTGGGGCATCGCGGCATCCGCGTGAACTCAATCCATCCGGGCGGCATCCTGACGCCGATGGCCAACCCGACCAACATCCCGCGTGAACATTATGATCGCGGCTTCTGGATCTATCCGGCGCAGCGCTCCGGCGAGCCTGCGGACATTGGTGCAGCGGCAGCCTATCTCGCGTCAGACGATGCCAAATATTGCTATGGCACCGAATTGTCGGTCGATGGTGGCCTCAATGCCGGGCATTATTACATGGCGATGCCGGGCGCGCCGACTGACCCCAACGCTTAAGATTGCTCAGGCCGTGGCCGTCGACAGGCGGTCACGGTCTGCAGCGAGGGACTTGCCGCCCTTGAGCATCAGCCAGGCGCCAATCAGTCCGGTCGGGATGATGCAGCTCAGCCCGACGCGCAGGCTATAGGCGGCGGTACCATCGACGAGATCGCTGATGTTGCCAGCCAGCAGTGGCCCAAGCACATAACCGATGAGATTGATGAGCAGCAGCGCCAGCGCCGTTCCCGTCGCGCGGAACCGGTCGGGCAGCAGATATTGCAGGGCGGACATAATGCCGACCGACCAGCCGCCGCCTAAAAGGCCGGAAGGGATGGCCAGCATCTGTGCGATCTCGACGCTCGGCGCCCAGGTGACGGCAAGAATGAGGAGGGTCGCCGAAAGACTGGCAGCGGCCGCCAGATAAAGCAGCCATTGCGGCCCGCGCTTTGCCATGCGGTCAGCCAGAATGCCGAAGAGCAGCGTGCCCGCAAGGCCGGGCATGCCAAAGGCAAGGCTGAAGGTCGCGTTCGCATCGGTGATCGGCAACCCATAGGCGCGCGCGAACAGCGCCGGTCCCCACATGCCGAAGCTCAGGCCGGACAGGGTGCTGAATGCCATTCCCAGTGCCATCCAGCGGAAGCTGCGCGTCTGCCACAAGGTGGTGAAGAGTGGCACGAGGCGCGGGTGCTCAATGTGCTCGCTGGGCGCGCGCGGCGGCTCTCGGACAACGGCAAAGGCAAGGCCCGCAAGCACGATCCCGACAATACCCATCGTTTCAAAGGCCGCGCGCCAATCGGACGAGGCGGCGATCTCCGGCCCTGCGCGATAGCCAAGATATTGGCCGAAATAGACGGCAAGTGTCATCACGGCAAAGGCGCGACCGCGCTGATGTGCGGCGAAATAGGCCGAGAGAATGGAGTAGGCCGGCGCCTGGAAGGTCGCTTCACCAATGCCGACACCCACGCGCGCCAGCGCCAGCATCCAGGGGCCGGTCGCCATGCCCGACAGGACCGTGAAGACGCTCCAGATCGCGCAGCCGGTGCAGACGATCACGATGCGTGAGGCGCGGTCCGCATAGCGCGCTATGGGAATGGCGATGATCGAATAAAGCAGCGCAAAGGCAGGCCCCATGAGCAAGCCCATGAAGCTGTCAGAAACCTTGAAGTCCGCCTTGATCGGCTCGACCAGTCCGGCAAGGAGGTAGCGGTCGCCATAATTGACGAGCGCCACGCAAAGCAGGATCGCGAGCACGACCCATTTGTTGGTCAGGCGCGGTGCGTCGGGTGCTGCGACCATCCGACCCTCCTTATGTCCGGTGCTGGTTGAAATGGCGTCAGTCGCGCATCTGCGCGCCGCCATTGACGTGCCAGACCTGCCCGTTGACCCATTCGCCATCATCCGAGGCGAGGAAGGCAACGGCGCCCGCAATGTCATCGGGCTGGCCAAGGCGAACATGCGGAACGGCTTTCAGGCCCTTTTCGACATATTCGTCGGTCAGGTGCTGTTTGACGGCTTCGGTGAGAACAAGGCCGGGGCAAATGACATTCGCGCGGATGCCCTGTTTGCCCCAACGCGATGCAACATGGCGTGCCAGCGCGTGGATGGCGTTCTTGGTCATCGGATAGGCGACCTGCCACGGTGCAGCACCGGAGGCTGCGCCCGACGAGGTGTAGATCATCGCGCCGCCGCCACGCTCGATGATCGAGGGGAGGGCTGCCTGCGTTGCCAGAAAATGGCTCTTGGTGTTGATCGCGAAGCTCTTTTCCAGAACTTCAACGGGGCAGTTGAGCGCGTCGATATCGCCTTCGGTGCCGCCTGCGAGGTTGGAGTGGTAGAAATCGAGCCCGCCAAATTCTGCCTTGGCAGCCGCAACGATGGCGGCCTGCGAGTCTGCGGAAGTGCCATCCAGATCAACGCCGATGGCCTTGCCGCCGTTCGACTTGATGTCTTCGGCAACTTCGCGGGCCCAGTCTCCCATCAGGTCGCCAATGACGACCGATGCGCCTTCGCTCGCCAGACGACGTGCTGTCGCTGCGCCAATGCCGCGACCGCCGCCAGCCACAATACCAACCTTGCCCGAAAGACCGCGCATCCTTTTCTCCCGTGAAATGCGTAATAATTAGAAATTGTGATTACGCATATCTGGGAGAAGTGGACAGTTCAACCGGATTATGCAGTTTTTGACGTCCTATTTGGATTACTCCGCCGCCTGCATCAGAGGTTGACCGTAATTCGGGTCATTCTCATTGCACAAGCGGTTTGTATCTTCCCACATGCCTTCCGCCGGAAGCGGCGTGATGCCCAGTTCCTCGCGGATATCGGCCATCTGCCAGTTCACCATCTTGCGCCAGTCAGCAAGCATGATCGGGTAGTTCCAGTTCCGGCCCTGCACGGCGCCATGATATTCGGCGTCGAGATTGACGGCCATGGCTTCGGGGTAATGCAACCCGTCCTTCATGATCGTCTTGGCCTTCAGGTAGAACTGAATGCGGTTGAAGAAGTTTGACAGCTCTGGATGGAAATAGCGCGAGCGGCTGTGCAGATTTGCGTTGAGCAGCGCGACTTCGCCGCCATGGTTGGGGCCAAAGCCCGTCACCATATGCTCGATGTCATGGTTGAGGGCTGCCTGACGCAGGTAGAAGGTCAGATCGTTCACCACCTGGATTTCGCGGTAGAACAGGTCGAGTTCATAGCCGCTTGTCGTCATCCAGTTGTAGAGTGCGGCTCCAAGCGTGCCCGGTGCGCAGTCCTTCACTTCGTCCTTCTTGAAGTCCGAGAGCGCGCGATTGTCGCACCATTCGCGGAACTTGGGCAGGCGAGCCTTTTCTTCCTCGAAAAGCGTCATGATGCGCCCGAAATCCTCGAGCGACATCAAGAGCTGCGCGACCTCTGGAATATAGGCCGTGTTGGGCAAGTCAGGGCCGTTGCGCCGCAACATTTCCTGCGCGATCAGCCTGCGAAGCTCGCTGTTGTTGAGATAGCGTGACGAGCTGATGAGAACCGAGCTTTCGGTTTCAACCGTGCGGATCGAGCCGTTGAAATATTCGCGCTCGCCTTCTCCGACCTTGACTTCCATCGGCCTTACTCCGCTGCGACGGCAAGGCTGCCGTCATCATTGCTGGGCGAGAGGAACTCGCCCGGTGTGGCTCCGGTATAGGCGCCGTTTTCAAAGGTCGGCACGCCGTTCACAAGCGTGATGCGCGTCGGCATCGGCTTGCGGGTGAAGCGCCACGTGGTGCCGCCACGGCCATCGGGAACGTCATTGGCCTTTTCCATTTCGCGACGCTGGACTTCGTCGAGATTGAACACGGCAATGTCGCCGCGCTTGCCCGGTGCGATCACGCCGCGATCATTGAGGTTGAAGTGCCCAGCAAGCTTGCCGGTCATCACGTGAACGGCTTCTTCAAGCGTCATCTTCTTTTCGTCGCGGACGTACTGGGTCAGCAGCAGCGCATTCTCGCCGCCGCCGCACAGCATCTGGAGATGCGCGCCCGCGTCGGAAATATTGCCCACCGTCCGCGGATCACGCATCAGGCCAAGCGTCAGCTCTTCATCCTTGGGGAAGGGCGCCATATGGACCGTGGAGCGCGTGCCATTGGCAAGGATCCAGTCCGCCATCGCGTCAGACCGGTGCAGGCCCTTGCTGTCGGCATATTCCTTGAGCGTGATGTTGAGCGGGCCGGTGCCGTTTTCGCTGTCGAGCAGGAAAAGCTCCTGCGGGTTCTTGAGCGGCGAGTGATCCCAGGCGTTATTGTCCCAGCTTTCGCGGGCACGGGCGCGCCATTCCGGATCGGCCAGCAGGCGGGCCTTTTCGGCATGGTCGTCGGCCAGCACGACTTCGTGCCACACATAGTCATTCGACTGCGCGAAGATGAGCGACTTGACGAGGCTGAGCGTCGAGGTAGGGGAGACATGCGCAAAGCCCGGCCAGACATCGACGCCGTTTTCGCGCATCTTGCGGACGCTTTCCTGCATGGCGGGCAAAATGCCCTTCTGGAATTCCAGCGTGGGGACAGCGCCGGCGATCTGGCACTTGATCTTGCGACCGGCAAGAAGCTTGCCGAGGCGCTCAAGATTGGCCGGGCCGGTCATCCGCATGAAGGTGTCGACAATCACCTGATAGCAGCTGTTGGGGTACTTCTCCATGACGTCGAACAGCGCGGAGAATTCCGCATCATTTGCCTTCATGGTGGGGACGGGGCGGTCCTGCCCGTCATGGTCGTGCAGATTGTCCGACATGCCGAGCGCGCCCGCAGCGAGCGCATCGTCCAGCAGTTCGGCCATCTTCGCGATTTCTTCGGGCGTTGCTTCACGGTCCCAGGCTTCAACGCCCATCGCGGCAAGGCGGATGGCGATATGGCCGACATAGGCGGCGTAGTTCAGCGGCACGCGCACATTGCGTTCAACCGAGGCACGATATTCAGACCATTTGTTCCAGTCCCATGGCAGGTTCTGCATGAACGGGCCTTCGGGAATGTCTTCGAAGAAGCTGAAGATGCCGATCATTTCGCGCTGAGCGGGCATGTAGCGATGAAGCGGCGCGGGCGAGAAGCCGCAATTGCCGAGGATCATCGTCGTCGCGCCATAGCCGGGCAGCGGATCGAGGTCAGGCTGCCACCACATGGTGCCATCATAATGGGTGTGGCTTTCAATGAAGCCCGGCGTGACATAGCAGCCCGCTGCATCGAAAACGCGTTCGCCGCTTGCCGTCAGGTCCTGCCCGACTTCGGCAATGGTGCCGTTCTTTACGCGAACGTCTGCCTTGTAGGCCGGGGCACCCGTGCCATCGACGACAGTACCGTTCTTGATGAGAATATCGTTCATCCACTCCTCCATATGTTTTGAGTCGGGCGTTGAGCGCCTCGCGATTGATGGCGAGAGTGTATGCAGAGACGCCCTCCAGTCCATTGCGCGCCTTGCAAGGTGGATCATTTCATGATCTTCTACGGATCATGCAGAGAGCCAATGACCTCCTTCCGCCGCTTCGCCATATGCTTCGGGCGTCTGGCTGGACTATCCGTCGCCTCGCAATGGAAGAGGCGGTGGGCGAAGCAACAATCAAGCGCTGGCTGACGGGACGAGGGCTGACTCTCGACCGGTTTGACAGGCTTGCCGAGCGTGCGGGGACGAGCTTTGCCGAGCTTGTCCGCCTGTCCGAAAGGCCTGCGCCCGGCCTCGCGCAGGAATTGACGCTCGCGCAGGAAAAGGCGCTCTCGCAGGATGAGTTCCTGTCCTTCCTCTTCATGGTCATTCTGGCCGGACACACATGGGAAGAAGTGGTCGAGGATTTCGAAGTGCCGCCGCGGCAGATGGAGGCGGCCTTGCTCCGGCTCGAGCGGCTCGCGCTGATCGACCGGCTACCCGGCGGGCGCGTGCGTCCGCTTGTTGATCGCGCGATTGTCTGGCGCAAGACGCCGATGCGCACGCTGTTTGAAGAGCGGATGAAGCCGCAATTCCTCGCGATGGACTTCGCCGCGCAAGATGCGGTCTATGCGTCGGAGGTCGTGAAGCTCTCCGCACAGGGCGCGGCGATGCTCGCGGAACTCATCGAGAAGCACCGTCGCGACGTGCAGGCGCTGGCGGAAAAGGACCGGGAGATCGCGCATTTGCCGCGCAAGTGGCACGGGATGCTGTGCGCGGCCCGTCCGCTCGACACCACCGGATTACGCAGAAATTGAACCAGAGGAGAGGGATGTGACGCAAGGCAGGCTGGCTGGACGACAGGCATTGGTGACGGGCGCAGCCGATGGCATTGGCCTTGGGATCGCAAGGCGTTTCGCGCGGGAAGGTGCGCATGTCGTGCTGGCCGATATTGATGAGGCGAGCGCTGCGCGTGAAGCGGCGGCGTTGGTTGCAGAGGGCTTGTCGGCGAGCGGGGTGGCGGTCGACGTCGGCAGCCGCGAGAGCGTGCTCGCGATGATGGCGGCGGCGGCTCCGGTCGATATTCTCGTCAACAATGCCTATCGCGGCAGCGGTGTCGCGCGGATCGAGAAGAAGAGCGACGAGGACTTTCTCTCGGCACTCGGCATGAACCTGTGGGCCATCAAATGGTCGATGGAAGCAGCGCTTCCGCACATGAAGGCCCAAGGCTGGGGGCGTGTCATCAACATGGGCTCGTTGAACGGCGTCAACGCGCACATGGGCAGTGCGGACTATAACGCCTCGAAGGAAGCGCTTAGGGCTTATACCCGCACTGCCGCGCGCGAATGGGCTGGCTATGGCATTTGCTGCAACATCATCTGCCCCGCGGCATGGTCTGCCTCGTCGCGCCGCATGGCCGAGATGCAGCCTGGCATGATCGAGCAGATCAACGCCGCCAACCCGATGGGACGCCTTGGCGATCCCGAAGCGGATATTGGCGGCGTCGCCTTGTTTCTCGCGAGCGACGATGCCCGCTACATCACCGGCAACACGCTGTTTGCCGATGGTGGCGGGCACATCAATGGCGTCGCCTGGGCACCCCAGTTCGACGACTGAGGGGCGTCCTCAGGGCTTGGTCGGTGCGGGCTGGCTGATTTCGGCCAGTCGCGCCCGGGCCTTGGCCGCGACATCAAAATAGACCTGCGATTCCTGCAGCGGCATCCCCGGCTCGGCGATGCGCGCCAGATAGACGTCAACGGTGAGTTGGAGCGCCTTGGGGGCATCGGTCGCGCCGAAATAGGCCCAGTCGGCAAGGCGTGCGGCGAGCTTGGGATTGGTCGGCAGCAATTCACGCGCGCGCTTGTCAACGGCATCAAGCCCGCCACCCATGCGCAACGCCTCCTGCGCCTCTTCCTCAAAGCGCATCGCCGCGAAATGGGAAGGGATGCCATCCCACCAGCCGGTCCAGCGCATGGCGACCATGCGGGCAATGTCATTGGGGCGGTTATATTGCGGATCGAGATCGGGCGAGCTGGCGAACTTCTCTGGCCAGGACACCGTTGCCGCAATCACATCCTTGCGCTCGCCCGCGTTGAGGCGCGCCACGACTTCATTCGAGACATGCTCCAGCGCCTCTGCCTCAATGCCCAGTGCGTCAGCGATCCGCTTGGGGTCATCGCTCGCGGAACTGTGCATCGGCAGAAGGTGCTGGGGCTTATAGCCGACCATGTCGCGCAGGGCGGCAGCCCATTCGTCAATGTGCCGCATGATGCGCTTGCCGTTTCCGGCATTGGGCAGAAAGCCCTGATAATAATCCGCCGTGAAGATCGCGCTGCGTGAGGGCAGGGCCATCCAGATCTGCTCTTCGGTCTCACCCGGCGCGCGATACAGCTCAAACTTCTCGCCATCGATGGGGAGCGTCAGCCGGTCACGGAACATGATGTCGGGCTTCGGCAGCCGGTCGATGCTCGTCGGCTGGAGTTCAAGTGGCTGGTTGTTGAACCGGCCAATCGATCCGCCCAAGCGCACTTCCTTGGCGGCCATGGCGGGAAAGAGATCGCTCGTAACCGTCTTGGCATTGGGCCATTTCGCCTTGAGCGCGGGCCAGCCATAGGCATGATCGACATGGATATGGCTGACGATGATGTGCGTCACCGGCTTGGGGCTGAGCGTGGGCAGAACTTCGGCCAGCACGGGGCCGATAGAGGCATAGCCGGTGTCGAAAATCACAAGGCCGTGCTTCGTTTCAATGACGGCGACGTTCACATAGGGAAAGCGCACAAGCCACATGCGGTCGCCATGCTTTTCGATCTGCATGGCGGCGCGGACGGCGGCGACACGATCCGGCGAGTCAGACAGCATCGCGGAGGCCACCTTTTGCGATCCGGGGCCGCCAAAGCCGTCATTGCGCATCATGTGGCGGATGACGTCGGGATGTTCCTGCGCCAGCATGACGCGCCCCTTGCGGACAAGCAGGTCATCAGGAGAGTTGGGAAAGCCCGCAGCGGTTGCGGATGACCCGAGCAAGGCAAGCAAAATCCCCAATCGGCGCATCATTCTCTCCTCATTTGCGTAGAAGTGTTTGATTATGACTACGCAATCTGTGATGCTGTAGCAAGCAAGCTAAAGAGTTGCGGAGGAGAATGTTGATGAGGCGTCTCGTTTTTGGTGCTGCGCTGTGCATGGGCGGGGCAGCCTTTGCCCAACAGATGTCGGTGCCCGCCGGGCTGACCACTGGCTCCATGAGCCGCGTCTCGCCGGTGTTGAAGGCGGAGCGCCAGCGCGAGAATTTCGAGCCTGCGGTGCGTATGCCTGAGCAGGAGCGCGCGGTCGCCGCGAAACTTGAGGCACTCTACCGCAAGACGGGAAAGCGCCCCAACATCCTGATCCTTGTCGTCGATGATCTCGGCTATGGCGATGTCGGCGCTTATGGCGGTGGCGAAGCACTGGGCGCGCCAACACCGAATATCGACCGGCTGGCGCGCGAAGGCCTCAAGCTGACCTCAACCTACGCACAGCCAAGCTGCACGCCGACGCGCGCGGCGCTCAATACCGGGCGGCTTCCCGTGCGGACCGGGCTTTTGACGCCCAAGCTGCTCAACGACACAGCCGACATCTCAAGCGAGCTGCTTGCGTCGAAAATCCTGTCCGGCGCTGGCTATCGCACCGCGCTGTCGGGCAAATGGCATCTGGGCGAGAAGGATGGTTCGCGGCCGTGGCAGGTCGGCTTTGATGAATTCATGGGCTTTCTGGGTGTCGTGAACGCCTATCAGGAAGAGCATCCGTCGGCGCCGGACGTGGTCAATGATCCCGAGCTACTGGCGGAACTCCGCTCGATGCCGGGCGACCGCAATTTGTGGCGTGCGACCAAGGAAGGCGGCGGCAAGTCTGTCGGCAAGATCGACTGGGACAATAGCCGCGACCTCGACCAGAAATTTGCGTCCTTCTCGGAAGACTTCATCCGCCGCTCAGTGAAGGCGGGCAAGCCATTCTACCTCAGCCATAACTTCTCCAAGGTCCATTATTTCAACATGCCGTCCAAGGCCTTTGTCGGCCGGTCGGCAACCAAGGACGTCTATCGCGACAGCGTGGTCGAGGTGGACGACATTGTGGGCCGCCTGACACACCTGCTGGAAGAATTGAAGATTGCCGACAACACGCTCGTCTTCTTCACGTCGGACAATGGGCCGGAAGAAGACAGCTACCCCGAAAGCGGTGCCACCCCTTTCCGTGGGGCCAAGGGAACGACGCTCGAAGGCGGCGTGCGCGTGCCGGGCATTTTCTGGTGGCCGGGCATGATCAAATCGGGCCGCGTGTCGGATGGTCTCTTCGACATGACCGACATGTTCAACACCAGCCTCGCTGTGGCGGGGGTTGATGCAGGCAAGGCCATTCCGGCTGATCGCTACATCGATGGTGTTGACCAGTCGTCCTTCCTGCTCGGTGACAATGGGCAGTCGGAGCGCGAAGCGGTCTATTTCTGGAATGCGGACATGTTCGCCGGCGCACGCTGGCGCTATTACAAGATGGCGACGTCTGAAATTCAGGTCGGCAGCGGCAGCGTGCGCGACTTTGGCGGGCTCGACAATGCGCAGGTCATCACGCCGCTCAACGGACTGATGTACAATCTCTACCTTGATCCCAAGGAGCGGCGTTCGGTGCTGATCGAAAAGGCGTGGGTGCCGTCTTACGCACTTGGACCGTTGATCGCGGTGCACGGCGCGACCTTGGCAAAATATCCGCCCAAGGTAAAAGTGCGCTTCCGCTGACAAGACGAGGTGCGCGTGCGGTTTGGATCAATGACGATGCTGCTGTGCGCAGCGCTTGCTGCCTGCTCAACGCCCGAGGGGCGCGAAGTGCTCGTAAAGGGCGGGAGCTTCTCGCCCGGCAATGATGCGAGCTACCCCGAAGAGCGCAAGGGGCCGACGGTGCGCGTTGGTGATTTCTACATCGACGCGACCGAAGTCACCAACGGCGCGTTCGCGGCCTTTGTGAAAGCAACGGGCTATGTGACGCTCGCCGAACGTGGGTTTCAAGGCAATGCGGCAGTGCCTGCCGAGCAGCGCGTGCCGGGAAGTGCTGTCTTCCTGATGCCTGAGCCAGGCCGCGTGCCGGGCTGGACTTTTATGCCCGGCGCAAACTGGCGGCACCCCGAAGGCCCCGGAAGCTCGATCGAGGGGCGCGAGCATGATCCCGTCGTCCAGATCGCTTATGCCGACGCGCTGGCCTACGCCAAGTGGAAAGGGCGTGACCTGCCGACCGAAGCCGAGTGGGAATGGGCGGCAGGGCGCGGCCGCAAAATGCCCGGACGTGCACGGCCCATCGCGGATGGCAAGCCCAGCGGCAATAATTGGGATGGCGTCTTTCCCAACCTCAACACAAAGGCTGATGGCTTTCTGGGCCGTGCGCCGGTCGCCAGTTTTCCCGCCGATGAAAACGGCCTTTACGACATGACCGGCAATGCGTGGGAATGGACCCGCTCGACCTGGAGCGCGAGCCATCTTGCCGGAGCTGCGACCAACCCCAAGGCCCATGCCATCAAGGGCGGATCATATCTGTGCGCCCGCAATTTCTGCGCCCGTTACCGCCCGCAATCGCGCCAGATGCAGGAAGATGATCTGGGCACAAATCACGTCGGATTCCGGACGGTGCGGCGCTTGGGCAACACCGGTTAGCCAAATTCAGGTCTGCAACAACTCGCTTGCAGCTCTACGCATTCCATGACAGTCTTCTTTTAAAATAGGGTGCACGCGTAAAGCGCGGCCCCTACCAGAAACGCGTTCTCAAGTTAGTCAAGCGTGTGAAACGTTACTGGGAGGAGAGGAAGAATGCGAAAGGCCCTTATG
>ENA-UOYA01001341-UOYA01001341.1-activated-sludge-metagenome-genome-assembly--contig:-NODE-1341-length-26756-cov-7.662073_pt1 | contig 26756 bp, 34 predicted proteins | sample MGYA00238163_ERZ764804 | MGnify/ENA primary metagenome ERZ764804 (study PRJEB28919, sample SAMN05720223) | activated sludge metagenome | isolation source: Anaerobic digester | place: Hong Kong... | reverse complement strand
CATCTATCTGGAAAGCCCGGCCAACCCGACCAACGTGCTTGTCGATGTGCAGGCGGTGTCTCGCGTCCGCGATGCGCTGTGTGGCGCCGGTGCGGAGTGCCCGCCCATTGTCATCGACAACACCTTCCTCGGGCCGCTCTGGCACCACCCGTTGAAGCACGGCGCGGATGTCGTGGTCTATAGCCTCACCAAATATGCAGGTGGCCATTCAGACCTTGTCGCGGGCGGCGCGCTCGGCTCGCGTGCGCTCATGGATCGGGTGCGGTTGATGCGGAATACCATCGGCACGATCCTTGATCCCAACAGCGCGTGGATGCTGCTGCGCAGCCTTGAAACGCTTGAGCTTCGCATGTCGCGTGCGGGCGAAAATGCAGCAAAGGTCTGCGCCTGGCTGCGTGACCAGCCCAAGGTTGAACGGGTCGTCTATCTCGGCTTCCCGTCGGACGCGCGGCAGCAGGACATTTACGACCGGCATTGCACCGGTGCTGGCTCCACCTTCTCGCTCTATCTGAATGGCGGCGAGGCAGAGGCCTTTCGCTTTCTCGATGCGCTGCGGATTGCCAAGCTCGCCGTCAGCCTTGGCGGCACCGAGACACTCGCCAGCCATCCGGCAGCGATGACGCACCTGTCGGTCCCGCCCGAGCGCAAGAAGGCGCTTGAGATCGGCGACAATATGGTGCGCATCTCGATTGGTGTCGAAGATGCGGATGATCTGATTGCCGACTTCGAGCAGGCACTCGCTGCCGTTTAGCGCCAGTCGAGAATCGTCCACCCCCGTTGCGTGGCAAGTGCGCGCAGCGGGGCATGGGCGTTGGTCGCAAAGGCTTCGTCCGACCATTCCATGCAGGGCGCGTCGGAGACATGGTCAGAAAAGAAGCGGATATGCGCGTCGCTCCGCGCGATCTGCTCGTGCGCCATCCAGTCTTCAATCATCCGGAGCTTGGCGGGGCCATAACAATTCTCGCCATTGATGCGCGGAGAGATGGCGCCATCTGTGTCCGTCGTGCGCGTCGCGATGACGTCTGTCACGCCCAGCAGGCGGGCAATCTCGTGCACGTAAAAGGCGTAGGAGGCAGTTGCCAGCACGACACGGCGGCCTTGGGCCCGTTCCGCCTCGATCTGCGCGAGTGCGCCGCTTAGGCTGTTCTTCGCCAGCGTGAAGCCCGCGAAACCGCGCGAGATGTCCGCCAATGCTTTGGGTTCGATCCGACTGCCCATCATCAGCGACAGGTTGATTTCTTTCAGGCGCCCGCGGCTCACCAGCTTGAGGGCAAAGCCAAGGCTGGTCAGGAGCACCAAAGGGGCCAGAAGCACCCGCCAGGCGCGATAGCGCGGCACGGCATAGCCGAGGAACGGCCCGAAGGTCGCCGCGCGGGTGATGGTCTTGTCCATGTCGAAGATCGAAAGCGTCTGCATGGGTTTGCCTTAGAGCCAATCGCGCTTGCCGATCCAGCCGTTATGCACCACTAACGCATGCATGGAGGGCATGGCCGACTTTTCCGAGGAGACAGGCGCTGAAGGCGGCGTGCTGCGGCTGTATGGCCGGTTGACGCTTCCGGGCCTTGGCGACGTCGCCAAGCGACTTGATGCGGTCACGGGCAAGCCCGCCATCATCGACCTGTCGGGCCTCGAGCGGATTGACACGGTGGGCGCGTGGATTGTCCAGCAACTCGCCGAGCGGACCGGCGCCGGCATCGAAGGCGCGAGCGAAGATGCGTTGCGCCTCATGTCGCTGGTGCGCCGCTCCGAAGCCGAAGTTCGCGTCCGTCCAGAGCCGCCCAACCCTGTGATTCGCGTCGTCACGGAAATCGGCGACGCAACGGCAGTTGCCCTCACGACGCTCAAGGGACTGGTCGCGTTTTTTGGCGCGATTCTGGTCGCGTGCTGGGCACTCGTGCTGCATCCGGGCCGGCTGCGGATGAATGCCATCGTCCACCGGTTCGAGCTGGTCGGGGTGAAGGCGCTCGGCATTATCGGGTTGATGAGTTTTCTCATCGGCATCGTCATTGCGCAGCAGGGCGCGGTGCAGCTTCAACAGTTCGGGGCGGAGGTGATGACGGTCAATCTCATCGGCCGCCTCACCACGCGTGAGCTGGGCGTTCTGATGACGGCCATCATGGTCGCCGGGCGCTCGGGTTCGTCCTTTGCGGCACAGATCGGCACGATGAAGCTCACCGAGGAAATTGACGCCATGCGCACGATTGGCGTCTCGCCCATCGAGGCGCTCGTTGTTCCCAGAATGCTGGCGGCCGTCATCATGATGCCGTTGCTGGGCTTCTACGCGACAATCACTTCTATCATCGGGGGCGGGCTATTTTGCTGGCTCTCGCTCGAAATTCCCCCTGTAACTTTCGTGCAGCGGCTTCAGGAGGTCATTCCCCTGACGGACCTGTGGGTCGGCGTTCTGAAGGCGCCTGTCTTTGGGGCGATCATCGCGATGACCGGCTGTTTCCAAGGCATGCAGGTGTCGGGCAATGCCGAGGAAGTCGGCCTCAAGACGACGGCGGCGGTCGTGCAGGCAATCTTCATCGTGATCGTGCTCGACGCGTTTTTTGCGGTCTTCTTCTCGCAGATCGGGTGGATCTGATGGACTTGGGCGATCCCATCGCGATCCGCGTGCGCGGCGTGTGCAACCGCTTTGGCGAGCAGGTCATCCATGATGGCGTCGATCTCGACGTGCGCAATGGAGAGATCCTTGGTGTTGTCGGTGGGTCGGGCACGGGCAAGTCGGTGCTCATGCGCTCGATCATTGGCTTGAAGCCGCCCGAGGACGGCGAGATCACCATCTTCGGTGAATCGATGACGAGCGGAGATCCGGCAGCGCAGCTTGACCTGCGGCGGCGCTGGGGCGTCATGTTTCAGGGCGGCGCGCTGTTTTCAACGCTGACAGTCGCGGAAAATGTGCAGGTGCCCTTGCGGGAATTCTATCCGCAAATCGGGCGCAAGCTGCTCGACGAGATTGCGGCCTACAAGGTCGTCATGGCCGGGCTTCCGCCCAATGCCGGGCCGAAATATCCGTCCGAACTGTCGGGCGGTATGCGCAAGCGCGCGGGGCTGGCGCGTGCATTGGCGCTCGATCCTGCCCTGCTGTTTCTCGACGAGCCGACGGCAGGGCTTGATCCGATTGCGGCTGCCGCCTTTGACGAGCTGACGCGCAATCTCTCCAAGGCATTGGGGCTGACGGTCTTCCTGATCACGCACGATCTCGACACGCTGTTTGCAATCTGTGATCGCGTGGCAGTGCTTGCCGACCATAAGGTGATTGCCGTCGGCACGATCCCGGAGCTGCTGGCGACCGACCATCCCTGGATTCAGGAATATTTCAACGGACCGCGCGGGCGTGCTGCAATGGACGCAGTTGATCGGCACGGGGCAAAGGGGGCATGAGGGCCTGATGGAAACGCGTTCGAACCACCTCCTTGTCGGGAGCGTCGTGCTGGCGCTGCTAGCGGCCCTGCTTGCCTTTGCACTTTGGATCGGCGGGTTGTCAGGCGGCGAGACCAAGGAATATGACATCTTCTTCCGCCAGTCGGTCGAAGGTCTGGCCAAGGGGTCGAGCGTCACCTTTGCGGGCGTCCCCTCCGGGCAGGTGCGCCATATCGAGCTGTGGAAGCCCAATCCGGAGTTTGTCCGCGTGCGCATTGCGGTCGACAATGATCTGCCGGTGCTGATGGGGACGACGGCTTCGATCCAGGGCGTGGGCTTTACCGGCGTGTCGCAAATCCAGCTCACGGGCGCGGTCAAGGGCGCGCCGCCGATTACCGAAATGGGGCCGGCAGGCGCACCCACCATCCCGACCAAGTCGGCGGGGCTTGGCGCGCTGCTCAACAACGCGCCGCAGCTCATCGAGCGCCTGTCGACGCTGACCGAACGGCTGACCGAGCTGATGTCCGACCAGAACCAGAAGTCGATTGGCAACATCCTTGCCAATGTCGACAAGTTCACCGGGCATCTCGCACGCGGCGGGCCGGATCTCGAGGCGAGCATCGCCGAGGCACGCGTGACCATCAAGGAAGCGGGGATCGCCGCCAAGCAGTTGGGCGAGGTGGCAGGCACGACCAATGCGCTGCTCAATGATGAGGGGCGCCCGCTGGTGCAGGATTTGCGCAAGACCGTTCAGTCGGCTGAACGCAGCATGGCAGCACTCGACGAGGCGCTGGCAGAGGCAAAGCCCGGCATCCGGACTTTCTCCACCCAGACGCTGCCCGAAATGGGCCAGTTGGTGCGCGACCTGCGCGCCATGTCTGAATCGCTAGGCTCGGTTGCGAACAAGATTGACCAGCAAGGCGCGGGAGCCCTGATCGGTGGCCCGGCATTGCCCGATTACAAGGGCCGAAAGGAAGGCAAATGAAGCGCACGGTTCTTCTTCTCGGCGCAACCGCGCTGCTTGGCGGCTGCTCGCTCGGCCTGTCCGGAAAGGCGCCGCCCTTCTTCCTCACCTTGACGCCTGAGGCGCGCCCATCGGCCAATGCTGGCGTCCAGCTCCAGCCTGGCGATGCGTTGACGATCAACGTGCCGCTCGTCCCACAGGCCATTGCGACCACACGCCTGCCGGTCGCGCAGGGGCAGACCGCGATTGCCTTTTTGAAGGACGCGGTGTGGGTTGAGCCGCCCGCGCGGCTCTTCCAGCGCCTGCTCGCGGAAACGGTGCGTGCCCGCACCGGGCGCGTGGTGCTTGATCCGCGCCAGTTCAACATGGATCCCGGCGCGACACTGTCTGGCCAGTTGCTGCGCTTCGACATTGAGGAAAAGGGCGCGCGCGCCATCGTTGTCTATGATGCGACGATCTCGGGCGAAAAGGGGCGGCCGGTCCGTTCGCGCCGTTTCGAGGCGCGCGTCGCGGCGGGGCGGATTGATGCCGAAGGCGCGGGTGATGCGCTTAACCGTGCGGCGAACAATGTTGCAGGGCAGGTCGCGGACTGGCTGGCAAACTGATCGACTGAAACGAACAGGGGGCGGGAAGCACCAAGCTTCCCGCCCCCTTTTTCATGTCCGCTAGAGGTGTTTACTTGCCCTTGGCTTCAAGCGCCTTGTCTTCATTGGCGCGCCTGATGACGTACTGGCGGATGTTTTCGATCTGCTCGGGCGTGTACTGCGTCTTCCACGAGACCATGCCGTTCTGCGACAGCGCGCCATCATGGACGACCTTCTGCCACATCTTGGGATCGCCGAGGATGGCCGAGTGGCGCAGATCGGGGTTGAGGCCGCCTGCGATTGCCGCGTCACCATGGCAGACCGAGCAGCTGTTCTGATAAGGGCTCATGCCCGCTGCGGCCTGTTCCGGCTTGCCGGTAAAGGGCGGGGGATCAAGCACGCGCTTGGCTTCGGGCGGAGCCGCCGGAAGCACGGCCTTGCCACCCACCTTGAAGACGAGCAGGCGGCTGATGTTGCGTACCGAGCCCGACTTGGCGGCGAGAATGCCCGGCGCAACGTCGAACACGCCGCCCCAGCCCACGAGCAGGGCAACATATTGCTGGCCCTTGACCGAATAGGTCATGGGCGCTGCCAGAACGCCCGTCTGGACCGGGAAGGCCCAGAGCTGCTTGCCGGTGTCAGCCGTATATGCGCGGAATTCGCCGCCTGCCGTGCCCTGGAAAACGAGGTTGCCAGCGGTCGCGAGCGTGCCGCCGTTTGACGGGCCGGGGTGTTCGACCGTCCAGCGTGCCTTGCCTGCAATAGGATCCCACGCGACGAGCGAGCCGGTGGTGCCGGCAGCGGCGGCCGCGCGGGCAGCCGGGTCAGCGGGCATGCCCAACTGGCCCGTGTCCATGCCCAGCTGGAAGCCGGTGGTGCCGGGCTTCCAGTCCTTCGCAGCGGCATTATAGGGCTGCGCGGCCTGGTTTGCCGGAATGTAGACAAGACCCGTTTTGGGGCTGAACGACATCGGCGTCCAGCTATGCGCGCCAATTGCGCCGGGCATGCCGATATAGGGCTTGCCGGTCAGCTCGTAGCGGGCTTCCGGGTTGATGTCGGGCTTGCCGGTGACCGGATCGAGACCCTTGGCCCAGGTGATGACCTTGGCAAAGGGCTTGCCCGAGATGAACTTGCCGGTCTTCGCGTCGAGAACATAGAAGAAGCCGTTCTTCGGCGCGTGCATGATGACGCGCGTCGGCTTGCCGTTCACGGGCAGGTCGGCAGCAATGATCTGCTGGGTCGAGTCATAGTCCCAACGGTCTTCCGGGGTTTCCTGGAAGTGCCAGACATATTCACCGGTATCGGGTTTGATGGCAACGATCGAGGCCGTGTACAGGCTGTCGCCCGCCTTGCCGCCGCGTGCGGCCGGGTTCCACGGCTCGGCATTGGCGGTGCCGAAATAGACGAGGTCGGTCTTGGGATCATAGGTGATCGAATCCCACACCGTGCCGCCGCCGCCATTCTTCCAGGCGTCGGGTGCCCAGGTCTTGGAGGCCGCTTCAAGATGCTTGCCTTCGAACGGCTTCGAGGGATCGCCGGGGACAGTGTAGAAGCGCCAGGCTTCCTTGCCCGTTTCAGCATCGAACGCGGCAAGATAGCCGCGCGTGATATATTCAGCGCCAGCGGCCCCGATCAGCACCTTGCCCTTCACGATGCGCGGCGCGCCCGTGATCGCCATGTGCGAGCCTTCGGGGATGGTCAGCTTGTCCCAAAGGACCTTGCCGGTATCCGAGTTGAGTGCGACGAGGCGGCCATCAAGCGTGCCGACATAGACGCGGCCCTTATAGACGGCGACGCCACGGTTGACGGCATCGCAGCACACATCGACCAGCTTGGCGCGTGGCACCTTGGGATCATATTCCCAGAGCTTCTTGCCGGTGACAGCATCATAGGCCTTCACCATCGACCATGCGGTCGAGATGTACATCACGCCATCGACGACGATCGGGGTTGCTTCCTGTCCGCGCGCGGTATCGAGATCCGACGACCATTCAAGGCCAAGCTGGCCGACATTGGTGTCGTTGATCTGCGTCAGCGGCGAGAAGCGCTGCTCGTCCATCGTGCGGCCATAAGAGAGCCAGTTGGAGCCATCCGCGCTGCCTTCGGCCAGCATTGCATCATCGACATTGGCGTTCTTGCCGCCCTTTTCGGCGCATCCGGCGAGCGTGGCAGCGACAAGCGCCATCGCCGTGCCGAGGACTAATGAACGAGACTTCATCAGGAAAACTACCCCTCAATTAAGCGCCCCGCAGACGGAGCGTGCATCCATCACCCGTGGAGTCCATTGACTCTCGCGCGGTTCTTGCCAGCGAAATGGCGGGGATGCGAGGGGAAAAATGAAGGGCGGAGCATGAACTCCGCCCGTTTCACATTGGAGCTTGCCCGGTTTTGATGGTTTTAAAACCGCGCTCCAAATCAATCTCTGTCCGCGATTTCCGAGTCGTGCGGCGTGTCCGCCGCACTCGAAATCGCTCTTACAGATCCACACCCGCCGCAATGGCTTCCAGCTTGCGGATGCGTTCCTTCAGGTCGGCAATCTCGATCCGGCTGGCGGTGCCCGGCAGGGCAGTCGCGGGCCCGCGCTGGTGATCAAACTCGGCCCGCTTCAGATCAATCCAGCGGGTGAAGGCGGACAGGCCAACGAGCGAGGCAAGGGCGAGCCCTGCAAACCCGGTGATGGCGTAGATGATGGCGGTTGCGTCAGTCATGTCGGTTCTCCCTGTGAACCTGCCGCGCGGTTGTTCAGCGCAGCTTTTCGATCTCGCGGTCAAGTGCGGCCGCGCTGTTGGTGTCGGTGGCGAGGCGCTCAAGAACGGCAACGCGTTCCTTCAGCGTCTTGATCTCGTCGCGCAGCCGGGCGTTCTCGGCATCGTTCACAACGACATCATTGCCGTTCCGGTCCTTCCGGATGCCGTGCTTGGCAGCGACGATCCGTCCGATCGTGACGATGGCGACGATCAGGACGACCATTTCAAACGGGTTCATCTCTTGTCTCCCTGAATGTTGTTCTGGCTCTAGTTGACGGGTGCGTCGCGCAGCCGGTCGATCTCTTCGGAAAGCGCCAGCCCCTTGTCGGTGACGATGCGTTCCAGCACGCGGACCCGCTGTTCCAGCCGCTCGACATGCGCTGCATATTGCGCGGCCTTTTCAGCGGTCATGTTGGTCTGGACGAGCATCTGCTTTTCCTTGACCGCGATCATCTTGTTGACTGTGCGCGAGACGATGGCGACGACGGGGATCATCAGCGCGATGATCGGAATGAAGACGGCGAATTCATCCATTGCTCTTCCCCTTAGTTGGTCTTGCCGCGGAGCTGTTCGATCTCGCGGTTGAGGCTATGGGCTTCGTCGGTCACAATCCGCTCGACATTGGCGAGGCGGTCCTTGACCGAGCCAAGCTCGGCGCGAAGCTGGGCATTTTCCTGGCTCAGCAGCTTGATGCGTTCCAGCTCTTCGGTTGTCTGGCGCGGGTAGAGCGGCTTGCCCCACCCGTTTTCCAGCGGATACCCGTTCTTGATCTTCATCCGTGTCACGATGACCCAGCAGATCGGCCCGATGAGCGCCGCCATGGCGAAGACCGGGGCGAGGGCCTTGAGGATTTCCACTTTTTCCATAAGGTCCGGTCCTTACTTCAAGCGTTCGATTTCGGCGGTCAGGCGCGACGGGGCGTCGGTTGCGATCCGCTCGAGAACCGCGATCCGTTCCTCCAAGCGGCTGACCTGTCCGGTCAGGCGCTCATTCTCCGAAGAGAGGAGGGCAATCTTGCGCTCGGCATCCGGGTCGGATTTTGAGACGGTGCCGCCCCATTCTCCTTCCACCGGATAGCCGTGGCGGGCGCGGATCCAGCTGGTGGCAATCCAGCCGAAGGTGCTGATGGCGATTATGGCCAGTACGAATGTCGGTCCACCCCAGCTCATCTCGTGTCTCCTCCCTTGGCCTTTGCGGCTTACTTCAGGCTATCGATTTCATCGGCGAGGCGGCTGTTGCGGCTCGTATAGTGCGCTTCGGCATCGGCAAGGCGACGGTCGATGTCGCGCAGCTTGGACCGGACGTCGCGAGTCGTGCGGGCCGGTGACTGGCGAACACCCTGCCAGAATTCGGCTTCCTGCTTGTCGGTATAAAGCCCTAGCGGCTTGGGTTCGGCAATCCAGGCGATCACCAGATAGGCGATGATGAGAAAGCCTGAGCCGAGGATGGTGCCGAGCACCGTGCCGACACGAACCCAGGTGACGTCCACGCCGGTATAATCGGCGATCCCCGAACATACGCCGAGCCATTTGGCGTTCTGCTTGTCGAGGTAAAAGCGGGTGCGGCTTGCAGCCATGGTCCTTACTCCTGTTGGCGTTTGGGTGCGGCGCTCTCAGGCGCCCTTTTTCCAGTTGGGGTCGTCGGCGGCGATGATCCGTTCGATGGTCATCATCCGGTCTTCGAGCCTGCGGGCGATGTCGTGAAGTTCGTCGAGAAGGTTCTCGTCTTCGCGGGTCAGCGTGGCAGCGGTTTTCCACTTTGTCATATAGTGGAGGACCAGCCAGGGTAGCCCGAGAAAGAGGATGCCGACGACGAGCGGGGCAACGATGATGTCTTCCATCGGATCAGCCCTTCTTCACGGCAGCCTTCAAGGCTTCCAGCTCTGCATCGACCTTTTCGGACGACTTCAGCTCGGCGATTTCCTCTTCGAGCGTCTTGGGCTGTGCGCCCAGACCTAGCGCATCGGCACGGCCTTCGGCCAGATCGACGCGGCGTTCGAGCATGTCGAAGCGGGCAAAGGCTTCATCCACCTTGGCGCCGGCATAGGCTTCCCGAACGCGGATGCGGTTTGAGGCGGCTTCAAGGCGCGTCACGATGCTGTTCTGGCGGGCGCGAGCTTCGCGCAGCTTGGCCTGTAGCTTGGTGATGTCTTCCTCGTTCGCGCGCAGTGCATCGTCGAGAACCGAAATTTCCGACTTGAGCTGTTCGGCCATGTCGACGGCCTTCTGACGTTCCACAAGCGCGGCTTTGGCGAGGTCTTCACGATCCTTGGAGAGCGCGAGTTCGGCCTTTTCCTTCCAGCTTTCCTGAAGCTGCTCCAGCTTGGTGATGTGGCGGCGGAGTTCCTTCTGGTCGGCAATGGTGCGCGCGGCCGAAGCACGGACTTCGATCAGCGTTTCTTCCATTTCCATGATGATCATGCGGATCATCTTGGCCGGGTCTTCCGCCTTGTCGAGAAGGTCGGTGACGTTGGCGGCGATGATGTCGCGCGTGCGGGAGAAAATGCCCATCTGATGAAACTCCTTCGGTGTGACGCTGTGCGAGTGCTTGGAAAGGGGGCCGGGGAGGGTGGGGGATGGATACCCTCCCCGGCGGGGTCTCCGGCCGGGGGGATCGGCCGGCAGAGGGATCAGGCGAGCGGCCATTCGGCGGCGGCCTGGGTCGTTTGCGCATTCGCCTGGCCAACCGGACCAGCCGCGAAGAAGAGGCTGCTCGTGCTCACCAGGATGGTGGCGACGATGGCGAGAAGCGAAGTGCGAAAATCGAAAGCTTTGTAACCAGTCATTGTAGGTCTCCCTGAAACTTGGCGTCTGATTTGTTCGTCGCTTTGTGCGACATGCTTCCTCCTTCGCATAAGCCGTGCCAGTTTTGCGGAATGGCGGATTTCTGCGCATTTGTCGCCAAAGTGGTGGAATTTTGGCATGGGCGTATTGCTACGAGTTGGGAAATTACGCTAACTCATGGGACATGGAGCGCGGAAACCAGTTCATCGGCCAGTCCATGGCCTTTCTCGACAGCGTCGAGCGGGTCAGCCGGGCGGCACAGCTCAACCGTCCGGTCCTGGTCATAGGCGAGCGCGGGACGGGCAAGGAGCTGGTTGCCGAGCGCCTGCACAGGCTTTCAACGCGCTGGGATGGGCCCTTCGTCGCCATGAACTGCGCTGCGCTGACGGAAACGCTCATTGAGGCGGAGCTGTTCGGCCATGAGGCAGGCGCCTTTACCGGCGCGACCCGCGCGCGGATCGGTCGCTTTGAAGAGGCGGACGGCGGCACGCTCTTCCTTGACGAACTGGGCACGCTGTCGGCGGGCGCGCAGGAGCGGCTCTTGCGCGCGGTGGAATATGGCGAGGTGACGCGGATTGGATCCAACAAGCCGATGCGCGTCGATGTGCGCATTGTCGCTGCCACCAACGAGCATCTGCCGGGTCTGGTCGAAAAGGGGCGGTTCCGGGCGGACTTGCTCGACAGGCTTTCCTTTGATGTCATTACGCTGCCGCCGCTGCGCGCGCGTGAGGGCGATATTGCTGAACTGGCCGACTTTTTCGGGCGGCGCATGTCGTCTGAGCTGGATTGGCCGCGCTGGCCGGGCTTCGATGTCGAGGCGATGATCGAAATGGAAACCTATCCCTGGCCGGGCAATATCCGCGAGCTGCGCAACGTGGTCGAGCGCGCGGTCTATCGCTGGGATGATCCGAGCCTTCCTGTCGCCAATATCGTGTTTGATCCGTTCGTCTCGCCCTGGCAGCCCGCATCAGGGCAGGGCATTGCGCGGCAAGAGGCTGCAGCCGAACCGACACAGGCGCCTCCACCGCCAGCGATCATTGCCGGTTTGCTTCCGTCAGACCTGCGCGCTGCCGTCAGCGTCTATGAGCGCGGCCTTCTGGAAGAGGCGCTGCGCCGCCACCGCCACAACCAGCGCGCCACCGCCAAGGCGCTGGGGCTGAGTTATGACCAGCTTCGGCACTGTCTTAAGAAGCACGGCCTGATCGAGACGGTGGGGTGACAGCTCCGCACGAGCGCGGAGGAGACCCGTTTTCGTCATGCTGAACTTGTTTCAGCATCCATGCCCACGATAGAAAATGGTTCGCGCAGAGGCGCAAAGGGCGCAGAGATTGATGGTCGTCGCTTTGCGCTCTCTGCACCTCTGCGCGAACGATGTGGCTTGATGCCAATGGATCCTGAAACAAGTTCAGGATGACGGTTTGGAGTCGCTCTCCGCTTCCGCCTTGGGCGTGTGGCGCAGGATCATCGGGATGTTGGCCGCACCAAAGAGCAGCGTCGCGGGGAAGGCGCCCCAGAGCTTGTAGCCAAGCCAGAAGCCCGTTGAGCTGTTGCGCCAGACGAGTTCGTTCGCAATCGCCATCGCCACGAAGAACCAGGCGAAATTGCGCGTGAGCAGATGCCAGCCGCGCTGGCTCAATTCGGGATAGGCGTGGGCCATGACGAGTTCGAGCGTGGGCTTCTTGGTGATCGTGCCGAAGAAGAGCAGCCCTGCGACCATCGCATAATAGAGCGTGGGCTTCATCTTGATGAAGGCTTCATCGTGCAGCCAGATCGTGAGGCCGCCGAAGAAGAGCACCATCACGCCCGAGAACATCAGCATGATCGACACCTTGCCATGCTTGAGACGCGACCAGATGATGGCGCCTGCGGTCGCGGCCATGAAGGCGCCCGTCGCGATCCACACATTGGTCGCCCAATAGGTCAGCAGGAAGACGCCGAGCGGGCCGAGATCAACGAGCAGATTGGGGGCTGCAGGCTTGTTTTCAGGGGCGGGTGTCACGGGATCGGTCATGCCTTGTCGGCTCCGGCGATGATGTTGGCGACTTCGACGGCGTCAAAGGGCTTCAAATCTTCCATCGTCTCGCCAACGCCGATGGCGTGGATGGGCAGGCCGAATTTTTCGGCGGCTGCCACCAGCACGCCGCCGCGCGCGGTGCCGTCAAGCTTGGTCATGACAAGGCCGGTAACGCCCGCGACCTCCTTGAAGATTTCGATTTGCGACAGCGCATTCTGCCCGGTTGTCGCGTCGAGCACGAGCACAACGTCATGTGGCGAGGCGGGATTGATGCGACCAAGCACCCGGCGGATTTTCGCCAGCTCGTCCATCAGCTCGCGCTTGTTCTGGAGGCGGCCTGCGGTGTCGACGATGAGAACGTCGATCCCCGTTTCGGTTGCCTGCTTGACGGCGTCGAACACGATGCCCGCGGCATCCCCGCCCTCGGGGCCGGAGACGATAGGCACGCCCAGCCGGTCTGCCCAGACCTTGAGCTGGCCAATCGCCGCCGCGCGGAAGGTGTCGCCCGCCGCCAGCATCACGCCATAATCCTGCTCAAGAAACAGATGGGCGAGCTTGGCGATGGTTGTTGTTTTGCCCGAGCCGTTGACGCCAATGACCAATATGACCTGAGGCCGGGGAAAGGCGACGATATCAAGCGGCTTGGCAACAGGGGCCAGAACGCTCAGGATTTCCTCGGCAACAACGGCGCGGACGCCCGCTTCATCAATGCCGCGCTCATAGCGGCTATCCGCCAGCTTCTCGCGGACGCGGTGCGCCGTGGCGGGACCGAGGTCGGACACGATGAGGGCTTCCTCAATCTCGTCGAGCGTTTCGGCATCGAGCTTTGACTTGGTGACGAGGCCTGTCAGGTTCTCGCTCAGCCGTTCCGACGTGCGCTTGAAGCCTCCAAGGAGCTTCTTGTGCCAGGGCGTGTTTTCGGTGTCGCTCATGCGGGAAGGCCGGTCAGCTTGGCGCCATCGCTGGCGGTGATGGAAAGAGTCATGATGCGGCCCTTTAGGGCATCGGGCGCAAAGCGGAAATCCTGTCTGTCGGGAATTTCGACCGGCGCATAATTGGCGGCATGGCCCGTGCGTCCATCGAGTTCGACCAGCACCTGCTGCCGTGTGCCAACGAGACTTGCCAGCCATGCCGCACGGCGGGCGTTGGCGGCAGCGCGCAATTGTTCGGCGCGGGCCTTTGCGGTTGGCCGTCCGACCTGCGGCATCCGCGCGGCGGCAGTGCCGGGGCGGGGGCTGTAGGGGAAAATATGGCCGAACACGATGTCGCAATCCTCGATCAGCGCCAGACTGTTGGCAAACATCGCTTCATCCTCGGTAGGGAAGCCTGCGATGATGTCGGCACCAATCGCGATGTCGGGCCGCGCCGCCTTCAGCCGCTCGACGAGCCGCACGGCATCTGCGCGGGCGTGGCGGCGCTTCATGCGCTTCAGGATCATGTCGTCGCCCGACTGGAGCGAGAGATGCACATGCGGCATCACGCGTGCTTCGTGTGCAATGAGGTCAAACAACCGGTCGTCGATCTCGATCGAATCGAGCGAGGAGAGCCGCAGCCGCCCAAGTTCCGGCACATGGCGCAGGATGCGTTCGACAAGCTGGCCGAGCGTCGGCGCGCCGGGCAGGTCCGGCCCATAGCTGGTAAGGTCAACGCCTGTCAGCACCACCTCATGCTGGCCACGCTCGACGGCGGCTTTCACGGCGTCAATGACAGCGCCTGCCGGAACCGAACGGCTTTTCCCACGAGCAAGCGTCGTCACGCAGAAAGTGCAATCATGGTCGCAGCCATTCTGCACCTCGATAAAGGCGCGCGCATGGTCTGCGCCTGAAACAGCGGGAAGAAGCGCTGCAGAGTCCGCTGGACCGCCCAAGCCAAAGGCAGACGGTACACGCTTGTCCGCATTGCCGACGACGCGCTCGACTTCCTCCATCGCAGAAAATTTGGCGGCGCTGGTTTCAGCCGCACAGCCGGTCACCACGATGCGCGCGTCAGGTCGTTCGCGCTTGAGGCGGCGGATCGCTTGCCGCACCTGTCGCTCGGCTTCCGCCGTCACCGCGCAGCTGTTGAACACGACAAGATTGTCGCTGCCAGCAATGGCCGCGCGGATTGCCTCGCCCTCGGCAATGTTCAGGCGGCAGCCAAAATTGACCACCTCCACTCCGTTCATCCGAAGCGGCTCCAGTCCGTCTCGCCGGAAAAGACATGCGTCGCGGGGCCGGTCATCAAGATCGTGCCGCCGGGCGCCCAGGCAATGTCCAGATCACCGCCCGGCAGCGTCACGCGCACCGGAGAGGCGACGATCCCGGCGCGAATGGCGGCGACTGCCGTCGCGCAGGCGCCAGTCCCGCAGGCGCGCGTCAGGCCAGCGCCGCGTTCCCACACGCGCAGCTTCAGGTGATCCTTGCCCGCAAGGCTCGCGACATTGACGTTCACGCGTTCGGGAAACAGCGGGTCCGTCTCGATGATTGGGCCGAGTCGACCAAGATCAACGGCATCGCAATCGGGCACGAAGAAAATGGCGTGGGGGTTGCCCACATTGACGGCGGCCGGGTTCTCCAGCTCTTCCCAGCCAACCGGCATGGCGCGCGTGTCCATGGCATAAGCGAGCGGAATCTCGTTCCAGTCAAAACGGGGCGCGCCCATGTCGACACGCGCGGCGCCCTCCAGCGCTTCAAGCGTGATCACGCCCCCCAGCGTTTCCAGCGTCGAATTGCCGCCTAGCAGAAGCGCCACCGCGCGCGAGGCATTGCCACAGGCTTCAACCTCGCTGCCATCATTGTTGAAGATGCGCATCTGCGCATCCGCATGGTCGGAAGGGCCAATGACGATCAGCTGGTCGCAGCCAATGCCGGTGCGCCGGTCGGCAATCGCGCGCGCGCGCACTGGCGTCATGCTGACGGGAGTGGTGCGGGCATCGATGACAACGAAATCATTGCCCAGCCCGTGCATCTTGAAAAAGCGGTCGCCCATGCGCGCGTCCTTTAAGCGGGCATGGGCGATGAGTCCAATATTGGCGCGTGCCGCCCTCAGGCCAGACGGCGGACCTGCTCGTCGAAATCGGGCATCACGCCAGTCTCGTCAGGCGCGTTCTTGCCAAGGTTGCCGCGTGCAGCCGGAAGCAGGTTGCGTTCGGCAAGAAGCTCGCGGACCGAGGTCATTGGCAGCGGGCGGCCATAGAGCCAGCCCTGGCCCTTGTGGACGCCAAGCTGGCGCAGGCGTTCTTCAATTTCGCCCACCTCGATGCCTTCGGCGGTGACCGGCATCGAGAGATTGTCGCCAAGACGTGCAATCGCGTTGACGATGGCAGCACTTTCCGGGTTCTCGACAAGCGAGGTCACGAAGCTCTTGTCGATCTTGATGCGATCAAAAGGCAGCGCCCGCAGGTGTGCCAGTGACGAATAGCCGGTGCCGAAATCATCGAGCGCAAGCTTGATGCCCTGATTCTTGAGGCTGCCGACAATCGATTGGGCCAGCGACAGATTGTCGAACAGCGAGGTTTCGGTGATCTCGATTTCGAGCCGGTTGGCCGGGAAGCTTGTTTCGACAAGCAGCTTCACGATCTTTTGCGCCAGCCACGGATCGCGCAGCTGCGTCGGCGAGATATTCACCGAGATGATGAGCGAAGGATCCCAGTCGCGCGCTTCGACCAGTGCCTTGCGGATGACCGAGAAGGAGAGGTCGGCAATCATGCCGGTTTCTTCGGCGATCGGGATGAAGCGGTCCGGCACGATGATGCCCATGGTCGGGTGGTTCCAGCGCGCCAGAACCTCAAAGCCCTGAAGACGACCGGTCGTCAGATCGATCTGCTGCTCAAAATAGGGTTCGAACTCGCCTGCCGGAATGGCGCGGCGCATGCTCGTTTCAAGCTCCGAACGCGCCTGAAGCTCACGCTCCATCGACGCGTCGAACCAGGAATAGCGGTTCCGGCCCTGATGCTTGGCGGCGTACATCGCAATGTCGGCGCGGCGCATCAGCGCGTCCACCGTGTCGCAGTCGGGCGCCGAGTGCGCGATGCCGAGCGAAACGCTGGTGTGAATGAAGGTGCCATCAGCACTCAGCGGCTGGCCAAGGCGCGACACCATGGCTTCGGCGATGCGGTCCACGACTTCGGGGTTGGACGCATCGAACATGAAGGCACAGGCGAATTCATCGCCGCCAAGGCGGGCCGCGAGCGCGTTGGGCGGCATCAGCTTGGTGATTTCAGCCGCAACCGAGCGGAGCAGGCCATCGCCGACCGCATGGCCGTGAATGTCGTTGACGTTCTTGAAATGGTCGAGATCGAGCATCAGCATGGCGAGCTGCTTGCCGCGCTTGCCGGCACGGGCCAGCATTTCGGCGCCCTGTTCCGCCAGCGAGCGGCGGTTGTGGAAGCCCGTCAGCGGATCGCGCATTGCGAGAATTTGTGCGCGTTCTTCAGCGGCGGTGCGCTCTTCGACTTCCTTCTGGAGATCGGTGTAGCGGCGCCAGCCGAACAGGATGAGTGCGATGTTGAGCAAGAGGGCGACGACGAGCACATTGTCGGCACCACCGCCATTGCCCAGCATCTTGCGCAGGGCCTGTACCATTACCGAGGAGCCCGTGCCTGCAAACAGGACGATTGCTGCGACCGTAATACCGCCCATCATGATGTCGCGGCGCGCGGATTGAGCGATCAAATTGGTCGCCTTCTTTTCTCGATGAATGATTTCAGACACTTAGCTCATGCCCCCTGCACATGTCCTTGTAGTGTCCGGATATCCCTGCAAAGCATGAAGATCGCGTTAAGTCCGGTGCGTCGCCTCGCTTGACGCAAGCGGGTGCCGGTTGACCGCAGCGGGGGAATCGGCTAGAGGCAGCGGGCTTTCAACAGGAAAAGCACGGTTTTTGGCCGCCCAAGGGCGTACGCTGGCTGACGAGTTTTCGTCCGCCGGCGTGTTTTGTTTGGGCAATTTGGACGGAGCGAACGGATGTTCGAGAGCTTGAGCGAACGGCTTGGCGGCGTATTCGACCGTCTGCGTGGCCGTGGCGCACTCAACGAAGCCGATGTCCGTGAAGCGATGCGCGAAGTCCGCATTGCGTTGCTTGAGGCCGACGTTGCGCTTCCCGTTGTGCGCACCTTTGTCGACAAGGTCGTTGAACAGGCAGTCGGCCATTCGGTCCTGAAGTCGATCACGCCCGGCCAGCAGGTTGTCAAGATCGTCAATGACGCGCTGGTCGAGATGCTCGGCAGCGATGCGAGCGAGCTTGAGCTTGCCGTCACGCCGCCTGCCGTCATCATGATGGTCGGTCTCCAGGGCTCGGGCAAAACCACGACCACGGCAAAGATCGCCAAGCGGCTGTCCGAAAAGGACCGCAAGAAGGTCATGATGGCGTCGCTCGACGTCAACCGTCCGGCAGCACAGGAGCAGCTTGCGGTGCTCGGCGAGCAGACGGGCGTCATGACGCTGCCCATCGTGGCAGGCCAGCAGCCGGTCGATATTGCCCGGCGTGCGCTTCAGGCCGCCAAGCTACAGGGCTTTGACGTCCTCATTCTCGACACGGCGGGCCGCCTCCACGTCGACACGCAGTTGATGGACGAGATGAAGGCCGTCGCCGACATCTCGAACCCGGCGGAAACGCTGCTCGTGGTAGACAGCCTGACCGGGCAGGACGCCGTCAATGTCGCCAAGAGCTTTTCGGAACAGGTCGCGCTGACCGGCGTCGTGCTGACCCGCATGGACGGCGATGCACGCGGTGGCGCGGCGCTTTCGATGCGTGCCGTTACGGGCAAGCCGATCAAGTTCGTCGGCACGGGCGAAAAGCTCGATGGGCTCGATGTGTTCCATCCGGGCCGTGTCGCGGGCCGCATTCTTGGCATGGGCGACGTCGTCAGCCTTGTTGAGCGCGCCGCCGAAACGATCAAGCAGGACGAAGCCGAGGCGCTTGCCGCCAAGATGGCCAAGGGTCAGTTCGACATGAACGACCTGCGCGCCCAGCTTCAGCAGATGCAGCGCATGGGCGGCCTTGGCGCGCTTGCCGGAATGCTGCCCGGCATGAAGAAGATGCAGGGCGCCATGGCGCAATCGGGCATGGACGACCGGATTTTGGTCCGCATGGATGCGATCATCTCATCGATGACGGCCAAGGAACGCGCCAAGCCGGAAATCCTGCAGGCCAAGCGCAAGATCCGCATCGCCAATGGCGCCGGCACCACGGTGCAGGAAGTCAACAAGCTCCTGAAAATGCATCAGGAAATGGCGACCGCGATGAAGAAGATCCGCAAGATGGGCGGCCTCAAGGGGCTGGGCGCCTTGTTCGGCAAGGGCGGCGGCGGCCTTGGCGGTTTGCTGGGCGGCGGTGGCCTTCCCGGTATGCCGGGTGCAGGCGCGGCAGGTGGCGGAATGCCCAATCTCCCGCCCGGTTTTGAGAATTTGTTGAAGAAGAAATGATGGTCCGTCCGGGCCTCACCCGTTTGAAGAACTAGTAGAAGGAAGACTTAAGATGGCAGTTTCAATTCGCTTGTCGCGTGGCGGTTCCAAGAAGCGCCCTTATTATCGCATCGTGGTTGCCGATGGCCGTTCGCCGCGTGACGGCGCTTTCATCGAAAAGGTTGGCACCTACAACCCGATGCTCGCCAAGGACGACGCAAACCGCGTCACGCTCAATGGTGACCGCGTGAAGCATTGGCTGAGCGTTGGCGCACAGCCGACCGATCGCGTTGCCCGCTTCCTCGACGCCGCTGGCCTGAAGGAACGCGCTGCCCGCAACAACCCGAAGAAGGCCGAACCGGGCGAAAAGGCCAAGGAACGCGCTGAAGAAAAGCTCGCCAAGATCGCGGAAGCCGAAGAAGCAGCCCGTGCTGCTGAAGAAGCTGCCAACGCGCCGGCTGAAGAAGTTGCCGCCGAAGAAGCTCCCGCTGAGGAAGCTGCTGCCGAAGCTCCGGCTGAGGAACAGGCTGAGGGCTAAACCTTGGCCAAGCGTCCCGTCACTCTGGCCGTCGTCACTGGCGCGCACGGCGTGGCGGGCGAAGTGCGCCTCAAGCTCTTCACCGGTGAGGTGGCGGGGCTGAAGGCGCACAAATCCTTTAACGGCGGCGCACTGACGATGACCTCGGTGCGCGCCGGAACCGGCGGCGCCATTGCGCGCTTTGCCGAGGTCGCCGACCGGACGGCGGCAGAAAAGCTGCGCGGCACCGAACTCACCGTGCCGCGCGATGCCCTGCCGCCGTTGGGCGACGGCGAATATTATCACACAGATCTGATCGGCCTGCCGTGCCTCTCCACCGAGGGCGTGGCTGTCGGCACCTGCGTTGCCGTCGAGAATTTCGGCGCATCGGACGTGCTCGAAATCGAACGGCCCGATGGCAAGACCTTCATGGTCCCCATGAACGCCGCCGCCGTGCCCGAATGGAATGACGAGCGCATCCTTATCGACGCGGCCTTCGTTCAATAACGCCCCGACCAAATTGACGGATATTTCTGCAATGTATATACATCACGTATATACGGAGGCCCGCCATGGGTAAGGAATACCGCGCCAAAATATTCAAGTCGGGCAATTCGCTCGCGCTGCGCCTGCCCAAGGAATTGGGCATGAAGGAAGGCAGCACCATGGTGCTGCGCGAAGAGCAGGTCGGTTTCCATGTCGAGCCCGAGGACGCGCCCCGCAAGAAGATCGATGTCAGCGGGTTCGCTGGGAAGGCGCCCTGGCTGAAACCGATCCCGCCCGAACTGCGCGAGTTTGAAGACCGACCGAGTGCGATTGCGGCTCGTGAAGGCAAGGGACAGGAGTGACCTGTTTTCTGCTCGATGCGAACATGGCAATCTACGCTATGATTGATGCCGATGGGCCGGTTACGCGGCGCATCGCCGAATGCGAGCCGGGTAGCCTAATGGTTTCGGCGATCAGCTTCGCTGAAATCGCCCTTGGAACGCAGTTGCAGAAGCCGCCTCCACAGGAAGTTCTCGCCGCTTTTGTCGCAGCAATCCCCATCCTCCCCTTCGATGAGGCTGCCGCGCGCGAATATGCGCGGCTCCCCTTCAAGCGGGCGCGGTTTGACCGGCTGCTCGCGGCGCATGCGCTGAGCATCGATGCGACGGTGGTGACCAACAACGAAGCCGACTTCGCCGATGTGCCGGGGCTGAAGGTTGAGAACTGGACGGTGTGATGGACGGCAGCCTGCTGAGCGTATTGGAGGTTACGTCCCGATACATTGCCAAAGTGATCGACACTGGCCATTGGCTCGAACCATGACCTTTGAAGCCACCATCCTCACACTCTACCCTGAGATGTTCCCCGGGCCGCTGGGCGCGTCGATTGCCGGGCGGGCGCTGGAAGATGGCAAATGGTCGTGCGGCACCCTCCAGATGCGCGACTTTGCGACCGACAAGCATCGTACGGTGGACGATACGCCCGCAGGCGGCGGTGCAGGCATGGTGCTGAAGGCAGACATCATTGCGGCGGCCGTCGACCATGCGGTGGCGCAGGCGCCCGATATGCCCGTTCTTGCGATGACACCGCGCGGCCAGCCGATCACGCAGGCGCGCGTCCGCGAGCTGGCGGCGGGGCCGGGCGTCACGATCTTGTGCGGGCGATTCGAGGGCTTTGACGAGCGGCTTTTTGAGGCGCGACCGCAGATCGAGCAGGTTTCGATGGGCGATATCGTGCTTTCCGGCGGGGAAATGGGCGCTTTGATGCTGCTCGACGCTTGCATTCGGCTGCTTCCCGGCGTAATGGGCGCGGCCTTGAGCGGTGACGAAGAGTCGTTTGAAAACGGCTTGCTTGAATACCCTCATTATACCCGGCCCGTTGAATGGGAAGGGCGCACGATCCCCGAAGTGCTGCGATCGGGGGATCATGCGAAGATCGCCGCCTGGCGGAAACAACAGGCTGAGATCGACACACGGTTACGCAGGCCGGACCTTTGGGAGCGCTATTGTGGCGCTCGGGCCCAGCCTGCCTCTGACGCGCGGCGGAAGACTAAGAAGGACAAGTGAGGCAATGAACCTCATTCAGACGATCGAAGCGGAACAGATCGCAAAATTGACCGCAGACAAGAAGATCCCGGAATTCCGTCCGGGTGATACCGTTCGCGTCGGCGTGAAGGTCGTCGAAGGTGAGCGTACCCGTGTCCAGAACTATGAAGGCGTGTGCATCGCGCGTTCGAACAAGGGCATGGGTTCGAACTTCACCGTTCGCAAGATCTCGTTCGGCGAAGGCGTGGAACGTGTTTTCCCGCTCTACTCGCCCAACATCGACAGCATCGAAGTCGTCCGCAAGGGCGCTGTGCGTCGTGCCAAGCTTTACTATCTGCGCGGTCGTCGCGGCAAATCGGCGCGTATCGCCGAACGTCGTGACACGCGAATTACCGACGCTGCAAAACAGGCCCCGGAGGCCTGATCCCGCACGTTCGTGTAAAAATCGAACAGCCGAAAGGGCCGGGATCCACACACGGGTTCCGGCCCTTTCTTTTTGACTTGAAGACAGAGGAAAATCGCTCGTCGTCATGCCAGCGCAGGCTGGCATCTCCTGACCAAAGAGGCTCCAGCCTTCGCTGGAGCGACGCCCGGCAGATGGATTGAAGGGAAGATTTGATGGGTTATCGTGTTGTTGTTGCCGGTGCCACGGGCAATGTGGGCCGCGAAATGCTGAACATCCTTGCCGAGCGTCAGTTCCCGGCAGACGAAATCGCGGCGGTCGCCTCGGCGCGCTCGACGGGCGATGTCATTGAGTTCGGCGAAACCGGCAAGACGCTCAAGGTTCAGAATATTGAGCATTTCGACTGGACGGGCTGGGACATGGCGCTGTTCGCCATCGGCTCGGACGCAACCGCGATCTATGCGCCCAAGGCGGCGGCGGCAGGCTGCGTCGTCATCGACAATTCCTCGCTTTACCGCATGGACCCCGATGTGCCGCTGATCGTGCCGGAAGTGAACCCGGAGGCCATTGACGGTTACACCGCGCGCAACATCATTGCGAATCCCAATTGCTCGACCGCGCAGCTCGTGGTCGCGCTGAAGCCGCTGCACGATGCCGCCAAGATCACGCGCGTTGTCGTTGCGACCTACCAGTCGGTGTCGGGCGCGGGCAAGCAGGGCATGGACGAGCTGTTCGAGCAGTCGCGCAACATCTTTGTGGGCGATACGGCAGAGCCGGTGAAGTTCACCAAGCAGATCGCCTTCAACGTCATCCCGCACATCGACAAGTTCCTCGACGATGGCTCGACCAAGGAAGAGTGGAAGATGGTCGTCGAGACCAAGAAGATCCTCGATCCCAAGATCAAGCTGACCGCAACCTGCGTGCGCGTGCCGGTGTTTGTCGGCCACTCCGAAGCCGTCAACATCGAGTTCGAGAACGAACTCTCGGCCGCCAAGGCACAGTCGATCCTGCGCGAAGCGCCGGGCGTCATGCTCGTCGACAAGCGCGAAGACGGCGGATACGTCACGCCCATCGAATGCGTGGGTGACTATGCAACCTTCGTGTCGCGCGTCCGCGAAGATTCGACCGTGGATAACGGTCTTGCCCTGTGGTGCGTCTCGGACAATTTGCGCAAGGGGGCAGCCCTCAACGCCGTCCAGATCGCCGAACTTCTGGGCCGCCGCCACCTGAAGAAGGCCTGATTGATCTTTGTCATTGGTTTTCCTTCGCGTGCCGCCATCATGGCGCGCGAAGGAGACCCTTTATGTCGAAGAGCAATTTTAAGGATTGGCCCGCAATGGCAGCCAGCCTCAACCCGGCCATCGGTGAACTGCGCCGCAGTGCGCCCGCGACGATGGCCGCATTTTCCGAAATGGGCAAAGCCGCGCTGGCCCCCGGCGCGCTCGACGCCAAGACCAAGGAACTGATGGCGCTGGCAATTGGCGTTGCCGTGCGCTGTGATCCGTGCGTGACCTATCATGCCGCAGCCGCCGTCAAGCAGGGTGCCACGCGCGAGGAAATCGCCGAGGCGATGGCGCTCGCCGTTTATATGGGTGCTGGCCCAAGCGCCATGTATGCAGCCCAAGGGCTTGAGGCTTTTGACCAATGGTCTGAAAAGGCCTGACCACGCTCTCGCGCTTGCCAGCTTCCTTTGCATCCTTCAGTGTCCGTCTGAAAGAACAAGTGGGGAGGCTGACAGGCCATGACATTGAATGCAGACGTTTTTTGGTCGTTCCGATCACCCTATAGCTATCTCGCCATTGGCCGGTACCGGAAGATGGTCGAAGATTATGATCTGACGATCAACCTGCGCCCGGTCTATCCGCTCGCCATCCGCGAGCCGAATTTCTTCGAGCGCAACCATCCCAACTGGCTGGGCTATACGATGCGCGACATGTTCCGCGTCGCGCAGTTTCACGGCATTCCCTTTGGCCCGCCGCGTCCTGACCCCATTGTGCAGGATGTGATGACGCGCAAGATTGCCGAGGAGCAGCCTTACATCTTCCGTCTTACCCGGATGGGGCAGGCGGCAGCGCGGCGGGGCAAGAGTCTGGCTTTCTGCCATGAAGCTGCGATGCTCATCTGGGGCGGCGCGCAGAACTGGCATGAAGGCGATCATCTGAAGGGGGCTGCAGAACGCGCCGGGCTTGATCTGGCCGAGCTTGATGCTGAGGCGCTGGCCGATGCCGAAGCGCTCGACGCGGAGATCGCGGCAAATCAGGCTGCGCTCGAAGCCTCGGGCCATTGGGGCGTGCCAACGCTCGTCTTTGAAGAAGAGCCGTTCTTCGGGCAGGACCGCATCGAGATGGCGATCTGGCGCATGGAGCAGAACGGGCTTGCGAAGCGGGCCTGAACCGCGCTTCGCCCAGCCTGTTCAATCCGCTCTATTTGAGGAAGCGTTCGGTATCCTGCACGCGCACATCGTGCATTAGCCCCAGATAGGCGTCGAAATAGGGCTTGTGCGATGATCCCACGATGGAGAGCACGCGCGCGCCGGGGCGGTTGCCGAAGGCGGCGCGGATATTGGCGATCATCCGCAGGTTCCGCGTTTCCCACCAGGCGACATATTGGCGGCCCCATTTGCCCGCACTCTGGTCTTTCAAGGCCGCGCCGAAATCAACGGTAATGGCGGTTTTCAGATAGCGTGGGCCGTTGGTCGCACGGTAATAGCCCAGAATGTCGCCATCGGCGGGCGGCTTGGACGCGAAATCTTTGAGCCAATCCGCCTGGGCGTTTGCCGATGTCCAGATGTCCATCATCGCCTTTTCAAAGTCCTCGCCAAGGCCGCCGGTGATGCTGTCAGCGCTATGATCGTCGGTCGGATAGACGCGTTCCTGCCCGAGCCGCGCGGCGAGCACGGCGGCAATCTGGTAATTCTCGTTGACGGCAACCGCGCGCTTGTCGAGCATCTCAACCAAGGCGGCATCCAGTCCGTCGCCAGCACGGCGCTCGGCAGCAGGCAGGCGCAACCACTGGACGAGCGCCGACGTCCTGTCGTTCGCCGCGGAAAAGAGCGCGGCAAGATGGCGCCGGTCGGCATGGCTGGGCGCGGCGGGCCAAAAGGCGAGCGTCTTGTCGACTGCCGCCAGCGCTTCGGGCACATCGAGCCCGGTTGCCTTGCGCGCCGCCTCAGTATCCCAGCAATATTGCTCCCACGCATTGGGGATGGTGGCGGCATAGCGCTTCAACTGATCGCAATCGCGGCCCGAGAGCGCCTCGATGGTGATGATGTCGGGCCGGAAAGATGCCAGCCGGTCCAGAAGCGGGATCAGGCTCTTCGGATCAAAATCCTTGGGCCATGCCGCAAGATGTGGCGTACCAAGCACCATCACTTCGGTGGGGGCGCCAAAGGTGCCTTTGCCAAGCGGCGCAATGAGCTTGCCGCTGTCAGCCAGCGCAGGCGTCGCAACAGCCGTCAAAGCAAGAAAAAGGGAACGGAATGCAGTCATAAAGGCTCCTCGCCTGATTTATGTTGTCCATCCCTTGCGCGCCTTGTCGCCAGCATTGGAGGCGAGGTCAAGCGAATGTGCGGGCGCGGCGTGCATTGCACTGTTGGCGGTTCAGCCGCATGTTCGTGGCGTCCGGAAAGGAGCGCGCGATGACTCATGTGATGACCGGTGGCTGCCAGTGCGGGCGTGTGCGCTTCACGGCGCGGCTCGATAATTTTGACGCTTATCTTTGCCATTGCCGCATGTGTCAGCGCGCGACGGGCGGTGTGTCCATCGCCTTTGTCAATCTCGCCAAGGCACAGCGCACATGGGAGAGTGAACCGGACTGGTACGCGTCTTCGCCCATTGCGCGGCGCCCCTTTTGCGCGTCCTGCGGGACGCCGCTCGGCTTTGAATATCCCGATGCTGTGCGGTGCGATCTGACGGTGGGGAGCTTTGATGATCCCTCGCCTTTCGTACCGACAAGCAATTTCGGGCTGGAGTCTGCGCATGTCGCATGGATGGATGTGCGCGATCTTCCCGGGGAGCGCTGTGAAGATTATCAGCCTCTGGTGGACCGCTGGGCAGAAGCGGGGCTAGAACCGCCCGCATGACACCGCTTTTCTTCACCGCGCCCGATGGCACCCGCCTTGCTTATTATGAATTGGGAGAAGGGCGTCCGCTCCTCCTCATCCATGGCTATATATCTGACGCGCATACCAACTGGATGAAGTTTGTGCCCACGGCGCAGCGGCTTGCCGACGCCGGCTTTCGGGTGATCATGCCCGATCTGCGCGCGCATGGGGCGAGCGACAAGCCGCACGATCCGGCAGCCTATCCCAAGGATGTCCTGACCGACGATATGTTTGCGCTCGTCGCGCATCTTGGGCCGACTGATCTCGATGCCGCTGGCTATTCGCTGGGTGCGCGCACCTTGTCGCGCATGCTGGCGCGCGGCTTTCGTCCCGGCCGGGCGATCTTTGCGGGCATGGGTCTGGAAGGGCTGACGCGAGCCGACCGGCGGGCTGACCATTTTCGCAACATCCTCACAAATCTGGGGAGCCATGCCAAGGGCAGCCCGGAATGGTTTGTCGAGGCCTTCCTCAAGACGAGCGGCGGCGATGCCGTTGCGCTCAATCTGCTGATTGATGCCTTTGAGGGGACGGACGAGGCGGTGCTGCGCGGATGGGATTTGCCCGTTGGTGTCGTTTGCGGCACCGATGATTTCGACAATGGCAATGCGCAGGCGCTTGCTGAAGCGCTGCCGCAGGGGCGCTATTACCCCATTCCCGGCAATCACATGAGCGCGGTTACCAAGCCCGAACTGGCAGATGCCATGCTCGATTTTCTGGCGCGCTGACGCTCGTCGAAAAATCGGGCGCTCTCGCTTGACCATGCGCCATTCACCGTCCTAGCGTTTGCGCAACAATATTTCTCCGGAGAGTTACATGAAGAGCTTCGTTTCCACGCTGGCGCTTGGCCTTTCGCTGGCGCTTGC